>Ga0209415_10008223_pt1 | contig 18121 bp, 15 predicted proteins | sample PeaSoiSIISIP2007_FD_187696 | JGI IMG/M metagenome (GOLD analysis project Ga0209415, IMG submission 187696) | Peat soil microbial communities from Weissenstadt, Germany - SII-SIP-2007 (SPAdes) (version 2) | ecosystem: Environmental > Terrestrial > Soil > Wetlands > Peat | place: Germany... | reverse complement strand
GGGCGAGCAGCCGGCGGTCCTTCTCCGCGCCGGTCGTGAGGTCGCCTGCCTCCACGGTGAGGACCGCGGCGCGCAGCTCCGGGCTGGCCATCCGCTCGCCGCCCTCTCCGGCGACCTTGCGCTCGTAGCGCTTCTCGATGTCGCTGATGTCGAGGCCCTCCCCCTCCGACCCGTCGTGGTCACGGCGGGTCTCGACGCGCCGCCGGATCTCCTGGAGATCGCGCAGGTCGACGTAGAGGGGCGCGTGGCTCTCGACGAACGCCCTCTCGGCGGCCCTGCTCGAGCGGACGCTCCGCACCATGTCGGGCGGGTACGCGCGGATACGGCCGGCGAGGTCGTCGAGGAAGCGCCCGGCCGCGGGGAGGTCCGCGGCGTCGGGGACCTCGGCGACGACCCCGAGAAAGTGCAGGCCGGCGCTGCGGGCGCGCAGCTCGTCGAGCGCGCGCACGCTCGGCGCCTCGCGCGGCAGGAGCTGCTCCACCTCGCTTCGCAGGTGCAGGTACAGACTGGCCGTGCGGACGGCGGCCGGGACCGCGGCGATCAGCGCCAACGTCCAGAGGAGGCGGCCGTGGCGCAGCGTCCACAGCACGAACGCGCGCCCCGCGGGAGAGGGAGCTCCGCGGGTCAGAGGGACGTCCCCGCGAGGTCGACCTCGGCGTGGAAGTCCTCTAGCCGCGCCAGCGCGCTCAGTCGAGGGACGACCAGCACCTCGTCGGCGTCGAGGGCGACCGGCAGCGCCCAGACCGACCGCACGGCGCCGAGCGCGTCGAGCCAGGGGCGCTGCGGCGCGTCCGGGGCGAGGTGCGCCTGCGCCCGGCGGGCCTGCTCGCGGAGCAGGTCGAGCTCCGCCTCATCGAGCGCCCCCCCGGGCGCGCCGAAGACCAGCGCGATCGTCCCCGACGGCCGGGTCTGTGCTCCTCGCAGCGACCGGAGGAGCGCCGCGCGCGCGGCGCCGGGCACACGGAGCCGGGCGGCGTTCCCCAGGGCCCATGCGAGGGCGCGGCCGTGCCGGACCAGCGCGTCCGCGGTCTCGGCGGCGGGCGCGAAGAGCGGCACGCAGCGGGAGGCGGCGGCGTCGCAGGCCGGGCCGAGCTTCACGGAGAGTCCGGGGGCGCTCCAGGGCGCTCCCAGCACGTTCGCGGCGGCGGTCAGCGCGGGGAGGTCGGGCAGCGCCTGGAGCCACGGGCTGGGCGCGGGAGCCGCGGCGTCCGGCACGAGCGCGACCCCCTCGAGCAGCACCGCCGCCGCCCGGCGCACGGAGGCGTCCGTCGCCTCCTCGAGGCGCTCGCGCAGGCGGGTCACCTCCTCGGGCGGGAGGCCGCCCAGCGCCAGCGCGATCGACCCGGGAGGCACGGCGCCGCGCGGCACGGGCGCGCGCTCCTCCTGCGAGATGGAGAGGAACGGACCGGTGCGCTCCGCCTTCGAGCAAGCGGCGAGCGCGAGCAGACCGACGAGCCCCGGCGCACGCGCGACGGCCGACGCGCCCGGGCGGCGGGTCATCACCGCGTCGCGGAGAACTCGGCCCAGCCGTACGCCGCGCCGCTCACGGTGTTCGCCCCGTCGTAGGTGAACGTGATGCCTGCCACGGGTGAACCGTTGTAGTCCGTGGCTCCCCCGTCGCAGGTCGTGATGCTGTTGCCCGCGAAGTCGAGCGTGCAGGGGAAGGTGCCGCCCCCGGTGCCCGCCCACGTCCAGCTGTTGGTCCACGTGCCGCCGAAGTCGCCCAGGCTCGACGCCGCCGGGCTCGTCTTCTTGGTGGTGAAGGTGAACCAGGGAGCCGGGCCGCCGGCCAGGACATTCTGACAGGATCCGTCGATCTCGGTGGCGGTCACGGTGAGCGTGCAGGTCAAGGTCGCGCTTCCCCCCTTCGGACCCGCCTGCATCGTCCAGCTGCCGCCGAGGTCGAAGGGCAGGATGCCCGCGTGGAAGGCGCCCGCGGTCTGCGTGGCGGTGAGCACGCCGACGTCGCCGCCGGTCACGCCGGGGGCCTGGTTGTCCGTGAAGGCCAGCACGTTGCCGGTGCGGGTCGCGGTGAGGGTGAAGTCGGACGACGTGACGTCGAGCGCATCCTGGCCGATGGTCACCGTCGTGAGGACGCCGGCGTTCCCCACCAGCGTCAGGGTCCAGGTGCCCGCGAGGCTGCCCGCGTCGGGTCCGGTCGAGGTGCCCACGGGCGCGTCCGGGCTCCCCGCGTCGGATGCGGTCGTGGTCCCGGTGGAGCCGTCCGGGCTCCCGGAGGTGCTGGTGGTGCAGCCGCCCGAGAGCGCTCCGCAGAGGCCACACACCAGCACGGCACGCCTTCTCATGCTTCTCATCCTCAAGACCCCTCAAGACGGTACGCAGCCGTCCGAGTGCGGGTCAAGGCTCCCGTCACCCCCAGCGCGGCGCCGCGAACTCCCGGCCCGGCGCGCCGAAGAGGTACCCCTGGAACAGGTCCCCCCCGACGCTCGCCAGCGCGTCGCGCTCGGCGGCGGTCTCGACCCCCTCGCAGATGACCATCATGTTCAGGTCGCGTCCCGCCAGCTGGAGCATCGCGCGGACGACGCTGCGCTTGCGCGCCGAGGCGTCGACGCCGCGCACGAGGGACATGTCGATCTTGACGATGTCGGGCTCCAGCTGCGCGAAGGAGGCGAGCCCCGCGTGCCCCGACCCGAGGTCGTCCAGGCCGATCGTGAAGCCCAGCTTTCTGAGCTTCGCCACGCGCGCGTGCAGGCCCTTGACGCTGTCGAGGGCGGTGCGCTCGGTGAGCTCCAGGACCACGGACCTCGCGATCGCGCTGAGCGGCGCGCTCGACGAGAGCAGCTCGAAGTCGTCGAGCTCCTCGGGGTGCAGGTTCACGAACAGCTTGGACCCCGCGGGCGCGCCGGCCGCGGCGGCGGCCACGCGGGCCCGGATGGACCGGCCGAGATCCTGGGCCCTGCCGCAGCGGTGCGCGGCCTCGAACAGATCGCCCGGCCTCTCCAGCGACTCCTCGTTCGACGGGGCGCGCTGCGCACGAGGATGTGGCCTCCCGACTGCTTGACGATGCCGTGCACGACCGCCAGCCCCAGGCCGGTCCCCTTGCCCTTCTCCTTGCTCGTGAAGAAGGGCTCGAAGATCCGCTCGAGCGCGGAGGCCTCGATCCCGACCCCGGTGTCCGACACGCCGATCACCACGTACGGGCCTGGCGCGACGGCGTGCCTCGACGCGTACGCCCCGTCGACCTCCAGTTGGCCGTCTCGATCGTGATCCGCCCCCCGGCGGGCATCGCGTCGCGGGCGTTGATGACGAGGTTCATGAGAACCTGCTCCATCTGCCCCTGGTCGGCGTGGACCATCCCGAGCGCGTGGGCCGGGACGAACGCGAGCTCCACCTTGTCGCCCATGATGAGCCGGAGCATCCTCTCGATCCCGCTCGCGATCGCGTTGAGGCTCACGACCCGGGGGGCCACGGCGTGCCGCCGCCCGACGGCGAGCAGGTGTCGCGTAAGGTGCACCGCCCTCTCGCCGGCCTTGCGGATCTCCTCGACGTCGGCGTGCGCGGGGTCGCCGGGCTCCAGCCGCTCGAGCACGAGCCCCGCGTAGGAGAGCATGACCGACAGGATGTTGTTGAAGTCGTGGGCCACGCCCGCGGCCAGGGCCCCGACGGCCTCCATCTTCTGGGCCTGGCGCAGCTGGTCCTCCGCCTGGCGCAGCGCCTGCTCGGCGCTCTTGCGATCGGAGGCGTCGCGGAGCGCGGCCGTCATGAGCCGGCCCTCGGCGGTCTCGGTCGGGCTGACGCTGATCTCGACGGGGACCTCCGTGCCGTCCCTCCGAGCGGCGGAGAGGTCGAGCCGTATCTCCGTCGGCCCGGGATCGGAGGACGCGAAGAACCGCGCGGTACCGCTGAGGGATCAGGATCTCGACGGACTGGCCGACCAGCTCCTCGCGGGAATAGCCGAAGAGCCGCTCGGTCTTGGTGTTGACGAGGACGATCCGATCGTCCCGGTCCATGATGATCATCGCGTCGGGCGCCGACTCGAGGAGCCCGCGGAAGCGCTCCTCGCTCGCCTTGACCCTCGACTCCGATCGACGCTCCGCCCCGTCGAACCGGCTCTCGCGAAGCCCGCGCTCGACCGCGGGCAGGAGCCGGGCGAGCCTTCCCTTCACCAGGACGTCGCTCGCGCCGGCCCGGAGGAGCCCAACGGCTTCGTCCTCTTCGGGCGCCGCGCAGAGGACGATGAGCGGAAGGTCGGCGCGGGACCTTCGCACGAGCGCGAGGGCGTCGATGGCGCGCAAGGTCGGCATCGACCAGTCGAAGACGACGAGATCCCACGTTCCGCGCTCGAGCGCAGCCCTCGTCGAGTCGGCGCTGTGCACGCGCTCACAGGAGACGAGGTACCCGCCGCGGCCCAGCTCGCGCAGCAGGTGGTCCGCGTCCGCATCGGAGCTCTCCGCGAGGAGAAGCCGCAGCGGCGTGGCGGTCGATATCCCCTGAGCGCGCATGACCCCCCAATGTTCCATGTAGCACATTCGGGGGAAATGGCCGCGGCGCCCTCGCCTCCGAACGCGGAAAGTTCCGACCCGAGAGGACCTCCGGGCCAGCGGGTGTGCGTGCCGCACCCATGCGCTGCCATGCGCTGCCTCAAATGTGCAAGAGTCGCGCGGATCGCGTAGTTTAACGGCTGCGGGACGCCGCGCGAGTGCGCGCCGGGTCGAAGGAGTGCGGATGCGCGTGGTGCTGCGCGGGGTCGGTGTCTCGTTACTGCTCGCGGGGTGCGCCTCCGGCGAGGACGTCCGCGGTCTGCCCGGAGATGGCGGGGCCTTCGCCTCCGGCGACGATTCGGGCGTGGCAGCCGACGACTCCAGCCCCCCCCCCAGCAGCAGCAGCGCTTCCTCGTCCTCGTCCTCGGGCGGCTCGAGCAGCACCAGCAGCAGCGCTTCTTCGTCTTCGTCCTCGGGCGGCTCGAGCGGCACCAGCAGCTCCTCGAGCGGAGGGGGCGACGACTCCGGGAGTGGCAGCGGCGGTTCGGGCTCCTGCGCCGCCGGGACGTGCAGCGGCTGCTGCGACTCGAACAACGCCTGCCAGTCGGGCGCGGTCGACACCGCGTGCGGGTCCGGCGGGCAGTCCTGCTTCGACTGCCAGACGAACATGCAGACGTGCCAGATGGGCGGCTGCGCGGCCCCCCCCGGCGCCAGCAGCAGCAGCGGCAGCGGCACGTGCAGCGCGGCGGGGTGCCAGAGCCACTGCGTCGCGCTCGTCTACACGTCCCCCTGCTGCTTGCCCACCGGGGCCTGCGGCTGCATGGTGAACATCCCGCCGGGGCCGTGCAAGTGAGGGCGCTTCACGAGCCCGCGCCGCGAAGCCTCCGCGCCCGCCACAGCCCCTCGCCGGCGTAGATCGCGAGCGCGAGCCAGATGAGCGCGAAGCCCGCCGCCCGGGCGCGGTGGAACGGCTCGCGGTAGACGAGCACGCCGAGGGTCAGCTGGAGCGTCGGGCCGACGTACTGGAGGATGCCCACCGTCGAGTAGGCGATGCGCCGGGCGCCGAAGGCGAAGAGGGCCAGGGGCACGGCGGTGACGACTCCCCCGGCGACGAGCCAGGCGCTCCGCAGCGCGTCGGCTCCGCCGAAGAAGCCGGTCCCGGCGAGCGCCTGGGACCCGAGCCAGAGCAGGCCGAAGGGCGCGAGGAGCGCGGTCTCCGCGGCGAGCCCGGTGAGCGACTCGACGGCGACCACCTTGCGCAGCAGCCCGTACCCGCCGAACGAGAGCGCGAGGGCCAGCGCGATCCACGGCAGGTGCCCGGCCTGCACCGTCAGCCAGACGACGCCCGCCGCGGCGCAGGCCACGGCGGCCCACTGCGGGCGGTTCAGTCGCTCCCCGAGGAGCAGCACGCCGAGCAGGACGTTGACCAGCGGGTTGATGAAGTAGCCGAGGCTCGACTCCACCACGTGCCCCGACCCGACCGCCCACACGTACACCAGCCAGTTGACGCTGATGAGGGCCGCGCTCCCGACCAGGCGCAGCCGCGTGGGCCCGTGCGCCAGCGCGGCCCGGACGGCGCCGAGCTCTCCGCGCAGCGCGAGCCAGCCGCTCACGAACAGGCAGCACCAGACGAGCCGGTGCGACATGATCGTGAGCGCGGCGATGCCGTGGAGCGGCCGCAGGTAGAGCGGCAAGAGGCCCCAGATGAGGAAGGCGCCCAGGGTCGCGAGCAGCCCTTCTCGCGACGGCCTGGGTGCGGCGGGTTGCACGTGAGAGGGTTCCACAGCCATGGTTCGGCCGGCGGCCGCCGACACGCTGACGCAACGCGTCCCCGACGGAGCGCGCTCGCCGCCCATCAGCGCCCGTCACCGGGATCCGTCACGCGAGCGATGAGACCGTCACGGACCTGCGGCCACTCCTCGGCGAGGATCGAGAAGAGGACCGTGTCGCGGACGGTGCCGTCGTCGCGCCGCTGGTAGCGCCGCAGCGTCCCCTCGTAGCGGGCGCCCAGGCGCGCGATGGCCTGCTGAGAGCGGACGTTTCGCACGTCGGTCTTCAGCTGGACGCGCCCGGCGTGGAGGGCGTCGAAGGCGTGGGAGAGGAGCAGCAACTTCGCGTCGGGGTTGACGCGCGTCGACCACACCGCGGGCGTGTACGTCGTGCCGCCGATCTCGAGCCGCGCGTCTCCGGCGGAGACCTCCAGGTAAGATGACGTGCCCACGACCCCCCCGGCCGGCAGCCCGGCGCACGGCCGCAGCAGCCGGACCACCCACACGAAGCGCCCCTCGGCGAGCCTCGCGGCGAGGGCGGCGGCGAGCTTGCCGGGGTCGCGCGGACGACCGGCGACGTGTCTCCAGACGGCGTCGTGGTCCAGCGCGTCGAAGAGGGCTTGGGCGTCGCGCTCCGGGCTGCACGGCGTCAGCTCGACGACGTGCCCGGCGAGGCGAGTCGCGGTCGGTGGCCACGACATGGCGGGCCACGCGACGTCGTCGGCCCGTGCGTCTCCGATCGCGGTGAAGCGAGGGACTCGATCCGGCATGGGCGTGAGCTGAACACTAGGTCCGCGGACCGCGCGCCGCCACCGCCGGGCGAGCGCGCGTCCCTGCGCCGCCTGTGACGTCCATCGCCCGACATGCTAAGGCCGGCGCATGGCGCGTCGCCGGGGCGAGCTCGGGCTCACCGCCGCGTTGGAGGCCGCGTTGACCCGCGAGCTCGTCGCGGCCTGGAGGCACATCAACGACGCGTATTTCCGCAGCGCGCTGACGGCGCCCACGATGGAGCTCGTGCACTCGCGCACGACGCTCGGCCGCTGGCTGGCGCACACGCGCACCATCGAGATCTCGCGCGCGCTGGTCGTCGAGCAGCCCTGGAGCGCCGTCATCGAGGTCCTGAAGCACGAGATGGCGCACCAGTACGTCCACGAGATCCTCGGCGAGGCCGCGCAGTCGCCGCACGGGCGGGCCTTCCGTGAGGCCTGCGCCCGCCTCGGCGTCGACGCGCGGGCCGCGGGCATGCCGGAGGTCGGGGGCCGCGCGGAGACCGTCGACGGCGAGGACAGGGTCGTCGAGCGGATCGCCCGCCTGCTGGCGCTCGCCGAGAGCCCCAACCGGCACGAGGCCGAGGCTGCGATGGCGGCCGCCCAGCGGCTCATGCTCCGTCACAACCTCGACGCCGTCCGCGCGCAGGCGGTGCGGGACTACGCCTTCGCGCACCTCGGGCGGCCGAGCGGCCGGGTCGGCGAGCACGAGCGGCTCGTCGCAATGATCCTGGGCAAGCACTTCTTCGTCGAGGCGATCTGGATCCCCGTCTACCGACCCCTGGAGGCCAAGCGCGGAAGCGTCCTCGAGATCTGCGGCACCAGGGCCAACCTGGCCATCGCCGAGTACGTGCACGCGTTCCTGCACCAGACGGCGGAGCGGCTGTGGCGCGAGCACCAGAGGGCCGCCGGCATCCTGTCGGACCGGGAGCGGCGGACCTACCTTGCCGGCGTGATGACGGGGTTCGCGGAGCGGCTCGTCCGGCAGGACGTGAAGAGCCGGAGCGAGGGCCTGGTGTGGGTGAAGGACGGCGACCTCGCGGGGTACTTCCGGCGGCGCCATCCGCACGTCCGGCACGTGCGCCACGCGGGGCAGCAGCGCACCGACGCCTGGGCGCGAGGACGCGAGGCCGGGCGGCGCATCGTGCTTCATCGCCCGGTGAGCCAGCCGGCCGCGTCGCGCGGGAGGCTGCTCGGCGCCAAGAGTTGACGCACGGCAAGGCAAGCGGACTCGAAAGGAGACGATCGTGACCGACAAGAAACCGACCAGCGCCGAGATCGCCGCGAGGCACAAGCAGTACATGTTCCCGAGCACGGGCGCCTACTACAAGGAGCCCGTCGCCCTCGAGAGCGGCAAGGGCACGCGAGTCCGCGATTTCGATGGGAGGGAGTACCTCGATTTCTTCGGAGGGATCCTGACCGTCAGCGTGGGCCACGCCAACGACAAGGTGAACGCCGCGGTGCGCGCGCAGGTCGACAGGCTCGGCCACGTCTCGCAGGTCTACCCGACCCTGCCGGTGGTCGAGCTGGCCGAGCGGCTCGTGAAGCTCGCGCCGGGCAAGCTCGAGAAGGCGTTCTTCTGCGCCAGCGGCACCGAGGCGGACGAGACGGCCGTCGCCCTCGCCCAGGCACACACGGGCAAGCAGGAGCTCATCGCGCTGCGGCACGGGTACTCGGGCCGCACCCTGCTCGCGCAGTCGCTGACCGCGAACTCGAAGTTTCGCGTGATCCCGACCCAGGTGGCGGGCGTGAAGCACGCGCACGCGCCGTACTGTTACAGGTGCCCCTTCGGGCTCACGTACCCGAGCTGCGACATCCGGTGCGCGCAGGACATCGAGGAGCTGATCCAGACGACGACCATGGGGAGCGTGGCGGGGATCATCGTCGAGCCGATCCTGGGCGTGGGCGGGTTCGTGACGCCGCCGGCGGGCTGGATGAAGCTCGCCGTGGACATCGTCAAGAAGTACGGCGGCATCTTCATCTGCGACGAGGTGCAGACCGGCTTCGGGCGCACGGGCAAGATGTGGGGCGTCGACCACGAGGAGGGCGTGCTGCCCGACGTGGTGACGATGGCCAAGGGGATCGCCAACGGCTACCCGATCAGCGCGGTCGTGACGACGGCGTCCATCGCGGACGCCTGGAAGGGGGGGAACATCTCGACGTTCGGCGGGAACACGATCTCCTGCGCCGCCGCCAACGCGACCGTCGGGGCCATCGTCGAGGAGAAGCTCGTCGAGAACTCGGCGGCCATGGGGGAGGTCCTTCGCGCCGGGCTCGACGCGATGAAGACCCGGCACGCGGTGATCGGAGATGTGCGCGGTCGAGGCTTGATGCAGGGGCTGGAGCTCGTGAAGGACGAGAAGGCGGGCGACCGCACGCCGGCCTCGGAGGCGGCCCTGCGCATGCTCGAGGAGACGAAGAAGCGGGGCCTGCTCATCGGCCGGGGGGGCCTCTACGGCAACGTCCTCCGCGTCGCCCCGGCGCTCGTGGTTGGCAAGGCCGACATCGACGCCGCGCTCGACGTGCTGGAAGCGTCGTTCGTCGCGGCGGGGGCCTGACTCTTTCGCGTCAGCCGGTCCGTTCGTCGCTGCTGGCGGTCGGGGGTCTCGCCGGTTCCCTGCGCGGCCCAGCGCAGGGCGCGTGCCGGGGCCTTCAGCCAGTGCTCGTAGAGCTTCGCCAGCTCCAGGCGCGCGGAAGGGTCGTCGACAGAGGCGGCGAGGGCCTCGAAGTCGGCGAGCGCGCGCTCCCGGTCGCCGCGGGCCTTCGCGATCTCCGCGCGGGCCCTCAGTGACTCGGGCGTCGAGCCGTCCTCGTGCTCGACCGCGGCGTTGGCCACCGCCATCGCCCGGTCGAGCGACCCCGCTCGCCGGAGCGTGCGTGCGACCCCCACCAGGTCCCTCGCCGCGAGGGCCGCGTGCCCCGGCTCGCCGTAGAGCCCCAGGAGCGCCGCCATCGCGACGACGTCCCAGCCGTTGTGCTCGATGACCCCGAGGAGCGCCGCCGGGTCGCCGGTGCGAAGGAAGTGCATGTAGCAGGCGCTCACCTCGCTCGAGGGGACGTCGTCGACGCGCTCGAAACCGAGCACGTCGCGCTCGAGGGCGACGAGACGGCAGCCCTCGCCGGTCCGCCTCACGTGGACGCGCCGCGCGACGTGAAGGAGATCGAGGTGCGGTGGCTCCGCGGGGGCCGGCTCACGCGCCATCACGAAGCGGGTGCGGAGCAGCGGCATGTCGAAGCTCTTACCGTTGAAGGTGACGAGCATGGACGCGGCCTCGATGCGCTCCCGCAGCCGCGCGAGCATCGGCCCCTCCTCGCCGAGCGCGCGCACGAGGAGCTGCTCGAGGACCAGCCCCGGGTCGCCGTCGCCCCCGCCGCCCTCCCACCAGGCGAGCCCGACGAGGAAGGCCACGGTGCCCGTGCCGCCGGCCAGCCCCGTGGTCTCGGTATCGAGGAAGAGGGCCCGCGCGGGGTCGCACGCGGCGAGCGACGAGTCGAGCGCCAGCAGCGCGAGCAGCTCCGCGCTGGCGTCGCGCGCCGGAGCCAGCGCGAAACGGCCGGTGCGGTGCGACGCGCCGAGGCGACGCGTCCGCACGTGCAGCAGGCCGAGGGGCGTCTCGATCGTCGCGAAAGGCAGGTCCACGGTGTCGACGACGGGAGGCGGCGCCGGGGCTCGCCGGGCATCTCGCTCGAGGGTCGAGCGGATGCGCCTCCGGAGGTCCTCGAGGAGCTGCCCGCGAGCCGCGTCCGCCGGGGACCGCTCGGGCCGGGGCGAGGGAGCCTGGGGGACGAGCTGGGAGAGCTTGCGCAGAAGCGACACTTGCCCGTGACGATACATCGGTTCAGTATCCCCCGCCAGACGCGATCCCCCTCCGGACGGACGCCAGCGGGGCGCCGTCGTCGAGCGTCACCTTGCCGTCCTTCAGGGTCACCCCGAGACGTCGCCAGAGCTCGTCGAGGTCGGCGTTCTGCCCGGACCTCACCCAGCTCTCGTAGATCTCGGCCAGCGCCCCGGCGCCCGTCGCTTCGTCGACGGTCCGCACGAAGTCGGCGACGCTCGCCTCCCGCGTCGCGTCCCCTTCCCTCGCGAGGACCGAGCGCATCCCGTCGTCGAGCGACCGCGCGCCGGCCGTGGCCTCGCGGATGCGCACGTCGGCCAGCAAGGCAAAGAGCGCTCCTCCCCAGTAGGTCGAGTCGATGTCGTCGCGGTCCTCCAGGCCGGTCGGATCGCCGTCCCGCCGCAGCCCGCGGGGCATGCTGGTCGCGAAGTGCGCCCAGAGGTCCGCCTCCGTCATCCAGCCCGCCCGCTCGCGGAGGATGGGCTCGTAGTAGGTCGCGAGGCCCTCCTCGAGCCAGTGGCCCTCCCCGACGAACGAAGGGCACCCCAGGTGAAAGAGCTCGTGCACGACCACCCAGTCGTCACGGGCGCGCTCGGGCCGGGCCTCGTCCCCGAAGAGGAGGACGACCGACGCGCCGGCGAGCGACATCACCCGCCCGAACACGACGTCGTCGGCCCCGCGGACGGGCACGACGAAGATCGTGGCGTTCACCGGGAAGCGACCGAAGAGGCTCGAGACGCGCCCGGCGGCTCCCCTCACCCACGCGATCGTCGCGGCGTCGCCCATCTTCAGCGGTGCGCCGAGCAGCGCGACGTCCAGCGTCGCCCCCGGCACGTCGATGCGCTCGCGCCGGAGCGAGCCGAAGGCCGTGAAGCTGGCCTCGCCGAGCTCGCGCGCCCGGAGGACGTACCCTCCCGCCGGGTCGCGCCTCAGTCCGGTGGCGAAGCGGTCGCCGGCGCCGCCCCGGAGCCGGACTCGCACGGTCGCGTCGCCCGCCGCCTCCGGCAGGAGCATCCATGCCGACGCCATGCCCAGGACGGCGTCGCCGACGCGCCGGGTGCAGTCCATCCGGTGGCAGGCAAGCGCGAGCGCCTCGAGGTCCACGCCGTAGCGAACCACGCAGCGGGCGCGGCACGAAGGGGCCCTCCAGCCGTCGCCGTCGCGCTCGATGCCGCCCGTCTCCCCTGGCCCGAGCGTGACGTCGCGGATCGCAGCGCCCGCGTCGCGTGCGACGAGCCGCGCGCCCGGCGCGCTGGCGAACGTCGCCTCGACGGCGACGATCCAGGATCCCTGCGGGGGCGGCGCGATGGCATAAGTGTACTCAGGGACCCCACCCTCGGGCGCCGCGGCGTGGCGGGCGCAACCCGCTCCCGTGAGCACGACCGCGGCAGCCCACCGGAACGCACCCGCCGGGGTCATTCGACGAGAGGCTCACCTGCCCGCAGCGCCGCGTCGAGCATGTCTTCCATGCCCATGGCAAAGGCCTTCGGGAGCTCGCCGGGAGCGAAGAGGCGCGCCTCGGTGATCTCGAGACGGTTCAGCGGCTCGCGCACCGGGGGGTCGATATCGCAAGACACCACGACCGTCACGCCGTGGAAGCGCGGGTCGCGATCGGGTCTCGAGAAGACGCCGACCAGTCGACCGATCTCGCAGCGGTCGACCCCTGCTTCCTCCTCGAGCTCGCGGACGACGGTCGCGCGCAGCGTGTCGCCCCACTCCAGCGTCCCGCCCGGCAACGCCCACTGGTCCACGTCGGCTCGACGGACGAGCAGGATGCGCCCGTCGCCCGTCCTCGCGACCGCAGCGATGCCGACGACGGGCCGCCTGAGAATGAGGCGCGCCGCCTCCTTCACGAGGACGAAGACGCCGCGCGCGATGCCCAGCCTTGCGCCTGACCTTGCCATGAGCTCTGGCCATCGCTTGTAGCTTGCTTCTCCGATTGAAGGCGACTCCGCCGTCGGTTAATAAGGACGGTCATGCCCACGCTGAGGCACTTCACGGTGGTCCCGCGCCTGCCGGCGCCGCTCGAGCGGCTCCGCGGTCTCGCGTATAACCTCTGGTGGTCCTGGTCCGCCGTCGGCCAGGAGCTGTTCGTCCGCCTGGACCCGGACCTCTGGGAGGAGGTCCACGGCAATCCCATCGAGCTTTTGGCGCGGGTCGATCAGAAGAGGCTCGACGAGCTGGTCGCCGACGACGCCTTCACGAGCCACCTCGACGCCGCCTGGCAGACGTTCGAGCGCTACATGCAGCGCGAGGGGTGGTTCTCCAAGTCCTTCCCCGACGCCGCCTCGGCTCGCATCGCGTACTTTTCCATGGAGTACGGCCTCCACGAGTGCCTGCCGATCTATTCGGGGGGCCTCGGCGTCCTCGCGGGCGACCACCTGAAGACCGCGAGCGACCTCGGGCTGCCGCTCGTCGGAGTCGGTCTTGCGTACGCCGAGGGGTACTTCCGCCAGGCGCTGAACACCGACGGCTGGCAGGCGGAGCGTTACCCGACGAACGACTGGCACCGCATGCCCGTCTTGCCCGTGCTCGACGCCGCCGGCAAGCGACTCATCATCCACGTGCAGTACCCGCAGGGCAGCGTCCGGGCGCAGCTCTGGAAGGTCCAGGTGGGCCGCGTGCCGCTCTTGCTCCTCGACGCGAACCTCCAGGAGAACTCCGCCGCGGATCGGGCGATCACCGGGTCCCTCTACGGGGGCGACCAGGAGTTTCGCGTCCGCCAGGAGATCATGCTCGGCATCGGAGGCATCCACGCCCTGCAGGCGCTCGGACTGCCGCCGACCGTGTGCCACATGAACGAGGGGCACTCGGCCTTCCTCGCCCTCGAGAGGATCGGGCGCGTGATGCGCGAGCGCGGCGTGCGCTTCCAGGTGGCCAGCGAGGCGAACAGCGCCGGCAACATCTTCACGACCCACACGCCGGTCGCCGCGGGCAACGACGCGTTCGAGCCCGCGCTCGTGAGCCGGTACCTCGAGCCGTACCGCGCGGCGCTGGGCGTCTCGGAGGGGGAGCTCCTCGCGCTCGGCCGCGTCGAGCCCAGGGACGGGCTCGCGCCCTTCTCGATGCCGGTGCTCGCGTTCCGGACGGCGGACCACTGCAACGCGGTGAGCGAGCTCCACGGCGAGGTGTCGCGAAGGATGTGGCAGGGCATGTGGCCCGAGCTGCCCACCCACGAGATCCCGATCGAGTCGATCACCAACGGCGTCCACACGGCGTCGTGGGTCGCGTCGGAGGTCGGGGCGCTCTACACGAGATACCTCGGGCCGCGCTGGGCGGAGGCCTCCGACGACCCCGAGCTGTGGGAGCGTACCCAGGAGATACCGGACGCGGAGCTCTGGCAGGTGCACGAGCACCGGCGCCACCGGCTGGTGCAACATGCCCGCCGGTGGCTGCGGACCTCCGCCGAGCGGCGGGCCGCGAGCCAGGAGGAGCTCGACCTCGCCGACGAGGCGCTCGATCCGCACGCGCTGACGATCGGCTTCGCCAGGCGCTTCGCGACCTACAAGCGGGCGACGCTCCTCTTCTCGGACCTCGAGCGCGTCAAGAAGCTTCTGGCCGACCCGGAGCGGCCGGTGCAGCTCGTCTTCGCGGGCAAGGCGCACCCTCAGGACCGCGGGGGCAAGGAGCTGATCCGAAGGCTCATCCACGCGAGCCACGAGGCCGGCCTGCGCGGGAGGGTCGTCTTCGTCGAGGACTACGACATGCGTATCGCCCGCGCCCTCGTGAGCGGCGTGGACGTGTGGCTCAACACGCCGCGCCGGCCGCTGGAGGCCAGCGGGACCAGCGGGATGAAGGCCGCGGCCAACGGGGCGCTCAACGTGAGCGTGCTCGACGGGTGGTTCGCGGAGGCGTGGCGCGACCACGGCTGGGAGAGCGGGTGGGCCATCGGGCGAGGCGAGGAGTACCCGGACGGGACCGGCGACGCGCGCGAAGCGGAGCTCCTCTACGACGTCCTGGAGCGCGAGGTGGTGCCGCTATTCTTCCGGCGCGAGGGGAGCGGACGGCTCCCGCGCGGCTGGATCCGGCGGATGAAGGGCTCGATCGCGAAGCTCGCCCCCAGGTACAACACGGCGCGCATGGTGCGCGAGTACTCGAAGCGGTTCTACGTGACGGCGATCAAGCTGTCGCACAAGCTCAACGAGAACGACCTCGCCGAGGCCAAGGCGCTCACCGCCTGGAAGGAGCGGGTGCGCGACGCCTGGCCCGCGGTCGCGGTCGCGGCGGTCGACATGGAGCCGCGCGACGAGTTCGCCGTGGGGGAGGCCGTGCGGGTCTCCGCGACCGTCCGCCTCGGCGCGCTGGGGCCGGGCGACGTCGCGGTCGAGCTCTACCATGGCCCGACGGGCGGGCGACACGAGATCGCGAGCGGGCGCATCGTGCGGATGCGCGAGGTGGAGCAACGGGTGGACGGCTCGTGGCAGTTCGCCGGGGAGATCGTCGCCGACGAGAGCGGCGCGCAGGCGGTCGCGGTCAGGGTCGTCCCGTTCAACGATGCCATGAGCCACCCCTACGAGACGTCGCTGCTAAGGTGGGCGTGAACCTGCGCGTCTTCGCGCCGGCTACCGGCGCTCTCCTGGCCGAGGTGCCGGTCACGTCCGACGAGGACGTGCGGCAGGTCGTGGTCCGGGCCCGGAGGGCGCAGGGGGTGTGGTCCGTGGTGCCCGTGGCCGAGCGAGCGCAGCGCCTGCTCCGGCTGCGCGACGCGCTGTCCGAGCGGTCCGGCGAGCTGGTGGAGACGCTGGTCCGGGAGTGCGGCAAGCCCCGGCACGAGGCGCTCGTCCACGAGGTGACCACGCTGCTCGACCTCGTCGCCTGGTACTGCAAGCACGGTCCGGAGACGCTCGCGCCCGAGCACTTGACCTTGCACCTGATGAAGCACAGGGCGAGCGAGGTGCATCTCGTGCCGCGCGGGGTCGTCGGGGTGGTGTCTCCGTGGAACTTCCCGCTCGTCATCCCGATGGGCAGCGTCCTCCTCGCCCTCTTGGCGGGCAACGCGTGCGTCGTGAAGCCGAGCGAGGTCACGCCCCTCATCGCGCTCAAGGCAAAGGAGATCTACGACTCGACCGGGCTGCCGGAGGACCTGTTCGGGCTCGTCCTCGGCTCCGGGTCGACGGGGCAGGCGCTCATCGAGTCGGGGATCGACTACTGCGTCTTCACGGGCGCGGTCGAGACGGGGCGAAAGGTCGCCGCCGCGTGCGGCGCGCGGCTGGTGCCCTGCACGATGGAGCTCGGCGGCAAGGCGCCGCTCGTCGCCTGCGAGGACTGCGACCTCGAGCGCACCGCCCGGGCCGTGGTCTTCGGCGGGTTCGCCAACAGCGGCCAGGTGTGCATCTCGGTCGAACGGGTCTACGCGCACGAGCGGGTCTACGAGCCGCTCATCGAGCGGGTGCGCTCGCTCGTGGGCGAGCTTCGTCAGGGCGACCCCATGCGCGACTACGTCGACCTCGGGGCGATCACCTTCCCGAGGCAGATCGACGTGGCGGAGCGGCACATCCAGGACGCGCTCCGCAAGGGCGCGAGGCTGGTGTGTGGCGGTCACAGGATCCCCGGCCGGGGACACTTCTTCGAGCCCACGGTGCTGGCCGACTGCGACCCGACGATGAGCGTGATGAGGGACGAGATCTTCGGTCCGGTGGTCCCGATGATGCGGGTCGGCTCCGACGACGAGGCCGTCAGGCTCTCCAACGACACGCACCTCGGGTTGAACGCGTACGTGTTCTCGCAGTCGCGCGACCGGGCCAGGCGTGTCAGCGAGAGCATCGAGGCCGGGAGCGTCGTCGTCAACGACGTCCTGGCGAACTACGCCACCATCGAGGCGCCGTTCGGGGGCATCAAGCAGTCCGGTTTTGGCCGGGTGCACGGGGTCGAGTCCCTCCGGGACATGTGCCAGCGCAAGCACCTGAGCTACGACCGCGTCCCCGCCCCCGCCCGGGACCCGCTATGGTTCCCTTACACCGCCCGGAGCTTTCACTGGCTGCAGCGTGGCGTCCGCCTGGTCTTCGGCGGCGGTCCGCTGGGCAGGCGTATCGGGGAGCTCTTCTGAGGGGCCGCGCCACGTTTTGGCTCCGGCGCGGCGATCGGGCCGTGCTACGCCAAGAGCGTGAGGGGCTTCGTCGATCTCCACTGCCACTGGGTGGCCGCCGTCGATGACGGCGCCCGGACGACCGAGGACGGGCTGGCGATGCTGCGCCAGCTCCACCAGGTGGGCTTCGACGATGTCGTGGCCACGCCGCACATGCGCCCCGGGATGTTCGACAACGACCGGGAGCGCATCGAACGCGCATTTGCCGCCATGCAACCAACCCTCTCGGCGTCCGGCGCCCTTCCGACCGTGCACCTCGCGAGCGAGCACTTCTTCGACGACATCGTCTTCGGCCGCCTCGTGCGTGGCGAGGCGCTCCCGTACGGGCGTTCGCCGGGAGATCGTGCGCTGGCGCCGCCCCGGCTCTCGGCGGTGCTGGTCGAGTTCGGGACGGGCGCCTTCCCCGTGCAGGCGCAGCACCGCTTCTTCGACCTGCGCCGGGCCGGCCTCGTGCCGGTCCTCGCGCACCCCGAACGCTACGAGCCCGTCTGGCGTGATGACGCGTGCCTGGACGCCCTCCTCGACGCGGGCGCACACCTCCTGCTCGACGTGTGCGCGCTCGTGGGAAAGTACGGACGGGCGCCCCAGCGCGCGGCCGAGAAGCTGCTGGAGGAGGACGCGTACGAGGCCGCGTGCTCGGATGCGCACCGCCCCGGTGACGTCGAGGTGGTCGCGAAGGCCATCGACAGGCTCGAGCAGCTCGTCGGCGCGGAGGAAGCGCGCCGCCTCCTCGCGGACGGGCCGCGAGGGATACTCACGACGGCAGGAGCAGCGTGACCACCATGCAAGAGCGCGTCGCGGTGATCGGTCTCGGCTACGTCGGCCTCCCCGTGGCGCTCGCCTTCGCGCGCAAGTTCAGTGACGCGTTCGGCTTCGACGTTGACCGGGAGAAGATCGAAGAGCTCCGGCGAGGCCACGACAGGAACCACGAGCAGGCCCCCGGGGTGCTGGCGGCGACGACCCTGAGGATGACGAGCGACGTCGGGGATCTGAAGGGGTGCACGTTCTTCGTGGTGGCCGTCCCCACGCCGGTCGACCAGAACAACGTACCGGACCTCAGCCCGGTCGAGCGCGCCAGCGAGACGGTGGGCCGCGCGCTGTCGAAGGGGTCCGTCGTGGTCTACGAGTCGACGGTCTATCCCGGGGTCACCGAGGACATCTGTGGCCCGATCCTCGAGCGCGCGAGTGGCCTCAAGCGAGGGGTCGATTTCAAGCTTGGTTA
>Ga0209415_10008222_pt1 | contig 18121 bp, 16 predicted proteins | sample PeaSoiSIISIP2007_FD_187696 | JGI IMG/M metagenome (GOLD analysis project Ga0209415, IMG submission 187696) | Peat soil microbial communities from Weissenstadt, Germany - SII-SIP-2007 (SPAdes) (version 2) | ecosystem: Environmental > Terrestrial > Soil > Wetlands > Peat | place: Germany... | reverse complement strand
GAGCACACCAAGGGGTCAAGGCGGGGGCAGCGTAAGTCGACGCCTCACAGCGCGCAACCATCTCCCGCTGGGCGCGGCGGCTCGCCACCGCAGGCGATGACTGCAATTCGTAGCGGCTTCGCCGCGCGCTGTCGCTTCGCGCGCGCTGCGTCCCTGCTCGCCGGAGATGGGCCGCGTCGTGGGACCGGCGGACAACAATCGCGGCACAACAACGGACCCGACAACAACGCTGTGACAAATGCGAGCGGGCTCGCCGAGTCGCCCGACGGGGGCGCCGCGGTGTCGTCCCGAGCCGCGGTGTCGTCCCCAGCCGCGGTGTCGTCCCGAGCCGCGGTGTCGTCCCCAGCCGCGGTGTCGTCCCCAGCCGCGGCATCGCCGCGCCGGGGCATTCCCCGGGCGCCGGATCAGCAGTGCGTCGAAGGCGAGGTGAGGAACCCGTGGTACGAGTACTTGTGGTTCTGCTCCGCCGACGGCACGGCGTGTGAGAACCACGACACGCCGGCGGTGTCGGTGACGTGCCAGGTCGTGGCGCCCGACACAATGCTGTATCCCGGTGGCTGCAGGGCCTCGAGCGGATCCCCCACCTCGAGGAGGTCCGAGTAGCACTCGCCGGTACCGGGTTGGACCCAGCGAGGCACGATGTTGTCGGTGAGCGGGTCGTTCATCCACTCGGCCACTTCGTGGCTGAACGTGTAGACACCGTTCAAGATGGGCGACGCCGTCAGGCCCTCGGTGAGGAAGTTGCCGAAAGCGAAGGTCTGGGCCCCATGGGCGCCCGACGGGATGGCGCCGTGGAACCCGTAGACGCAGCACTGGCTGGTGTTGTTCAAGTAGAGGAACACATTGCCGACCACCACCAGGGCCAGCGTCTTGGGGTTGAGGTGCCGGGCGTCGATGGCCGCCTGCAGCTTCGCCTGGAAGTAACTGATCTTGATGTACGCGTAGTGCACGTGCAAGGCGCTGTCGGTGTACTCCTTGCCGTCGGCGCGCGGAACGGCGATCGTGGCCGGGGCGAGCATCGTGGGCTTGGCCAGCAGCACGTGGTAGTCCTTGCTCTTCTTGGAGACGTCGTTCCAGAACTCGGCGCGCTGCATCGCGTCGGCGAACTGCGTCCTTCCGCTCGTGAACGCGGTGGGCACGAAGATGGGGGACGCCGACAGTGACGTCGCCTGACGGGAGGCGGTGAGCGGCGGGCCCGAGGCGAAGGTCATGGTCAGGGGCAGGATCTCGTCGGCCACGGTCGTCGTGGACGACCCGGCGCCGGGACTGGCGCCCACCATGGCGTAGTGATAGGCGACGCCGTGGAACGTGAAGGAGCCGTTCCACAGGGGAACGGTGCTGGCCGGCGCCGGTGTGGAACCGGCGTTGCGGGGGCCGCCGGGGGAGTACACGGTGAAGCTCGGCGTGCCTCCGATGGGACCGGTGGCCGCGGCCGTGCCCACGAACACGGTGGACCCGCCGAGCACGACGAGCCCGAGGGCGATGGCGAGACGGCTCCGCATGTGTCGGGCTCCTGGGTCTGAGACGCCCGCGTGCGCGGGGCGTGTGGTGGCCGGACCACGAGGACGAGCCGCCGCTCGACCGGTCCACGCTCCAATGCTTCGCCCGATCCTATGCAGCAGCCGCCGATCCGGCGTCCCCATGTTTGGGGAGGTCGGGCGGGCTCGGGCCCGGCCGGGGCCGTGCACGCCGGGTGTCGCGGAGCGCCCTAACATCCCCAAGATGTCAACGGGCATGGAACGAGTGCGGCTCGGGGTGGTCGGAGCGGGGAACATCGCCCCGCTGAACGTGGCCGGGTACCTCGAGCACGACCGGTGTGACGTGGTAGCCGTGTGCGACCCGGTCGAGGAGTACGCCCGGGGCGCCGCCGCCGCCTGGGGGGCGCCGCGGGTCTACTCCGACCTCGACGCCATGCTGGGCGATCCCGACATCGACGCCGTCGAGATCCTGACGCCGACGCACATGCACCACGACCACGTGCTCGCCGCGCTGGCGGCGGGGAAGCACGTGTCGTGCCAGAAGCCGATCGCCAACACCGTGGCCGAGGCCCGGGCCATGGCGGCGGCGGCCGAGGCCTCGGGCCTCACCTTCCGGGTCAGCGAGTGCTTCTACCACTACCCGCCGCTCGAGCGAGCCAAGCAGCTGGTGGCCGAAGGGGCCATCGGCCGCCCGAGCAACCTGCGCATCCGCACCATCGTGGGCCAGACCGAGGCGCCCTTCCAGGCGGCGCTGCGCGCCGACGGCTACACCTGGCGGCTCAACAACCTGAGCCCCGGAGGCCACCTCTTCGACGACATGGTGCACAAGTACGCCATGGCCCTGTGGCTCGTGGACCAGGACATCGTCTCCGTCCAGGCAGTGGTGCGCCGGCGCGACCTGTTCTTCGAGCCGTGTGCCGTGATCTTCGAGTACGAGGACCAGGGCCTGCTCGGGTCGATGGAGGTCAGCTACGCGCCCCACATGTGGATGCGCAGCTCGTACTATGGGGCCGACGAGTTCTTCGAGATCCAGGGTGACGAGGGCTTCATCTGGGTGACGCGCTGTACCGGGGAGATGCTCGACCTCCCGGCCGTGATGCTCTACCGGGGCGACAAGGAACAGCCCGTCATGGAGGACGTCCCGGGGCTCGACGCCGACTGGGGCGTGGGGTTCAAGCGCTCTTCGGCGCATTTCATCGACGCCCTGCTGTCAGGCACGCCGCCCGACATGAGCCCGCAGGCGGCGGCCAAGGTCCTGCAGCTGTGCTTCGCCGTCTACGAGGCGGGCAACACGCACCAACCAGTCGATCCCCGCACGATCACCGGTTCTGTCACCCCGGAGGGGTGGGCGGATTGGTGAGATCCACGCGTCCCTGACGGCACCGCGCCGGGGCCGGCGGGACCGCCCCTCACCGGGCCGGCAGCGCCGCCCGCCACGGGCCGAGGTCCAGGCCCGGGTAGCGCCCGGCGGTGGCGTCGAGCAATGGCCCCGTCCACACCGGGTGACCGGGCGGGGGGAACCCGAAGAGCTCGAGCTCGCGTGCGGTCGATCCCTCGACAAAGGCCACCCAGTGCTCGGAGGTGGCCCGCGACTGCATCGAGTGGTAGCCGATCCAGTCCTGGCCCGCCACCTTGTAGCTGACGTTGAGCAGGAAGCGGGCGCCCGCCGGCGCGTGCAGGTCGACGGCGCGGTGGAAGACGTCGGGCCGGTAGGCGAGCAGGGAGCCGCGCGGGCCGGTCGCCGGTCGCTCGGCGGCGTAGAGCTCGGGATCCGACCCCGGCATGACCAGGGGCGCCGTCGCGGGGCGTCCCCGGGAGTCGCCCACCCGCACGAGGTGCGTGGGTGCGGTGGCCTCGCCCACGTCCGACAGGTAGAGGAACATCTCGACGTGCCACCAGGGGGCCTCGGACCTCGGGGGCAGCCACGAGTGGTTGCGGTCGGTGTGCATGGGCTGCTCGTAGTTGGTCTCGCCCGTGTACTTGCCCGACACCTGCGCCTGGTAGATCCGCACGTCGGTCGTGCCGAGCACCCGCTGCACGAAGTCGACCACCGACCGGTGCACGCACAACCGGTTGAGCGCCCCGGTGCCCGGGAACGGGAACAACGCGTTCCAGCGATGCTGCTCGGGGCGGAAGCCGGGGCCCGTCGCCGGCCACGTGAAGGAGCGGCCGGGGGCCCGGGGCTCGGTCCCCCGTCCCTCGACGGCCCGGGCCGGATCGGCGTGGTACTGCTCGGCGGTGGGGAGCACCTCGTGCAGGTCGGCGACCGCCGCGGCGATCTCCTCGGGTGCCACCAGACTCTCGAGCACCACCCATCCGTCGTCGCGCCAGGTGCGGACCTCGTCGTCGCTCGCCCATCGGGCGGCGGTCATGGCAGGCCCGTCGCCGGGCGCGCCCGTCATCATGCGCTCGTGATGGAGATCGTCACCGACCCCGCCTTCGACGCCGGGAACTTCCGGCGAAACGCGCGTATCGGATACCCGGTCAGCCGGCACGCCGTGCGGGCGCGGGCGCGGGCGCTGCGGGGCAGGTTGAGCATGGGGCCCAGCTCGCCGAAGTAGTTGCCGGCCGCGACGACGGTCAGGAGCTCCTCGGCGCCGCCGGAGTGGATCTGGTAGATCTCGACCTCTCCCTCCTCGACCATGTACACCAGGTCGCCGCGATCGCCTTGTTCGAAGAGCACCTCGCCCGGTGCCAAGGTGACGGCCTCGGGCTCGCGGTCGGCCACGGCGAAGCGGGGGACGAGCTCGATGACGCGATCTGCGATGTGGGTGATGCGGTCGTCGTGCGTCGACACGAGCACCAGGCGTCCCGGTGCGGCCAGCTCGCGGATCAACCGGAGGATGCCCTCCACCTGGATGTGGTCCAGGTGGGCGGTGGGCTCGTCGGCCAGCACCAGCGGCGGCTCGTGCACGAGGGCCCGGGCGATGGCCACGCGTTGCTGCTGGCCGCCCGACATCTGCCCGGGCCGGTGCCCCACGCGTTCTTCGAGGCCCACGGTGGTGAGCAACGCGTGGGCGCGCGCCGCGGCCTCGCGGCGCGGCACCCGGGCGAGGCGCAGCGGGGCCATGACGTTGCCCCGGGCGCTCAGGCTGGGAATGAGGTTGAACGCCTGGAACACCACCCCGACGGTGGAGCGCCGGTACTCGCCCAGTGCCGGGCCCGAGAGGCCGGAGACCTCCTGGCCGCGGAACCAGATACCGCCGGCGGTGGGGGTGAGGAGTCCCGCCAGGCACGACAGCAGCGTGGTCTTGCCGCAGCCGCTCGGCCCGAGCACCACGACGAGCTCCCCGTCCTCGGCATCGAAGGAGAGCCCGCTCAAGGGGCGCACGACGTAGCCCCCGGAGTCGAATTCGACCGTCAGGTCCCGGACCTCGAGCTCGGCCATCTATGCCCCGGCGAAGGCCACGGCCGGGTCGACCGCCACCGCCCGGCGCAAGGCGGCCAGGCTGGCGAGCAGACCGACGATGACGGCGGACACCGGGAGCACCACGAAGGCGCTGGCCGGGATGTCGACGGGCTGGGCGAACAGGCCGGTCATGAAGTTGGCGATGATCGACGCCATGGCGGCGGCGAACAGCGCCACCACGACGGCCTGGCCGGCCAACCCGGCGAACAGCAGGCCCGATGACGACCCGAGCGCCTTCAGCACGGCGAAGTCCCGGGTGCGGTCGAGGGCGGTGACGTAGACCAGCGCGGCCACGATCACCGCGGCGATGAACCACATGAACAGACGCGAGTTGTCGATGGAGGACGCCGCGGCCGACATCTGGTCGAGGCTCGCCGCCTCGATCTGGGACGGGGAGAAGGCGTGCATCCCCGCCGGGACGGCGCTCGGCACGCCCTTCGTCACCACGGCGCTGATGAGGGGGTGCCCGCCGAAGGCGACGGCCTGGGCGTCGGGCAGGGAGACGTAGGCGTCGGGCGTGCCGGCGAGCAGGGTCCGGTCGTGGACCGTCCCGACCACGGTGAACGCCCGGCCGGACATGGTGACCTGGTCGCCGACCGACAGACCGGAGCGGACGTCGACCACCACTTGTCCCGAATGGCGCACCGGGTGCCCGGTGGTCACCGCCACCGAGCCGAGGCCACCCAGGCGGTAGCCGATCACGACGACGCTGCGCATGGCGCCGTGCAGCGACGCCACCCAGGGGACCACCAGGATCGGGTCGGCGCGCACGACCCCCGGTTCACGCGCCACGGCCGCGACCGCGGACGCGGCCATGGCGGGCAACGCGGCCACACGCCCGGCCGCGCCCGATGCCGCCACCCAGGTGTCGGCGCCGACGGCCTGCACCGTCTGGTTGATCTCGTACCCGAAGCCCGCCACCATCCCCGAAAGCAAGAGGCTCATGGCGAACACCAGGCCGGCACCGACCACGGCGATCAGGAATTGGCGGGCGCGGTAGCGAAGGTCCTGCAAGGTGATGGTCAGCATCCCAGGTCCCCCGCCGTCCTTGCGCCCCTTGCCGCGCCTTAAGCATAGGGGAACGGGTCAGATCGGACCGGGGCTGCAGGCGCCGCCGCCCGGCGCCGCGGCCGAGGGTGACCGACGCCGACGCCCCGCCATCGGCGCCTGGGACGAGGTGTCGCACGGCTTTGTCATGATGGCGGGCGTGGGGACGACGGCCTTCGAACGTGAGACGACCGTCGAGGCCGACGGGTCGGTGGGCCGTTTCCGGGCGACGGTGAGCGATCGGTGGCAGGCGCCCGTCCTGCCCCAGGGCGGGATGACGACGGCGCTCGCCCTGCGGGCGATGGCGGCCGCCCTCGATGTCCCCGGTGAGCGCCTGCGCTCGGTGACGACGGTGTTCGCCGCCCAGGTTGCCCCGGGGGCGGTGGAGGTCGACGTCACGGTCCTGCGCCGGGGCCGGACGATGTCGCAGGCCATGGCCACGGTCCACCCCGCGGGGACGGCGAGCGGGCACAGCGCCATCGCCGTCTTCGGCACGTCACGCCTCGGCTACGAGTTCTGCGACCTGTCGATGCCCGAGGTGGCGCCGCCGCTCAGCTGCCCGTCGTTTCGCGACCCGCTGCCCGAGGGGGTGGTGGGATTCCCTTCGGCCTCGTTCTGGGAGCACGTCGAGTCCCGGGTGGCCCTGGGGCACGCGCCGTGGGACCAGTGGGAGCCGACGAGCTCCGAGCGGGCCTACTGGTACCGCTTCGACGAGCCGCCCGTCACCGACGACGGCATCTGGGACCCTCTCGCCCTCGTGGTCCTGTGCGACACCATGCCCGGCGCGGTGGGGGAGCGCATGGGCCCGGGGCTGCCGCGCTTCTTCGGGCCGAGCGCGGACCTCACGGTCCACGTCCTCGGCCAGGCGTCCTCGGAGTGGCTCCTCGCCCACAACCGCGCCCGGTATGCGGGCGACGGCTACGCCTCGGTGGAGATGGCGCTGTGGGATCCCGAGCGCGGGCTCGTCGCCTACGGCACGCAGATGATGTTCTTCAGCTTCCCCGACGGGCCGCCGCCCGAAGAGAAACGGCGGCCGCCCGCCTGACCCGGGAGCCCGAGAGGCGCCGGAGGGCCCGCCGGGTCAGACTTTGGCCGTTTGGGCCAGGCGGTCGACGGCGTCGACGTACTCCTCGACGAGGTCGTAGATGACGTCGCGTGCCTTGCGCACGCGCGTCGCCCTCCCGATGATCTGGCCGCACGGGTTGAAGTTGATGTCCTTCGACTGGTCGGGGTAGCGGTGCGCCGCGCCGACGGCGTCGATGGCCACGAGCATCTGCAGGGGCATGGGCAGCGGGTCGGGCGTGTCGTCGCGGCCCCACGCCTCGGTCCAGTCGTTCTTGAGCATGCGGCACGGCTTGCCCGTGTACGACTTCGACCGCACGGTGTCGCGACTCGTGGCGTCGAGGTAGCTCTTCATCTGGCTCGGCGGGATGTCGGCCTCCTCGACGGTCAGCCACAGCGTCCCGGTCCACACCCCCTGGGCTCCCATGGCCAGCGCGGCGGCGATCTGCCGGCCGGTCCCCACGCCACCGGCGGCGAGCACCGGCAGGGGGGCCACGGCGTCGATCACCTCGGGCCACAGCACGAGGCTCCCGATCTCCCCGGTGTGCCCGCCCCCCTCGGTGCCCTGGCAGACGATGAAGTCGAGGCCCGCCGCCTGGTGTCCCAGCGCGTGCTTGACCGATCCGGCCAGGGCGCCGATGAGCCGGCCCGACCCCTTGACCTGGGCGATGACGTCGGCGGGCGGCGTGCCGAGGGCGTTGGCGATCAGTCGGACCTTGTCGTGGCGCAGGGCGGCGGCGAGCAGGGGCTTGCCCGTGGCCTCGGTCCACCCCATCATCCCGCTGCGGCGCTGGTCCTCGGGGGCTTCGGGGATCCCGTGCTCGGCGAGCAGGCGCCGGGCGAAACGGCGATGGTCCTCGGGCACCATGGACTGGAGCTGGGCCTCGAGCTTGACCGGGTCCATCTCCCCCATGCCCTCGTACTTGCCGGGGATGACGATGTCCACGCCGTAGGGATGGTCGCTGACGTGCTCGTCGAGCCACTGCAGCTCGATCTCGAGCTCCTCGGGCGAGAAGCCGATGGCACCGAGCACGCCGATCCCCCCGGCGTTGGACACTGCCGCCACCACGTCGCGGCAGTGGGTGAAGGCGAAGATCGGGAACTCGATTCCCAGGCGGTCGCAGATTTCGGTGTGCATGGGGTCTCCTTGGGTGTCCGGCTCGGCAGTTCGCTCGATGCGCTGCTGGAAGTGTCTCGGTGCGGGTCGTCTCGGTGCGGGTCGTCTCGGTGCGGGTCGTCTCGGTGCGGCGCTCAGCGGTGCGAGAGGGTGGATGCGGTGACGCCGAGGACGGTGGCCAACACGGCCGCCGCGTCCGAGGTGTCGATGGCGTCGGGGTCCAGGTGCCGCTGTGTCTCCATCCCCACCACCAAGGCGCGAAAGACGGTGGCCAGGGTCTGGGGCGAGGTGGAGGAGGGGATGAGCCCTTGCTCCATCCAGCTGGCGAATCCCCGCGTCAGGCGGTCGTGGGCCTCACGGGCCCGCGTGCGCAGGGCGTCGGCCACGTCGGGGTCGCGCGCGGCGCGCAGCCACAGCTCGCGCTCGAGCAGCAGCAGCCGGCGCGTCTGGTCGCTCGGATGGGTGATGACGTTGGCCGCCACCGCCCGCAGCCGGTCGTCGAGGCCCGACGCCAGCTCGAACTCGGCGGCGATGACGGCGAGCAGCGAGTGCGCCCACTCGTCGAGCAGGGCGAGCAGCAGGCCCTGCTTCGAGCCGAAGTGCGCGTACACGGCCCCCGACGTGCGGCCGGCGGCGTCAGCCACCGAGTCCACCGAGACGGCGTCCACGCCGCGCTCGGCGAAGAGCGTGGCGGCCGCGTCGAGGAGCCGGGCGCGCGTCTCGGCCTTGCGTTCCTCTTGGGTACGGGGCACTGCGGTCCTCCTGGTTACATAGGAGACACTATCTAACTTCGGCGCCCCTCGGCCCGCCGGGTTGGCGGTCCCCGGAGGGCAAAGGCCACACGGTGGTGGGCGACGGCGCATGGAATACTGACCGGCCTCAGGCACGCCGGGGACCGGGGCGCGCCGGCAGCGGACGATCGGAGCACGCATGTTCAGGACCTCGCCCGTCGTCGCCGAGGACGAGTGGCACCTCGACCTGGTGGTCGAGGGGCACGTGGCCGTGCTCAGCATCAACCGTCCCGACAAGCTGAACGCCTGGAGCTGGGAGTCCACCCGGCAGCTGGGGGCGCGCGCCGATCAGATCCGCTTCGACGAGCGGGTGCGGGTGGTGGTCCTGCGGGGAGAGGGCAGGGCATTCTGCGCCGGCATCGACCTCGGGATGCCCGAGGACCGGGTCACCGGACGATCGCCGGCGGAGAAGGCGCGCAATTACTTCGAGGGGATCCGCTGGGCGCACGAACGGTTCAAGGTCTTCGCCGAGCTCCCCCAACCTGTGGTGGCGGCCGTCCAGGGCTACTGCCTCGGCTTCGGCTTCGAGCTGGTCTTGATGTCGGACATCCGCATCGCCGCCGAGGACGCCATCTTCGCCCTGCCCGAAGCCCAAGTCGGAGTGGGGATCGACGGGGGAGGGGACCTCCGCCTGGCGCACGAGGTGGGTGCGGGCTGGGCGAAGCTGCTGGCGTTCACCGGACGCCGGCTCGACGCGGCCACGGCCGAGCGCATCGGCGTCGTCCAGCAGGTCACGACGACGGACGACCTGCTGCCCACGGCGATGGCCATCGCCGAGGAGATTGCCGCCAACGCCCCGCTGGCGGTGCAAAGCATCAAACGCACGATCGACGGCTTCGCCTACCGCGGGCTCGCCGAGGCCATGCGCTTCGAGGCGATGAGCGCGTCGATCGAGTTCGTGTCCGACGACATGCCCGCCGGGTACGCAGCCAAAGCCAAGAAACAGCCCGTCGTGTTCGAGGGCAAGTAGCCCCCGATGCCGCTGCCCGAGCCGCCGCCCGCGGGACAGGCCATGTTGCCGGCCGGGACGTTTGCGGGGGTGACGGCCGTCGTGACCGGGGGTGGGACCGGCCTCGGTCGGGCGATTGCCGTCGAGTTCGCCCGGCTGGGCGCCGCGGTGGGCATCGTGTCGCGCCGTGAGGAGCATCGTCTGGCCGGGGTGGCGGCGGTGGAGGCCGCCGGGGGCATCGCCGCCCACGCGCCGGCGGACATCCGCAAGCCCGACGAGATCGCCGCCGCGCTCGACGCCGTCGAGCAGGCGATCGGGCCGGTGCGCGTGCTCGTGAACAACGCCGCGGCCAACTTCCCGGTGCTCGCCGAGGACATGAGCGCCAACGCGTGGCGGGCCGTGACCCAGATCGTGCTCGACGGGACGTTCTTCGTCTCCCAGGAGCTGTGCCGACGCGCCGTGGCCGCCGGCGAGCCCGCGGCCATCGTGAACATCCTCGCCACGCAGTCCTTCACCGGGGGCCCGGGCATGGCCCACAGCGCGGCCGCCAAGGCGGGCGTGGGCAACCTGACCAAGACGCTGGCGGTGGAGTGGGCCCCGCACGCGATCCGGGTCAACGCGCTGGCGCCCGGGCTGTTCCCCCACGAGGACATGCGCGCCGACCTCCAGGCGCTTCGCCCCGAGGGTGCCGACGTCGACGCCCGGCGCTCGCCGGCGGGCAGGCTGGGCCGGCTGCACGAGCTCGGGTGGGCGGCCACCTGGCTGTGCTCGCCCTACGCGTCGTTCGTGACCGGACACACCCTGGTGGTCGACGGGGGGAACTGGCTGCGCCGGCATTTCGTCATGCCCGAGTTCACGCCGGTGCGGGACCAGATCGGCGGCGTCCTCGGGTCGAAGGACCACCAGTAGGCCCCGGCCCGGGAGCACTTCCCGCCCGACCTCCCATAGGGTGGTGGGGGTGACCGAGCCTGGCGCTGCTGACCGGCCGCTCCTGTCGGGCCTCGGTCCTGCCGATACCGCCGCCATGGTCGACGGCCTCGGAACCGACGTGGGCAGCGCCGGCGCCCTCGTGCCCGTGGGGGAGTCCGTCGGGCAGGCGGCGTCGCGCACGGTGGACGGGCTGCGCCTGCGCAGCTTCATCGGGTTGTCCGTCGGCCTCATCGGCCCTCGGGCGAACCTGGCGGTGTCGGGGGTGCTGCTCACGCTGCTCGTGTCGTCCCGGGTGTCGAGCGCGCTGGCCATCACGTTCGCGCTGACCGCCAACCGCCTCATCGGCTGGGCCGCGTACCCCCTCCTCGGCCGGGCCAGTGACCGGACCCGGAGCGCGGCGGGCCGCCGGGCGCCGTTCATGGCCGCCGGCCTCCTCGTCATGGGCGTGTGCACGTGGGCCTACACCCTGGTGGGCGGGTACTGGCCCCTGGTGCTGCTCATCGTCATGGTGAAGACGGCGAGCGTCGTGTTCGGCCTGACCAACGTGGCGGTCATCCCCGAGACCTTCGGCAAGAGCCGCACCCTGAAGGCCGCCGTGCTGATCGGGCTCTTCGGGGCACTCGTGAGCCTCGTCATCAAGGGCACGGTCGTGGCCACCTGGCGGGCCAACGACCACGCGTCGTGGTTCTTGGCCTTCCGGATGGCCGGTGGGTTCATGGTGGCGTGCGCGCTGCTCGTGCTCCTGCTCGTGCGGGAGGCCCCCGCGGCGCGCCAGGTCGCCGACCGCGAGCGCCACACCCGGCTCCGGCCGTGGCGCGAGGAGCTCGCCGACATCATGCGCGTCCCGAACGCCCGCGTGCTCGTGACCGGCGTCCTCGTGTTCTGGGCCGGGCTGAGCGCCACGGGCTACCTCGCCGTCGTGTACTTCCAGAAGGTGCAGCACGCCGGGGCCAACGTGCAGACGATCGTCGGGTACGTCACCGGGGTGCCGGTGGTCATGCTCGGTTTGGCCCTCGGCTTCGTGCTCAGCCGCGTCCTCACCCGCAAGCAGGTGGCGATCATGACGCCGCTGGCGGGATCGGTGGTGTCGATGGTGCAGTTCACCACCACCCATATCTGGCAGACGGTTGTCCTGGCGTTCGTGGGCGGGCCCATGTTCGCTGCCTTCCTCATCTCCCTGGCGCCGATGCTCCTGCAGCTGCTGCCGCGCTCGGGCGGTATGGCCGAGCTGCTCGGCAAGCTGGTGGCCCCGTTCAGCCTGTTCGCCGTGGCGTTCTCGTTCCTCGCCGCCTGGGTGGTCGACGTCACGGGGGACTACCGGGTGATCTGGCTGTTCCCGGCGGCCGCCGGGGTGGTCCAGGCCGTGGTCATGTGCTGGTTGAAGGTGCCCAAGGGCCACGAGCGCGCCGATTTCGGCGACCTTCCGCAACGCATGAGCGACTCGATGCTCGAGCAGGTCCTCGGGCGCGACCGTGCCTTGCTCGGCGGTGTGGTGACCGCCGCCGACGCCGACGCCGCCTCGGTGTTCGACATGGCGCGCCGCATCCTCGGGGACCCCTACAAGGCGGCGGGGGCCGACGGCGCCGGGGGCCACGATGCACCGGACAACGAGGAGCAGCACGGCGCCGTGCAGGACCGTGCCGTGCAGGACCGTGCCGTGCAGGACCATGCCCTGCAGGACCATGCCCTGCAGGACGACGAGGGACACGGTTCCGGCGCCGTCGAGCGCGACGCCGAGGGGCCGACGAGCGCCGGTCCCCGCGGGCCGGCGGCGGGTGACGACGTCGGTGCCGAGCGCGCCGTCGGCGAGCCGTCGGCACTCACTGCATCCGACGACGCCTGATCGGCCGACCGGCGGGGGCGCAGCCAGAGCACCCGGGATGCAACGGCGCGGACTGGCGCCCGGCGCCGGAGGCGGACAACCTCGAGGGGTGCCGAGCCCCGAGCTGCAGATGATCGCCGACCTCCTCCGCACCACGGCCCCGGCCCGGGCGGGCACCGCGGTCGAGGAGCAACGTGTGCAATTCGAGTCCGTGGGGGCTGTCTCCCCGGTGCCTGAGGACGTGACCTGCTCGCCGGTGGTCGCCGGCGGCGTGCCCTGCGAGTGGGTGCACGCACCGGCGGCCGAAGAATCGGGTCGGGTCCTGCTGTACCTGCACGGCGGGGGCTATGTCATCGGCAGCATCGCCACCCACCGTCTGCTCGCCGCCCGCCTGTCGGCCGCGGCCGGGGCCCGCGTGCTGGTGGCCGGGTACCGCCTGGCCCCCGAGCACCCGTTCCCCGCCGCCGTCGACGACGCCGTGGCCGCCTATCGGTGGCTGCTCGCCCGGGGCGTGGCCGGCCGCAGCATCGGCCTGGCCGGCGACTCGGCCGGGGCGGGGCTCGCCCTGGCCGCCACGGTGCGGGCGCGCGACGAGGGGGAGTCGCTCCCCGGTGCGCTGGCCTGCTTCTCGCCGTGGGTCGACCTCGCCCTGCGCGGCGGCACCATGGTGACGCGCGCCGAGGGCGAGGCGGTCGTCCCTCCTGCCCTCCTGAGCGGCTGGGCCGCCGCGTACCTGTCCGGCGCCGACGCCACCGCCCCGCTCGCCTCGCCCCTGTATGCGGATCTCCGTGCCCTGCCCCCGATGCTCGTGCTCGTCGGCACCGAGGAGGTGCTCTACGACGATGCCGCCCGCCTGGTCGAGCGTGCGGTGGCGGCGGGCGTCGAGGTCACCATGGAGGTCTTCGACGACTGCTTTCACCTGTGGACGGTGCTGGCCCCGACGGCCCCCGAGGCCAGCCGCGCCATCGACCTCGCCGGCGCCTTCCTCCGCTCGCACCTGGAGGCGTAGCATCGGGCCGTCCGCCGGCGCGCCGTGGCGTGCCGGAAGCGAGCCAGGAGGGTCCGTGATGGAGGTCCGCGACAAGCTCTACATCGGTGGTGCCTGGGTGCCCTCTACCGGCACCGGCACGCTCGAGGTCATCAACTCGGCGACGGAAGAGGTGATCGGGACCATCCCCGAGGGCACACCCGAGGACGTCGACCGCGCCGTGCGGGCGGCCGCCGACGCCTTTCCGTCGTGGGCTGCCACCTCGCGAGAGGAGCGGGCGAAGACGCTCGAGCGTGTGAAGGAAGGGCTGATGGCGCGCACCACCGACATCGCCACGCTGATCTCGCAGGAGGTCGGCATGCCCTTCACGCTGTCGAACCTCATCCAGGTGGGCCTCCCCGTGATGAGCTTCACCTCGGCGGTGGAGCTGGCGACCGAGTTCCCCTTCGAGGAGCAGGTGGGCAACTCCCTGATCGTGCGCGAGCCGGTGGGCGTGGTGGGCGCCATCACCCCCTGGAACTACCCGCTGCACCAGATCGCCGCCAAGGTGGCGCCGGCACTCGCCGCCGGCTGCACCGTGGTGCTCAAGCCGAGCGAGGTGGCGCCGCTCAACGCCTTCATCCTGGCCGAGATCTTCGACGAGGTCGGCCTTCCGCCCGGGGTCTTCAACCTGGTGACGGGCGTGGGCCCGGTGGTGGGGGAGGCGATCGCCTCCCACCCGCTCGTCGACATGGTGTCGTTCACGGGCTCGACGCGCGCCGGCAAGCGCGTCATGGCCCTGGCGGCCGAGGGCGTAAAGCGCGTGGCGCTTGAGCTCGGGGGCAAGTCGCCCAACGTCATCCTGGAGGACGCAGACCTCGAGGCGGCCATCCCCGCCGGCGTCGCCGCCTGCTACATCAACTCGGGCCAGACGTGCTCGGCGCTCACGCGCATGCTCGTTCCCCGGTCGCGCCTGGCCGAGGTCGAGGAGCTGGCCGTGCAGACCGCCGAGACGTACACGCCCGGTGACCCCTTCGACGCCGCCACCCGGCTGGGCCCGCTCGTGTCGGCCACCCAGCTCGAGCGGGTGCGCGGCTACATCAAGAAGGGGGTGGACGAGGGGGCCCGGCTGCTCACCGGGGGAGCCGAAGCGCCCGAGGGCCTGGAGCAGGGGTACTTCGTGCGCCCCACCGTGTTCTCCGACGTCACCCGGGACATGACCATCGCCCAGGAGGAGATCTTCGGTCCCGTGCTGTCGATCATCCCCTACGACACCGAGGAGGAGGCCGTGGCCATCGCCAACGACACCGTCTACGGCCTGGCCGGCGGCGTGTGGGCGGGCGACAAGGAGCACGCCGAGGCGGTGGCCCGCCGGCTGCGATCGGGCCAGGTGGAGGTGAACGGCGGGGGCTTCAACCCCCTGGCGCCGTTCGGAGGGTACAAGCAGTCCGGGATCGGCCGCGAGCTCGGGAAGTACGGGCTCGAGGAGTACCTCGAGGTGAAGGCGCTGCAACGCTGACCCGCCCCCGTCGGCCCCGCCCGTGGGCGCGACGAGGCAGCGCTGTGTCCCCCTGTGGCCCCCGGTGATTGCCGGGGGCCACAGCGCGCCAGCCCCCGGTGATTGCCGGGGGCCACAACGCGCCAGCCCCGGTCGGGGGTTGCGGGGCGGCGCTCCCGTGCTATAGTGATATATCGAGAGCGGTCGGAAGCGATCGCAATACTACGAGAAAAGGACCAAACATGAATCGCAGAATGAGAAGCAGGCATGCCGGCCCTCCGTGGCGGGGAGCCGAATGGGGACCGGGAATGGGCCACGGGTGGCGCGGTGGCGGCCGCCGCATGCGTCGCGGCGACATCCGGACGGCGTTGTTGGGCGCCCTGACCGACGGCCCGGCCCACGGCTACGAGCTGATCGGTCGCCTCGAGGAGAAGAGTGGGGGGACCTGGCGCCCGAGCCCGGGGTCGGTGTATCCCACGCTGCAGCTGTTCGAGGACGAGGGACTCGTCCGCTCAGAACAGCGCGACGGCAAGCGGGTCTACGAGTTGACCGATGCCGGGCGCACCGAGGCGGAGGAGCGCGTGGCGCGCGACGGCGACGCACCGTGGGAGTCCGACGGGGAGGTATCCGACGAGTTCCAGGCCCTCATCAAGTCGGCGGCCAAGATGTTCGCCGCCGCCAAGCAGGTCGCCCGGAACTTCGACCGGGACCAGATGCAGCGGGCCACGGCCGTCATCAGGGCCGCCAGCAAGGAGCTCTACCAGATCCTCTCGGAGGAATGACACGCCCGGGAAGCTCGCCCGGGGGAGAATGATCCCCGGGCGACGATGACCGGGGGACCATGAGGCCGGGACCATGAGGACGGAGCGACCTCCCGAACGGACGCACTGGCGCGGCGACCGCCGTGTGGCCTCCGGGGCGCGGTGGTCCACGTGGTGGCGGCGCTTCAGGCGCCCATGGCGTGGACACCGCCATCCACGTGCACCATCTCGCCGGTGGTCTTGGGGAACCAGTCCGAAAGCAACGCCACGCAAGCCCGGGCGACCGGCTCTGCGTCGTTGACGTCCCACCCGAGTGGGGCCCGACCGCCCCAGGTGTCCTCGAAGGTGGCGAAGCTCGGGATGGACTTGGCCGCCATGGTCCGCACAGGCCCGGCGGCCACCAGGTTGACTCGCACGCCCGCCGGCCCCAGGTCGCGAGCCAAGTACCGGGTGAGCGACTCGAGGGCCGCCTTGGCCACACCCATCCAGTCGTAGGCGGGCCATGCCACCCGGGCGTCGAAGTCGAGCGAGACGACTGATGCGCCACCGGCGGCCTCGAGCAGCGGCGCCAGCGCGCCGACGAGCGCCTTGAGCGAATAGGCCGACACCTCGAGCGCCACCGACACCTGCTCCCACTCGGCGCGCAGGATGTCGCCTCCGAGGCATTCCGCCGGTGCGAAGCCGATGGCGTGCAGGAGCCCGTCGAGGCGTCCCCAGCGGGTCGAGAGCTCGTCGGCGGCGGCGCGCAGGTGGGCGCGGTTCGTGACGTCGATCTCGATCACGTCCACCTCGGCGGGAAGCTTGCGGGCGGTCCGGCGGGTGAGCGACAAGCCTCGCCCCGCACCCGACAGGACCAGCTCGGCCCCCTCCTCCAGGGCGAGGCGCGCCACGCCGAAGGCCAGCGACGCATCGGTGAGTACGCCGGTGACGAGGATGCGCTTCCCCTCGAGCAGAGCCACGGTGCGGACCCTACCTGAGGCCGTGGCGTGTGGCGGGACTGCCCGTGACCCGGAGTGCCGTGTGCCAGTGTTGTTCCCGTGCACATAGGGATCCTCGGGGGCACGGGCCCCCTCGGCCGGGGTTTGGCGCTGCGTCTGGCGGCCAACGGCTCGACGGTCACCGTGGGGTCGCGAGACGCGGCGCGTGCTGGTGCCGTGGTCGACGAGCTGCGCGCCCGGTGGCCCGACCGGCGCCTGGCCATCGTGGGCGGCGACAACCTGACGGCGGCCGCTGGTGACGTCGTCGTGGTGTCGACGCCCTGGGACGCGGCGGCGGCCACCGTGCGGCCGCTCGAGCCCCAACTGCGGGGCAAGGTGGTCCTGAGCGTGGGGAACGCCCTCGTCAAGCAGGGCCGCGAGATGCACGCCCTCGTGCCGCCGCGAGGCTCGGTGGCGGCCGCCGTCCAGGCGGCGCTGCCTACGGCTCTGGTGGTCGCCGCCGGTCATCACCTCCCGGCGTCCGACCTCGAGGACCTCGAGACCACGCTCGAGGCCGACGTGCTCGTGTGCTCGGACAACCCCGACGCGGCGCGCGCCGGCGCGGCGGTGCTCGAGGGCATCGCCGGCCTGCGCCTGCTCGACGCCGGAAGCCTGGCCTCGGCCTCGGCGGTGGAGGCCTTCACCGCCGTCCTCGTCACCCTGAACATGCGGTACAAGGCCCACAGCACGCTGCGCCTCGCCGGCCTCGAGCACGTGCACGGGTTCACCGGGTGAGCGGGCCGATGATGCGCCTGTACGACACCGCCCGCGGCGAGGTGGTGCCGTTCGATCCCGGCCCCGTCGTGACCATGTACTCGTGCGGCATCACCCCGTACGACTCCGCCCATATCGGCCACGCCCAGGTGTACCTGACCTTCGACCTGCTCCAGCGGCGCCTGCGCGACCTCGGCCACGAGACCAAGCTCGTGCGCAATGTCACCGACGTCGACGACGACATCCTCCGCAAGGCGCGCGAGCTCGGGGTCCACTACCTGGACCTGGCGGCCGAGGAGATGGCCCGCTTCGACGCCAACATGCAGTCGCTCGGGCTCCTGCCCGTCTACCGCGAGCCCCGGGCGACGTCTGCCATACCCGAGATCCTCTCCCTCGTGGGGGCCGTCCTCGACGCCGGTCACGCATACGCCTCGGGCGGCGCGGTGTACTTCGACATCTCGACGTTCGCCCGCTTCGGACAGGTGAGCCACCTGCCGCGCGCCGAGATGCTGCGCCTGGCGGCCGAGCGCGGGGGTAACCCCGACGACCCCAACAAGCGGGACCCGCTCGACTTCGTGTTGTGGCAGCCCTCCCCCCCC
>Ga0209415_10008221_pt1 | contig 18123 bp, 13 predicted proteins | sample PeaSoiSIISIP2007_FD_187696 | JGI IMG/M metagenome (GOLD analysis project Ga0209415, IMG submission 187696) | Peat soil microbial communities from Weissenstadt, Germany - SII-SIP-2007 (SPAdes) (version 2) | ecosystem: Environmental > Terrestrial > Soil > Wetlands > Peat | place: Germany... | reverse complement strand
CGACGCCGCATTTTTCCGCGAGGTCAAGAAGCTCCGCCTGCGGCATTCCAAAATCGCGGCCTTCGGCTCGACCCGGCGCGCCAACGCGCGCGCCTCGGCCGACCGCAACCTGGCGCTGCTGCTGCGCGCCGAGACTCCGGTCGCGACCGTGGTCGGCAAGACCTGGGACATGCACGTGCGCGAGGCCCTGCGCATCTCGAACCAGGCCAACCTGGACATCCTGCACGACACCATCACGTACCTGAAGCGCCACGTCGACGAGGTCATCTTCGACGCCGAGCATTTCTTCGACGGTATCGCGGCCAACTCCGAGTTTGCGCTGGCCTGCCTGCGTGCCGTCGATTCGGCCGGGGTCGATCTCATCGCGCTCTGCGATACCAACGGCGGACGCCTGCCGCATGAGATCGAGGCCGGCGTGCAAGCCGCGATCGAGGCGGTGCGATGCCCGATCGGAATCCATCCGCACAACGACTCCGAGGTCGCGGTCGCCAACGCGATCGCCGGCGTGCGCAGCGGCGCGGTGCAGGTCCAGGGCACGATCAACGGACTCGGCGAGCGCTGCGGCAACGCCAACCTGGTCTCGATCATTCCCGACCTGCAACTCAAGCTCGGCTATCAGTGCGTGCCGCCGGCCAAGCTAAAGACGCTGCGCGAGGTCTCGATGCTGGTCTACGAGCTGGCCAACATCACGCCGCATACGCGACAGGCTTACGTCGGGCATAGCGCCTTCACCCATAAGGCGGGGCTGCACGTCTCCGGCATCCAGCGCAGCGTCCACACTTATGAGCACATCGACCCGGCGGCGGTCGGCAACGATCGCCACGTGGTGCTCTCCGAGCTCTCCGGGCGCGCCAACATCCTTTACAAGAGCAAGGAGTTCGGCCTCGACATCGAGCCGGGCAACGAGAAGATCGGCCTGCTGCTCGACGAGCTCAAGCGGCTGGAGTCGCTGGGCTACACTTTCGACGGCGCAGACGCCTCGTTCGAGTTGCTGATGCTGCGCACACTCGGTTTCGCCCGCGATCACTTTCGCTTCGTCAGCTTTCGCGTGTTCGACGACAAGTGGCATGAAGACCACACTCCGTTCAGCGAAGCCACGGTGGTGATCGACGGCCCCGACGGCGTTCGCACGCGCAACTCGGCCACCGGCAACGGTCCGGTCAATGCGCTCGACTCGGCGCTGCGCGGCGCGTTGGTGCCATATTATCCGGCGCTCGAAACGATGCACCTTGCCGACTACAAGGTCCGCGTGCTCGACAACGGCGCCGGCACCGCGGCGCGCGTGCGCGTGCTGATCGAATCGACCGACGGCCGCCGGCGCTGGGGCACGGTCGGCCTTTCCAGCAACGTGGTCGAGGCGAGCTGGCAGGCGCTGGTCGACTCGGTCGAATACAAGCTGCACAAGGACGCGGCCCGGCCGCGCACCGTCAAACATCCGCCGGCCAACGGCGCGCGGCCGCGCGAGCGCGCTCCGCTGCGTAACGGCGCGGCGGCGAGGCCGTAGCTCCATGGCGCTCCTACGCACAACCGATCCCGGCGCGGAGAAAGCAGCGCCGATCGGCGTCATCCGCCGGATGCGCGAGGACGTGCAGGCGGTCTTCGAACGCGATCCGGCCGCGCGCACCGTGCTCGAGGTGACGCTCGCCTATCCGGGGCTGCACGCAATCTGGATGTATCGCGCGGCGCACTGGCTGTGGGAGCATCGGCTCTACCTGCTCGGCCGGCTCTTGAGCGAGCTTGCGCGATGGGTAACCGGCATCGAGATCCATCCCGGCGCCACCATCGGGCGGCGGCTGTTCATCGACCACGGAATGGGCGTGGTGATCGGCGAGACCACCGAAATCGGTGACGACGTCCTCATCTACCAGGGCGTGACACTGGGCGGCACCAGCCTCAAGAAAGAGAAACGCCATCCCACGATCGAGGATCACGTGATGATCAGCGCCGGGGCCTCGGTGATTGGCCCGGTGCGGATCGGACGCGGCAGCCGCATCGGCGCGGGCGCGGTGGTGGTTTCCTCGGCGCCGCCGTACTCGACGATCGTCGGAATCCCCGGCAAGGTCATCGAGGGCGAGAGCACGCGCCAGGACGTCGCCGGACTGGACCACGTGCATCTGCCCGATCCGGTGGCGCGCGCGATGCAGGGTCTGGTCGACAAACTCAACCGGATCGGCGTGCGAATCGAGGAACTCGAAGAACGGCAGGACTGCCTCGAAGACAAGCTGAATCCCAACGTTCTGCCTAACGCTCTCCCGAATGTTCCGCCCAACGTGCCCGCAAACATCCCGGACGCGCCGTCTGCCGCCGACGATCCCACGGCTCCCAAGAACCGCTGAGTAAGGCGCGCGGCGCGCACGCCGCGTCACCTTTTGAGGCTGAGCGAGGTTTCGGTGATTTGGCCGGCCGTGGTGATGCGTCCGATACAGGTCGGCCCGCCCGTCACCCATCGTTCGGTGAAGGACAACGTGCCGTCGCGCCGGGCGATGAGGCCGGTTACGTTGGCGCCGCTCGGAATCGGGAACAGCGTTGCCGCGCCGCTGGTCGTCATCCGTACGATCGCGCCGGCCGTGGAGTTCGGTGCCGAGCCGGGAAAATTGACGGCGATCCACAGGTTGCCGTCGGGACCCGGGACGATCGCTTCGTACTGACCCGACACGGGCAGAGTGAATTCGGTGATCATCCCCTTGGGAGTCATTCGCGCGACGCGGTCGCTGAAATTTTCCGTGAACCAGATGTTGCCGTCGGAGCCGGCCGCGATCTGCGCTGGTAGCGAGCCTTGGCGCGGCAGATGGTATTCGAGCACTTTGCCGTCGAGCGCGGCCCGGCCGATACGTCCCACGGGCGACTCGGTGAACCACAGGCTATGCTCTGGGCCGCTGGTGATGGTTGCGGGGCCGGTCGCACGCTCGGGCAGCGGAAAGATGGTGATGGCGCCCGCCATGGTGACTTTTGCGATCGCCACCGCTCCGTCAGGATTTGCGCCCTCCCACGCCGTGAACCACAGACTACCGTCGGGTCCCGCCGTCAACCCCTCGGGCACCCAGGTGTCGGGCAGTTCATAGAATGTGCTCGTCCCGGCAGGCGTCAGTCTGATGATGTTACCGGCGACCGTCGAGCCGAGGGTCGTGATCCCGACCATCCATAGGTTGCCGTCGGGCCCGTAGATCATGTTCGCGCCGAAACTGACCGGCGGCAGTGTGAACTCGCTCAACGATCCGTTGCGGTCAAGCCGTCCGGCCTTGGGAATTCCGAGGATCGTGAACCATAGGTTTCCCTGCGTGTCCTCGGCCAGCGACGAAGGTTGGATAACCAGTCCGGCGGGCAGGGCCGGCGGTGGAGGCGGCGGTGGCGGCGGGGGAGGGTTCTCGACCACGCATCCCGCGGCCAGCACGGTTGCGAGGCAAGCGGCGAACATTATCGCCGTCCGCGGCGGCCTACTCCTAAGAAGGCGTTTCGTCTGAGGAGTTCGGCGACTCAGAGCTTGTGACCGAAGTTGGCGCCCATCAGGTACTCGTGCTCGCCGCGGATCGGCCGTCCCTCGCGCAGGCGCGCGAAACCGAACGGTCGCAGGTCCACGGTCGTGGCACGGCCGGTAAGGATCAACTCCGCCATCGCGGCGCCCACTGCCGGCGCGGTTTTGAAACCGGTGCCGCTGAAGCCCGCGGCGACGTAGAGCCCGCTGACCTCGGGCATCGGACCAATCACCGCGCGCGAGTCGGGGCTTATGTCGTAGATTCCGGCGTGGCCGCGCGAGTATCCCGCACCGGCCATCGCGGGCAGCCGATGGGCCAAGCGCTCGGCGACCTCGGTAACGAAGTCGGCGTCGTTGTCTTCGCGAAAGCTGTCCGGGTCGGGCTCGTATTCCGCCTTGACGTCGCCGAGACCGATCAAGGTCTCCGCGTCACCGTGGGGCCGGAAATAGCTGCCTGAAATCGTGTCGATACATCCGCCATGCTTGAGCGTCGCGGGCCGCTTGAAGAAAGCTATCTGGGCGCGATCGGCGCGGATTCCAATCGGCACGCCAAGCGGCTTCAGCAGCCGATCGGTCCACGGACCGGCCACCACGCATACCGCGTCGGCTTCGTGCCGCGTGCCGGCCGCGTCGACCACGCCGCGCACGCGAGCGCCGGCCGCGTCGATCGAGACGATCGAAACTCCCAGCTTGAACGTCGCACCGTGGCGCGCGGCCGCCTCCGCCATCGAGCGCGTGGCCGCGACCGGGTCGGCATAGCCGCTTTGCGGCTCGTAGGCGGCGAGTGCGACATCGTCGACGTTGATTGCGGGCTCGAGCCTGCGAAGCTCCGCGGGCTCGACCACACTGGTGTCGACGCCGACCGCTCGCAACATCGCGACATTGGCGCGCAATCTCTCGGCGTTGGGCGGGCCGACCACGATCGTGAATCCGGTCTTCGCAAAGCCGCATCCGCGCCCCTCGGCGTCACGCCCGACCATCTCTTCCCAATGGGCGAAGTAGCCGAGGCTCTTCCATGCGAGGTCCGCTTCCGGCGCAAAGGTGTAGTGCATCCGCAACAGCGCACCCGAACGCGCCGTCATCCCGGCGCATACTTCGCGCTCCTTATCGAAGACTGTGACCCGCGCCCCCGCGCGCGCGAGATGGAACGCGAGGCTGCATCCCACAACTCCTGCGCCGACCACGATTACTTCAGGCATCGCCATTACGACCTACGCAATATTCTCAAGCGACCATAGCCGATCTGTCGCATGGCCTTCCATCGCGGGCGTGGGGGACTCGTACGTCCGCCGCGTCAATCCGCTGTGCGCATCCAGTCGGCGGCGCGTTCGCCAATCATGATGCAGGTTAGATTGGTGTTGGCGCGCACGATGTTCGGCATCACGGAGGCGTCGACGACGCGCAGCCCCTCGATGCCGCGCACGCGGCAATACTGATCGACCACCGCCGCCGGATCGGACTTCGGACCCATTTTCGCGGTGGTAGTGGGATGATAGATGGTGCCGCAGTTGTTGCGGACGAAGTTGGCCGTAGCGCTGTCGGAAGCGACGACTTCCGGCGTTATATTGACGAAGTCTTTGACATACGGAGCGAAGCGCGTGCTGTTCATAATGTCCCACGCAATTCGCACGCCCTCGACCATCCGGCGGAGATCTTCGGGGTCGTCGAAATAGTTCAGGTCGATCGCCGCGGGCACGTTGGGGTCGGCGCTACGCAGGCTGACGCGGCCACGCGCGCGCGGACGCTGCAAGCCGGGCGTGACCGCGATGCTCGGCACCGGCAGATCGAGTTCGGATCCGATCCACAGCGATTTATTGAAAAAGTTGAATACGTACATCTGCATGTCGTTGAACTCGTTCGACCCGCTCGCGGTATAGCGGATGCCGATCGGATTGGTGACCTGCGGATCGTGGGGAACTCCGGGCGTCGGATTGGCGACGACCGGCACCAGCACGTGATCGATGAGGTTGCGGCCGACGCCCGGCAAATCGATGACGCATCCGATGCCGAGAGCCTCGAGTTCGGCGCGCGGGCCGATGCCGGAGCGCATCAAAATGGCGGGCGAATTTATCGCGCCGGCCGAAAGCGTCACGCGGCGTGCGCGAATGGTTTGCAGCGCGCCGCCGCATTCGAGTTCGACGCCAACTGCTCGTCCATCCTCGACGATTACGCGATGGGTATTGCAGAACGGCCGGATCGTCAGGTTCACGCGATGGCGCGCCGGATTGAGATAGCCAATCGCGGTGGAGATGCGAATACCGTCGCGGCGATTGCGCGGCCACGGCCCCACGCCGGTCGAGCGCGGATCGTTCTGGTCCCAGACCTCCGCGTAGCCGAGTTCGCGGCACGCGTCGTGGAAGGCGTGATTGATCGGCTGCCAGGTGTCGGGGCGCGGCCGTTCGATCCAGACGGGACCGCTGGCGCCATGAAAATCGCCTTGCGCGTCGCGATCGTTTTCGAGCTTGCGATAATACGGCAGGACCTTCGCAAAGCTCCATTCGGAGTTGCCCCACGCGGCCCATTCGTCGAAATCTTCCGGCGTGCCGCGCAAAGCGATGTGGCCGTTGACGGCGGAACAGCCGCCGGTGACCTTGCCGCGCGGATAGGCGATTTCGCGATCGGGCGTAGCCTTGGCGACCATTCCCCAATCGTGCGGGCCGGCCGAGATCCAGGTGCGCAGGAGATCGTCGGGGCTCTGTTCGACGGCAGGATAATCCGGACCCGCCTCGAGCAGCAGGACGCTGCGGCCGGAGTCTTCGCTCAACCGTGCGGCCAGCACCGCGCCAGAGGAACCCGCACCAACTACGATGTCATCGTAATCCATGATCGATACCCGGTGCTGAGCATTGTAAATCAATTTACACTCAGGCGTTTGCGTTGCGACGACTTTTACCCCCCAATCCGCTAGGCTAAGTTATTCGTTCGCCCTGGGCCTATCAAACTCGTATGCGTATCTATCTCGACCATAACGCCGGCGCGCCATTGCGGCCCGAAGTGCGCGCCGCCATTGCCCGCTTCAGCGAGGCGGATGAGGCCAATCCCGCCGCGGTCCATCGCGGCGGCCAGCGCGCCCGCCGTGCGCTGGAGGAGGCCCGCGCCCGAGTCGCACGGCTCATCGGAGCCGCTCCGCGCGAAATTGTCTTCACCAGCGGCGGTACCGAGTCGAACAACCTCGCGCTTCGCGGCGTGGCCGAGACGCAGACAAAGCGGCGCAGGATCGTCAGCTCCGCGATCGAGCATTCCTCGATCCTTGCGCCGCTCGAATATCTCGCTGGGCGTGGCTTCGAGACAATTCGGATTGTTCCGGATCGCGACGGACGAATCGCACCCGCGGCAGTGGCCGCGGCGCTCGACGCCGATACGGCGTTGGTGACGATGGGGCTTGCCAATGCGGAGGTCGGCACGATCCAGGATGTGGCGGCGATGGCCGAGCCGATCGCGCGCGCGGGAGCGCTGTTTCATATCGACGCGGCGCAGGCCGCCGGCCGCATCCCGATACGGGTCGACGATTTGCGATGCGATCTTCTGACGATTAGCGGTCACAAGCTGGGCGCACCGGCGGGAATCGGCGCGCTCTACGTTCGCGCGGCAGTGGCGCTCGCGCCCGCGATGCTTGGTGGACCGCAGGAAGCGGGGATGCGCGGCGGGACGCCCAATTTGCTTGGCGCGGTAGCCCTAGGCGTGGCTGCAGAAGCCGCCGCGGCGCATCTGGACGGGGAGTCGGTGCGGGTTGCGGCGCTGGCGGCGCGATTACTCGAGCGTCTTGGCGCCGCGATTCCGGATCTCCGCCTCAATGGCCCAGGTCTCGACTCGGAGAGCTCCGCTCCGCAGAAAATCGCCAACACGCTCAACCTGACCTTTCCCGGCGTGCTCGGCGAAAGCATGTTGATCGCGCTTGACCTCGAGGGCGTGGAAGTTTCGATGGGGTCGGCGTGCGCAGCCGGCGCGGTCGAGCCCTCGCACGTGTTGCTCGCGATGGGCCTCGGTCGCGACGAAGCGCGCAGCTCGTTGCGCCTCAGCCTCGGATGGAGCACGACCGCGGATGAGATCGAGCGCGCGGCGGAAACCATCGCTCGCGTCTGGCGGCGGGTTCGTGCGGCCGAGCCCACGACCACGCGGACGACCACGGTCGCGCCAGCCAAGAGGGCTGCCGTGTCGGAGGCCGCTCGATGAGCGCGCGAGTGTTGGTCGCGATGTCGGGCGGCGTGGACAGCTCCGTTGCCGCCGCGATTTTGCGCGAGCGCGGCTACGACGTGGTCGGCGTGGCGATGCGTCTCGCGCCGGAAACGGCTGGCCCAGCGCCGGCGCGGCGGCGTGGGACGTGTTGCTCGCACGAGGATTTCGAGGACGCGCGGCGGGTCGCGGAGCGGATGGATTTTCCGTTCTATGTAGTCGATCTGCGCGCGGAGTTCGGCGCCCGCGTGATTGACAATTTCGTCTCCGAATATCTGGACGGCCGCACGCCCAACCCGTGCGTGATGTGCAATCGCGAGATCAAGTTCGATCGGCTGCGCGAGCGCGCCGCGGCACTCGGCGCGGACTACGTTGCGACCGGCCACTATGCCCGTATCGAGCGCGACCCGCGCGGCCGCTTCCATCTTCTGCGCGCCGCCGACGCCACCAAGGATCAGTCGTACTTTCTGTTCACGCTCGGGCAGGTCGAGCTGAGCCGCACGCTTTTTCCGCTCGGCGCGATGACCAAGGCCGAGGTGCGCGAGCGCGCGCGCCAGCTCGGCCTCGCCAACGCCGACAAGCCCGAGAGCCAGGAGATTTGCTTCGTGCCCGACGGCGACTACGCCGGTTTCGTCGAGCGGGCGGCGTCGCCCCAGCGTCTTCGCGCCGGCCATATCGTCGATCGGTCGGGGCGTACGCTGGCGGCCCATGACGGAGTGCATCGTTTCACCGTCGGACAACGCCGCGGACTTGGCCTTAGCGCTCCGGCGCCGCTGTACGTGCGCGAGATTCGCGCGGAGAGCGGCGAGATCGTCGTCGGTCCGCGCGAGGATCTCGCCGCGGCCGGACTCATCGCGCGCGACCTCAGCTTCGTCGATCCGAGGAGCATCGGCGCTGGTGCGATCGCGGTCGAGGCCCGTATCCGCTATCGCCATCCCGCGCTGCCTGCGACGCTGACGATCGAATCCGGCGGTGGCGCGCGTGTGACTTTCGAGGGCGGGGGCGGCCCCGCGGTGACGCCCGGACAGGCGTGCGTGTTTTACCGCGGCGAGGAAGTGGTTGGCGGCGGCTTTATCGAGCGCGCGTTGTAAGGATCGTTGCAAGGATCTTTGTCAAGGATCTCCGTCAAAGATCTCGGTAAGGATGGGTGCGATGCGATTTGCGGTGGCCACGCTCGGATGCAAGGTCAATCAGTACGACTCGGCGATGATCGAGTCGCGCCTGGGCGCGCGCGGAATGGAGCGCTGCGAGTTCGACCAGGTCGCCGACGTCTATATCGTCAACACCTGCACCATCACCGATCGCGCCGACGCCGAAAGCCTCAAGCTTGCGCGCCGTGCGCGGCGGCTCAACCCACACGCCCGCGTGGTGATGACGGGATGCCTCGCGCAGGCGAACCCCGCCGTACTCGCCGCAGCGGCCGAGATTGACGCGGTGGTGGGACTCGGCCGGCCCGGCGATCTCGAACGCGCGGCCCTGGGCGAGGCTGCCGGCCGGGTGATGGTCACCAACCTGCGCAAGGAGCGTGCGCCGATTGAACTCGGAGCGGTTGCGCTGGAGGGCCGCACGCGCGCGTTCCTCAAGCTGCAGGAAGGGTGCGATCAATTCTGCAGCTTCTGTATCGTGCCGACCTCGCGCGGAACCTCGCGCAGCGTCGAGCCGCGGCGCATCTTCGCCGCACTCGATGGGCTCGCGGCCGCGGGCTTTCGCGAGGTCATACTGACGGGCGTTCATCTTGGCGGCTACGGACGCGACCTGGATCCACCGGTCAGCCTCGAAGCGCTGCTCGAGATGATCGCCGAGCGCTCGCCGATCGACCGGGTCAGGATAAGTTCGCTCGACCCCGAAGAGTTGAGCGACCGAATCCTGGAAATCATGGCCGCGAGCGGCAAGTTCTGCCCGCATCTTCATCTGCCGCTTCAGGCCGGCACCGACGCTACGCTGGTGCGGATGCGCCGGCGCTACGACGTCGCGCACTTCAGAGACCGCGTCGAACGCGTATTGGACGTGATGCCCTCGGCGGCTATCGGTACCGACCTCATCGCCGGGTTCCCCGGTGAGACCATCGGAGACTTCGAGAATTACTTTAAATTCATCGAGGCACTTCCCCTTGCCTACTTTCACGTCTTCCCGTACTCCGTGAGGGCGGGAACCACGGCCGCCAAGCTGCCGGGCAAAGTGGGGGCGGTGGAGATAAAGCGCCGGGCCGGGATGCTGCGTGCGCTCGGCGGGGATAAGCGGCGGCGGTTCACCGAACAATTCCTCGGATCTAGGCTTAAAGTCCTGCTTGAAGAGCGCGACGCGGACGGTAGGGTGAAGGGCTACAGCCGCAACTACATCCGCGTGCTGGTGGAGGGTCGCGATACACTTGGGAACGACGAAGTTGAGGTGGTCGCATCGCGTGTCGAGGGTGTGGCCCTCGTTGGGGAAATTGCTGGGGTTCAAAGCGGGCCCGCTGCCGGGGCAGCCACGCTCTGAAGACGATCGCGCAGACCTGGAGCGGCGGCTCAACTATACTTTCGTGCGTCCCGAGCTGCTGCGCGTGGCGCTGACCCATCCGAGCGCCGTGGTCGGCGCCGAACTGCACTACGAGCGGCTGGAGTTCCTTGGCGACGCGGTGCTCGACCTGGCGATCGCGGACCTGTTGATGCGCCGGCTGCCCGAGGCCAAGGAAGGGGTGCTGTCCAAGGAGCGCGCTTCGATCGTCAACGGCCGCACGCTCGCGGCCAAGGCGCAGGACATCGGCGTAGGCCGGGCGCTCAGGTTGGGCAAGGGCGAGGAGAAAAGCGGCGGACGCGAAAAGGTGTCGATTCTCGCGGCATCGTTCGAGGCGGTGATCGGCGCGATCTATAAAGACAGCGGCCTGCGGTCGGCCCAGCAGGTTATCGAGGGATTGTTCGCCGACGACATCGGCGGCCCGAGCACCGAGCGCGACTATAAGACGGAATTGCAGGAAATCGCTTACCGCCGCTTCCGGACCCAGCCGGTCTACGAACTGATTTCGTCACGTGGGCCAGACCACGCCAAGATGTTCACCACGCGCATCCGGATCGCCGGGCGCGATCTCGGAGAGGGCGAGGGCGGCAGCAAGAAGCAGAGCGAGCAGGCCGCGGCGCGCGCCGCGCTGGACCAGATCGAGAACGAAAAACATGGACATAGCTGAACGTCATCGCGCGGGCTTCGTCGCGCTGGGTGGGCGGACTAATGTCGGCAAATCGACCTTGCTCAACCGGATGGTCGGCCACAAGGTGGCGATCGTCACACCGCGCCCGCAGACCACCCGCCGCCGCATCCTCGGCATCCGTTCCGACCCCGACGCGCAGCTTATCTTCGTCGACACTCCAGGGCTGCATCGCCCGCGCAGCGCCCTTGACCAGCATATGATCGAAATCGCGCGACGATGCCTGAGCGAAGGCGAGGTCGTGGTCGGGGTGGTCGAGGCGAGCGCGCCACTAAGCGAAGGCGACCGCGCCTTTCTCGCCGAGTTGCGCGAGCTCAAGGCGCCGCGCGTCGTCGCAGTCAACAAGATCGACCGCGTCAGTCGCGCCGATCTGTTCGCCGCCGTCGAGCAATGCGGCCGTGAACTACCCGAGGCCGAGATCGTTCCGGTCAGCGCGCTCAAGGGCGGAAACGTCGACGAACTGGTCGCGGTCATCAAGCGGATGCTGCCCGAGGGGCCGGCCCTGATGCCCGAGGACGAGTACACCGACCAGACCGAACGGATGATCGCGGCCGAGGTCGTACGCGAGAAGGTGTTCCTCGCGATGCGCGAGGAGGTCCCGTTTTCGACCGCCGTGATGGTGGAGAATTTCGTCGAGGAGCCCGATCGCCGGCTGCTCAGGATCGACGCCGTCATCGTCGTCGCGCGCGAGGGGCACAAGGGGATGCTGATTGGGGCGGGCGGCCGTCAGCTCAAGCAAATAGGCACGGCCGCGCGCCTCGAACTCGAAAAGATGCTCGGCGCGCATGTTTTCCTGCAATTGCTGGTCAAGGTCGAAAAGGACTGGACCCGCAGCCCGCGCAAGATCGCGGAGTTGGGGCTCTGAGATGAAGCCCGCCGTGAACAACGCGGGCCGCGCGGGCGCGCTGGCCGCGCTGCCCGAGGGCGCGCCGGTCGTAGTGCTGGTCGGACGCGCCAATGCCGGCAAATCGACGCTGTTCAACCGCATCGCGCGCGGCCGTCGCGCGATCGTAAGCTCGGTCGCCGGCACCACGCGTGACCTCAACGTCGGTCAGGCCGAGCATCGCGGGCGCAATTTTTTCCTGGTCGATAGCGGCGGCCTCGAGTTGGGCGGACGCGAGCGCCTTGGCGAGCGTGTCGCCGAGGGGGCGCTCCGCGCGGTCGCGCTGGCCGACGTGGTGGTCTTCATGCTCGACGGGCGGGCCGGCCTTGGCCCTGGCGACCGCGAGGCGATCGCGCTGATTCGCGAGACCGGGCGCCCGATGGTCGCGGCGATCAACAAGATGGACCGCGCCGGGATGGAAGCGGTGGCCGCCGAGTATCATGCGCTGGGCGTCTCGCCGATGGTGCTCGTTTCGGCGGCCCACGGACGCGGCGTCGAGGAGTTGCTCGACGAGATCGTCGAGCGTCTGCCGGCGGCCGAGGCTCAGCCGTCGTCGCCGCCCGATCTCAGGCTCGCGCTCATCGGCCGCCCCAACGTCGGCAAGTCGTCGCTGCTCAATCGCCTCGCCGGTTTCGAGCGCGCGATCGTCGACGACAGTGCCGGCACCACGCGCGACCCGGTCGACGTGCGGCTGCGCGCCGCCGATCGTGACGGGCTTTTGCGCGACGTGCTCCTGATCGACACCGCGGGAATCCGCCGGCCCACCAGGGTCGAGGGTGAGCTCGAGCATTTCTCGGTCGGCCGCGCGATCGAGACTATCCGCCGCGCCGAGGTGCTGGTCCTCGTGATCGATTCGACCGAGGGCGTCACCGATCAGGACGCGCGCCTGGCGCGGCTGGTCGAAAGCGAAGGCCGCGCGCTGGTGCTGGTGTGCAACAAGTGGGACCTCGCGGCGAAGGAGGGACGGCGCGTCGCGGCGTTCGTGCGCGATGCGCAGGAGCAGGTGCCGTTTCTGGCGTTTGCCGAGATGCTGTTCACCTCGGCGCTGACCGGCGACGGCGTCGACAAGATCATCCCGGCTGCGATGAAGGCCGTCGATTCGTGGCGCGCGACGTTCCAGACCGCGCATCTTAACCGCATTCTGGCCGAGGCCACCGCCGCGATGGATCCGCCGATGATCGAGCGGCGGCGGCTCAAGCTGATGTACGTCACGCAGGTCGGCCATTCGCCGCCGCGGCTGGCGTTTTTCGCCAACGTCGAACGCGACATCCCGGTGCATTACCTGCGCTTCCTCGCCACGCGGTTTCGCGCGGCGCTCGGGCTCGTCGGTACACCGCTGCTGCTGAGCTTTCGCCGCACCGGCCGCACCTGGGCCGAGGCGCGCGCCACCGGCGTGGTGCGATCCAAAGAATCGTCCGGGAAGGCGCCCAGGAAGGCACCGAGGAGAGCGCCGGCTCAGAAGAAAAGAAAATGAGAGATCTTGGGCTTGCGCCAGGCGACGCGCCATCCGGGCTGTGGAAAGGCGCGCGCCGCGCGCATTTCGCCGCCTGCGGCGGCTTCGGTATAGTTAGCCCAAGGTTGGATTCGTGATCCTGATTCTGGATTTCGGCAGCCAGTACACGCAGCTCATCGCTCGCCGCGTGCGCGAGGCGCACGTCTACTGCGAGATTCATCCGTACAATCTCGCGATCGAAAAGATCCGTGCGATGCATCCGCGGGGAATTATCCTGTCGGGCGGGCCGGCCAGTCTCTACGAGGCCGACGCGCCGGACATCGCGCCCGAGGTGTTGCGCGTGGGATGTCCGGTGCTCGGAATCTGCTACGGGCTGTACGTGATCGCGCAACACCTGGGCGCGCATAACGCGGGCTCGCACGCGCGCGAGTACGGCGCGGCGACGCTAGTGATCGATCAGCCCGACGTCCTGTTCGAGGGAATTGCGGCCCGCGAGCAGCCGGTGTGGATGAGCCACGGCGACCGCGTCGAGGCGATACCGCCGGCGCTCGAAGCGATCGCGCATAGCGGCAATTCGCCGTATGCGGCGGTCCGCAGCCGCGACGGCCTGCTCCGCGGCATCCAGTTCCATCCCGAGGTCGCGCATACGCCCTGCGGCGTGCAGGTGCTCAGCAACTTCGTGCTCAAGGTCTGCGGCGAGGCCGGCGATTGGACGCCGGCCGCGTTCGTCGAGACCAAGCTCGCGGAGATTCGCGCGCGCGTGGGTGGCGACGGCCGCGTGCTGATGGGATTGTCGGGCGGCGTCGACTCCTCGGTCGCCGCGGCGTTGATCCATCGCGCGATCGGCGATCGTCTGAAATGCGTCTTCGTCGACACTGGGCTCCTGCGCGCCGGCGAGCGCGAACGGATGGAGACGGTTTTCGCCGGACGGCTCGGAATCGCGCTCAGCGTGGTCGACGCCTCCGGCCTGTTCCTCGGCCGGCTGGCCGGCGTGCTCGACCCCGAACAAAAGCGGCGCATCATCGGCCACACCTTCATCGAAGTGTTCGAGAAGGAAGCGCAGGCGATCGGCGGCGCAAAATTTCTCGGCCAGGGAACGCTCTATCCGGACGTGATCGAGTCGGTATCGTTCAAGGGCCCCTCGGCCGTCATCAAGTCGCATCACAACGTCGGCGGACTGCCGGAGCGGATGCGCCTGGAGCTGGTCGAGCCGTTGCGCGAGCTGTTCAAGGACGAGGCGCGCGCGGTCGGCCGCGCGCTGGGCCTGGGCGCCGACGTCGTCGATCGCGAGCCGTTCCCCGGTCCGGGCCTGGCGGTGCGTATCGTGGGCGAGGTGACGCGCGAGCGCGTCGAGTTGCTGCGCCGCGCCGATCTGATCGTGATGGAAGAGATCGCGGCGGCCGGGCTGGGCGCTCGCCTGTGGCAGGCCTTCGCGGTGTTGCTGCCGCTCAAGACGGTGGGCGTGATGGGCGACGGGCGCACTTATGAGAGTGTGATCGCGATTCGCGCGGTCGAGTCCTCCGACGGGATGACCGCCGATTGGGCGCGGATCGATCCGGCGCTGCTCGCGCGCCTCTCCAGCCGCATCACCAACGAGGCGCGCGGCGTCAACCGCGTGGTCTACGACATCACCTCCAAGCCGCCCGCGACCATCGAATGGGAGTAGCCACAGCGTGACCGTTCGTACCCGCTACGCGCCGAGCCCGACCGGCGCGCTGCATATCGGCAACGTGCGTTCGGGATTGTTCGCCTACCTGTTCGCGCGCCACAACGGCGGCGTATTCGTCCTGCGCATCGACGACACCGACCAGGAGCGATCGACCGAGGAGTCGCTCGCGGAAATCCTCGAGAGCCTGCGCTGGCTCGGGATGGAGTGGGACCAGGGGCCGCCCGACCGCCACTATTTCCAGTCCAGCCGCTTCGACCGCTATCGCGAGGGCGCGCTCCAGTTGCTGCGCGACAAAAAAGCCTATCCCTGCTACTGCACCGCCGAGGAATTGGACGCCAAGCGCAAACAGGCCGAACGCGAGCATCGCAAGCCCGGCTACGACGGCAAGTGCCGCGACCTGCCGTTTCCCGCGGACCTCGCGCTGCCCGACAAGCGCGCCGGCCGCAACTACACGATTCGCTTTCGTTCGCCGCGCACCGGCGAGACCGTGGTCGAAGATCACGTCAAGGGCCGCGCCGTGTTCGACAACGCGGAGCTCGACGACCTCATCATTTTTCGCTCCGACGGCGTGCCGACCTACAACTTCGCCACCGTGCTCGACGACGCCGACTTCGGCATCACTCACGTGGTGCGCGGCGACGACCATCTGCCCAACACGCCGCGCCAGATGCAGATCTTCTTCGCGCTCGGGCTCAAGCCGCCCGAGTATGCGCATCTGCCGATGGTGATGGGGCCCGACGGGCAGAAGCTCTCCAAGCGCCACGGCGCGACCTCGGTCTTCGCCTACCGCGACGCGGGCTACTTTCCCGAGGCGCTGCTCAACTACCTCGCGCGGCTGGGATGGTCGCACGGCGACCAGGAGATCTTTTCCAAACCCGAGTTGATCGAGTATTTCGATTTTGCCGCCTGCGGCAAGTCGGCCGGGATTTTCAACGCCGAGAAGCTTTTGTGGCTGAATTTTCACTACATGAAGGAGCGGCCTTTGCCGCAACTTGCGCGCGAGCTGCGCCCGTTCATCGAGCGCGCCGGATATACGCAAATCCCTGGCGACGAGGCGTGGTTGGAAAGGATGATCGCGACGCTGCGCGAGCGCGCCAAGACGCTGGTCGAGTTGGTCGACTTCGCGAAGTTCTATCTAAGCGACGCGATTGCGATCGATCCCAAGGCCGCCGCGAAGTTCCTCAAGCCGGAGATAGCCGAACCGCTGAAGGTGCTCGCGCACGAAATAGAATCGATCGACATCGAATCGGGCGACGGCGCCTTCAACGAGACGAGCGTGCAGGCCGCGTTCGAGCGGGTGCTGGAGCGGTTCGGGATGAAGCTCGGACAACTCGCGCAGCCGGTGCGCGTGGCGCTGACCGGCGGGACGGTCAGCCCGGGGATTTACGAGGTGATCGCGGTGCTCGGCAAGGCGCGAACGGTCGCTCGATTGCGCACGGCGCTCGAACGCGTCGAAGCTGGCGCCTGATCGGCGTTTTGCGAAATTCTGCCCGCTACACGGGCTTTCTCGCATTTCACGAAAGCGCTGGGCATTAGAAATTCAGCGATTTATTCACTATTCTCATGAGCACGGGAATTGCTCCAAGGGAGCTGACGCATCGCAGTTTTACGTAAGGACATACCCAACACCATGAACCAGAGCACGCACCTCGAAACAGTTAGCCGGGTGGAAGCCCCGCTGAACTATCTCGACGCCACGGCGGAAAAGCCGGTCACCTACATGTACAAGACCGAGAACGGCACGCCGCAGCGGAGCTACCAGAACGTCAAGCACACGATGGCGATCCTGAACGGCCGCACCGTCGACGAGCGGTTGACGCTGGACGGCCAGGGTTTCGCGCTGGTGCATCATCCGACGGCGGTCGTGAACTTCTACGACGAGGCCGAAGTCCGCGCCGTCTACTATCGCGAAGTCGAGCGGCTGGTGAAGCAGGCCACTGGCGCCGTGCGGGTCCTGGTGTTCGATCACAATGTGCGATGCGGTCCGATGGCGAAGGAAGGACTGAACGGCGCGCGCGAGCCGGTCCGTTTCGCGCACAATGACTACACGCTGAAATCCGGTCCGCAGCGCGTGCGCGACCTGATGGGCGACGAGGCCGAAGCGCTGCTCAAAAATCGCTTCGTCTTCATCAACGTATGGCGACCGATTCGCGGCCCGGTGGAAGAAGCGCCGCTGGCGGTTTGCGACGCCCAGAGCATGCGGCCCGCCGACTTCGTGCCGACCGACCTCAAGTACCGCGACCGCACGGGCGAGGTCTATTCGGTGGCTTTCAACCCGGAACATCGCTGGTTCTATTTTCCCCGGATGCAGCGCGACGAGGCGCTGCTGCTCAAATGTTACGACTCCTCCGTCGACGGGCGCGCGCGATGGACCGCGCACACGGCCTTCGATGACCCGACATCGCCGCCTGACCCCGCTCCCCGCGAAAGTATCGAGGCCCGCACGATCGCTTTTTTCGCGCCTGAGAAGAAAAGCTGAGCCGCCGGGAGCGCCGCCGCGCGGCGCTCCGAACACGTCTGTTTACTCCTTCCGGCTTTTGCTCCTTCTGGCAGTCCTGTCAGTTACAGGTTAGTAATGCCTGCGCTCGGGATAGCATCGGATGAGCCAGTTGACTATCAGTGATATTCGCGCGGCCGCGAATCGAATCGCGGGCTACGTTCGTCGAACACCTTTGATTTCATGCCACCCGGTCCGTGACTCGACGCTGTTCGGCGAGTCCCTGAGGTTGAAACTCGAGTGTCTTCAAGTGACGGGCTCCTTCAAGGCGCGTGGAGCGATCAACAAGCTCAAGTCGCTTTCGCCGGGCGACCTGTCGCGCGGGATAATCACCGCGTCCGGCGGAAATCACGGGCTGGCGGTTGCCTATGCGGGATGGCTCGCGAAGGTGCCGACCCGGATTTATCTTCCGACCACCGCGCCGGCGGAAAAAATCGAAAAACTCGGAAAGTGGGGAGCCCAAGTCGTGATCGAGGGCGCCGCCTGGGACGACAGCAATCGGGCCGCCCTTTCCGTGGCGGAGCGTAAGGGCCTCGCCTACTTTCATCCGTTTGCGGATCCCCTCGTGATAGCGGGACAGGGCACCATCGTGCTGGAGATCTTCGACGACGCTCCACAGAACGACACGCTGCTGGTGGCGATCGGAGGCGGGGGACTTATTTCCGGTATCGCCGTGGCGGCCAAAGCGACAAATCCCAACATTCGGATCGTGGGCGTCGAGCCGATTGGCGCTGCGACCCTTTACTCGAGCCTCAAGGCCGGACGCGTTGTGGAACTTGACAGGATTGAAACGGC
>Ga0209415_10008220_pt1 | contig 18123 bp, 12 predicted proteins | sample PeaSoiSIISIP2007_FD_187696 | JGI IMG/M metagenome (GOLD analysis project Ga0209415, IMG submission 187696) | Peat soil microbial communities from Weissenstadt, Germany - SII-SIP-2007 (SPAdes) (version 2) | ecosystem: Environmental > Terrestrial > Soil > Wetlands > Peat | place: Germany... | reverse complement strand
CCGAGGTTGCGGAGGGCGCGGCCGGTCTTGAGCATGCTCCAGAGATCGCCGCCGCTGGGGTGATCGATGTCGGGCGGGGTGGTGGCAAGCACTTCCGCGATTACTCTGCTGATTTTTCTCAGCGATTTCTCGAACTCGGGATACTTCGTCGCGTCTTTCTGCGAGAAGGCGGCGATCGACTGCGCGGATTTGTTTTCGTCCTGATAGAGCGAAAGGGCGCGGCCGTCGGGCGAAAGTGCGGTGACGCAGGTGTCCGGCGTGATCAGCCTCAGGCCATGCTTCTCCAATTGCATGTCGCGGAGGATGTCTGGACGAACTGGTCCCGCGGTGTGCGCCAGCGTGGAGCAGCGGAAGCCAGGATGAAATTCATCAGTGATCGCGGCGCCGCCGACCTGCGGTCTGCGCTCGAGTACTAGAGGTTTGAATCCGGCTTTGGCCAGGTAGAACGCGGTGACCAGCCCATTGTGGCCGCCGCCGATGATGACGATGTCGCGTTGGGCGGATTTTCCGTTTGTGCTCATATAGTGAATCCCGCAGATGCACAGGGAGAATGCCTTGTGTTGGACGAATGAGGGATAGGACGTAGGGGTCCTTCGACTGCGGTGGTCCTTCGCGCTTGGCGCGCGAAGGACCATCCTCGCTCAGGATGACAAAGATCGGGTAATTCTCGCTTCGGATGACAAGGAAGAGGCATGATCAGGCCGCTCCCTTGAGGTCTTTGAGAATTTCGAGAGCAGCTAGACGGCCCGGCGCGCCCATGATGCCGCCGCCGGGATGCGTGGCCGAGCCGCACATGTAGAGGCTCTGGATGGGCGTGCGGAAGCGCGCGTATCCCGGCGCTGGACGCAGGAAGAAAAGCTGCTCCAGCGAAAGTTCGCCCTGGAAGATGTTGCCTTCGCTCAGTCCCCATTCGCGTTCGAGATCGAGTGGAGTGATGACTTGCTTGTGCAGGATGATGTCTTTGATATTGGGCGCGTACTCGGCGATGGTGTTGACGACGGTATCGCCGAAGGCTTCTTTCTGATCATCCCAGTTCAAGCCGGGGCGCAGCTTGTAGGGTGCGTACTGCACGAAGCAGGAGAGCACGTGCTTGCCGGGCGGCGCGACAGACGGATCGGTGAGCGAGGGGATGACCATGTCGATGTAGGGGCGGCGCGAGAAGTTGCCGTATTTGGCATCGTCGTAGGCGCGTTCCATATATTCGACTGATGGTGAGATCGAGATTGCGCCGCGGAGATGCGCGCCGGGGCCGGGAATCGCTTTGAAGTTCGGCAGCGCGTCTAGCGCCATGTTCACCTTGCCAGACGAGCCGCGGTATTTGAAGCGGTTGATGTCTTCGAGGAAGTCGGCGGGCAGTTGGTCGGCTTCGATGAACTTGTTGAAGGTTAGTCTGGGATCGACGCTGGAGGAGATTGTGTCGGCATAGATTTCGTCGCCGTTGGCTAGAACTATTCCCTTGGCCTTGCCATCTTTGACGATGATCTTCGCGATGGCAGCTTGGGTGCGAATCTCGACGCCGGCTTCGCGGGCGGCGTCGGCGATGGCGTTTGAAATTGCTCCGGTGCCGCCGCGGGCGAAGCCCCAGGCACGGAACGCGCCGTCGATTTCCCCCATGTAGTGATGCAGCAGAACATAGGCTGTGCCCGGGGAGCGCACGCCGAGGAATGTGCCAATGATTCCCGAGGCTGACATCGTCGCTTTGAGCACGTCGGTCTCGAACCACTGATCGAGAAAATCGATGGCGCTCATGGTCATCAGCTGGACTTGGTTGTACTTGTCGTAGCTCGACATGCCCTGGAAGCGGCGTCCGATGAAGAGCAGCTTCATCAGTTCGCGCGGGTTGAGGGTGTTGGGGTCGGGCGGGACCATGCTGAGGATGGGCTTGACGAAGCGGCACATGGCTTGCATGGCTTTGCCGAATTCGTCGTAGGCTTCGGCGTCGACGCGGGAGTGGCGGGCGATCTCGCGATGAGTTTTACCGTGGTCGTTCACGCGCCAGAGATAATCGCCGCTCGGCATGGGCGTGAATGTGCCGTCGAGCGGGAGGATTTCGAGTCCGTGGCGCGGGAGGTCCAGGTCGCGGATGATTTCCGGGCGCAGCAGCGACACCACGTAGGAGCAGACGGAGAATTTGAAGCCGGGGAAAACTTCTTCGGTGCAGGCAGCGCCGCCGAGAATGTGACGGCGCTCGAGCACGAGCACTTTCTTTCCGGCTCGCTGGAGGTAGGCGGCGTTGACAAGGCCGTTGTGGCCGCCGCCGATTACGATTACATCGTATGAATTGGCCATAAGGTCTTAGCCTTTAGCTGTCAGCTTGCTGGTTGAGAATGCGAAGGAAGAATAGTAGCGCAGTTTTCGGGCGCGCGTATTAGAGACCGCTGGGAAGGACGCTCCAGCTGCGGAGGACAGTCGACAAGGTTGGTATGAGTGAGCGCATGGCTGCGAGTCGAATGGGTATTCTATCGGGAACGCGGTGTTTTGTCTGCACATTTGCACGGCGGTGACTGATAGTCATGCGCTGCACGGGGTTGCCGCGCAAGTCTACGGGTGCATATAATCCGGCTTCGAGCCAATTTCCTCGAGGAAACTACTTTGCCCATTGGAACTGCGTTTCACGAGAGAACTTTTCCGCTTTGCCACAGCTTGAATTACCGCGAGTGGTCGGGATATTACACGGTTAGCGTGTATGAGGTGCATCACGAGCATGAGTACAACGCCATCCGCAATGCGGCGGCGCTGATCGACATTTCGCCGCTTTACAAGTATTTGGTTACCGGCAAAGACGCGACCCGGCTGGTGAACCGGGTGATCACGCGCGACATCAACAAGGTGAAAGTGGGGCAGGTGATTTACTGCTGCTGGTGCGATGAAGAGGGCAAGGTCATCGACGACGGGACGATTTCGCGGCTGGAAGAAAATATTTATCGCTGGACGGCTGCTGACCCCAGCCTGCGGTGGTTCCGGCAGAACGGGTTGAACATGGATGTGCAGGTCGAAGATATTTCCGAAAAAGTTGCGGCGCTGGCTTTGCAAGGGCCGACTTCGGCGAAGCTTTTGAAGACTGCTGCCGACGCCGATATCGCTAATTTGAAGTATTTTCGCGTGACTCGCGGCAAGATAGCGGGCGTGCCGGTGGACATTTCGCGGACTGGGTATACCGGTGACCTGGGATATGAAATCTGGGTTCCGTTAAAAGAAGCCAATGATGCGGTGAAGGTTTGGGATGCGCTGGCGGAGAAGGGCAAGCAGTTTGATCTGCACGCTGCGGGCATGTTGGCGCTGGATGTGGCGCGCGTGGAAGCCGGGCTGTTGCTGATAGAGGTGGATTACAGCAGTTCGAAGAAGGCGCTGATTCCGTCGCAAAAATATTCGCCGTATGAGTTGGGCTTCGGCAAGATGGTGCATCTGGAGAAAGAAAACTTTATTGGGAAGCGGGCGCTGGAGTTGGATGCCAAGAATGGCGTGGCGCGGCAACTCGTCGGTGTGGAAGTTGATTGGACCGATGTTGAAGCACTCTATGAAGGGTATGGACTTACTCCGGCTGCGCCGAGCCAGGCTTCGCGCGTAGCGGTGCCTTTGTACTCTGGGGAAAAGCAGGTTGGTAAGGCTACGACTGCCAGTTGGTCGCCGATTTTGAAGAAGATGATCGCGCTGGCCAGCGTGGAGACCGAGCATTCGAAGCTGGGGACGCAGTTGCAGATGGAGATCACGATCGAGGCGATCCGTCTGAAGACGAATGTTAAGGTGACTGGGCTGCCGTTTTTTAATCCGGCGCGGAAGACGGCGACGCCGGTGTAGTGGCGGCAAGACGTTGCAAGCAACGTTTCTACGAGATTTTGTTTTGCATCGCGCGCGCGGCACGGTGCTTGCCTGCGGCGTAGATCCAGACACCCACCAGGACTAGCGCTCCCGTTCCTCCCACGATCTTGAGCAGGGCCAACGGTTTGTTGGGTTCGTCCGGCTGCGGAATCAGAGATAGAACAATCGTTAACGTCGTTGTGACAAATCCGAGTACGGCTACCAGCTTCGCCACCGTGCTTCCTCCCGGCACACGGATCACATCCGGGCCGGCGGGGTCGCGCTGCAGTTTGATCATGGCGGCGAACAGGTAGAGATACGGGATGAAATACGTGATTACGCCCAAGCTGACCAGCACGTCGTAGGCGCCTTTGACGCTGGTACCGGCCTGACCTAGAAAAATGAAGAGTGCGCCTAGAAAGAACTGAGTCAGCAAAGCAACCCATGGAGTTTTCCAGCGTGGATGGAGTGCGCCAAATACCGGTGGGAGGAAGCGGTCAATGCCGGCGACAAAGGGCAGGCGGGCTACCGCGGCGAGATACGCTCCGGCGGCGCCGATGTTGCTGAGCGCGATCAGGAATGCGGCTACTGGCAGCACTCCGGGAAACCCCACGCGGGATGCGGTTTTTGAGATGGCCTGCACCAGGCCTTGCAGGCTGCTGACTTCTCCTGAAGGCGATGCCAGCAGAATGGCGGCGGTTCCGATGATGTAACAAAAAGCCACGGTCGCGCCGCCAAAGAGCAGAGCAAACGGAATCGACCGGCGGGGATTCTTGATTTCTTCTCCCATGAAGGAGGCGGTTTCGCATCCACCGAAGGCGAAGGTCAGCACGGACCAGAAAATAATGTCGTTGAGATGCGTGCTGGGCGTCATCGAATGCACGGTGAATGACGTGGCCGAGCCGTAGCGATGCCACGCAATCAGTCCCATCACGATGACGACGCCGACTGGAATCCACATGGCGAGCGCGCCGACGTTGTGCAGCCACTTGCCTACGTCGAGGCCGACGATGTTCATCAGCGTGGCTGCGCTCAGAGTCAACAGAGAGAAGACGATGTAGAACGTGGCGTTGTTCGAGAGATGCGCCCATGCATTCTGGCGCATGAAGAGAATGTTGCTGGCAGCGAAATAGAGGACGGCAGGGAAGTAGGGGAGGTTGCTGGTCCAGTAAGTCCAGGCGGACATGAAGCCGGAGAAGTCTCCGAAGGCGCGCTTGCTCCAGACGTAGAGGCCGCCTTCGGCGGGATAGCGTGAAGAAAGCTCAAGCACGGAAAGAGCAAGAGGGGTATAGAAGCAGAGCCAGGCGCCGATCCAGATGACGATGGAACTGGGACCGGCTGCCGCGGCGGTGGCGATCCAGCGCAGGCTGATGCCGGTGACCACGTAAAACAAAACGAGATCGCGGAAGCCGAGCACGCGCTTCGGGTGATTGGGATCCTCGGCCTCGGCGATTGACACGCCGGAAGAAACGAACGAGATTCGGTTCCGTGGGTCGGCGTCCGCGTTATTTTCAGGCAATCGGTTGCCCCGGTCGTGTTTTTGTCAAAAACAAGTCGCGCAGGTCCGGGTTGCATTGGACGGGTTAGCGCAAAGCGCAAAGAATTCTCCGTGTACGATGCATTAAAACCCGGCAGTTTTCTTCTGACCCAGGAGAGCTTTGAGTCGGCCCCGAAACCCGCTGTGCTCCTCGATCACCACCGGAGACTTCAACGGAATCGACGTCAGCGTCGGCCGTTCCAATCCCGCCGGCATGTCTCTCTGATTGCGGACCGATTTGCGGCGCAATTCCAGCCACACCGCGACGCCGATGGCGAATGCCAGACCGGCCCCAAGTCCGCTGGCCGCGAATTTCCAGCGGACGGGGGAACCAGGGGAAACCGGCAAGCTGGCGGCATCGAGGAGTCGAATCTGTTCGCCCTGTTGCCGGTGTTCCAAATCCGTTTGTAAGTCGGACTCGCTTTTCTTGAGCAGCAGACTGTCGTAGATTTTATAAGCGGTCTCGTCGTCCCGGGTCAGTTGCTTGTACTCTTCTTCCGCCTTTGGACTGGGCGCGAGCCGGCTTTGATACGCATTGATCATTTGCCGCAGCTGTTTCTGCTCCTGTGTGGCCTTTGCAATGAAGCGCTCATTTTGCTCGACCTGCTGGCGCAATTGCAGGATCTCCGGCGGTTCCCCTTTGCCGTTCACGTCCGCGGCGCCGGTTTTCTGGTCTGCGGGCGGGCTGATTTCCTTCTGCTTGGCCTCCAGTTCGGCGATGTCACTCTTTAGTTTGATTACATCGGGATGATCATCCGTGTATCGGGCTTGCAGGGTGACGAGCTGTGCCTGTAATGCTGCCAACTGCTGCCCAATCGTCTCGGAGGTCGAAGAACTCCGGAAAGATTTCCAAGCCGCGAGTTGCTGAGCCAGAACGGACTCGGCATAAGACTTGTCCTGTTGCGCGCGGTTCAGCTGCCAGGTGACCGCGTCGAGCTGAGAATTCAATCCCCCTAAAATCTTCAGGTTATTGTCCACATCACTCGGCAACTGGCCCGCATAGAGGCTCTTGAAGGCCGCGAGCTTGTTGTCCGTGTCGTCGAGATTGCTCTTGGCGTCATTCAGTTGCCGCGAAAGAACCTCGGTCGCACCCAGCGGCAGTTGCTCGGCGATCTTGAGATTCTCCTCCAACAACATGGACGTGATTTCACCGCAGATCTTCTGCGCGCTGCCGGGATCGTCCGCTGTGAAGCTTACGTAAAATCCGGGGGCATCTCCAGTCCTGGTGGCAGAATTGGACGACGAAGTGGCAGACGAGCCGAGGGGGGCCGCTTCGGTGATTGAGACGTTGCTTTGGATGTCAGCGATCACATCATCCACGCTCTTGCCTCGCGTCGCCAGGCCCAACAGGGTGACCATGGCCCGCAACCGGCTGCGGCTGAGCACCTGCTGCTGCAGGGTTATCATGCGATCGCGCACCGAGGCGGTAACGACGGGTCTGACGGAGCCAGCAGGAACGGGTTGTCTTTCCACCAGCACCAGGGACTTTGAGGTGTACCTCGGCGAGAACGCAAACGAAATCAAGAAACCGGCCACGAGCGCCACTAGCGCTGGAACGAGGATCACTTTCAGGCGGCGAGATACGGCCACGTGATCATCAGAGTTCGACAGGCGGTTCGATGCGCGATTCGCGATCATGTTCGTTTCCGTCGGGAGCTTGCCGTTCTTACGGCACGACGATCGTATCCCCTGGCTGCAGGTAGATATTCTGCGACCCCGCTTCCCCCTTTACGACTCGCTTGTAATTGAACGGCATCTTCTTTTCCTGGCCGTTGTCCGTGCGCAAAACGTAAATCCCCTTGGTGTTGGCAAATTGGGTGAATCCTGCGGTTGCCAGCGCTTGCAGTACCGTCATGTTATGCAGCAGAGACATAGGTCCGGTGCGCAGGACCTCCCCGATCACGTAAATCCGCTGGGAATTTGTCTGGGTTACGACTACGGTGACGTTCGGAGCAGCGACATATTTCTTCAGCTTCTCGGTGAGCGTCGCAGCCAGCTGCATTGGAGTCGTCCCCGCGGCGGGCACGTCATTCAGCAAGGGTAGCGAGATCATGCCATCGGAGCGGACGGGAAGCGTGGTGGTCAGGTCCGGTTCCTTCCACACCGCAATGTGAAGCACGTCATCGACGCCGATCACATACGGCACCGGGGATGGCGGTGGCAGGGGCGCCGACATTTTCTCATCGTTCGGCGCCGGAACGGCGGTATGGGTGTTGCCGTCTCCTGCGTTTTGCTCTGGGTCCTGTGCCCATCCCCCAATCGCAGTCAGGACCAGCAGCAGCATCGTGAGTGCCAGCCTTCTCATAATGCGTGTCCTGGAAGCGGCGAAGCAAGATACTGGCGACAACCAGGGTTTCACGTCGATAGCGCCGCTCAGAGCCTTCTTCGTGGAATCAGGTGCCATGCAAAAGGAGCTATTGTAGCAGCCGGATTCGAGATTAAAACAAAGTAACGGTCTCATGAAATCGTATAAATATGCCTGTAAATATGCCCGCCGCGTTATTCCAACGGAACCGGGCGAATATACCAGTCGAAGCCAACCAAAACGATCTGAGGGTGCACAGCGGGAGTGCAACCGGTTGCAGCGCAACCCCCAAAACCCTGATCGTTGAATTGATAACTGGCAAAGGCGCTCAAGGATCGTCCCAATCGCCGCTGCACAGCTGCGCCGGCAAACCAATTCTGATATGAGCTTCCGGGTGTCCCAGCCGCGGTCAGTCCGACTGCACTTACTCTGCTGTAGCCAGTGTTCAGGGCGGCTCGCCAAGACCGGGAAATGTTGCGGTCGATGGAAAAAGCGGCAATCTGGCTAATCCCTCCGGCGAAGTAACCGGAGCCGGCAGTCACCAACCGATTGTAGGCGAGGTTCAGAGTGGACTTCTGCCAGCGATAGCGAAGCGACGCCTGGGCGGTGGTAGTGATTTGTCGAGTCTTTCCGCTGCTTCCACCGCTCAGCATTATGAGTTCGGGTCCGGCGCCCAGCATCAGATCGATGCGACCGGAGACGCGGCGGTCGTACACGAACTGTGCGGAGTTTGTTTCAGCGTTGCCAGCGCCACTCTGGGGAAATTCAAACTTTTGATATCCGTATACCGCGCCGATGTCTGCTGCCCGGCTGAGTTGGTAAGAGTATCCCGTTTGCCCAGAGACCTGGCGGCTGTTGAACAAGCTTTCGCCGTTTCCAAAATAATCGGTGATTGAATAGGCGCCAGCCAGGTAAGCCGAGGAACGCGGTGTCAATGCCTCGCCGAGATTAACTTCCGAGGCATTCGTGATATAGGGCTCTTGCACAACGCCGCTTTGACTGGCACCGAAAAAATTGGAAACTCCTGTGTCAGGGGGAACGTCAGCGCCAGCGCCGCCAAACGATGATCCTGCAAAATCCCCTTTGCCAATGTAGGAAAAAGAATCTCTTACAGCGATTTGTCCTTTCGGCCACAAGAAACTCTGATCCGCATTCAACTTCTGAAACGGTTGGTTGTGGAGCGTCAGACCGCCGTAGCTGCTGTACAGCGTGTCGCTCCCTAGGTAATCGATTGCCGTTTCGGAGCGGTGGCGGACCTTCAGCAGACTCAGATTTCCTAATAGATTTGTAACCGACGATACTTGGGACGAATCCCCTGAAATCCAGTCTGGATCGCTCTCCGTACCTTCACTCATGTGGATGCCGGCGAGGAGGTGGCTTCGTGATGACATAGGCAGGGGTTCAATCGATGACTGGTCCGGGCCGGAGATCGGAGAGCTTTCGACCCCCTGAGGCTGGGAAGATGGTCCCGAATCCGCTTGCGGGCTGCTGGCAGGCGGTTCCGTGCGGTTAGTTTGCGACCAGCCCGTTTGCAGAGCGAACACGAGGAACGTCAGCATCCACAGGCGGTTTTTGGGGCCTACTCCCATTACATTCCGCTTTCGCAACGGAGCAACTGCTACAGAGCAATTAAGACGTTCCCCGGCTTACTTTTCTATCGATGACGCAGCTAGCCTGATGTGCGGCTCCACGAGCGAAAACATTTTGTCCTTCAGGAGCGGTCCGCTCGCCAGCAGACCCGACAGGAGCGGATCGCGGCGATTAGCGGTCAAGTCGGTTTTCTCGAGGGTGCTGACAAAGCCGCCTGCGCTTTGCACCAGGGCAGCGCCTGCTACCACGTCCCATTCGTTCTTAGGCGTCAGAGTGAAAGTAACGTCCGCCAGGCCTGCGGAAACCAGCGCGAGTTTGTAGGCGACGGAACCCATGGGGCGAATCTTGAAACTGGAATTCTCGAACGCCTTCCATTCCCCGCGCTTGACTTCGCTGCGGCTGGCGAGAACCAGGGCGCCGTCGAGAGTATTGCGTTGGCTCGGGTGCGCGGGTTTGCCGTTATAAGTGACACCTGATTCGACCGATCCGAGGAAGATCTCGTTCGTGGCAGGATTGCAAATTCCTCCGGCAACGGGACGCCCGTTCTCGACATATCCGATGGAGACACAGAACTCGGGAATGCCTTGCACAAACTCACGCGTGCCATCGAGTGGATCGACAACCCAAACCCGGGAGTGCTGCAGGCGGATGGGATCGTCTACGCTCTCTTCCGAGAGCCAGCCTTCGCCGCTGCGCAACAGTTCCTTACGGAGAACGGCGTCAAGGGCGCGATCTGCCTCGGTGACCGGATCGTGCCCGATCTTGTATTCAGCCTCAATCGCTCCCGGCGTGAAACGGGCAAAAACCTTGCGCGAGGCTTCCAGTGCGGAATGAATGCGTTCCAATATTTCTAGGTACGAATTTGAATGCATCATCTGATTAAGCCATTAACATGCGCGCGCCCGTAGCCAGCAACACCGCGCAAAGAATGCGGCGCAGCCAGGGAACTGGGACCCGCGTGCTCAGGTAGGAACCGAGAAGTCCTCCAGGGACTGAGCCGATCAAGAGCGCTCCAACCAGGTGGAGGTCAATATTGTGCATCCGAAAATGGAGAAGGCTGGTTACGCCGGTGAGCAGCAAGGCATGTACGATGTCGGTGCCCACCATAACCTTTGGCTGAAAGCTGTAGAACAGCAGAAGCATCATCATGACGATGCTGCCGGAGCCGACTGAGGTGATGCCCACCAGAAAACCGGCTACCAGGCCGATGAGCGACATCCAGGCGAACGACTTCATCGTCGGCGGGTGCGCCGCGGCCCGGTCTTCAATTTTCTTCTGGAAAAACAGGAAGGTCGGAATGCAAATCAGCAGAACTCCCACAGCAACGGTAATGAAATGATTGACCCCATTGCCGTAGGCGTTTCGCAGGTGAACCAGAAAGCTTACGCCCAGATAAGAGCCCGGAGCACTGCCGATAGCGAGCGCCACGACTACCTTGCGCCGAACTGTGCCTTTGCGCAGGTGGACAGCGCTGGCGCCGATCTTGGTGACAAAGTTAAAAAGAGCGTCCGAACCCACGGCCAGCATGGGCGGCACACCCAAACCGAAAATGAGGATCGGAAGCAGCAGAACGCCGCCTCCGACTCCCGTCATTCCGATGAGGGCGCCGACTCCAAAACCCACCAAGCTCTTGATCAGCAGATCCATATCAGCAGATCACATATCAGTAGATCGATGACAGTACCGACTTCAAACTCGTCCTCTTCCGGCCTGATACGGAGTGGACTAAATCGACTCCGCAGCGGCTCCGATAAAGCCTTCCCTTTCGAGGTGCAGGATGATCTCCTGTGCTGCCTCTTCGGCCGACAAGTCGCCGGTGTTGATGGTGACTTCGGCGTCGGCGGGAACTTCGTAAGGATCCGAGATGCCGGTGAACTCTTTGAGAATCCCCGCGCGCGCCTTGGCGTACAGGCCTTTGCGATCGCGTTGTTCGCAGACCTCCACCGACGTCGCGATGTGCACCAGAATGAACCCTCCGTAGGGCTCAATCATCTGCCGGACGTGCTTGCGGGTCGCGTCATAAGGAGCGATGGGCGCGCAAATGGCGATACCGCCGTTCTTGGTGATTTCCGAGGCGACGTAGCCGATGCGCCGGATGTTAATGTCGCGGTGCTCCTTGGAGAAGCCAAGTTCGGAAGACAGATGCTTGCGCACGAGGTCGCCATCCAGCAGGGTGACGGGACGTCCGCCGGTTTCGAGGAACTTCGTCAGCAACACGTTGGCGATGGTCGACTTACCGGAACCGGAAAGTCCGGTGAAGAAGATGGTCACGCCTTGCTTGTGACGGGGCGGGAAACTGCGGCGCAATTCAGAGACAACTTCGGGATACGTGAACCAGGCAGGAATCTCGCGGCCTTCGTTCAGGCGCTGGCGAAGTTCGGTGCCCGAGATATTCAATACGCGGTCTCCGTTCTTAACTTCGTCGTCGGGAATGTATTTGTCCTGACCCTCGAGGTAGACCATCATGTTGAAAGGCACCATGGTCACGCCGATGTCGGCTTGGTGCTTCTTGAAGACGTCCTGGGCCTCATAGGGGCCGTAGAAGGGCTTGCCGTCAGTATCCTTGCCCGGGCCGGCGTGATCCCGGCCGACAATGAAATGACTGCAGCCGTGATTCTTGCGAATGAGCGCGTGCCAGATGGCCTCGCGCGGTCCGCCCATGCGCATGGCGAGCGGCAGCAAAGAAAGTTTGGCGGTAGACTGCGGGAACTTGGAGAGCAGAAGTTGATAGCAGCGCACTCGCGTGTAGTAATCCACGTCACCCGGCTTGGTCATGCCCACGACGGGATGAATCAGGAGGCTCGCCTCGACTTGCTTGGCGGCGCGAAATGCGAGTTCGACGTGAGCGCGGTGCATGGGATTGCGGGTCTGGAAGGCGACGACACGCCGCCAGCCTACGCGGGCAAACTCGGCACGCACCTCGGCCGGAGTCAAACGCAAGTTGCGAAAATCGTAGTGCGACGGGAGCTGAGTCCCCTCTAAAGTTCCGCCGACGTACCAGGGATTCGCCTTGTTGATGGTGTAATCGGCGCCGGGATGGGCGGCGCTGGTGCTGGCGAAAACCGCCTGGGCCTCGGCCTTGCGGTCGGGCTGCCAGACTTCTTTCACGCTCAACACAGCCAACATCACACCTTCGGGATCGCGCAGCGCGACTTTGCTCGTTCCCGGAGTCAGCTTCCTGGCAAATTCTTCGGTCACGTCCAGGGTAATGGGCATGGGCCAAAGCGTTCCGCCGGCCAGTCGCATGTTGTGGCAGACGCTTTCGTAGTCGGCGCGGGTCATGAAGCCTCGCAGCGGAGAAAACCCGCCCGTGAGGAGCAACTCTAGATCACAAAGCTGGCGGCCGGTCAGATCCCACGAGGGCCAATCTTTCGAATGGGATTTCAATTCGGCAATTCTTTCTGGCGTGGCGGTGAGGTCAATAAGTTCTCCGCCGTGCGGCGGGATGAGATGGCTGGTCGAAACTGTCAAGTCCTAAGCCTCCTGGAATTCTTTGTCTTGTCTACTACGTTTATTGTATTTAGCTGGATTACTTCCCAGACTTTGTCGGAGCCACGCGAAACCGCCTTGCGGATCCTTTAAGGGAGAGGAAAACCCCGACTCGTTACCTCACAGGGTAACACTTCCGAGCAGCGCCCAGGGCACCTCGATTTGTGGTTCATGAATAACTAAAGAGTCCAGCAATTTTCCGCCCGTCAGCGCTCTGCTTTATCCACCTAAGTAGATGAAATGGAGTGCTTTTCGGGCCTGCCGGGCCGACCAGGGCTGGTCTGGGCCTGGAATGTGAAAAGAATTGCGACAATGGCACGTGCAAATTCCATTCCATGCAGACAGGATGCGTGAGAATTGGTCTACCGCCTCATGTCGCGGACCAGTCGTTCAGCTTCCAATCCCCGCCTCGCGCGCAGAGGGCAGCGATGTAGCCTGGTCCCGCCGGCACCTCCTGGAGAAGCCAACTTCCCGCTTCGGACCCATCGGGGCGCGTCGCCAGCAGCGCGTTCCTGTCTCCGGCCGCAAGAGACACGTCGAATTGGCGGAGCGGAAGCGACAAGCCGTCTCCAGTTGCCTTGATATACGCCTCTTTGCGCGTCCAGCAGCGAAAGAAGGCGTCAACCTTTTCCTCCTCTGGCACACCGGCAAGTTGGTTCTGCTCGTGCGTGGAAAAGTATCGGCGGGCGATGGCGCTCGGGTCGAAATCGTGGCGAATTCTCTCCACATCGACGCCGATCTCGCGCCGGCGGGTGAAAGCTAACAACGCAATTCCGCCGGAATGGGTAACGTTGAACCTGACATCGCTGCCCGCATGCGCCGGCCCCAGGGAAGGTTTTTCTTTCTTCGAGTAGGAGAAGCCCAAGCTGCCCGGGTCTGTTGCCAGATAGCAGGCCAGGATCGTCCTCAAAAGCGCACGCGAGGCGACGAAGCGCTGACGGTCACGCGCAAAATGAAAGCGCGAAGCGCGCACTGCTTCGTCGGAAGAGAGCACTGTCTGCCAACGGGCTTCGTCGGCGCCCAGAGCCTCCAGGTCGATTCGCCAGAGTTGCACTTCGTCTTCGGGTAGTGAGAGAGGCGACTCGATCTGGAATCCGGAGTCGGTGATGTTCATGCTCTGGCTCATCATGCTCCGGTTCATCGGCCCTGCTCATCAGCCTTACGCTCCGTTTAAAAGCGTCTAGTCCGCAGGCGGCAACTTGCCTTGCGTGGTGCGAGCTGCCATCGCGGGGGCGTTGGGGGACAGCGCTTCCTGGCGCGGCGCTGCGGGTTCGGTGATGCAGTACTTCACCAGGCACCAGAGCGCGCGCACGCCATCCTTCCATTGAATCTTCTTGCCCTCCTCATAGGTGCGGCCCCAGTAGCTGATGCCGACTTCATAGATGCGCAGCTTCCGTTTCGCGATCTTGACGGTTATTTCAGGCTCGAATCCGAAGCGTTTTTCTTCCAGAGGAATGGATTGGATGACCTCGCGGCGGAAAGCCTTGTAGCACGTCTCCATGTCGCTGAGGTTGATGTTGGTGAGCGCGTTGGAGAGCAGAGTAAGGATCCAGTTGCCAACGGAGTGCCAGAAATAAAGCACGCGATGAGGGCGGGCGGAAAGAAAGCGCGAGCCGTAGACGACATCGGCGCGCCCTTCGACCAGCGGCTCCAGCAGCACCGTGTACTCCGCCGGGTCATACTCGAGATCGGCATCCTGGACGATGACGAAGTCTCCCGTAGCTTCCCGAATTCCGCGGTGCAGGGCCGCACCTTTTCCCATGTTCTTCGGCTGCAGCAGAATTCGGATTTGGGGATAGTCCGCCTGCAATTGCGCAAGAATCTCGCGTGAGCCGTCAGTGGATCCGTCGTCGACGCAAATCAATTCAATCCCCAGCGGAACGGCAAGCACTCTCGCGACCACTTGCTGCAGCGTGCCCCGCTCGTTGTATACCGGCATGACGACGGAAAGTCTCATTCGTTTGAACCGCTGGGCTATTGGTGAAGTGTAGTGAGGTAGTGTAATTCAAGTGCAAGTGCGAAGTCCTGCCTGGCGGTCCGGTTGCGCCATCGGCGGCTTTCCGGGTGGAAATGTCTGTGGAAATCTTTTCTTTGCAGGCTTAAATTTTCGAGCTTGCCTCAAAACATGCAGGTGTATGATGATTTTTCCATAAGCTAGGCAAAAGTCCAGTGCAGACGGGCAGAGGGCTTGGCGTCGGCCGCTACGATGGCGGTTGTCGGCGCCCTCGAGCAGCAGGGAGAAAAATGAGAAGAAACCCGCAGGTTTCACTATGGTTGGGCATCTCAATTCTCGGAACGCTAACTTTGTCTCCAGCCTTAATGGGGCAGGCGCCGGATTCCAAAACGGCCAGACCCATGATCTCGGACTGGAGTAATCACCACGTTATATTCTCCAGGCCCGCCACCGCGGAACGAGCCAAGCTGGTAGAGCAGGATCCTCGCTATTGGCAGCAGATCCGTCGGCGGGCAGCGGCCGTGTTGCCTGAAGCAGAGACTGCGCATGCCTTGACTTCGGCGTTGCGACCCAGTTCAAAGGCGTCATCCTCCGGCAAGAAACAGGGACTCGGTCGCGACTGGGCGCAGGATATGGGCCCCAGCGCGACTGTCGGCGCCGGGAATTACCCCGCGAAATTTTCGTTCGACGAGGAAACTGCAAGTTGTGCCAACGATTTCATCGTGTATAACACTGGGCTTGCGGGGAGTAGCACCCAACCCAGCATTCTGGCGTACAACAATGTCTACACCGCCTGTGAGGGGGACGGGTTGGGGACGGCGCCTGCGGTTTATTGGGCCTTCAACACCGGCGGGCAGATCCAGACTTCCCCCGAGTTCTCGCGCGACGGTTCGCAAATGACTTTTGTGCAAACCAGTGGGGGAGTTGCAAATTTGGTCCTGCTGAAATGGCGGGCTGGAAGCGGACTCCTCATCGCGCCAGTCGCGCCCACGTCCGTGGCGAACGCCTTGTACCACGCCTGCACCGCGCCATGCATGACTACATTCACGCTCGCGACCACCGACACCAACTCATCCCCCTTTTACGACTACGGCAGCGATGCACTTTATGTGGGGGATGACTCCGGCCTCCTGCATAAATTCACGCCCGTATTCAATGCAACTCCCGCGGAAGTGACGTCGGGGTGGCCGGTGCAGGTGAGCCCCCTTCCTGCTACACCTCTCACCAACCCGGTTCACGATTCTGTGACAGGGAATGTGTTTGTGGAGGATGCCGGCGGCTTTCTATATCTTGTCAAGTCCACTGGCGCTGTCATCCAGTCCGGACAGTTGGATTTCTCCTTAGTTAACGACGGTGGCCCCGGCTTCGTGCAAGGCCCGATAGTCGATTCCTCGGCTGGACTGGTATACGCGTTCGCGACGAGCGATGGCAGTGGGGCTGGCCCAAACGGGGCGGACTTCGCCGTCGTTTACCTGCTCACCACCAGTTTTGCTACCAACGATATCGGGTCGGAGGCGACGGTTGGTTCGAGCAGCATTGAGCCTGCGGCGCCGAATCCCATGTACATCGGGGCCTTTGACAATGAGTATGAAAACTCCGTGGACCCACCCACGGGAAACCTTTATGTTTGCGGCGACACCGGGCTCAACCCGATTCTGTACCGGATCCCCATTTCGGCTGGAGCTTTTATTGGCCACGTCGCGACGATTGCAACTCCGACTCCCAACGCAGACAATCCTGCATGTTCTCCTGTGAGCGACATCTCGAACCCGAATACCCCTGTAGGTGCAACCGTAACCACATTCGAGCGGGTGTTCTTTAGCGTGCAAGACAATGGCGTCCCGACTCTGTGTGGGGGCATTGGGTGCGCCCTGAGTTTCGTGGATTTGCCGTGGCAGGCCGCGACTTCCTACAAGGTGGGTCAGGAGATCCTGGTCCTGCGGTCGAACAGCACGCCGTGGGTCCAGGTTGCTATCACGGCCGGCAATACGGCTGCAGCACAGCCCACATGGCCGGGTGTAGTGGGTATGACTACCACCGATGGGGGCGTCAAATGGCTGAACCAGGGAGCCGCCACGTTGACCCCGCTGGCGACTTGGCTGAATCTCAATAATTACCACACCCTGCACGTCCGTATTGTTGACAGTAATGGAAACGTCGAGATCGTGACGGCAACAGGCACTTCCGGCCTCAACCATCCTGTCTGGAACACGACCGCCGGCGGCACTACCACCGACAACGGAACCTTGACCTGGATCAATGCCGGTCCGTTACCCAGCGCCGCTCTGACCTCGACCGGAGGGACGAGCGGATTCGTCATCGACAACGTCGTGAACCCATTGACGTTCGCGGGAGCTTCTCAGGTCTACTTTTCTACCTTGAAGGATCAGGTTTGTGTGGCCGGAACCGGCGGGTGCGCGGTGGAGGCATCGCAATCGGGCTTAAAGTAGCGGCCTTGGGTCCGGCAACGCTCTAAGAGAGACCGTCGCGCTGGAATTGTTCGCGGAGGATCGCCACAATCCTCTGAGCCGCCTTGCCATCCCAAAGCGGAGGACGCGGGAACGGGCCTGCGGGTTTTTCGAGGACGGATCTTGCAGCCGCAAGAATGCGATCCGAATCCACTCCGACTGCCTGATTCGAACCGTAATCAACCGTTGCTGGGCGCTCCGTGTTCTTGCGCAGCGTGAGGCAGGGTACGCCGAGGACAGTCGTTTCTTCCTGGACTCCGCCGGAATCTGTGAGCACGATGCGGGCCCGGTCGTTGAGCGCAAGGAAATCGAGGTATCCGAGCGGATCCAGAGGCACGATTCCGACATCGCTTCTCCCTGCTGAGTTGGCGAGATATCGCAGCAAACCAAAGCTCTCGATATTCTTCCGCGTTCGAGGATGAATGGGGAAGAAGACCGGAAACTCGGCGGCCAGAGCGCTTACTGCGCGGAGAATCCCCTGCAGCGTTTCGGGATCGTCCACATTGGAAGGCCGGTGCAGCGTGAGGACTCCGTAAGCGCGGCAGCCCGACCCATTCCGCCGCACGCCAAGCTGGTCGAGAATGGGCGATCTCGCGGCCAGCTCGCGGTGCCGGAGCAGGCTGTCGATCATGACGTTGCCGACGAGGAAAATCTTCTCGGCTGGCACGCCTTCGTGTTTCAGATTCTCGACTCCGCTTTGCTCGGTCACGAAGAGCAGGCTGGAAACCGCGTCTGTGAGTTTGCGGTTAATTTCTTCGGGCATCGTCAGGTCGAAGCTGCGCAGTCCGGCTTCGATGTGAGCTACGCCGATTCCAAGTTTGACGGCGGTCAACGCTGTGGCGATCGTAGAATTCACGTCGCCCACAACCAGAACCATTTGCGGCTTGTAGTCGAGCAGAACCGGTTCGATGCGCTTCATGATTTCGGCGGTCTGCACCGCATGGCTGCTGGAACCGGCTTCAAGATTCACATCCGGCTTGGG
>Ga0209415_10008217_pt1 | contig 18124 bp, 22 predicted proteins | sample PeaSoiSIISIP2007_FD_187696 | JGI IMG/M metagenome (GOLD analysis project Ga0209415, IMG submission 187696) | Peat soil microbial communities from Weissenstadt, Germany - SII-SIP-2007 (SPAdes) (version 2) | ecosystem: Environmental > Terrestrial > Soil > Wetlands > Peat | place: Germany... | reverse complement strand
ACCTACAGAATCACTATGAAAGGTTTCTGTTTCTGGTCATTCACCTCTCCCAGGCTTGACCTGGCGCGACAGGAAGGCGCTTACACTGCATGTTCGAGCCAACCGAAGCAAAACTCTATTCAAATTTAAGAAGCGCTCCCCTGTTTTTCGTTAAAGCACATTTATCAATACTGTCGCCACTCTGTTGGAACCGAGTGCTCCCTTGCATACCGGTTAAGCTTGTCAAACAGTTTTTCGGCCTCTCTGTACTGAAAGTCCGCGAAGGCCTTCTTTCCCACATCTTCGTTTCCAATGGACCGCATCGAATCATGAATTTTCTTTTCGAGGTCCTCGCTGTAATCCTTCCATTTGGCACGCGAGTCAGCAAACTCCTTAAAATGGTTGGTCCACCATTCCTTGTCGTGACCGCCGGGATGATCCGGGTTGCTGGGAAGCTCTTCGAAGACGATCATCTTTCGTTTCGAATCGATGGTCACGGAGTAATCCGAGAAAAAATCCAATCCAAGGAGCCCGTCAAAAGAATCGGAAATTGAATCTATTACTGTAATCGGGATAAATTCACTTTTTGCGCCTCCTACATGAATATTGTCGATAATCGATCGTATCGCCGGAGCCGTACCTCCGATTCCGCTCGTCTTAATGTATAGCCGTCCCTGATCGTTGTTGAAAAGCCCGAGTTTCTCCGCAAGCATGAATGAGATCACCGTGTCCGGCGCTCCTGTGTCAATCGCCATAGGGGCAGTCACGGAACCATTGATTACAGCCGAAATAATAACCCGTTTTGCCGAGCCTTCGTAAGGTTTGTACTGCACTTCGAATCTCTTTGATGGCTTTTCCTTTCTTTCTTCATATCCTGAAGGAAGTTTTGTCTGATATGCTTTGATAGGCGGTTCAGTCGGCGAAGGCGCGTTGTCTGTAAACCCTCTTTTTTCGATCTGGTTCCGGTACTTCTCGGGAACGTTTTGAACGGAGTCAGAAAAATTAAGATTCCCGTTCTCATCGGTCCATTTGTAATAGTCGGCTGAATAGCCGGAAGAACAGAGGGAAAATAGAAGAGCTACGCCAATCAACCCTGTGGACATCTGGAAATAAGAAAACATAGATCTCCTTAAGCGTCAGGAATGTGCTAAGAGGACTGGTTTATGATAATATCAAACAACGTCAATATACGACATCCAAATATAATATATTGACACCTCAAAAAAATCGTAGGTAAATACCCATTCGTTAAATTTCCGTCAGCAGCGGTAGATCCATTGATTGATCGGGCTTCCTAGATAACATCTCAAATCAGATGTTATCTAGCTTATCAATGAACTATGCCACACTCTTCACACTATCTTGAACGAATATATGCCTGATTTAAGTCCATGTCAATATCATCGACTGGCTATATCATTGATTTTTAATCATTAATGTCAGGGGCGAGCCAGGGAACGAGGATGACGAGCAAGTTCTTCTTTCCGATCCTTACCTTCTTGCAATTGGCGCGACGAACATATTAGAGTCAGGTCTTTAATATTTGACTCCCGCCTTTTTGCCTGATATGATCACACTATGGCTCGTTTCAGGTATAAACTACCGGATTCTATTCTCTTGTATCACACTACTTTTTATACCAGCATCCTGGAACTAAAAGTATTGTTAATGCCAAATATGTCCGACAAACAAAAAGGGGGTCGTCATGTCAACCGACAAGTCATTTGAGAGCAAGAGCCTCGATCCTGCTGTCCAGCAGATGATCGCGAAGGCGAAGGAGAAGGGGATAGCAACTGTATGGGACAGGTACGAGGCCATGAACCCACAATGCGGCTATGGTGATACGGGGCTTTGCTGCCGCAATTGCCTCCAGGGGCCTTGCAGGATAAATCCTTTCGGAGATGAGCCAAAAACAGGCATATGCGGCTCTACTGCCGATGTTATGGTTGCCAGGTGGCTGGACAGGGCTATTGCCGCAGGCACAGCCGCCCACTCCGGTCACGCCAAACACCTTGCGCACACAATGATGAAGATGACCAAGGGCCAGGCACCCGATTACACAATAAAGGACCCCGTAAAGCTGAAGTCAGTTGCAGTTCGTCTTGGCCTTCCTGTTGAGGGAAGAGACAATATGGAGATCGCACGAGATGTGGCATCTGCTGCCCTGGCTGACTTTGCCGAGAAAGAGACCCCTGTACTATGGGCAGCCACTGTAGTGACCGAGGGCCGCGTAAAGGCTCTCTCTGCGATAGGAGCCGTGCCGAAAGGCATAGACCATGAGGTCTCGGAGATCATGCATCGTACGCTGTACGGGGTAGATGCCGACGCAGTGAATCTGCTTATCGCCGGTATCAGGTGCGGAGTTGCAGACCTGGCCGGATGTTATATGGGCACTGACCTTGCGGATATCCTGTTCGGGACGCCCACTCCCGTGGTATCAAAAGCCAATATGGGAACGCTGAAGGCGGACATGGTCAATATCGCCGCCCATGGGCATAACCCTGTCCTTTCTGAAATGATCGTAACTGTTGCCGAAAGTATGAAGCAGGAAGCTGTTGCTGCCGGGGCTAAAGGCGTAAATGTTGTGGGCATATGCTGTACTGGAAATGAACTCTTGGAACGGCATGCCATTCCTTCCTGCACGCATTCGGTAAGTCAGGAGATGGCCCTTCTGACAGGTGCGCTCGATGCGATCGTCGTTGACTATCAATGCATCATGCCTTCTCTCGTAACCGTTGCTGAATGTATGGGCTCAAAAATAATAACGACCATGGACATCTGCAAGATTACCGGTGCCGAGCACATCGAATTTACAGAAGAGGCTGCTGCCGAAAAAGCCAAAGAGGCTGTCAGGGCAGCCATTGCCGTCTTCAAAAAAAGGAAAGGCCAACCGGTAGACATTCCGGACGTCGAAAGCGCCGTCGTGGCAGGCTTCTCGACAGAATCCATAGTGGCAGCGCTTGCAAAAGTCGATGCTAAAGACCCGCTGAAGCCACTCGTCGATAATATCAAAAATGGCAACATCAGGGGGGTATGCCTGTTTGCCGGATGCAATAACGTCAAGGTGCCACAGGATAGGAACTTCAAGATAATGGCCGAGAAATTGCTCAAGGAAAACGTTCTTGTCGTCGCCACAGGATGTGGCGCCGGTGCGCTGATGAGACACGGTTTCATGGATCCCGCCAATGTAGGCAGCTTATGTGGAGACGGACTGAAGGCTGTTCTTACAGCCATAGGCGAAGCAAATGGACTGGGCGGCCCGCTGCCCCCGGTACTACATCTGGGGTCCTGCGTTGACAACTCGCGCGCCGTGGCGATCGTCGTTGCACTTGCTAATTACCTGGGTGTTGATACCGACAAACTGCCCGTTGTTGCGTCTGCACCTGAAGCAGTATCCGAAAAAGCTGTATCCATTGGCGTATATGCAGTAGCCGCCGGACTGCCCACACATGTCGGGGTCATGCTGCCCGTTCTCGGCAGCCCGGCGGTCACTGGAATCCTTACTGACAAAGTGAAGGGACTTACAGGCGGGTATTTCATTGTTGACCTGGACCCCTCATCTGCGGCTGATAAACTTTTGGCTGCAATTGATGAGCGCCGGAAAGGCCTTGGGCTCTAATACGGTCTGCGGCCTTCGGAAGCGCCGGATGAATACAGATGTGTTCACAACCTTATCACAAGGAGTATGCCATGCATGAGCCAAAAGAGATATTTGTAAATACAAGCAGATGCACCGCATGCAAAACCTGCGAGATCTCATGTGCAGTTGCGCATTCCAGGAGCGGGAACCTTTATGGTGCTTTGCAGGAGAAGCCCACTCCCAAACCCAGACTCTATGTGGAATGGGTATCACCCGATGTAAACGTGCCGATCTTATGCCGTCACTGCGAGGATGCGCCCTGCGTGCATGCCTGCATAAGCGGGGCAATAAGCCGAAACAAAGAATCGGTCGTTACCACAGACAGTGATAAATGCATAGGATGCTGGACCTGCGTAATGGTCTGCCCTTATGGGGTTATCGGCCGTCACCTGGAGACTCACAAGTCATATAGGTGCGACAGGTGTCCGGACAGGGAAACCCCGGCCTGTGTCAGTTCATGTCCAACTAAGGCACTGGTTTACAGAACCGTAAAGTCATTCTCCAAAGATGTCAGAAAAGAAGCTGCTTCCAAAATGATTGCCGGCGAAGGGGAGTAAAATGAAAAGGGACTATCCGGATTACCTGATAATAGGCGGCAGCGCTGCCGGGATGGCGGCGGCCCAGGCTATAAGGGAGAAGGATACAAAAGGCATTATCACGGTGTTGTCGGAAGAGCCGGATATGCCATATTTCAGGCCTCTGATACCCTATGTAGTGACCGGCAAAAAGAAGGCAGAGAGCATAGGACTATCGGGTAACGGACCATATACAGGTGCAGGCATCGAGATTCACACTGGAGCAAGAGTTGATTCAGTGGATACCTCGCGTAAATCGGTCGGTATAAGCGGCAAGGACCAGTTATCATATGACAAGCTTCTTTTTGCAACCGGCAGCAGTCCCTATATTCCCCCGGAGCTAGAAGGAACAGATGCATGTGGTGTTTTTGCTCTTCGGAAATTGAGCGATGCCAGAGCCATGGCCCAGAGGGCTGAAAGCACTAGACATGCTGTAATGCTGGGAGGAGGATTACTCAATCTCAAGGCCGCATTTGCCCTTCTGGAACTAGGGGTAAAGGTCACTCTGGTGATTTATTCTCCTGAGGTTCTTTCTCAGCTTATGGAACCCGAAGATGCCGGATTAATCCGTAATGCCCTTGATAAAGCAGGACTGAAGATAATAACCGGGCGCAGTGCTAAGAGTATTATTTCAGATAAAAGCGGCGTTACGGGAGTTTCCCTTGACGACGGGTCCGAGATGCCTTGCCAGATGGTATGTATAGGAAAAGGGGTGAGGCCAAATATCAATTTCCTGTCTGGAAGCAAGATAGCAATAGACAAGGGCATCGTTGTGGACAGATATACGACCTGTAATAACCCGCATACCTTTGCCGCCGGTGATGTGGCTGTGACATTTGATCCTGTGACAGGAGACAGGATAATGACCGCACTTTGGACGAACGCGGTCGAGATGGGCAGATGTGCCGGCTATAACATGGCAGGCGCAAAGACTGCCTATTCTGGCACATTCGGGATCATGAACGCTTCCCAGGTTGCTGACGAGCCTTTTGTCTCCATGGGCATTGTTCATACCAAAGACAGTGCTTATGAAGTGCATGTCCGTGCCACCAGATCAAACTATCGAAAGGTGGTATTCAGCCGTGATGGTGAAAGGCTCGTCGGCGTATTGTTTATAGGCGATATTACAGGTGCCGGGATGTATCGATATCTGATCAGGGAGAACAAGCAAATCAGCAAAATAAAATCCCATATTGTCGATCAGACGCTACATTATGGCCATTTTCTAAAAGGCTGAGACTATTCAAAAAAACTCTGACTGGATTTTCTCGCTCCGAGGAACAATGGGGACGTTGTGTCCTGTGTGTCATGTCGTTTGAAGGTGTAAAACGATTCCTATTGACTTTCCGGACGCAAAGTCCCCCTCCATCTTACAACCGTCTATGCCGCCAGACTCATTGCACCATCCATACAGAATACCCATTCTGAGATATCATGTCTAAATAGATGGGCAGTCCCGGATACCCATGCTCCGTTGTCATGCAAACGGGACCGGTTTGAAAAACGATATTTCATCTGCTACTACTAATACCCTCTCTCGCCAAACTCTATAGCTGCTTTGGTCTGATCTATGGCCTGGTCCACAAGTTCAATAGCTTTTACACGGTGTCCGCCCTTGTTATGCTCGGCCATCTCCAACTCGCTCCTTGCTGCTTTTAAATGGTCAAGGGCAGCTACTAAATGTGGCTGATGTGCATGCGTTCGACTAGCTGTTGCGCAACTCATTAGAAATGCAATAAAGATGATGGTCATAAGAAGAATCCCGATTCTTTTCCACATTTGCATACCATCCTTTCTAGGAATTTTGTAAAGGTGAAGTCCTTATCACAGAGCGTCGATCGATTTTTTGGACTTTTGCTTTTCCAAAATTATCAATATCCCCGATCACCAGCCTCAATGCCTTTTTTCGTCTGTTCTAAAGCTTGATCTACGAACTCAAGGGCTTTTACACGGTGTCCGCCCTTGTTATGCTCTGCCATCTCCAACTCAGCTCTCGCTGCTTTCAAATGGTCAAGGGCAGCTATCATGTGCGGCTGCCTCATCGCAGCCCACCCGGCAATTGCACCACCAAGAAGTAGCACAACAACAAAAACTACAATAGCTCTTTTTAACATAGCCTATATCCTCCTTAATTGGAGTATACTTCAACCCGCGTTGTTCCCTGCATACTTATTCTGAGAAATAATTTCACCAAGCGTTTGGTTTTCACCAGCAAAGCTCAATCTGCTTTTGGGCCTCGACTAAACCTGCAAACTCCACTGGCTTTATTATATAACTGTTCGCGCCCAGCTGGTAGCGCCCAACCTGGTCCACGTCCTCTTTTGACGAGGTAAGAACAACGACTGGAAGGTTTTTCATTCTGGGGTCTGCGCGTATGCGGTGCAACACTTCTATCCCGTCCATTTTGGGCATTCTAAGATCGAGTAAAATAAGCTTCGGTTACCGATTGACATCCCGCCTCGAGTACTTATCTATACCGAAAAGATAATCGAGCGCCACTATCCCATCCTGCATCACTATTACATCATTTAAAATGTCGTTTTTCTTGATGGCGAGCACGGTCAGGGTCACACCAGCATCACTGCCATCCGCTAGAGGAATGACCTTGTTTTCATGGTTCCCCCGAACTAGTTCACTTTCTTCATACAATCCCAATGCGCCTAAAGCTCCGGATCATTCAATCTTTAACACGGATTTTACTTTTGCTCTTTTCTTGACCGCCATCTTTTCGCTACTAAGCGCCATCAGAATTTTCTTCCTCGACATTATAGTATTTCGCTATCTCTGGTTCTTCACCAACCCCGACGGGGTCCACAGCCTGGAACCCATCAGCAGTTTCAACCTTCCAGCGGCTGATCTCAACCCTTTTTATCATCTTCACCATTATCTGGGTCACCGACGAGGCAAGTCTGTGTCCTGGTCTGTTTTGTTTAACTTCTGGTCTCGTCCAATGAAATAATACAAAGTTATACCTAGAGGTGCAACAAAAAGAACGAGTAATAGCCACACGATCTTATTAGTCGGGACTGTGAACTCACTTCGCATTATATCAACGACAACGTACACCCATAAAATGAAAAAGGCTACTGCAACCAGGAAAAAAAACCCCATGATCGCCGCCGCGCCCATTGCAAGCTGATGTATCCCCTCTGTACCGTGAGACATTCTAGCACCGCCTTTCTGTTAGCAATCTAGATCATAGAGCAGTACATAATCTAAAATAACTCCGGTACATTATCCCATGTGCGGCCGAGAAATAAGCTAACATTTCTTTTTTTGTGCGCTTCATCCTATCCGCTTCCAGCTGCCCACTGTTTCAAGAAAAAAGGGTTCACTATTTTCGGGAAAAGTATATCGGAAATGAGATGATATAGAAAGGATAAAAGAGTATTTTTAAGGTAGGTCAACAAATGCATAATGTTAACTGATATGTTTCTAGGAAATGTAACTTCACCAGAGAAAGGACTGTTGACTAAAAACTTCAAACGGAATTATTCACCTTCTTACCAACTCTGGCTCTCCGAATTTCACCTGGAAGTGTACAATCACGCCGAGCCGTAAAAAGTTGTGAAATGCGTGTTGAAAAATGTTTGCGATAAATAATAAATTCTTGTGGACGAATGTCAATACTAAATTCTGACAGGTAGCCTTTAATTGGGTGACCATATAGGTACCCTCTGACACCTCTTCGGCGCCCAGTCGCTCACGCCTTAAAGACTTTAAGGTCCCTCATCACCTCAGTCCTGATAAAGTCGCGTATCAGATTGAGATCCTCAACGTTGATTTTTGTAAATTTCATACCCATTCCGGGGACTGCATGCAACCCCCCGGCCTGCGCCGAACTGTAGAGGACGACCGCAGTCGCCTCAATCTCATGGTTGCGGAGGAGAAGAGTGAGCGGCACAAGGGCATTGACCGGCGCGGGCGCGGACATACTCACGTAGCAACCTCCCTCGGAAAGCGATGTCACGTCTTCGGTCCTAGCCTTCCCCCCAGCGACTCCCGCCCCGATCCGGACTTTGAGCGCGGTATTGATCCGTATATACCGCCGGGGTGTGGCTTCCGTTGCGGATTGAATTGCGCGGTAGAGGGCTTCTGGCTCAACGGGTTTCATGATATATGCGGTACAGCCTGCCTGCGCGCAAGTTTCCTTATTCGAGGAGTTAGCATCAGCGGTAAGGATTATTACCGGGATGAATCGGAGGCTCACATTGCTCTTAATTTGTTTAAGAAGTTCGACACCACTCATCCTTGGGAGGACGGTATCCGTGATCACGGCCGCGGGAGCAGAACTGGCTATGGCACTCAGCGCTTCTTCACCGGTTGGCGCGCTCCGGACGGCATACCGGAGCTCCCTGAGCAGCATTGATGTATAGAATATAGACGAGGCGCTGCTGTCGACAATCAGAATTGAACGTTTTTCCCGCTCCATGATTCACCTCACGCCATGCCAGGAACTCAGCCGGTCTGACGAAACGAATTCAACTTTGTGATAGCATGCATATCAGTAAAACAGACACTGCAGAGAATGTTGGCCCCCGAATCCGCAATACGGAGCTTGAAAATACATACATTGGAAGCATATCACACTGCGCTTCTATTGGGAATAATTTACTTTGGGAAAGGAGACTACAGGATATAGACTGAAAAATCAACAAGAACTATGAGACAACGCTCTTGAAATGAAAATGTTCTCAGCATTCGCTATGCGAGGCTGCCAATGCTGGACGCGAACGATCAAGCCTTATTTGAGTAATACAAGATGTATTCTGCACACCCATTCAGTCTATAGAGCATATGCATAATTAAGTGCTTTCACCTTTATCTTTCAGCACTGCAGATGATAATCCTAGTATTAAGACCGATGAAACGGCACCCTCAAAACCAGCGGCGCACACGTGCTTTATAGTAGAGATATTGCTGCCCGAAATTTCGTTCCAGATACCGCTCCTCCCGCATAATAGCCAAGTATTGCACAAGAATGATGACAATAGGCACCAGCACTAATGCCCAGAAGACATCAAACCACAGTGCCAACCCGAAATAGAGGAGGACAAGACTTAAATACATCGGGTTACGAGAGAAACGATAGGGACCGTTCGTGACCAGCACCAAAGTTGGTTTAATGGGCAAAGGACTGGTGTGGGCGCGTCGGAACATGATGAAGCTCGAAGCGGCAAGAATTGCCGAAACGACGAAACAAATTACTGATATGAGGCGACCAATTACCTTCGGAATATCTATGAATGGAAATAAACGCTGCAATTGAAGACCAGCGATGAACACAATTATAAAGATAATTGGCGGCGGAAAACGCACTCCTGAAGTATCAATTGGATTTTGGGCTGATAATCTGTCCATAGGGACTTGTCAACGGCATACACCGTTCTTTGAGCTTAAGTTCTTCAACTATATCACCTTCTTCTGTTCCTTGAGTTTTGCGCTGAAGACTCACTGCTGCATAATCCGCTCCAACTTCTATTACCAGAACTTCCATTGAACGAACAGTGCAACAGCGACACGCAACGAAAAGATCAGAAGAAACTCCTCTCAGTCTCTTAGATGAATATATGCATGATATAGAAACCACGTCATGACGTCGTAGAGGCTTCTCTTGCAATTACTAAAATATTATCTTGGACGGGTGTGATGAACATAAGTCAACGTCACTTGAAAATCCGTTATTTCGATAAAAAGGCTACGATCTGAGGATCATTCAGCATTGCAACGGCTACTCTCATGAGCGCTGTGTTCAGACCTTGAAGAAATGCATCGCCGAACACCGGATAGTACAGCAAATAGTAATAATAACTAGACATGTCCTTTCCGATATAAGTTGCGGAATAGCCATCACTTGTTTTAACAAACATTAGGATCTGAGATGTTACAACGACCCAACCTATGTCTGTCTTGACAGACTCGATTGACATGGTAAGCGTTTTAGGCGCATCCTCCACGACGCTTATTCCGCGCTTTGCTAATTCGCTGTCTGCTATGCTAATTGGAACGTCCGTCCATGTTTTGAGATTGGCGTAGGGCTTACTGATATTGACGTGGCCCCCGCTTACAAAGAACACCTGTTCCGTTGATGGTTGGCCATTTATAAGAGTAACATAATTCTTCGAAGAGAACTCCTGGATTTCCTCAATAGGCCGTGTAGCGCTAGGTTGGTAGTAAAAAGCACACCCGCTAAAATACAGAAGCGAAAACCCCATCAGAATCATTCTTACAATTTTCATTTCACGCCTCCTCTCTCGTCCTGAGTACCCAGAATACTCATTCTGAGAAATGGAGATTAGGAAGGCGACACGAAGCCTCATGATCAATATATACCAGCACCTTCTCCGGCAGCTCGGTTTTCTTGGTCTTTAAAGTCCCGCGACTTTCCTTCTCCCTCTCACGAAGGGTTAGGCTTTATCGAGACCTACTTAAATGTAATCACCGATATGAAGATTTGTCAATGTTTCCTGATGGGTTTCACGAGTATACGCAATGAATGTCAATCAGACTAAAGTATACACACCACAATTCAGTACGAAATTGCAATCGTAACATCGCATTCGAACATCAAGATAAGCTGAGATAAAGGAGGTATGGGCGTCAAGGGGACTGCATTCTGCGGGTGAAGGTTACGATGGGACGGGTTCGAGTGCACACCGATGCTGACAATTTCAACATGAAAGATGCGGTTCACAGATTACGTAACCGTTGTCTTAGAAGAAGGATTCTGCATCACATGCTTCAACTGCGATTCTACAACTCGTCGAAATTTATGTCTATTTCGTTACACAAGCGTAAATGTCAATATTGTGACAAGGACAAAGAATTGCATTAGTATCATGCAAATAATTAAAGTAAGCTTTCCAGGTTAAGTATAGTTTTGCTCATGGCAGAATGCTCAGCCCTCTTCTCATTTTCCATAGGAAGTATTTCTCGAACTGAACCTTCATCCATTTCGCCCAAATTGCCTTCTTCATATATGAACTTTGGCGTGGTGGGAGCACGGGATAGGCTTTCATGATGGCCGCCGTATTCCCCATATCCATGATGCAGACAACTCCGAGCTCATCCGTGAGAGGCGGTATCTTACCGGCTATGTCGGAGGCGATGGTCGCAGCAGCCGTCTTCGCCATTTTTACCGTCATGTATCCGGTCTTTGGCACGCCCGTGGGCACCTGCGTAACTTCTGGAGGTGCCATGGCTATGGCTACACCGATTGCAAAGATATTTTTATGTTTCGTATGCCGATAGTTTTTATCAACGGGAATGAAACCTCTTGGATTTCCGAGTGGCATGACAGCAGGGACCCCCTTGAAAGGGGGTGCGATCATGGCGAGTTTAAACGGTATCTTGCTGTCGTCCTTCAGCCGTATCTCTCCGGGTGCGACTTCCTGAATAACTTGGTTCACAAGCGGTTTTATGTCCCTCTCGGCGAACTCGTACTCCATGAAGGTCTTCGAGTTGCCCAGTCCGCCGACGCCCATATGTCCGAGATAGGGCTCTGACGTAAGGTACAGGATGTGAACCTTATGGCGCATCTTTCGGCGGCGAAGTTCTGCGTCCATTTCAAAGGCAAGTTCATAAGAGGGGCCGAAGCAGCTAACCATCTGTGACGATCCCAGAACAATCGGCCCCGGATTTTCCAGAACCTGCTTCCATGTTTCTCTGGTTTTCAATGCATGGTCGAGAGTGAAGGTGCAGGCTGTATACCCCTTGTCAGGACCGAGGCCGGGGATTTCGTCAAAAGCAAGATGCGGGCCTGTTGATATAACAAGAAAGTCGTAAGGTAACTCTCTTCCTTTTGAAGTAATGACCTTCGATGCGTCAACATCAACCTGCTGTGCCGCCTCATGGACAAAATTAATTCCCTTCGGTTTCAGAATATCGCTCACCTTGAGCGTTATGTCCTGCGGCCTTCGCCAGCCCATGATGAGCCACGGCAGCGATGGCAAGAACACAAACCGTTCATCGTCGCTCATGACGGTCACATCCGCTTTTCTGCCAAGTAGCCGCTTGAGATCAAAGGCCGCCGTCAATCCCCCGAACGAACCCCCTAAGACAATGATTTTCGACATAGTATCCTCCCAATAAATATCGCTAGGATAGTATGGACTTAGCTCTTGAATGATGAGCTTTTTTGATAAATGGTTATGTTAATTACTTCCAGGATGTAATCATATCCTTCTTCAGTGTTGGGGATAACACAACTCGAACAATCTTTGATGCCATTCTTCATTATAAAATTACCATAACAATTGAGCAAGTAAAGCGAACACCAGCAAAAAAAGACATGATTTAGACCGTGGCAAGGGAAATAACTGCATTCATAATGAATGAAATACTTATAATTCATCTTTTGACTCCTCCCGCGAGAATTTAACTTGGTTTTCGATTGGTATTCCGGCTTAGGGCTTAATCCTACTTACCCGCCTTCCCATCATGATATTACTCAAGACAGTGGTTTTTGGGTTTTCGTTCCCTTCACGGCTGCGGGGCAGCGAGAGAATTCCACTCCTCTTCCCTGACATCCTTGTAAGTTTTTCAATTATGAAAGCTGTTTAGATTTCTGACACCTCCCTACCTTAATAAAATTACACCATTCATCCTTGCCCTCTACGTTTGCTAATCTACTTCAGAAAATCTCCGAAGATATATTTCCCATGCTCCAACACCTCATGAAGCCGATACTTTTCTCCCTTTCCATAGGCGTGGTTCTTCTCCCGCCACTTTTCTAGATGCTCCTCCGAACAAAAAAAGTTCATGAACGGGCAAAAAGTCTTTGCGGTGCAGCCGCAGTCCTCCCGGCTGCTGACGAATTCAACCACGCCTTTCGGTACACAGGAGGCTACCTTACCGTCCTTTACTTCGATCTTTATTTCGTTTTCGCACTCAGGACAATGGGACCGGATAGCGATGTCCAAGCCCAGCATGAAATGGATGCCCAGGGCATCTGTGGCGCAGAGAGCGTATACCTCATGCCCGTCCTTAAAAATGACTGTATGGCGGGTCGCTTTTGCGGAAAAGGGATATGCGGAAATTATTTCGTCGCCTTCTTTCGTCAGGATGTCCGACTTATGCAGTTTTTCGACCAAGCGGCGAGCTGCTTCGAGGGTAGGCAACTTCATGGCTGCGGCGATCGTTTTCTCGGACGGGGGCTTGCCGGTCTTCGCGAACTCCTTCAGAATATATTTGCGCGTCTCGTCTTCAGATTGACTCAGGCGCACTTCCACCAGTCTCCCCCGTACCGTTTCTCCGATCTGGTCCATGAGACTTTTCATCACGGCCTTCCCTTTGTTGGATGCGTCCCCCGTCCCACAATTCCGCTTCTTCAGCGCTTTTCGCAGCGTATCCACCGACGGGACATTCGCGAGCCTGCCCGACTCGTCCTTGAACATCCTTCAGGAAAACCCGGCGATGCCCTGCGGCTGCAATTCCTTTCCATCAATAAAAACCGATGGCGAACCGCTGAGATTCAGCTCCGCCGCTTGCTCGTCGCTGATCCGGTGCATGCCAACTTCTGCACAGATCCTCTCAGCTTCCAGAGCACGGGCGACGTTTTCCCTTAACGCTTTCTCTGAGCCGCATCCCTGTGATATATAGCAGTCGATCCTCATAGCATCTCCTTTTTTATCCTCGGCCATGACATAATGACTCCGACGCCGATAAGACAGATCAAGCCGCCGAGACATCGGACCAGAACAGGGTTCTTGCCTCAGGGAAGGGCAGAGCTATGATGATCCTTCTTGAAAGTCAAAGAACTTTAGGACGTTGGCTATCTTCTCAACGTTTACAAAGTGTGTGTTCATCTCTTCCGCCCGCATTATTCATTCGGTCTTTCGGCCTTGAATAAGGCTCCAACAGTGTATTGCGATGTTCGAAAGCCGGTCATTCCCAACCATTCAACCTTCTTGAAACCTGCGTCTTCCAGCAATCTGATTTGATCCTGGACCAGGACCGCGCCGCCGATTCACTGCGACCACGATTCAGCGCTGCCCGCCAGGGACGGAGGCAAATCTTTTTCCAGGACAACATCGGCAAACTGAAGCCTTCCTCCTGGTTTCAGGACTCGGTACATCTCAGCGAAGCTGATCCCTTTGCGCTGGGATAGGTTGATAACGCCGTTTGATATAACTACATCGAAAGAATGATCATCATAAGGTATGATTTCTGAATCAACTTTCTTGATCTCAAAGTTTGTAATGCCCGCAAGGTTGAGATTCTCTCTTGCCTTTAATACCATGCCTTCCGTCAAATCTATCCCGCAAACCAATCCGCTTTCACCAACCAACTTGCTCGCAACAAAGAGGTCAAAACCCGCGCCGCACCCGACATCCAGCAAGGCCGCTCCCCGTCGGATCTTGCCTAAAGAGAATGGATTACCGACGCCGCACGATGATTCAAAGAACCGAGTATGGGCGCTTTCTAAAATGGCATGATCATATCCCATGGCCCTTGCTCCGTCCTTGCCTGTGGGATATTGGAACTTCCCCTCTGCTGAAATAGACACTTCGGCGTATTTATCTCGTATTGCTTTTCTGATCTCCTGCAAATCCGAGGGAGATTCCAGAGAGAGTTTCTTGACAATATCTAGTCGGCAACTACCAGCGCCGCTTGATGGAGGTCAAGTGGTAGTAACGTTATTTTCCCCTAATTGGTCAGCCATAGTAAACTTCCCTTTAGATATTATTATCCATTTTACTTGAACATCAGCGTATAGATTGCCACCCCGGCGTACAGGACCGTTTTCCCGCAGAGGATCCGGCGGTTCCATGTCCCTGCTTGCTTGCGGTCTTTGGCTACCCTCACTTTTAATAATCCTAACGGTTATTGTACTGTGATACGAAAGACACGCCGGAGGCCGTTGGCGGACTGTACAGAGCAAAGCGTCGTACCTATCGAAATGCCCTTAAACCCCAGCCCATCTGGCGTGTCAACAACATCAACGACCTTTAGGTCGTCGCATATGGGGGAACTCACGGGACAGATTACCTCACCTGATTTGCAAACCTGGAATATTTTGCCGACCTGCGACTCGACCGGATAGGGCTCTGCGCTCGGAGAATAATTCTGCTTAGGATAGGTACTCTGCAAACCTTCGCACTGGGCATAACCCACAAAGACGGTAAGTACTAGCAAACCAACCATCGCTGCGATTGTCGTTTTCATTACGTTCACCCCACAGTTACATCTTTTTACATCGTATCTAAAGGACCCAAAATACAGATTTTTTGGACAACAATCATTTAACCTCTCTTCAATTATTGAGTAAGCCTAACTAACTCAAAAAATGTTTGCATAGTCAGGTGGTAAACCTATTTCCCACGAATATATGCCTAATACGGAATCAAGTCAATGCCTCCGATGGGGTATGCCCGACTGGGTATTTTGCGGATATAACGCTGCAGAATACAGGTTATTAATTGATGTATTTCAAATAATGGCAACTGTAACGAATGCAGACCTTATGATTAAAGTGGCAAGTCTGATTTAAGGTATATTTACGTCAGGACGACAAAAATACGCCGAAAGGAGACTTGCCATGGTTAACATTACCGAACGAGATTTCAGTGGTCAACAACTTTATGTCGGATTGGATGTTTGCGCTTGAATCAGCTCCGTTTTATTTCCTCGCCTGTGATTACAAATTTCGCCACCACATGGGTCTGCGCGTCAGTTCTATAAACAAGCGCCAAGGCTCCATCCCCATGATCGCTCCAACCAACCCGCCGACTAAATGGGACATCGGAACCGGAACGAATAGCCGGTCGCTCAGAATGTCGAGCGTCGGCAGCCCGGTCCTTACCTCCAAGACACTATTGGCGATGGTTAGTATCAGGACCGAGATGGACAACCACCTCGATCCTCCTCGTTCCTTGAGTCCCCGGATAGCAATAAAAACAATAGCAGCGTTGACGATACCGGAAATCCCACCAAAATAAATCACCTCAGGTTGCAGCAACAGCGTCCCGCTAATGGCTACGGAAGAAATCACGCACAGTATCCAGAAACCGGAATAACCACGTCGCCACACAATCCAGCCGGCAATTACGAAGCCGAGCAGGTTGAAGAACAGATGCCCCCAGGAGAAATGGACAAGGTGGCCGGTCAGAAACCGCCACAACTCGCCCGACAGGATCGCTCGTCGATCATAGATAAGCAGGTCGGAGAGGCCTGGTAACAGGTACACCATTGTGCAGGATGCCGCTACCAGAATAAGCGGCATGAAAACAGAGCTTTTTACCGGTTCCGTCGATTGCCTGACCACAGCAAGGTCCCTCCCATTGCCAGCGCCAAAGACAGAGTTAGGAAGTCCACGCTACCTCCTCCCGTGTAGCCAACCTTATGCTCGATCTTGTATTCCTCGGGAGACTCTTTGATCTTTTCCTTAAATTGATCGAGCTGCTCCTTCAGGTTGGTTACCAGATTTGCCGCGGCCTCCTCAAAACCCCGCTGCGAATCCAAGCGCAGTTGTTCGTTTAAATTGACTGGTGTTGCCGACCCCTTGATATGACTCAGTCCTGGCGCCCGGAACAGCATTTTCCGACTGGGAATATGATAAACGGCCGCATCGAGCAACGTACTGGTATCGTTCTTTTCACCTTTAAAAACATAGACACCTACAAGAGTCCAGTAACTTACGGAAAGAAGCCCTTCGTCGGTATGCTGTACCTGGTCGTAAGACAGAAGGACCATTACATCCACATCGTACATGGTCCTGATCTGGTCGAGATTAGTAAAACTGCCCTCGGGGGTCAAATAAGGGGAAGGAATTATCTCTATAGATTTCACATATGGATAATGTTTGAACTCTGCGCTGATCGACTTCATCAGATCCATCTTCCTTTTCTCATCCAGTGAATAGAGGGCGGAATAGCTGTATCTCGTATCCGGCACAAAAGCGATCCCGACCCGGAGCGGCAGCGACAGAACGGGGACTGTTGCCGTTTCTACGCGTTCCTTATGGTTTGGATACAAATACTGGACTACGCTGGACGCATTATGGCTGCTCCGTGCAGCGCAGCTGGCAATGAGCATGACGACGCTTATGAAGATCACACTTCTGGTGGCTAAAGAGAGACATTTCCCCGATATCATTTTTTCAACCTCCTTGCATTTAATTGACGCATGCTCCTTATCACACCATGAGAAATGAAGATGCTTGTGGTAAAGAAATAAAGGGGTCATGTTTTCTAGGCATCATAAAGACCGCTCCGCATCATCCTCTTTTCTTTTTTCCCGGTCCTGATTCTTTCTTGGCGCTTCTTATTCAAGGACTCAGCATTTCCTCCACGTCAGCAGCATTCAAAAACCGCCTCATGCCCCTGTAACTCACCTGTTCCGCAGGACCCGAACGTCCCGAGGTAATGGAACCCGTCATGATGGTAGATGTTGATAATGAAGCTGTCCTCAAAACGCGTTTCCTCTTGTTGATGCCCAGACGTCTTATTTTCAAAGACCCGCTGCTTTTCCGCCCCCCTCTTGCGAAAGGTTTGGCTTTATCGAGACCTACTTAAATGTAATCATTGATATGAAGGTTTGTCAATATTTTCGAGTGGGAATTTTAAGGGGATATGCTAACAGCTTCTAGAGACAAGCTGCAATTTCTACGAGATGCAACCGCTATTTGCAGGAAGGACTATAGACTAAAACTTCAAACAGAATTATTCACCTTTGGCACCTGTTATGCCCGGAATAAGTACATCTCGGCCAGCCAGATATAACAGGAGTCTTCATGTCGCGATCCGTCTAAATACTTATTTGGCTGTAACTTGACGTTTTTGGACGCTTTCATCGGCCACGCGGCTTGACCCACCACGGTGCAATACGGTCAGGGGCAGGAAGCGGTGAACTTCGGTTTAGCCGTTTCGCTCCGGTTCTTTCGTCCGGCCATCAATTCAGTGAATTCTCCGGCGGGCAGCGCTCTGTTAAA
>Ga0209415_10008216_pt1 | contig 18126 bp, 18 predicted proteins | sample PeaSoiSIISIP2007_FD_187696 | JGI IMG/M metagenome (GOLD analysis project Ga0209415, IMG submission 187696) | Peat soil microbial communities from Weissenstadt, Germany - SII-SIP-2007 (SPAdes) (version 2) | ecosystem: Environmental > Terrestrial > Soil > Wetlands > Peat | place: Germany... | reverse complement strand
CCTGAGGGGTGTCTGTTGAACCCTCGCCCACTAGATGCCCAATTCGTCGAGCGTCTTCTCATCCTCAGGCGTGAACTTCTCTTCTTCCATCTGTTGCCGGTACGCTTGCAGGTTGCGAACTTCCAGATACGTCTGGTATCCGCTGACCGCCACTTCTCCCTTGATCTGCGCCGCATCGCGCAACAGTTGCGGCATCAGCAGCCGCCCCTGCCCGTCCATCTCGACCACCTGCCCCCAATAATTCACCTTGCTCAGAAACTTTTTCTTCGTAGGATTGAAGGTCGAAAGCCCTGCCAACTTCTGCTCGATCCGTTCCCATTCCTCGAAGGGATATACTTGAGCAACCTTGCCGTCCAGGCTGGTGATGTAAAATTGCGTGCCGTACTTCTCGTCGATAACGCGCTTGAATTCCGACGGAACCTTGAGCCGTCCCTTTTCGTCGACGCGAGTTGGGTGATTGCCGCGAAACATGTGTTCGACCCCTTACCGGGGCGGAAAATCTCTTGGCAGCTATCGCCGCAAGAACGAGGGAGGTAAAAGCGGTCAAAATGCTGGTCGATTGCGGTTCGTTAGGGCTGTTTGTCGGGGTCCCAGCTTCAAATTCCACTGGCGCCTCTCAGTTTTCCAGTCTTGCCCACGACCTCTACTGCTACGACCACTTTCTACCACTTTTGTCCACATCTTACGCTTAAGCTGTTTGTTGTCAACAACAAAGTTATAGGTGTTCAGAGTGAGACAGACCGACATCGAGAAAGCACCAGAAATTGTGGCTAACTGATGAGGTGACCCCAAGGGATGGGGTTTAGCACTCTGGTTCGGATTTGTAACCTTCGTTATTTCTTCGCTTTACGCTATCATTGCTAAAGTGACGGCGGTTGTGGAAATCGACCTGGCACGCCAAAAGTACCCGGCTTTTCGTCCGGGAAGCCCAGTCCTTGGGTCCGGCGACACGCCTTTAGAATGATCCACCGCATTCAGTTCGAGCAGTGGGTACCGTTGGGCATTGAGAAGGCCTTCCTGTTCTTTGCCAATCCCAGCAATTTGCCCCGCATCATGCCTCCGGAGACCCGAACCGAACTGGCTGCCCTTCGACTCGTGCCTCCTCCAACTGTTCCGGCAGGACGGCCAGTCATCGCGAATCTCAACTCACTTGCGGGCGCGGGCTCGGAGATCGTGACTTCCTTTCGCCCTCTCGTTTCTCTACCCTTCAGCGCGCAATGGATTGCACTGATTACCGAGTTCGAATGGAACCACCACTTCGCCGACATCCAGAAGAAGGGGCCATTCAAGCGATTTGAGCACCGCCACGAGTTCTCGGCAGAGAAACGAAATGGCGCGAGCGGAACGACGGTCCGCGATGTAATTGAGTACGATCCCGGCTTCGGGGTGCTGGGCGATCTGGCACAAAGGCTGTTTATCGCACCCAGCCTGAAGCAAACCTTCGAGTACCGGCAGAAGATGCTGGAAAAACTGCTGGGCTAAGAGCCACCGGTGCGGATGCGGGGCGACCCGCGCTATTTAATTGCTTCTACAACAACCGCAGTCCCGTACGCCAGGACTTCGGTGACGCCTTGCATGATCTCCGTGGCGTCGTAGCGGGCGCCTACGACTGCGTTTCCACCCAGTTCAGCGGCGTGCTGCAGCATCAGGTCAAACGCTTCGGCGCGAGTCTTCTCGCACAGATTGGTCAGCAGCGTGATGTTGCCGCCCAGGATAGTTTGCAATCCCGCTCCAATCGTGCCGAAGATGGAGCGCGAGCGAACCACGATACCGCGCACAACTCCCAGACTGCGAGTCACGCGAAAACCATCCAGTTCAAATTGCGTGGTCACCATAGTGTGGGAGACCATTCGCCCGGGTGCACTGTAGCTCATGCCCATTGCGTTCGTCCTTTCTTTTCGATGGCAACTGCGTGACCGAACCGCCGTTGCCTTCCGGCAATACGCTATTCCAATTCGGTCGTAATCACAAATTCCTGATCGGCCGATTGGTACTCGATGCGAAGCAGATTGGGTTTGCAGCAGACCTGACAGTCTTCGATATACGACTGCCGGCGGCCAGCGGACTCATCCACCGTCGTCTGGTTGCACTCGCCGCATCCGGCACATTGAAATCTGGCCCTCACCTTAACCATTCTAGGATAGAAGCGTGCGTTGGCCCGTTGCTTCCCATGCAAATCTCCCGACACCGCTCCACGATTGTCAACACTCTATAATGTCGCTTCCTATTCCTTGTGGAGGCCGAATGATTTCGCGACGCCGGTTTGTGCAACTGAGCACGGTGGCTAGCGCAGCGTTTACTGCAAATTCCCTTGCTCAAACCACTGTAGAAGTACCACATGCTTCGTTGCCGTCGTCCATAACGGGTTTGAAGTCGATGAAGGACCAGGCACGGCCCATCACTCTGGAGGAACGACGACAGCGTCAGGAAAAGGCACGCGGCCTGATGGAATCCGGCCGCATCGATGCTCTCCTGCTGATGGAAGGAACTTCGCTCGATTACTTTACCGGCATTCACTGGTGGGGCGGCGGAGAGCGATTGTTCGCGATGGTGCTGCCCGCCAAAGGTGAAGCGTTCTATGTGTGCCCCGCGTTTGAGGAAGGACGCGCGCGTGAACAGATCGCGGCGGCTCCGGACGGTGAGCGGTCGGACGTACGCACCTGGCAGGAAGACGACAATCCCTATCAGCGCTTGGCGCAAGGGTTAAGGGATCGCGGCATCTCCGCCGGGATATTGGGCATGGAGGAAACCGTTCGCTTCCTTTTCAGCAATGGAATCGCCAAGGCCGCGCCGCAAGTGAATATCGTGAGCGGCACACCGGTGACCGCCGGTTGTCGCGTGGTGAAGAGTAATCATGAAATCGGGTTGATGCGGTTGGCGAACAAAGTTACGCTGACGGCCTACGAGGCCGCTTACCGCGCTCTGAGAGACGGCATGACGCAAAGTCAGTTCGAGGATCTGATTGGCGCAGCCTACACGCAATTGGGTTTCCCCGGAGAAGCCAGCGTGCAAGTGGGCGAATACTCGGCCTTCCCGCACGGCTCCACGACACCTCAAGTGATCCGTGAAGGCACCATCGTGATGGTGGACGACGGCTGCACCGTCGAAGGCTACCAATCCGACATCACGCGCACGTTCGTCTTAGGCGAAGCATCCGACAAGATGAGAAAGGTTTTCGACATCGTACACCAGGCGCAAACCGCCGCGCTAAGAACAGCGCGCCCCGGTCCGGAGTGCCAGGCAGTCGACGCAGCAGCGCGAAAAGTAATCACCGAAGCCGGATATGGCCCGGACTACAAATATTTCACTCATCGTCTAGGGCACGGAATCGGCATGGACGAGCACGAATGGCCTTACCTGGTGCGCGGCAACAGTACTCCGATGATGGCGAACATGACTTTCAGCGATGAGCCAGGAATATACATCCGGGGCGAGTTCGGCATCCGCCTGGAAGACGACATGCACATCACCGAGAACGGCGCGGAGTTGTTCACCCCTCAGAGTCCATCGTTGGAGAATCCCTTCGGGACCGCGTGATCGCTCCTCGCGACCATCAATGACCGCTCTCAGCCCTAGTCCGCCGCCGCAGCCGTCTCTCCCAGTCCGGCTTTCAGATCCGCGGCCAGCAGACGATGGAATAGGTGCTCACCGGCCTCACGCCGCACTGAAAGCCTTCCTGCGCCATACGCGCGCGATTTCAAGCCGCGCTGGACAGCCTCGCAGATTCCCAAGTCTTCGTCCTGAACTCGCAGACCTACGTCAACGCTCTGCTGGTTGTATTCGCGATGGGCTTCGCTCACGTCGGCAAAATAGAAATCGAAAATCACCCGGCAGTGATCGACGTCCATCGGCAGCACGAGATTCGTATCCATGTAGCCTTCGTAACAATTGAACATCAGATTGGGATGCTGCCAGAAATACCATGCTCGATCGCCTTTGCGGGTCGCCCCCGTCGCCGCGTCCTCGCTCGAAGCGACCATGGGGCTCGACTGGAGGCAATACCGGTCCTCGTTCTCGATGGTGTATTCCTTGTAATCGAGCACCGAGTTCAAGCCCTTGTGCAGATGAGGCACGTGATATCCGCCATCGAGATAGTTGTCGACGAACACCTTCCAATTGCAATGGATATCGTAGGAGCGGCTGTCGAAATAATGCAGCTTACTTACGCGGAGAGGCGCCACTCGCCGCACTAACCCGCCAAGAAAATCCCGAAGCGGCGCGGCTTTGGGATCCAGATTCACGAACACGAACTTTTCCCAAATATCGGTTTTCACCGGGACCAAGCCATTCTGTTGGCGATCGAAGTTCCTCACGCCGTCGAACTCCGGCATCCCTTTCAGCGAACCATCCAACCCATAGTTCCACCCGTGATAAGGACAATGCAAAATCGAGGCCTGTCCGCATGGCTCGGTGACTACGGAGGCCGCGTGGTGGCGGCACACGTTGTAGAAGCCACGCAAGATGCCATCGTTGCCGCGCACCACAACGATCGGCTCGCCAGCCACGTTGGTCGCGACGAACTGGCCGGGCTTTTCGACCTGCTCGATCCGCCCGACCATTTGCCAAGTCTTGCTGAAGACTGCGCGGGCTTCGAGCTCCGCAATGCGCGGATCAACGTACCAGGGCGCAGGGATGGTCGAGGCTTCCGCCAGCGGCGCATTCGCGTCGTAAGCGGCGAGAATAGTTTGCAAAGAATTTTGTTGGATCATCAGTTGTTCGCACCGAAAAAGCACGTGTCGTGTAAAGCCTGAACCCTCAGCGATTGAAGGCGCGAAATGACGGGTCCGTGCGGCATGCTCAGTTACACGGATGCTTTGGTCGGCCTGTCTCTGCGTTCCACGCCGACCGCTCTTCTCAACACATCCAGAAATTGCGCGATCCGTGCCTCTTTCTTCTCCGCTGGATCGCCCTGTCGTCGAAACAGGCCGGGATCCAGTTCCTCGATCAACAGGGCATCCTGGAAGCGTTCAACCACCCAATCGAGAATGGAAACGACCATTTCGATATCCAGATCCCGGCGGAGTTCCCCGCGTTCAAGGCCAAAGCGGACGAACTCCACGCGTCCATAGGGATCTTCGGCAATCAGAAAGCGGTTGATTTCTCGTCTTAGGACCAAGTCCGTCCCGTACTGTCCCAGCAGATAGACGCGGTAAGGAATCCAGTCTTCGCGTACCATGTGCTCGGTCCGCACCAGCCAGTAGTGCAACACTCCAAAGAAACCAAGCTCGCGCACGTCGGCGGGCACTCTCAAGTACGGAGCAAAGGAATAAACTGCTCTCTTGTACGCCTCGAAAAACAGACCATCCTTGCTGCCAAAGTGCTGGAAAATCGAACCCTTCGCTATACCCAAGCCGGCAGCAATGTCGCCGACCCGGGCCGCATGATAGCCCTGCTCGGCAAAATGACGCATAGCCGCATCGATAATCTTCGCTCGCTTATCTTCGGAGCGAGGCCGTGGAGGCAGGTTTCGATATCGCGGGGGAGAGACCAGGCTGCTGCTGATTCCGCTCATGGTTGACCTCAAGTCATCGCAATGTATCCAATAAGTGTTTGAAATTCAACCTTAATCTTCCTGATGGTTTCGGCGTTGGACGCTGCTCCGTTTCCGTCATGGTGGACTAAATGACCGAGGGTCGTAAATCTGGATGCAAACAATGCTTAATTCGGGGTCGGTACTGGCACTGGAAAAGACTGGAATTCCTGCGGAAATAATCGGCAGCCGCTGCGATGGATGTCTCCGGCGGCGCGTCCGGCCTGCTCGGGTTAAGGAGGAAACGATGTTGGAGGTCCCGGGACCTCCGACCGCGAGCGGGCCAGCAGCGGATCACCCGTTCGCCTTTTACATAGATTAGCGCGGGCTGCAGGTTGAACTTGTCAAAGGACCATCACCAAATTGTAATTTTCTTGTTACATGAAGCGGCATACCCAAGGATGCTGGCCAGTGCTCACTTCCGTTCGTAACTGGGACTATCCGGAAGCGGCGGTGGGTAATCGTGCCCGTACAAGTTTTGGTGAGTCTGTGGCATGTTGGTGGCGGGTAGACGCATAGCTCCCAGACTTGAAGCGTCCTCAGAAATGCTGACCTCGCGAGTGAGGTTGTTCAATTCCTCGGGCAACGCCTCTTCGTACCAGATCCGAAGCGTATAGCGGCCTGGGAGCACGTGAGGAATGCTCACGCGGCCGCGCGTGTCAGAAATTCCGTAATAGGGGCTGCTCACGGCAATTACAACCGCGCTCATTTCAGAATGGATGTTGCAGAAGATATAGGAAATGCCAGGCTTGTCGAAAACAACGTCGCGCGTGCTTCCGGCTTCATAGAGGCCAAGATCAAAGCGCTTGCCCTCGAACAGCGAAAATACGTTGTGAAAAAACGGATCCCGGTTGGGAAACTCCACAACGGACCCCACGGGCACAACCAGGACATGAGGCTCGAAGCTCTTGTTCTTCTGAACCAGACGCGGACGACTGGAGGCTGGAAGCGTGGGGGAACTCGAAGGCGACGTACTTCCGACCGGCGTGAGCCAAAGCACTATGTTGTTTGCAGCACGCGGCTTGCTCTTTTTCCCGTTGTACACTAAGGCTACATCTGCGGTTACCGTAACCTCCTGCGCGCAGGCCAGAGTGCTCCAAACTATCACCCCGCAGAGCCAGTAAACGGTTGCCGCCTTCATAATCAAAACAAAATTCCCATGATCAGATTGAACTGATCGGCGCTATTGCTGATGTCATAGAGTTGAGACGTTCGCAAGTGTCCGTATTCCGCGGAAAACAGTAAGCTCGAGCGCGGCCGAAAGACAACGTTCACTAGGCCCCCGCGATTTTGAACAAACAAAGGGCCAAACAAGTAAGGCTGACTTGCCTCCGCGGCTCGCACTTCCCCGGTGGTCGGATTATCGAGTCCCACAGCAGCATTAAACTCGAGCGTACTGGTGGCTTTGAATTTTAGCTGAGACCATCCGCCGATCGTATCCAGCCCGCGCGCCAGGGTGCCCGCGCTATTGGGGTTGCCGTCATACACCACGCTCTGGGTAATGTCGGCGCCGATCCCGCCAATCGCTCGCCCACGATAGAATTCACCCGTGAAAAGCAGACGCCGGCCTAGCGGAATCTGCCAGTCTGCCATTCCCGCCCAACCGTCGACGTAGTGGTCGAGTGGTTGAGGACAGCTGGATGAATTTCCCGTATTTGATGGGCAGGTTTGCCAATCCTGGCGGCTATAGTAGCCGGCCGCTCCGAAAGTCATCGGCTGACCAAATACAGTGCGCGTCCAAGCCGTCCGGATCGCATAAGCTGGCTGGCGCGTGAGTTCTCCAGCGCTCGGCATGCGAAAGTACGAATCCGCCGGGAACTCACCAGTGAGATTGTCGAGAATCCCGCCCTGAAGCAGGATATTCTGATCCCCGGAAATCTGGAATCGATGCTCCACCCGAACCTGCGGACTCCATGCCCACAGATTCCCCGCATAGTTAAGCGCGGGGACTGCGAGAGATGCGAACGAGGTTGGCGAAAGTGGGGAGAAGAATGCGTTATCTTGCCCCACGACAACCGAAGTGTCTTTCCAATCCATGCGCATGCTGGCCGTACGCAACCGAAAGATGCCTGAGTTGACTCCATTCCACGTGCTCGGAAAGCCGCCGGCAAAGTCGGCCTGCAAGCTTCCAGATATCTTCGCTCCCGCCCACGTAGGCCCAAAAACCTCAAGCCCGATTTCGGACTGACGCATGCTTGCGCCCAAGCTTCCGGTGCCGGTGCCTGGCCCTTTCACAAAGCTTGGGAAGTCCTGATTGTCAGTGTCCCCGTGACTGTTAAAAAGATTCAGGAGCACGATGCCAGAAAGCCGAACCCGATATTTCGACGCGCTCTCGACCTTGGTCTGATACTGATCGTTAACCTTACTGTTCACCAGTTGGGACGACTCTTCGAGTGACGCGACGCGCTCTTCCAGCGATGCCGACTTGTTTGCCGTCGGCACGGCGGGTTGGCTGCGCGGGGAATCGGCGTCGGCCGGCGTCGCCAATTGGTACGAGTTCCCCGAGGGTGGCCCGGCGGCGGCGGACGCGGACGGGCTGCGCGCTGTCTGCAACTCATGTCGCAGTTCCGCATTCTCCACCCGGTACTGTTCGGTTTCAGAACGCATTTCTGCCATCGCCGAGCGCAGTTCGTTAACCTGTTGTTGAAGTTCGTGAATCGCGGCTGCTGTCGAATCGCTCTGCGACGATGCCCCCGTCGGGCTTGACTGTTGTGACCACCCGAAAACACCACTGAGCAGCACAAGCAATCCGGCCACGCTGGCTCTCCGCATCCAATCAGGCAAACCACTCCCCTGTTTCACAAATCGCCCTCCCCAAGAAGATTGTGGATTCGCGAACGATATTTAGTGAACCCGTGAGACGGTCTTGGACTAAGTTGCGCGCACCCCTGAACGGAGAATCTTACTCCGACTCTACCCTTTTTGCTCGGGCGAGCGGCGGGAAGTCCGGCTTCCCCTCACCACTACTTTCAGCAGTAGACGATGAAACAATGGGCAAGGTTATGCGGAAGACCGTCCCTTCCTCGGATGTCTTCTCGACCATGACATCTCCTCCGTGATCCTGGACGATTTTCTGTACCACCGTTAACCCCAAACCAGTCCCGTTTTCCTTGCCATAGCTGATGAACGGCTCGAAAAGTTTGCCTCGAATGGACTCTGGGATGCCGCGACCATTGTCCGACAGCCGAATCTGCAATCCCCCGGGAACTTCGCGCAAGTCGATGTTGATTCGCCCGCCCTCTCCCGCTCCCGCAATCGCCTCGCACGCGTTCAGCAGCAGGTTGTAAAGGGCGCGCTCAAGCTTCTTAGTATCGAACCAGCCAATGCAGTTGCCTTCCTGACGCACCGCAATGCGCACCGAGTGAAAACGCGGATGAGTACGTACCGCCTGCATCACACGATCGACCGACTCCCTTACGCTGCCGTACGTCCGCCTCAAGGACTCCCTGGTTCGCGAGAACTCCAGTAAAGAATCGATCAGTTCGGTCATTTGGTTTACTGCGATCCGAATTTCCTGGTAAAGTTCCTCTCGTTGATCGGTCGACAAGCGGCTCTCGCACAGGAACTCGGCATTCGCCACGATGGCCGCAAGAGAATGCCGCAAGTCGTGCGAGACTGAACTGGCCATTCGACCGATCGTTGCTAATCTCTCCGCATCGATCAACTCCTGTTGCGTTTTCAGCAGGCTGTCCCGCATTCGGTTAAACGCTCCCGTTACCTCGGCAACTTCATCGCCGCCACGCGCGTCCAGGGGATAGTTGAAATCGCCTCTTCCCAAAGCTCGCACACCGGCCACCAGGTTCCCCAACGGCCGCGTAAAAGTGTGCGAAATGAAAAATACCAGTGCACTTCCGCCCAGCACAGCGGTCAGTCCCAGAGCCAGCAGCAGGCGATTCAGGCTGTCCAGAAAAGCGGTGGCCTGATCGTAAGATTTGAGCACGACCAAGCGAACCGACGGTGCCTTGTCGGCCGCAAGTTCCAGTGACGTTGCCAGGAAGCGTTCGTCGCCCAGTTGAACCTGTTCCGGCTCCGGAATGCCCGGAGGGGAAGGCACAATCAAATGCCGCCCGAGCTCAGCCTCATGCGTGGGATCCAGGGTGCTTTTCACAATCGTGTCGCCGTAGTAGAAGGCCACTTGGCTGGCCGCGATTCGGCTTACCTGGGACGCCACCGTGTCGTCAATTTCATATCCGATCACCAGAAATCCCAGCAGCTTGTTCTCGACTGCGGGACCGGAATAGATGGGCTTGAGAAATACCTGGTACAAATGCTGAGCACCGTACCACCACTGGCTCGAACTTTCTTGACTGGAGGGGTTCAGCGACTGCTGCGCCATCTGCCGCGTAAAACCCGGGCTCGCCGTGTGCAACGCGACTACTTTGCCGGTTCGGTCCGCCAGCACAAACAGATCACTTCCCGCCAGTCGCCACAAATCGGTGGAGGTATCCTGGATCGTGGCTTCATGCTGAGTGGTCATCAGGGCCCGCAAATTAGGCAGGTCCGCCAGCAATTCGGCCGAGTGGGTAAGCGTAAGCTCGCGTGCGCGATGAAAGTTCTGGTAGGTGCTGGCTGAGTTATTAAGGTCGGCGAAGATGCTCTTCTTCACCTGCGCTTGAACCGTGCGCCGAACCAGCAGCAGGCTGGTCCAGGTGAGGCCGGCTGAGATCAAAAGCATGGAGAGCAGAAACTTGGTCCGCATCCGAAGTTTCATCATGCTCGCTTCTCCCTGCGCCCAAACACTTCGCAGCCTTGGGAGTTACCGCACAAACTTGTAGCCCATACCATGCACCGTCCGGAAATGTACCGGATTAGTCGGATCTTTCTCCAGCTTCTGCCGAAGCTTTAGAATATGATTATCCACCGTGCGGGTGGATGGATAATTCTGGTAACCCCAAACCTCATTCAGCAACTCGTCTCGCGAGATCACCCGCTCCGCATTCTGTATCAGGAACTTCAAAGTCTTGAATTCCTGCGCCGTAAGCACGACCTGCTCTCCATTGCGGTTCACTTCCATCTTGATGAAGTCCACGGAGATTCCCGCAAAAGTGACCACATCTCCGGTTCCGGTCTGAACCGTGCGCCGCAAGGCAGCCCGTACCCGAGCCAGCAGTTCTCGTGGGCTGAAAGGCTTGGTAACATAATCGTCTGCCCCCAACTCCAAAAGCAACACCTTGTCTGAAACATCGCTGCAGGCGCTTAGAACAATAATAGGAACCGTAGGCGCCTGTTGTTTGATTTCCCGGCAGACATCCCGTCCCGAGACCAGCGGCAGCCGCAAGTCCAGCACAATGGCAGCGGGTGCTGCTCTTCGGAATGATTCCAGCGCCGCCTGCCCGTCCGTACTGATTTCAATTTCGAATCCTTCCGTCTCAAACAAACGCTTCAGAGCCTTCTGTACGGCATGGTCATCTTCTACGACGAGAATTCGCTCCATCGTGTTCGCCCCTGGATTAACGTAAGCCATCGCCTTCTGCAGAGTGCCTGGGGCACGCTGTAACGTCGCTTCTCGGTTTGTCTCTACTCGAATCATAGCCCGCTCCAGAATTGACGATTTATCGCATCAGTACTGAACAAGCTTACTACCGCCACACCGCCAAACACCGTCTGGGACGAATTGTTGACAATGTTTTTACAATCTCCAGACAATTGCGGCGTCGCAATCGCCGCTTTGGCCTGCATTCACGCTCTCATTCGGGATTGGCTCTGTAGGACCATGAGACTTGCCCGTCCCCGGAGTTTGTCACAGGCCGGGCGTCCTCAACCAAATGATGCGTGGGCGCGAGCGTACACACTGGATCCGTCGCACTGGCATCGCCTGTGAGCAGAAAAGCCTGACAGCGGCAGCCGCCGAAGTCCTCCGCCCGGCGCTCGCAGCTTCGACAAGGTTCTGGCATCCATTGTTCTCCGCGGAAACGCTGGAAGGCCGCGGACTCTCGCCATATCCATTCGAGAGAATGTTCGTGCACATTGTCAAAGCTCATGCCCGGAATCACCCCGGCAGCGTGGCAAGGAAGCGCCTGTCCTGACGGATCGATCAACACCAGACGCCGGCCCCATCCACCCATACACGCCTTGGGGTAGCGTGCGTAATAATCCGGGACTACAGAATCAATTCTCATGCGGCCGGAAAGCCGCTCCTGCGCTGCTTCTACAATGCGCAAGCAGTTTTCCAATTGCTCCCGCGTGGGAATCAACGTATCCCGATTCTTCAGAGCCCAACCGTAATACTGAGCGTGGGCAATCTCCAGGTGGTCTGGCTTCAGCTGCTCCGCAAATCCAATCATCTCCTCCAAGTGATCGAGATTCTGACGATGCACCACCAGGTTCACGGTGAAAGCAACCGGGAATCGGCGAATAACCTCCGACAGAACGACTTTATGCGCGTGCGCCTTTGTGCCCGCAATCCAGTTCGCGGGCTCGTCCCGTGAATCCTGGAAACTCACTTGAATGTGATCGAGCCCCGCGTCAACTAACGCCGCCAGTCGCGCTTCGGGCAAGCCAATCCCTGATGTGATCAGGTTGGTATAGAGTCCGGCAGCGTGTGCGGCCTCAACCAAGTCTCTCAGGTCAGCCCGCGACACGGGCTCGCCGCCAGTCAAGTGGAGATGGAGAATTCCCAGGTTTCGCGCTTCTTGAAACACGCGGACCCAATCGTCAGTTGGAAGTTCCGCCTTAGCGCCAATCATCTGCAAAGGATTAGAGCAATAGACGCAGTGCAAAGGACAGCGATGCGTGATCTCCGCAATCAACGCTAGTGGGTTCGGAGTCATTTAATAATCTGCCGACGGCCTTGTTGAGTCGCCAACCCAGGAGGGGGCTTCGACGCGTGCAGTTCCGCAATGTCCTTTGTGTACCTTCATGTCCTTTGTGGTTGATGAAGTGCAAATGCTGAAACCACGAAGGACACGAAGGAACGCAAAGGATGTCATGCAGCCTTACCCGCCGACTCTCGTACGGCGTTCCGGTCGAAATTCACGCTAGTCAGCGATTCTAGTAATCGACAATCCGCTTCTGCTGCAGAGCGTCCAGAAAGTTGCACACATCCTCGCGAATTTTCACTGGATCGCCGCCGCTGTACGTCGCTGAGAGCGCGGTCACGATCTCCTGAACCGTTCTTTGTCCATCGCAAAGTTCCAGGATGTTCTGCCCGGTCCCTTGAACCCGAATCATGCCTTCAGGAAAAAGAACCACGCGTTCGGCGCCTTGGGTGCCCCATCGACAACCGGAGGCGAAACGCGGCTGGCTGGAATCAGACGGAGGAGGCACGCTCAAGACTCCTGAATCCGAAAAGCTCCAGTTGGAGGCCATCCAGGCTGCACATACGCAAAGTAGAGCGCGTCCAACTGCGCCCAAAGAATGTCACATTTCGCCCGCAGAGCCGCGATTGCCATTTCCTGCTCCGATCGCGTACGAGCGTTCTCCGTTACCCACTGCAGGGCGAATCGCGCGTCTTCCGGCGCCTGGTCGAGACGCGCCGTAAAATAATCAAGCCCGCCGGCCAGCCACGGATAGTGCTGACGCAAACGATCCATTCGCAACGTAATCAGGTCGCGGGAAAACATCTCGGTCAGCGACGAAGCCACCGCCTCCAGAAAACTCCGACTACGGACCAAACTCAGATAAGCATCCACCGCGTATCGCGTCGCCGGCAACACCTCTTCGCCACGCAGTACGCGTTCGCGTTTCAGCCCAGTCGCTTCCGCCAGTTTGATCCAGCGCTCGATGCCGCCAGCCTGAGTCGCATCCCCATCATGATCGATCACGCGCTTCCGCCACGTCCGCCGAAACTCCGGATCTTCGCTTCGCGAAAGAATGATCGAATCCTTTATCGGGATGATGCTCTGGTAGTAGTAACGGTTCAGCGCCCAAGCCTGCAACTGTCCCCTGCTCAACTGGCCTTCATGCATCATGAGGTGGAAAGGATGCCGATGGTGATAACGCTCCTCGCCCACTTGCCGCAGCCGAGCCTTCAACTCCTCAGCGGAGAGCACCGAAGATTCGCACGACACTTCATCCGTCGATTCCGGCCTCATAGATCGAGACTCCACCCGTCTTCCGCTACTTCCCAACCCGCCGCTCGAACCTGCGCATACTCGGGACCAGATTCATCCAGCATGGGATTGGTATTGTTAATGTGCACAAAGACTTTTCGAGGTCGCCGCAATCCCGCCAGCTTGCGCAAGCTTCCGTCCGCACCGGATACAGGAATGTGCCCCATTTCGCCCGCCGTCGATCCGCTTCCCTGCATCCGGATCAATTCGTCGTCGCTCCAAAAAGTCCCATCGAACAAAAGCAGATCGGTTTCCTCAAGCTGCTCCAGTAGCGAATCATCTGCATCCGGAACTGCAGGCATGTAAGCCATGCGCCTGCCTGACGAGGATGACGCGATCACGCCCAGCAGAGCGTCCCCCTGCTTGAGTGCGAGAGATCGATCAGGCGAAACGTAAGCTGGAAAGCGACTCCCCAGCGAGAACACGCGGCAGTCAATTCCCACCCCTCTCTCACCTTGTAAGCAGAACCTGCCGTCGCAGCTGATGTCGGTCCATGATACTTGGCCAGGTACGCGATTCAACATCGCGAACATGCTGTTGTCCTCCTGCAGAATACGCCGGATCGAAGGGGTGCAATAAATGGGGAAGGGTTGCAATTCGCGGAGAGACAACAATCCCGCAACCTGATCGATATCGCCGCTGGTGAGCAGGACGCCGCCGATGGGAGAGTTTCGCCCGTGGTTCCGCGGGTGAAGTACCGGCGTCGCCTCGATCTGCGTCCGCAAATCGGGAGAGGCATTTAGCAAAAACCAAGTGCGATTATCCTGGCATATCGCCACCTGGGTCTGGGTACGAGGCCTACCCTTGAAGGTCCCGTCTCGCAAGGACCGACAGTTGCGGCAGTTGCAATTCCACTGCGGAAAGCCACCGCCGGCGGCCGAACCCAGGATGTTTATGAGCATCCTCGCCGAGAATTACAGTGCGGCGGAGGCGTAAGAGTTGATCTCACAATTCAACGCAACTTCCTCGAACTTCGGTGCTGTCCACTCCATGGTCTCAATCCCCTCAAAAACAGTATTACCTGCCCGCATAGTATACAGTCCTTCGCCGATTCTGATCGACGAAAAACTTGCGCTCGGAAAGCGCCACTTTTCAAAGACTTAGCGCAAGGTTACTTTAGGGCTTGTCCCTTATCTAGTTGGTGTCCTGTCCTTACGGCAGGCTTGCACCTGGACCAACCTTAGTTTTAACTAACCTTGGCCCTCCCTTAAATCCATAGGGATTAGTGCGCTGGAGCGACTGACTGTGGTAGAGGATCCGAAGTGGGAGTTGGCTATTCTGGCGACTGTCCAGGGCTTCTATGAGAAGCTCTTGCAGGAGTCCGTCCGTGGAGAAGTTCCTGTCCCGGCCGGGCTTGAGGCGATCTCGCTGCAGAGCGATGACAGCGTGCTCGAAACTTTGTCTGCCATGCATCGCTGGTTGCGTCTGCTCGATCTGGCGATTACTCCCGCCATGCTGCGGCGGGCTTTTACGCCCGACACCGACCCCGAAATCGCTGAGGCGATGCTCCGTTACTTCACTCGCAACCGCGAGACCAGCGAAGTTCATCGCGACAAGACCGACCTGGTCACAACTTTCCTGTATCGTCATCCGCGCGTGCCTGGCCAGTGGGAGCGCCGCGGCTATGGCCTCGATGGCGCTCTTCCACTCTCTCCATTCGAAATTGCGTTGCTCGAGATTCTCGCTGACGCCGACGTTCCCGAATTAACCGACGAACACATGCAAACCCTGCGCCTGTTCGATCACCTGCAGCAGGAGGCGGAAAACTTCCGCGACCTCAACGCGCTGCTCGAATCAGGAATCATTCCGCGAGTGCGAGAACTAAAGCTGTCCCTCGATACCTCCTTCTACCATCCTGGCGCCTTGGCCACGATCGCGCCATACAACACGGCGTTTGGCAAGAAATTTGACGACTTGTTCCACCAGTCCACCGCGGAAATCAAGAACTTCGCCGAAGTGGTCGAGGAGCAGGGTGGCAGCATTCTGGGCAACGTCGACGGCGTGGATGTCACCGTGGAACACGTCGCAGCGCTGCAGGAGAGCGACCTGCTTCGCATTGACTACGGCGCGGCTCTCGACAAGTTCCGGCGCATCTCGAAACTGAAGAAAACCCTTGACCAGCGCCCGCCCATCCGCCGCAGCCCGCGCTTGGTTCGTCCGGCTGCGAAAGCGCCAGTCAATAAGCCAGCTAAAATAACTTCGTTCCCCAGCCGGCGTCCGGTGCTCGACGTTCCGGCCATGCGTTCGGCGGTAACTCCGCAACAGATTTCAACCGAAGAAAGCAAACTGCTCAGGATCGAGGAGTCGATTCGCATCTTCGTGCGCGTGGCCGACCCGAAATTCCGTCAAGTGGTTCCCATGCGCTTCTTCAATCTCCTGCTCACGGCCGCCGAAGCCGATGCCTATTGCGCCGACTATCTGGAAGAGAAGAGCGTACGAGCCGGGGTCGCCCGAGTGATGTTGCGCCTGGTTGCTGTGATCGCACGCATGACGACGGAGCTCGAGGAAATGAAACGCGCCGAAAATTCCGCATCACTGTGGAAGCTGCACGCCGACGCCCTGGTCGTGCTTCTCGAAGTCGGCCGCTCCGTAAACCAGAACGCCGAACGCGTCATGACGCTGGCCGAACAGCGCGGCGCCAAGGTTGAAGCTGACAAGATCCGTCCCCCGCTGCAAAAGCTGCAAGATTGCTCCGAGTTAGTCGAGAAAACCCTGACCGGAGTTCCACAAGAAAAGACCCTCGGTGCCAGCAACGCCAGTTGAGTTCGGATTGAGGGCCACGCTGCTGATTACCTATAGGTAATCATGCGCGAGCCGCTGTTTATCACGAAGTACCGGGTATATACCCGAAAAACGCATTTTCTCGCCAGATCTATGAAAACAAAGGCTCTGTTCTAGAGATACCCTCGTAAAATATCCCTTCTAAAGGACTTACGGAGGGGATATCCCGGAACTTTTCTGCTTCGTAAGTCTATGAAAACAGGCAGCACGTTGAGATACCCCTCTAAAATATCCCTTCTAAAGGACTTAGCGGGGGACAAGTTGGGGGACGTAGGCCTTTTTCGTGGGCGGGGACGCGCCTGCGCGGGAATTCTCGAATTGTCAAAGAGCCGAAAGAGCCACTGCTGTTATCAAACAGCTAATACAGTTGTCATTATGTTAGCCGCTCTCAGGCGCCCGGGTCAAGGGAAAAATGGTGGCGCGGATGTGATAGGAGGGCGCGCGGCAGTAGGAATTAGTTAAGCGCGGCGCGCGTGCGTTCTAGCGTGAACCCAAGCGATTCTCTCGGGATGCTGATGATGAAGGGACGAATGAGCCAGCCCAGTCCCTCCGGGATATCGCGGGTAAGAGAGACTGCTTCCAGTTGGACGTAGACGCCGCCGTCGCGCTCCCAGAAGCGCCAGTAGGAATTGAGGCGCCACAGAAAACCGCTGTCGTTGCCTATCGGCTTTTCATGCTCGCCCGGCTCTCCCGCGCTCTCCACTTCTGCCACGCGGGTACTGTAGGACCGGCTGTAAGCTTGTTTGGAGTTCAAGCGCACATATTGCACGTCGTAATCGGTGTCCAGAACAACAGTTACAATTTTCGTTTCCCGCAGGCGAAGGGAGAACTTAAAGTCATCGCCGTTGTGTTGGATCAGTTTGGAGCGGAGTACATGCGGGCTGTAGATTCGCGAATGGCCATCGTAATCTTGCAAGAGTGCCAGCGTCTGTTTAAGGGAGGCGCTCGGAATGAAAACGATGCCCACCCAATGATGGATGAGACCGCCCGGCACTGATATGGACGCTCCACGTTCCAGCGTTTCCAGCTTCTGAATCACGACTTCTCCGCCCTTCAAGCGCTCGGAGATCTTTTCACCTTGCTGAATCGGCAAGCCCTCCGTCCACAGAAATGACCCGGATTGCAGATCGTTTCGCATACGCTGCTCGCTCAATTGCACGTAATGGTTGAAGGCGGCAATGGTCTCTGGCTTCAGTTCGACCGCATGACTCGGGTATCTGGCGAACAGTACGACGCCTATGGTCAGGAGTAGATAACGGTGCATAAAAACCTCTGTGGGTTAAGATGGTTTCGATGTCGCCCACTCGCACGAACGGAATCTTTCGATTCGGCGCCTACGAGGTGGACCTCGGCTCGGGGGAACTGCGCAAGTCGGGCCTCCGCTTGCGTGTGCAAGAGCAACCATTTCAGGTCCTTCTGGTGCTGCTGGAGCGGCCAAGCGAAGTAGTCACGCGGGAAGAGCTGCGGCAAAAGCTCTGGCCGGCAGATACGTTTGTCGATTTTGATCATAGCCTCAATACGGTAATCAATAAGCTGCGCGAAGCCTTGAGTGACTCGGCATCGAACCCGCGATTCATCGAGACTTTGGCCCGCCGGGGATATCGATTTCTCGCTCCGGTTGAGTTTGTTGAAAAACAGACTGCGCCCGGACGCCCGCCAGCGGCGCCCGTGATCGGCGCCGCGCCGGTCAACATCTCTGGGGAGCCAGCGTCCCCTAAACCGCCGTCAACGATCTCGGTGCTCACCCGGCCGGAGGATGTCCCA
>Ga0209415_10008215_pt1 | contig 18128 bp, 22 predicted proteins | sample PeaSoiSIISIP2007_FD_187696 | JGI IMG/M metagenome (GOLD analysis project Ga0209415, IMG submission 187696) | Peat soil microbial communities from Weissenstadt, Germany - SII-SIP-2007 (SPAdes) (version 2) | ecosystem: Environmental > Terrestrial > Soil > Wetlands > Peat | place: Germany... | reverse complement strand
GGGGCTATAGCTCAGCCGGTTAGAGCGCAGCACTGATAATGCTGAGGTCGCTGGTTCGATTCCAGCTAGCCCCACTCCTTCTGCCACGTTACAGACCCCGTGAGGCAAGTTCCGCAAAGACAGTGGCGACAGGTCTGGCCCGCCGCTTGGCGTCGAAGAGCCCGACCTCGGTGACCGCCCCTTTCGGATCCACCAGGTTGGTTTGCCAGTCGAATTGATCTCCTCGGCTGTACCAGCAGAGGCCGCGCACGGGCAGGCCCTCGTCGCGTAGTCCACGGAGCTCATCGGTGAGTGCTAGCAACCACGGGATCTGGTCGTTGATGCCAAGGGACAGGTTCGAGGTTTCCGCCACCCAGAACGGCATGCCGTATCGCTCGTGCCAGCGTCTGAATTCATCGACGGCCAATGCCACCCGGTCGTGGACCGACCACTCGGGGGCGGGCCCCCCGACGGGACTGACCGAAGTCGGGTAGAAGTCGAGGCCCGCAACCACTCGGTCGGTCACAGCGAGACACCGAATGCGGTCGAGCACGGTGTCATGCACGGGATCGAGGTAACGGGCTGGCCCAGGGAGAGGGTCGCGCCCGAAGTGCAGGTCCCAGACGAGCCACGTCCATTCCCGCAACGCCTGCACGTCCTCTTCGGCCTGCGGCTCAACGGCCACGGGAACCGGGAATGCTTCGGCCCCGATCCACCAGCCGCCGCGATCGTCACGGATGCGCGTCAACGCCTCCAGATTGGCCAACACGGTATTGGCCAAGATCCGCGCATGATCGGGCCCCGACGCGAGCCGGTCGTTCCACAATCCCAGGCAACCCGACATCAAGGCCGTGATGCCCGGCTCATTGACCGGTGTGAACCATCGAGGTTCTCGGTATCGGTTGAGGAACTCCTCGACGTATCGACAGAATGCGTCCACCCATCGCTGATCGGCGAAGCCGTCGAAGCAGTCGGGCAGACCGAAGTGCAACAAGTCGACGATCGGCTCCAGACCGTGCTCAGCGAATCCGGCAAACGCTCGATCCCACAGCGTCCAGTCGTACCGACCCGGTTCCCGCTCGGTCAGGCGCCAGGGTGCGCCGTATCGGACGATCCCGATTCCGAGCTCGGCGATCGAGCGGAGGTCGTCGTCGGTATGGTCGTAGTGTCCACTCTGAGCGAACTGATCTTGACGATATGGAGCCCCCTCGGCGAGTACGACAGGATCAGATCCTTCCTCGCCGACGGCCCATGCGAAGACCGGGAATGCGTCGTTGTCACTAACCCCGCTCATGACGGGAATCTAGCGGAGCCGGAAATGACCGTCGGATCGCCGGCCATCCGAGCTCGACCTGAATCAGGCGTATTCCCAACCGGTGGCGTCCCTGATACCAATCGTCTTCTGACGTCATTCGCAGTCGTTCGGAATGTTGACATGGATCGTGGCCCCAGCTGACACCGAGACCGGATGACCCAAGGGTCTCTGGGGATTGCCCGTGTTGGTGATGTCGTAGCGGCCAGGAGGCAGCACGAAACGGTAGGTACTGTTGTCCGGGACTCGTTGAGCAGCGACAAGGACGTCACCTCTGTAGACCTGGAGGTGAGCCGTGGGGACGTAGGCGAGGCCCGCGCAGGCCCGCGCCGTGCCGGTGAGCACGCCAGTGGAGGCTCCTCGATGCCCGGTGCAGGCACCGGCGAGGAGCGCCAAGGCAGCCAGAATTGAAATCCGCACACCCCGTCTCAATGTCCTCTCCATCTTCTTCGCCCGAAGAGATGGACGCCCGGGAGGTGAATTTGGTTCCCCTGGGTCGGCGGGGCGTCCCCGGCGTCGGGGGAGGCTCGCTAGGGCTCCGCGACGACCAGGACGAGCGATCCGTTGAAGGTGGGTTGTCTCCTCAGATGTCCGAGGCGGTGGTCCCAGGACCCGTCATCGAGGTCCCGGCTCAGGAGGTCAACAAATCGGTCGTGGACAGCCCCGTCGACCATGCTCCAGGCCGAGCACGACAGCCTTGCGGCTCGGTCGAGGAGCCCTTCGGGCCGTCCGTAATATGCCTCGTTGAAGCGGTCCACGCAGTCCAGCGGAACCGGCACCTCGACCGTGCGGGTGGTTCCACCAAGTCCTTCTGCGAGTGCTCGAAGGCCAGGGTAGCGACGAGCCTCGGCGGTGATCACTTCGGGGGCATAATCGCTCAGCCAGAAACGCTGAAGCCGGCTGGGATCGCACGTCAGTATGACGACCGGGCCGCGAGTGACTCGTCGGATCTCACGGAGTCCCGCTGTCAGGTCGCTCCACTGGTGGATGCTGAACGTCGTCATGGCCGCGTCGAACGACGCGTCGTCGAAGGGAAGATCTTCGGCTGTGGCGTCGACGGCGACGGCCAGGCCCGTCGGACGCTGATCCCTCATCGTCGCCGAAGGTTCGACGGGGGTGACGGCGCGATCGTCGGGCTCGTACGAGCCGGCGCCGGCTCCCACGTTGATGATCGTCCGGGCCGGACCCAATGCCCTCCGGATGCATTCGGCGATACGTGGATCCGGCTGCCGGTAGCGCGAGTACGACGTACCCACCACTCCGTAGTCCGCATCTCCGACGCTGCCGTCCTCCGAGCCCACCATGGTCCTGGAGAGGGTAGACGCCCTCGACGGGGCGTCGCCGTGACGATGGTCACGCCGGGCTCACTCGCGGCTCTTTCCATCGTGAGCCAGGGTGAATGTCGCGCCGAGCGAGCCCCGACGGCCAACTCAAGCTCGACGGCGTATTCATCACGGACCTCGCCGCTGGCAACGAAGAGTGTGATCTCGGGCTGGTCCGGCGTCACCATCGAGTTCGGACAGGCGATGGGCCTACGGGTCGGCGCCGAGCGCATCGAGGACAGACAGACCCTGGACCTGCTCCGTGACCTCGGGTGCGACCTCGGCCAGGGGTACGTCATCGGCCGGCCGGTGCCGGCCGACAGGCTCTCGTTCCGATCAGACGCCACCGACGCACCAGCGGGCGCTCTTACCGGATAGGACTGTCCACCGGGTGCCGGTCAGCGGGCGCGACGCGCCAACCCGGCCGGATCTGTCACCGAGATCCGGCCCCGGGCCAGAGCGACCAGCCCGTCGTCCTGAGCCTGGCGCAGCACCTTGTTGAGGGTCTGGCGGGTGGTGCCGGCCATGGTGGCCAGGTCTTCCTGGGTCAGGGGGATGACTCCCGACCCGTGGGCGGCGTAGATCTCGGCCAGTGCGGCCAGTCGGCGATAGACGCGTTGGTCCGCCGACAGGTACAGGGCGTCGAGAAGGTTGTACGACGTGGCCCGCAGGCGGGCCTCGAGCACCCGCACGAGCAGCATCGCCACCCCGGGGTGTGCGGCCAGCAGCTGCTCGAAGTCGACCCGGGTGAGACGCAGCGTCTCGCATGTCTCCAGTGCCACGACCGTGGCCGAGCGCTGCGACGCCTCCGAGATGAGCGCCTGCTCGCCAAACCCGTCACCGGGTCGGAGCACCTCCAGCGTGGCCACCTCGCCCACCGGGGTCGAGATGCGGACCGCCACCGTCCCCGAGGCCAGCAGGTGGAGGCTGTCACCGGCGTCGCCTTCGTGGAAGACCACCTCTCCCTTGGCGTAGCGCTGGCGCCGGCAGCGGGCGAGCACCGCCCGACGGTCCTCGTCTGACAGGGCGCCCAGCAACACCCACTCCACTCGCCACCCCCCGCACCCGACCCGACGGGCCGGGCCACTGTCGTCATTGTGACACTCCCTGCGTCGCCCAGGCGACAGACACCGCCGGCCCCGAGGCGCATGCTGTCCTTACGGATCGCACATTCGACCAGGCAGAAAGGAGCGGACCATGCGCCAGGAGCTCATCCCCTACACCGAGTACCAGTACTCCCCCCACGAAGAGGCCATCGCCCACCGCTTCGCCGGACGCTCCTCCTAGGTCGACCGGGACGTCGAGTCCCGCGGCAACGGGACCGAAGCGTCCGCCCTCGTGGGACCGGAATTGAAAAGTGAGGGCGGGGCCTCAGCCCCGCCCTCGTCACGTCAGCACAGACACCCGCTCCCGCCGTCTGTGCCGGCACGACTCGGCGTCAGCGTGCACCGCCCTGACGCTCGATCTCGCGCATGATCTGGTTCTCTGAAATGGGCTTGCCCCCGTACACGAACCAGGCCCGTGCCGAGAGAATCAACGCCCAGGCGATGACGGGGTAGATGATCCAGAAATTCCACACGTCATGGATGCCCGAACTCTGACTGAAACCGTGGGTCGGCCAGCCGCCGGCGTTGTGGTACTCGGACGTGGCCCAGATGACCACGAGGAGGACCATACCGACGGCGGAGGAGGCCACTTCGATGTGGAAGTGACGTCGCCGTACGATCTGTTTGATGGCCTGGCGGCGAGCAGGATCGTCGTTGTCGTCGGGAGCACCGGGCCCGACCGCCCTGGGGTTATCCTCGATGACAGACATCCTGACCCTCCCTCTTCCCATCCCTCTTCAGTGACGGTATCCCCCCTCTGACGCCAAGAGCAGGGCCGAAGGTCCCATCGGTGACCCCGTCGCCTTGGCCCACCGTGCGATCGGTACGCCGGTGGGAGAGGGTCCAGATCGGTATTCAGGGGTCAGCCTGGAGTCCGGGTGCCCTTCCTCAGCATTTCGACCGCCTTCGTGGCCCGGTTGGTGCGGGTCTGTTCGCGTTTGGCTTCGGCCACCCAGCGGGCGTACTCCTTACGGTGAGTGAACGAGAGCCCTTGAAAGATGACCTGGGCATCGGGGCTCGACTCGAATGTGGATGTGAGTTCTTCGGGCAGCTCCACCTCTCGCGGCAGGACGTCAAGGTCGACACGAACTTTGATTGTCTCGCCAGGCTGCAAGCGGAACTCCGACATCTGTGCCTTTCTCAATCCGATCCATCCGATGCCGTCGTAGACGGCGATGGTCGTGCGGAACGAGTCACGGTCCCGGATCGTGACCTGAACCGGAGCACGTGCCCGTCCGAAGACGTCCTTCGGGTCGAAGGGCAATCTGATCGCACCGGTGCGGAACCTGTCGGGTGTCTCGACTTCGGCCGTGAAACGCCGACCCTTCATTACGCAATTCTGTCGTCGGTTTCGATCGGTGTCGAGGCCGACCCTGTGCGCAGTCCCTGTACGGCGGCAGAGGGTGGTGAGGGAGAGCGCCGGCCGTGTCGGCTAGAACAGGCCGTCGGAGGGTTACCGCCACACGTCTGGCAAGGAGGATCAGGATGCGACGTCTTCCGGCGGGAGTCACTCTCGGCGCAGGGGTTCTGTTCCTCTCTCTCGCTGGAGTACCAGTGCTCGCCGTGGCGCCGGCGGGAGCGTCGGGTGCGGCCGCCGCCGACCCGGTAGCCGGGACAGGCTCGTACCTGTTGGCGGCCACGAACACGGGACCCAAATACGCACCCACCTTCACCGGCAACGGTGAACTCGGTGTCCGGGTTCCGCCCGACGGTCAGGGATACGAAGGTGGGGCCGTGCCGACGGAATCCGAGCTCGCCGGCTTCTACGCGCAGCCCCCAGGGGGAGTGCAGCAGCGCGCCAACATTCCGACCTGGTCGAGCCTTGCGTTCTCAGATGCGGGCCGGACATTCAGCCTCGGTCGTGGCCAGGTGAGCCGCTGGCGGCAGTCGATCGACCTCCGGACAGGCGTCGTCAGCACCTCCGCCCGCTGGACCGCTCCCGATGGCCATCTGACCCAGCTGTCCTATGACGTACTGACCGACCGAGCCCGCCCCGACGTCGGCTTGGTCCGCCTGGAGATGACACCACGATGGTCGGGCGGGGCCACGGTCACCGACACGATCGACGGGTCTCAGGCGGTGTTGAGCACCCAGCTGGACAAAGGATGGTCACTGGCGGCCCGCCGTGATTGGGTCAGCGTCCAGACCGTGGGTACCAAGATCACCGCCGCGTTGGCCAGCCAACTGATGGCCAGTTCGAATGTGCATGCCAGCAGCACCAGGACCGACGAAAGCCTCGGTCAGAGCGTCGGTCAGCAGCTCACCTTCCCGGTCGTCGCCGGCCGGACCTACACGTTCACCAAGTACGTGGCGGTGGTCACCTCTCAGGGCAGTGCCACGCCCGACCTCGCCGCCATCTCGCAGGCAAGGGCGGCCGCAGTCGTCGGTTTCAGCTCCTTGATGAAGGCGAATGACGCCGCCTGGAAGGCCCTGTGGTCGGGTCGAATCGACGTGCTCGGCGATCCGACGCTGGCGACCGAGGTCAACGCGAGTGAGTTCTATCTCTGGTCCAGTACGCGCGACGGCGTCGATTGGAGCATCTCACCGGCCGGCCTGTCGTCCAACAGCTACAACGGTCACGTCTTCTGGGACGCCGATACGTGGATGTACCCGGCCCTTCTGGCGCAGCACCCCGACCTGGTCGTGGGAATGAACGCGTACCGCTACCAGCGACTACCGGCGGCGGAGGAACACGCCAAGGCGACCGGTTACCAGGGGGCCCGCTACCCCTGGGAGAGCGCGCTCGACGGCACCGAGCAGATCCCGCCACCGCCGTCTCTCTTCAGCGAGGGCCTCTACGAACAGCACGTGACGTCCGACATCGCCCTGGCCCAGTGGCAGTACTACCTGGCCACGGGCGACAGGAAGTGGCTGGCACAGCGAGGCTGGCCCGTGATCTTCGAGGCGGCCGCGTTCTGGGCGTCGCGGGCGACACCGGGAGCTCACGGCGTCTACTCCATCGACGGGGTCACGGGCCCCGACGAGGAGAACCCTGATGTCGACAACGAGATCTACACGAACGTCACAGCCAAGGAGACCTTGGAGATCGCCGGCGCGGCCGCCCGGATCCTCGGACGCCAGATACCGTCGTGGTGGGGGCAGGTCGCGTCGGGAATCGTCGAGCCCACGGGCCCCGTGTCCGACGTCCAACCCGAATTCGCCGGCTACGACGGTCAGCTGGTCAAGCAGGCCGATGCGACGTTGTTGGTATACCCATGGGCCGCCGCGGTCCCCTCGGATGTCGAGCGGGGCGACCTTCTCTACTACGTACCCCGCACCGATCCCTCCGGTCCCTCGATGAGCGATTCGGTCGCCTCGATCGACAGCTCCGCCCTGAACACCCCGGGGTGCGCCAGCTATGTCTTCACGCAGCGCAGCGTCGAGCCATTCATCCACGACTCCTTCGACCAGTTCTCGGAGACCAGGGGCGGCGGCGCCTTCACCTTCATGACCGGGATCGGCGGTTTCCTCCAGGAGTTCCTCTACGGGTACTCCGGCCTGCGCTGGAATGCCGGCGCCGTCCTGCTCGCCCCGAGCCTCTCGGGCCCGCTGAGCGGAATCGTCCTGCACGACCTCTCGTGGCACGGCCGTCGTTTCACGGTGGCCATCGGTCGGTCCACCACGACGGTCACAATGACCAGAGGTGGCGCCCTACCGGTCAGACTCGACGGCCGGACTCGGCGGATCGAGCCGGGCCGGACACTCACCGCCGCCACCGAGCGCCCCGACGCCGCGTCAAGCGCCGACGTCGTGCGCTGCGGCGAAGCCGTCGCCACCACGGCGCAGCCGGGTTCTCCCGCCCTGGCCGCTGTCGACGGCAGCTCTGCGACCGGCTGGCGGGCGGTCTCCCTTCCGGCGCGCCTGACGGTGACGGTTCCCGGTGGCCCCCGGACGGTGAGCACCGCCACCGTGCTCTGGGGCCAGATGTGGCCGTCGGCACCGGCACCGACACAGCCCCCACCCCCGGGACCGGTGGTGACTCTCCGAGCCAGCGCCTACGCCCTCGCCGTGTCCGTGGATGGTCATACCTGGCATACGGTCGCCACCGTGACCGGGCACACGACCGGCACCACCGATGTGCTGCATTTCCCCCCGACCCGGGCCCGCTATGTGGCTGTCGCCGTCACCACCTCGACGGGCACATTGCAGCCCGCGCTGGAGGAGCTGACCGTGACCCGGTAACGGTCGCCCAGGGAGAACGCACGTTCCTGTCGCCACTCGTCGGCGGCACCGACGATGCACGCAGGTCGGGAGCCGGTCAGCGGTCCTGACGCCAGCCTATGGTGCCGAGATCTTCCGCCAGCGCCAACATCGTCGCCTTTTCACGCCTCCACGTCTCGTGGATCGTGGCCGCGCAGCCCTCGCGCAGGAGACGCTTGTTGGCGCCGAGCACGATTGCGCCGTGGACGGCCATCTTCTGTGCCATCGCCAGCGTGTCGTGGAGGACCCTGCCTGCATCGGAGCGGGCCAGGGCGAACCCGTTGGCCACCGCGTCGTCGGCTGTGAGCGTCGATGCCGAGAGCATCATCCATGCCGCCTGCTGTGGTCCGACACGGCTCGGGAGGAGGTAGCTGCTCCCCGCTTCTGCGGCCGTCCCGAGCGTCACGAAAGGAAGGCGGACCTCGGCCGTCTCGTCCATTATCACGATGTCGCAGTGCAGCAGGAGGGTGGCCCCGAACCCGACGGCGAGACCGTTCACGGCGGCCATGAGCGGCTTCGGGAAGTCGGCGAGGCACTCGAGCAGCGGGTCGAACTCGGCGCCGAGCTCGGTCTTTCCGTCGGGGCGACCCATCTCGTTCAGATCGACGCCGGCGGAGAATGCCCGTCCCTTCCCGGTGAGCACGCATACCGCCACGTCAGGTGCGGCGGCAGCGTCGCTGAGTCGGGTGCGGAGGGCCCGGTAGCCGCCGGGAGTGAAGGCGTTGAGCTTGTCCGGTCGGGCGAGGGTGAGGAGTCGGACGTTGCCGTGGTCCTCGGCGAGAACCTCGAAACCCTGCGCGTCGGCGCTCACTCCCGTACACCGTAACGCGCCGCCCCGAGTCTCGACGCGCCCGGCCGGGAGGTCGCTACCCTGGCGGGGTGGCGACGAGATGGGTGGTCCGGTGAGCGAGGAGACGGTAGCCCCCGACCCCACGGCCGGAGCCGTCGACGTGCTCACGGAACGACCCCGACCGGGAGTGGCCCTCGTCACCCTCAACCGACCGGAGAAACTGAACGCTTTGACGTCCGACATGCTCGGACGCGTGTACGAGACACTGGAGCACCTCGGCCGCGACCCGTCGTGCCGGGTGATCGTCGTCACCGGATCGGGCCGGGGGTTCTGCGCTGGTGACGATCTCCTGGACTGGCATCCGCCCGCGTGGATCCCCGCCGATCTTGGGCCGGTGCACACGAACATGTATCAGCAGAAGTTCGTGGCCCAGCTGGTCCCCCGGATGCGCTCGCTTCCCCAACCGGTCATCGCCGCGGTCAACGGCCCCGCCGCGGGCGCCGGCTACGCCCTCGCCCTCGGTGCCGATCTCCGGGTCGCATCGACCTCCGCGCTGTTCGTCGACGCCTTCGTGAAGATCGGCGCGTCGGGAGCCGAGATGGGTCTCAGCTGGTTGTTGCAGCGGATCGTGGGCGCCACCCGGGCCGCCGAACTGGTCCTCACCGGGCGTCCGGTCGATGGCGCCGAAGCGGCAGCCATCGGCCTCGTGCTGGCGACCGTTCCCGATGCGGAGCTCCTCGACGCCGCGTTGCGCCTGGCGGACCAGATCGTCGTCAACACTCCGCTGGGGACATGGATGGGAAAGGCGACCCTGTGGTCCAACCTCGAGATCCCCAGCCTGGAGGCGGCGATCGACCTGGAGGCGCGCACACAGATCCTGACGCTCGCCACCGAGGACGCCAAGGAACAGCTCCTCGCCTTCAAGGAGCGACGCCCGGCGCACTACGAGAACCGGTAGGGCGACGTCGCCGCCCGGCGGTCAGTCGAGAGGGATGCCGCCTGACCAGGACGGGGATGGCGCGGCTCAAGCGGTGGGAAGATCGCGCCGACAGTGGGAGGGCGCAGATGGATCTGCGCGACCGGCAGGACGCCGGTGCACCACAGGGATGTGCCATGACGGGACGGAACCCGTGGGTGGTCCTCGGCGTGACGGAGGACACCCCCTACCAGGAGGTCCAGCGCGCGTTTCGTCGGAGGGTCAAGCGGACCCATCCCGACGGCGGCGGGGACGCGGCTGAGTTCGCCGCCATCGTGCAGGCCTTCGACGTCGTCCGACGGGCTCGTCCTTCGGAGTGCCGCCGCAGCCCGGCCCTGCCCACCCTCTACGACACCTGGCTCCACCCGCTCCCCTCGACGCGTTCGTGGACCGAGGACGCCGTGCGGGGATCGGGCAGACCATGGCGGTGCGACGGTGGTTGGGCCGTGCCCACGATGGATCTCGACGGAGGCGATTTCGCCACCGTGCTCCTCGGTGAACTGTCGAAGGCGTCCGGGACCGTCCCGGGCCGATGACGCACTCGACGCCCCGTCGTCACGGCCGTAACGCGAGAGTCTCGAGCCGCTCCCCGAGCTCGTCCATCCATGCTGCCGGCGATCCGCCGCCGGGGAGCGGGACGTTCGCCTCACTGCGCCAGAGGGCGTCGCCCAGAGCGGTCCTCATGTGCCAGGCCATGATCCGATCGAGGGCGAGCACCCGGCCCGATCCGGCTTCGTAGCGAGACGCTGTCGACAGCAGCAGATCGACACCGGGCCCCTGGGCCGGAAGATAGCGAAAGTCGTACTCGGGTTCGGCCAGGGCGCTCGTCTCATAGTCGACGACGACTCGCAGCCGGAGCTCATCGCGATCCCACACCTGGTTGTGCCCATGGAGATCGCCGTGGACGAGGACGGGACCAGCGGACGAACCGAGCGCCGCGTCCACCCAGTCGCACCAGGTCAGAAGGCGCTCGCATTGGTCGGCGCGCAGATAGGGGGGAAGGCCGACCCGTAGGCGGTCGGTGGTGGCCTGCGGTGCGGGTGCGGAGAGTGCACCGAGGTCGTGACGGACACGCGTGAGGAGAGAGGGCCTGTGCAGGTGCACCAAGAACGACGCCATCTCGGTGGCGATCTGCTCCACCCCCGAAGGCCCGACGGAACGCACCAGTTCATAGGTGAGTGGCCCACCCTCGACCAGGCGGGTGACGACCAGGACAGGACGGCGGGAGGTGGCCACCAGTTCGGGAAGGAGCATGGCCTGCGCCGCCCCGTCAGTGAGCACCTGGAGGATCCGGGCCTCGTGCCACAGGCGTTCGGCGGCGTCTTTCGACCAGGCGAACTTGACCACGAAGTCCTCGCCCACCCTGGCGCTCGACGAGGACCACAGAGGGTCGCTCTGGTCCACGCGGGGGTGCAGGACGACAGAGCTGTCCGCCAGCCCCGGGACGGCTGTTCTGAGCGCCGCCCTCAGATCGTCGACCGAACCTCCCGGCAACCAGGTGAGTTCCTCCACCACCCGAGCATCGCCCACCTGCGGGCGGTGGGGGCGGTGCGGGAGCCGGTCTCCGTGGTCGACGTCTGAGCCACAGAAAAAGGGACCGGCGACGGCTGAACAGACGTCGGCTCCTGTGCGTAATGGAGATCGGACCGCTGTTTCGTCTGGTGGCGTGTCGGCCCAGGGAGGCCCGATGAAGACAATGGGTCGCATTCTCCTGGTCACCGGGACTGTCGTCGGGATCAGTGTGGTCAACCCCGCTGTGACCCACCCGGCCGTGGCCAACTCGGCGCCGGACAAGCTGGTGTGCTCCCCGTCCCAGAACGACGGCCGACTGGTCGGAGGTGTCTGCTCGCTGCCGGCGGCCCAACTGGGCCGGCCCTACGAAGGGTTCATCCTCACCAGCCGCGGCTCGGGGGGAACCTTCAGGATCTCGGCCGGCGGCCCTCCACCGGGTCTGACCGTTCCGCGCCAGTACGGGGCGGCCGGGACGATCGTGGCGGGGACGCCGACTCGGCAGGGGACGTTCACCTTTTCGGTGAAGGGCGTCGATCAGGAGGGGGAACCCCTGGCGCAGACCTACGGCATCACGGTGGGCCCACCTCCGCCCCTGCAGGTCAGCCCGACCGGCGGGTGCCGGTCGGGAACCGTGGGGGCCGAGTACGAGCAGTTCTTCTTCGCCCAGGGCGGGGTCGAGCCGTGGACGTGGTCGTTGCGGTCCGGCTCGTTCCCGCCCGGCCTGGGGCTCAGTTCGCCCAATGGGCCGACCGATCAGGACAGCGCCTTGACGGGGACCCCCACGGCCACCGGCAGCTTCACCTTCACGATGCAGGTGACCGACAGCCACGGCGACATGGCCAGGTCCGCCCCCTGCACCGTGACGATACGCGCGTAACACCGACCGACTCCCCGGGGCCTGTCCACCGGCCCACCGGCCCACGGCTCGATATCCGCTGCGCCCGTCGACGTGAGGTTTCCGTTCGCGATGTTGTCCGCGTAGGGGTGGACGCATCGACCATGTTCGTCACGGGCCTGAGCGAGACTGGTGAAGGAATGTGACAGCGCCGGGGACGCCGGACCGGTCAGGCGACGGTGCATCCACGAACGGGAAACCGGCCGACGATAAATTCCGGTCCATGGCTAGGGAGCGCTCGTCTTTCAGGGAATCGCCGTCGTGGCTCAGCGCCTCCGAGGTGTTCACCGACACCCAGCGGGTCGACCTGTTCGACGACCCGAGGTGGGAGCTGACGGCACCTCCGGCGCCCAGGAGGGCTGTCCCCGGCGAGCCGCGCCGTGCATCGAGGGGGACGTCGGGCATGGCCTCCGTTCTCCGGCGCACCTTCATGAAGCGGGGTCGGCACAGTCGCAACCCGGTCTGACCCTCGCCTCACCTCGGGGGGTCGGCGCTCACCTCCATCGGTCGGTACGCGTCGATGCCCGCGCTCCAGGCGGCGCCGAGATCGGCATCGGGCGGAAAGCGATCGGCCAGCTCGAGGCTGACCATGCCGTGGGCGAAGGCCCACGCCGCCCGGGCCCGATCGGGGTCACCGCCGCAGGCGTCGACGATGGGAGCCGCCGCCCGGTCCTCGAGGCCCTCGGGGAGCCGGTCGCGGTCGAGCGGCTTGGCGGTCATCAGTCGGTAGAGGTGGGGATGGTGCAGGGCCCACGCCCTGTAGGTCTGGGCCAGGGCCAGGAGAGGATCCGGGTGACCGGCGATGGCCGCAGCGTGGACGTCCGCCATCTCGGCCAGGCCATCGGCGACGATCGCCGTCTCGAGGTCGGCCTTGTCGGGGACGTGCTTGTAGAGCGAGGGGGCGCGGATGCCCAGTGTCTCCGCGACCGACCGCATGGTGAGGGCGTCGGGCCCGCGCTCCTCGAGCAGGGCACGGGCGGCACCCACGATCTGGGCCAGACGCTCGCTACGCCTTTCCGCCACCCCGTTCTCAGCCACGTTGCCGGCCGCCCTTGGTGCGCAGACCGAAGCCGAACGCCCGGTCGGCCGCGATGTGGGCCCACCAAGCCAGACCGGCGACGAGACACCACGGTGAGAGGTCCATCAACAACGCGACCATGACCACCGCCATGGGAAGCCGCTGCCGGTGGACCACGTTGTAGACGGGGACGGCCCGCTCCGGTAGCCGTCCTGGTAGGGCCGGACGCCCGAGGCCGGCCAGGAAGGAGAGATCCGGTCCTACGGCGAAGGCGAGCGGGATCCAGGGCGAGACGTGGTGGGTGGCCGTCTCGACCACGGCGGCGACGGCCAGGACCACCCCGAGCACCGACCATGCGCGGCGGCCGGCCCTCGTCGACCGCCGCGGCGTATCGGGAGCGATGATCGACGGGACCGGGCTCGGGCCCCGGTGGCTCGTCATGGGAGCCACTGTAGGCTAACATTGTTAGCTAAGCAAGCCCAACGTCCCGGCCAGGTCCTGGAGATGGCGCTTTGTCAGAGATCCGGCTTTGCAACGATCCACGGGAAGCTGTGCGTCCTTATGGATATGGGGCAAGAGGCGCCGGTGTCGTTGGTCCACGGCGGCGGCGGCCAGAACGACACGCGGGCGGTCCTGGAGGAGCTCTTCCGTGACTCCTGGGGCGACCTGGTGCGCCTGGCCACGTTCCTGACGGGGTCCGTCCCGGTCGCCGAGGACCTCGTCCAGGACACGTTCCTCCGCTACGGATCGAGACGGACGGCGGCCGATGAACCGGCGAAGTACCTCCGGACATCGGTGGTGAACGCCTGCCGCTCCTATCACCGCCGCCGTCTTCTCGAACGCCGGCACCGTCCCGGTCTTCCCCGACCGGATGCAGACAACCCCGGTGAATTATGGGACGTGCTCGACCGGCTCTCGCCGCGTCAGAGAACGGCGTTGGTGCTGCGCTACTACCTGGACCTCCCCGAGAATGAGATCGCCGCCGTCCTGCGTTGCCGCCCGGCGACGGTGCGCAGTCTCGTGCAGCGTGGCCTGGCCAAGTTGCGAGAGGAGCTGTCGCCATGACGGAACCCGACGACACGACCGAGGCGCGGCTGCGGGCGCTGTTTCGCGCCGCCGCCTCCGAGATCCATCCCACGCGCCCGGCTCCCCGCCCCGGGGCGCCAGCACCCCGGACCCGCCGGCGAGCGCCCTTGGGGTTGACGATCGGCCTGGCCGTCTGTGTGGCCGCCGCCGCCGCCATCACGGTCGTCGTTCGTCCCTGGGCCGGCTCGGGCGGGGTCGAGCCCGGGAACGGGAGCGGCCCACCGGGCGTCCTTCTCGCCGTGGCCTCCGACGGGGCGGTGAAGCTGCTCTCGCCGGAGACCGGAACGGTCGTGCGCACGCTCGTCGGTCCCTCCCCGGTCGATTCCTCCGGTCGACACCTCAGCCGCCCGGACGGAGTCACCGCCGCCGCCCAGGTCGCCTACGTCGGCTACCTGCAACCCAGTCCGGTCATCGAGAGCATTCCGTTCGCCGGCGGTACTCCCACGTACGTGGACGGCGGCGTCTATCCGTCGGCCAACCCCGACGGGACCGAGCTCGCCCTCGAGTCGGTGGAGAATTCCACCGAATCGGTCGTGGTGCGCGATCTCGCCACCGGCACCGACCACACCGTCTATCCATCGGGGACCGACGTCTCGGGCCTTTCCCTGGTCGACCGGTTGTCGTGGTCGCCCGACGGCACGCAGCTGGCACTCGGCGGCTTTCTCACGTCCCGGGTCCCCGGGACCACGCGCCCTCCGGTCGTCGACATCTCGACCGGAGTCCAACTGCTGACCCTGGGTGCGCCGTTGTCGGCCACCAATCCCCGATTCCTCGGTACCACGAAGGCATTCCCGGGGCCCTCCAGGGGAACCCTCACGTGGACCGACGCACAGTTCTCCGGCTCCGGGAACGACGTCGCCGTCGTGGCCGGCCGGCCGGACAGCGTGTGCCAGGCCGTGCCCACCAGTGTCCTGTCGGTGGACCCCACCACCGGGCGGACGACGATGGTGGCGTCGTTCTCCTTCACCGTCTCGGACGCCGTCTTCGATCACTCCGGCGACCTGATCGCGTTCGAACGTGACTTCCCGCTGTCGTGTCCCCCCGTGACGACCACGACGACGACCACGACGACCACGACGACCACGACCACCGTGGCCACGATGGGACCGGGGCCGGGCGTCGGCAGCAACGGTGGCGGGTCCTTCAGCAGCAGCACCTTCTCCACACAGGTCGCCGTCCCGACGAGACCGGTGCTCTACCGGTGGTCCGACGGGACGGCGAGCCGGCTGGCGTCTGACATCGCCGCCGTCACCTTCGTCCCCCAGGCGGGCGATCCGGTACCGGCTTCGGGGCAGTAGCTCGCGCCGGTCAACCGCTCAGGGTCACCCCAGCGAGGTCGCGATGTGGGAACTGTGCGACGCTGGACGGGCGCGCGGCACGGGAGGCAGAGGTGGGCGACGACTGGGCCAGGCCGGTGGTGCACTGGGAGATCGTGGCCCGTGACCCCGAGCGCCAGGCCGCGTTCTACCGGGCACTGTGCCACTGGGAGATCGGCGACGGCCCCATCATGGGCATCCCCGCGGGGCTGGGCGGTCCGGAGCCGGGACCGGCCGGCCACATACGCCAGGGCGAACGCTCGGGGGTGAGCCTCTACGTCCAGGTCCGGGACCTGCGCGCCGCACTGGCCTTGGTGGCGGAGCTGGGCGGCCGGATCGTGGCCGAGCCGTTCGACATCCCCGGCGGCCCCACGCTGGCCGTCGTCGACGATCCCGAGGGGATCCCGGTGGTGCTCGTTCAGCAGTAGCGGGAGTGCCCACGTGGCGCCGGCGCCGGCCGTCAAAGGAACCGACCGAGCCGGTCGGTCGGGGGTGGACCGGTCAGTCGAGGGTGGAGTAGCGCACCACCCGAAGACTGTCCCCGTCGACGAACGACATGAATCCGGCCGTCACCGGATCACGACCCCAGAGGGCGGCGACGGCGTCGGCGTCGTCGACGGACCGCCACAGGTCGATCACGATCCAGTCGCCGTCACCGGAGCGGGCCGTCGTGCGCCGCAGGAGCCCCGGCTGCTGGTAGGCGAAATCGGACTGGAGCAGGCGGTCGGCCGCCAGGAAGGCGTCCTCGTCGGTACCCGGCACCAACCGGAAGCTCATGATCTCGATCATGGTCGGGCCAGACTACGTCGGTCGGCCCCCGTCGCCGCCCGGTACCGGTCGGACCAGCCCCAGGCCCCGTCAGCCCAGGGGCGGGTTCCATTCGACCTCGACCCAGTTGTTCTTGACCGTCCGCTTGACCGAGTACATGGCCTGGTCGGCCCGCTGCCGCATGGCGGCGACGGCGGAGGCGGGACCCGGTCCGCAGATGCCGACCGAGAGGGTGACGCCGACGCCGGCCACCTCGATCTCCCGGGTCACCCCGAGAAGGCGGGCCCCGAGAGGGACGGCCTGCATGTCGTCGACGTGATTGACCACCACGGCGAACTCGTCGCCACCGAAGCGGGCCACGATGTCGTCGCCGCGGACGACGGTGCCGATGCCGGCCGCCACCGCCCGGAGGACATCGTCGCCGACGTCGTGGCCGAAGCGGTCGTTGATCGCCTTGAAGTCGTCGATGTCGCAGAAGGCCACCAGGACGCGGACGTCGCGGGCGGCCAGGGCGGTGATGGCTCTCTCGAAGGCGGTGCGGTTGGCCAGTCCGGTCAAGGGGTCGAGATCGGCCTGGCGGACGAGGTGTTGCTCCCGGAGATGGCGCTCGTGGACGTCGCGGACGCTCATCACGATCTCGTCAGGCACGCCCGGGTCCTGTTCCGAGGCCAGACGGAGGGCCACGTCGGCCCACCGCCAGTCACCCGACTCACTCTGGATCTGGACGGTGATGTGGGCGTGGTGACTGCGGACCGTGCGTGCCATCTGCTCCTCGACCGCCTGACGGTGCGAGGGGTGGAAGAAGGAGGACGCCGGCCGGTCGAGGATCCGGTGGGCGGCCAGACCCGACATCTCGCAGAACGAGGGTGACACCCACGAGACGGTGCCGGCGACCGAGACGAGGAGGAGGCCGTCGGGGATGTACTCGGCGATGCGCCGGGCCCGGGCCGTGGCCAGCGCCAGGGCGCCCTGCTGGCGCGTCCGGCAGACGGCTTGGAGAAGTGTCTGGGCCAGGAGCTCGACCTGGACCACGAGGCTGCGCTCCCATCGCCGGGGCTGGTGGAAGACCTGGAGGCCCATGACCCCGAGAAGCTGACCGCCCACGGTGACGGGGACGATGACGATGGCCTGGAGACCGTTGGCGGTGGCGAGAGCCCGCTCCGACGGGGCCAGCTCGATGCCGGAGAGATCGTCGACCACGACCGTGTTCCCGACCCGGAGGAACTCCATGGCCGACCCGAAGGTGGTCGACAGCGGGGCGCCGACCGACGGTGCCGCCGCCGCCAGACCGGGACGGATCCAGTGCCAGTCGTCGGTGACACGGAGCTCGGGGTCCACCAGGGTGATGAACGAGACGTCGACGTCAGCGAAGGCTCCGAGCTCCTCCAGGCAGGTGGTGGCGGCGACGTCGATCGTCGATTCGCCGGCGGCACCGAGGACCCGCGAGAGACGGGCGGCCACGTCCTGGAAATCGGGATGGGGGTCGGAGGCCGGGACGGCGCCCTCGGTCCAGGTGGTCACGTACCTTCATCGGAGCGTGGGCCGGCTGCCTTGAGGCCACCGGGCCCATCCTCAGGACGACCTCTGGCCCCCTCGGGACGGAGGGGAGAACTGGGGCAGCCACGGGGCCGACGCGGTGAGGAGCTCGTCGGTCATGGCGGAGAGATGCTCCCAGGGGAGGGTGCCGGCCACCGGGTCGGCCATCAACGCCTGGAGGACGAGGCCGCGGTCGCCGGCGATGGCGGCCTCGACGGTGAGCTCCTGGGAGGTGACGACACGTCGGAGGTGCTCGGCGGCGGCACCGGCCGAGGCGATGTCGCGCGGGCGGACGCCGTCGCCGTCGACCGT
>Ga0209415_10008214_pt1 | contig 18132 bp, 17 predicted proteins | sample PeaSoiSIISIP2007_FD_187696 | JGI IMG/M metagenome (GOLD analysis project Ga0209415, IMG submission 187696) | Peat soil microbial communities from Weissenstadt, Germany - SII-SIP-2007 (SPAdes) (version 2) | ecosystem: Environmental > Terrestrial > Soil > Wetlands > Peat | place: Germany... | reverse complement strand
GGCGGGGAGGACACAATCTGCCCCGCCGCCTGCGGCTCAGCCGCCACCGCGGTTGTGGCCACGCTCCTCGGCGCGGCTGGCTCTTGCGCCGCCAGGGCTTGGGTTTGAAGAAGGAAGAACAAGCTCGACACGAAGAGTCCCAGAGCGCGGATGCAAATGTTCATAAAATCCTCCGCACGGATGTAAGCAAGAATGAGAGCGTCCTGTCCGGTCCCGCCGCAGCGCGTGATTGACCACGCTTACCTATTTATCAGTTTATTAGCTGCCCTAACCCTGACCTAAGAGATGGCTGGTGGGCAACCACCGCAATAATTGATGAAGTAAAAACAGACTGAGTCCACGGGGATGGACGCAAAGACAAATCCATCGAAGGAACAAGGGCGCGCATTGCGCAGATGCAGATCTGTGTTCGAAATGATCGAGAAGGACCCAAAGACCACTTGACACGGTCGACATCGTTCGAGTTGATGTAACATCGCCCGGCTGGCTCATTGTCCCGCAGAGGTTTGCACGGCTGACGCAGACTTCCTCGCATAAATTAAGAAGAGCACGGGGCGGGAAGTCTTTCCCACAGCGAACACTAATCGCGGCCACTGCTCAACCCGCCCCACTCCGTAAAAGCTCAATGTCCGTTTACTGGTATTGGTAAGTCCATATCTGGTTCCAGTCGCCATTGGAGTCATAGATATAGAAGCCAACCCAGTTTCCGGTTTGGCAGGTTGGCTCTAACACGTTCTGATACTGCCAATCGGACGTTGTGAAATACCACCCTTCTTTGGTAATAATCATGAGGTAATCTGTTCCACTTGATGAGTAGATATAGCAGTATTGTGGATGGACATAGGCCCAGTAGGCTGTTTGGGCCCCTGTGACACTCGAATGACTGCCAAGACGAGCGCTGTGGGACTGGATGGTTGCTAACTCCTTCGGCGTTTTTTGGGCGTCCGCAACCGTGAGTAAGCTGAGGACCGCAACGACCATCGCCAATCTACCAAAAATTTTGAACATGTTTAGCTCCTTGAGGGTAAACTGACATGCAGTCGCTTTTTAACACATCGGTTCGATATTTGTCGGTGCACTTCGTCACATAGAAATGTGATTGGCACCGATTTGCTGTACGGACTCCAGCCCGCGTCTAGGTTTGGAACTGCTCGCTCGATGAGCAGGCGGGACAGCGCAAAGTTTCGGCCAGATAATCGTACGCGCCGACTCGACCTATTTTTTGGAGGTCTGCGGAGCCAGGCGGGGCAGACGGCACTGCGGTCCTTTGCCCATCGGGCCCTCTGAGCTGCTGCTCTTCTTCTGCGTCTGGCAGGCGTAACGGTCCACTTTTTGCAAGTTGAAAACAGACTTTCTAAGCAAGCACGATCCTTTGCAACGGCGAAGCCCGTCGCAGCTATTTCTGGGAACGAACTTCTTTCTCTTCCCACCATGGCGGGGGTCCGACCGATTCTCCTCTGCGACGGAAGTGCGCACAGTTTGCCTTCGCTGGTACGGGATGCCGGCGTAGTCGGTAGCGCGGTGACGGACGGGGAAAACGAATACCTGTTGCTACCGGATGCAAAGGGGATCAGTATGCAGAAAGAGTCGTGGCAATTGTGCAGGATCGCATCGTGTACGATGGTCTGGTGCGCGCCAGCCGCAGGGTCTACGAAGAGAAGCTGAACTGGGACGCCTGGGGACGTGCTGTAAGACCCATCTTCAGAGCAGCGGTGGAGGAAAAGCGCGGTTGAGGCGACGTCTGGTCAAGAATGCGGTTGCGAACCTAGGACGTGGAAGCGCCGCCGCCGTAGTCGCTTTGCTCCTGCCTCCCGTCCTTGTCCGCCATATGACGCCTGCATCTTACGCTGTCTGGGTACTGGTGCTGCAAACCGCCGCCTACGCCGGCTACCTGAATTTCGGACTGCAAACCGCCATCGGTCGATACGTGGCCTACACCAATGAGAAAAAGGACATCGAGCAGCGCGATTCCGTCTTCAGCACTGCCTTTGTAGGACTCTGCTGTGCGGCATTGGTTTCCCTGGTCTGTCTAGCGGCAGCCATCTTGGCAGCACCAGCCATCTTCCCAAGTGTGCCCGGGCCGCTCATTCCACCCATGCGGTTGGCCCTCCTGCTGGTGGGTTTTTCCATGGCTGTCGAACTGCCCGCCTCCGCCTGTAACGGCGTCTTTATCGGAATGGAGCGCTACGAAATTCCGGCCCTGACCGTTGGCGGCGCTCGCCTGTTTTCTTCCCTTGGAGTGATTGCCGCCGCTCTCGCCGGTCGCTCGCTCATTGTTATGGCGGCGATCATCGCCTCGGCGAACTTACTCTCCTACATGGCTCAGTATCTTGTCCTCCGCCGCATCGCTCCCGATGTCCGATTCCAGCCATCCCTGGTCCGGTGCTCCACCGCCCGCGATCTCTCCGGCTATTGCTTCGGACTCACTGTCATGTCGTTCTCGATGCTGCTGGTCACCGGCTTTGATCTTGTGCTGGTGGGCCGTTTCGAGTTCGTCGTGGTCACGCCCTACTCGGTCGCTGCTAGCATGGTCACCTTCATCTCCGGTCTGCTCTACGCGGTCATCAACGTTATTATGCCGCACGCCGCCACGCTGCACGCCCGCGAGAGAGCCGAGGAGATGGGCAGACTGGTCATTTCCTCCACCCGCCTTAGCGTGCTTCTTTTGGTACTGACTGGAATACCCCTGTTCATCTACGCCGGGCCGATCATTCACCTCTGGATTGGCCAGCGCTATGTTGCCAGTGGAGCGCCGCTGCTTGCCATCCTGATCGTTGCCAATATCATTCGCCTCATCGGCGCACCATATTCCGTCATCATGATTGCGGCCGGTCAGCAAAACTACATCAAAGTCAGCCCGCTCTCTGAAGGTGTCAGCAACTTTCTTGCGAGCGTCTTGCTTGGCTCGTTTTTCGGAGGCATCGGGGTTGCACTGGGAACTCTGTTTGGATCGCTCGTCGGCATCGCCACACACCTCTGGTACTCAATGCCACGAACAAATCCGGTAATCGACTTCTCAAGACGGGAGTTTGTGGTTTCTGGGATGCTTTCTCCGCTGCTCTGGACTTTGCCCTTATTGGCAACTGCTGTTGCCTCGTGGCGCGGCATCGCGATCCGGCCTTTCATGTTTGCGTCGGCAACATTGCTGTCCATAATGGGTGCTGGCCTGCTCCTGCTCCGCACCAAGGGCATTTTCAAGAATCGAGGAGAGTGTAATGTCTAAAATATGGAAAGCTCTGAGGCCGCAGGTTGCAAAATGCAAAAGGTCGCTGGTCAATCGGCCTTTTGGACTGAAGCACTTAGGCAAAGAATCTTGGGTGATGCGTCCTTGGCGATTTGAAGGCAAGCGTTTCATAGAGATTGGCGCAAACTGCATAATCCTTCCGGGGTCCACCATTTGGGCTCTCGAACGATACGCGGATCAAGCCTACGCGCCCACTCTCTTTATTGGTGACGATGTTTACATTGGTCGTCATGCGTATTTGACGGCCATCAACCATATTGGTATCGGGAACGGATGTGTTTTGAGTGAGCAAGTGTACATCACCGACCTGAATCATGGATTCGACCCGCTGGGCGGTCTAATTATGCGCCAAGCGCTTCAGAGCAAAGGCCCGGTGAAGATTGGTTCAAGCTGCTTTTTGGGATATCGCGCTGCGGTGATGCCTGGGGTGACTTTGGGTGAGTGGTGCATTGTGGGCGCGAACTCCGTCGTGACCAGCTCATTCCCGTCCTACTCTTTGATTGCGGGAGCCCCGGCTCGATTGATTAAGGTGTATTCGCATGAGTTGCGGCAGTGGGTTGCGCCGGGTACTGTAGAAGAGCGGAGGTTAAGTTGAAAGATCGCGTACTCATCACGGGTGGTGCAGGATTCATTGGTTCTTCTGTTGCCCGGAGGTTGCTGAGCGCTGGCCACGAGGTATCGATCCTCGACAACTTCAGTCCGCAGATTCACGGAGACAACTCCGAACTCCCCACCGATCTGCGCGATTCGGTCGCGTTATTTCGCGGCGATGTTCGCGACGTGGGCCTTTGCGAACGGGCCCTGGAGGGCCAGGGAGTCCTGGTCCATCTGGCGGCCGAGACCGGAACCGGGCAGTCGATGTATCGTGTCCGGCAGTACACTGACGTCAACATCGGCGCGACCGCGGGCCTTATGGAGCTTCTGCTAACCGGCAAGTATCCGGTCCGGAGCGTGGTTGTCGCCTCGTCTCGTGCGGTCTATGGAGAGGGCGCCGCCCGATGTCCGGAGCATGGCGTGGTCTATCCGGACGCGCGGTCGAAGGAAGATATGCAGGATGGAGACTTCGAGCCGAAATGTCCTTGGTGCAAACACGCAACTACAATGGTTCCGACCCCAGAGGAGGCTCCACTCCGTCCATCGTCTTTGTATGGACTCACCAAGCAGGTGCAGGAGCAGATGGTGCTGATGTATGCGGCCACGCTTGGCCTCAACGGTTTTGCGCTGCGCTATCAGAACGTCTACGGGCCGGGGCAGTCGCTCAAGAATCCGTACTCTGGCATCTTAGCGATTTTTTCCAACCAGGCACGGGCCAATGAGTCGATTTACATCTTTGAGGATGGCCAAGAGAGCCGTGACTTCGTTTATGTAGACGACGTAGCGGAAGCGACGTTGCGTTGCATCGAGGCTCCGGCGCAGACGCCCGTCGCTCTAAACGTGGGCACGGGGATTTCGGTAACGGTCGCGTCGGTGGTAAAGCACACCATCGCGTACTTCTCCAGCAGTTCCAGGGTGACAGTTACGGGCGCATTCCGCAGAGGAGACATTCGCCACAACTGTGCCAGCGTGGAAAAGCTGCGGGCCACACTGGGTTTTGTCCCGGGTTGGCGGTTTGAGGATGGGCTGCGGGAGTTCCTTACCTGGGCCAGCGGCCAACGGCTCGAAGAGGGCAATTACGAGCAATCGCTCACCGAGATGCGAGAAATGGGTCTGATTCATGGCTAACGGAGACCTCATCGGAGTCGTCACCGTTACTTACAACAGCGCGGACGTTTTGCCCGACTTCCTGCGCTGTATGGCCGCGCAGACGCACCGGGAATACATACTGTTCGTGGTGGACAACGCCTCGAAAGACCACACAGCGCGCATTCTGCGCGAATGCACCGACGAGCGCCTGAGAATCGTTGCCAATCCAGACAATCGAGGTGTTGCGGCGGGCAACAACCAAGGGATCCGTGCCGCATTGGAGGCCGGATGCCGCTCCGTGATGCTAATGAATAACGATACAGAGTTTGAACCCACATTGATTGCGCAACTCGACGAGGGGCTTGACAGGTACCGGGTTGAGATGGTCTGTCCTAAGATGATGTGCTACGACGAGCCGGAACGTATTTGGGCGGCAGGAGGCGAACTTCAGCCATGGCTTGGATACCGTAGCCGCCACTTTGGATTTCTGGCCCACGATGATGGAACTTATGATACGCCGATCAAAATCAGCTACGCCCCAACGTGCTGTGTATTAATGGACAGGAGCGTTATCGAGAAGATCGGATTGATGGATCCATTCTACTTTGTCTATGTTGACGATGTAGATTTTATGTATAGAGCCTACAAAGCTGCGTTGAAGCTGATGTATCTTCCGCATATTTGCCTCCTGCATAAAGTCGGCAGCTCGACTGGGGGCGCGAATTCCCCGGTTTCCGTTCGATTCTACACACGCAACCGTGTGTACTACCTGCTTAAGCACTTCGGCGTAATCCGGAGCAGCCCTTGGCTAGTCCTCGAACAAGTTTATTTCTGGTATCGGTTCTTTTTACGAGGAGAGCGCTGGACTGACTTGATCCTCCGAGAGAAGTCCTTTTACGAGGGTTTTGGTGTGTTCAAGGAATACAGGCGGAAGCTGCAAAGAGAAAAAGGAATAGAAGACACTCGTCGCATATCTGACGAACTCACAGGAGGCAACAAACAAGCTGTACCGACGCTGCAGGAGCAGGGACCTGTGACGTGTCACACCGCCTCCCAGACCAATGTCGCTTTCGGGCGAACACCGAAGGGGGTAGTGCACGTTAGCGGTAAACGACAGTAGGGTCAAGCAAAGCCGCGCGATGACAAGAGAGCCGCGTCATCTTCACCGCCTGCTTGCCATTCCCTGATCCACTGCTCCGTTGTGCCCGCCTGCTGGAATTTCGGTGGGGTCGGGTAGAAGGGGATAACGACGCAGCCCGGTGAGTTGCAAACTTAACGCAACCAGGAAAGCAGAATTATTCACGAGATAGCGTTTCCATAGGCGCCCTGGCTCCTGGCAGAGCCGGTGGGCCCACTGCAGTCCCGAATCTTTGATCCACTTCGGAGCGTCTTTCACGTGGCCGGTATGAATATCGAAGGCTGCGCCTACTCCGACCATGATCTGGCAAGGAAGCCGTCGGAAGTTTGCGGCCATAAACTTTTCCTGCTTCGGTGTACTGAGTCCTACCCAAACAATATCCGGGAGAGAGCTTTCCATTTGCCTTTCAAGTGCAAGCTGCTCTGATGACTCAAGGGGCCGAAAAGGAGGCGTAAAGGTTCCCACCACTGTGATGCCGGGAAACCTGCGCCGCAAGCCTTCGGCAAGTTCACCGGCAATCCCTGGATTCCCGCCGTAGAGGAAGTGACGGATTCCGGTCCCAGCCGAGCGCCGACATACCTCCAGCATTAAGTCCGGACCGAAAACGCGCTTCATCGTGGAGTTCCCCTGCATATGACCGACCCAAACGGTGGGCATACCATCGGGAGTTACAAGCAGGGCGCGGTTGAGAATATCCCGGAACTCAGGATCCCGTTGCGCCTCCATGACGCCATGTACGCCAGTAATGCAAACGTACCCCTTTGATCCCTCACGAATGGCGCATTCGATAATGCTGGCCGCGCTGGAAAGATCGATGGCGTGCACGCCGACGCCGAGCACGTTGGCGCGCCTCTTAGTCGGCGCTGCGAGCTGTGAGAATGCTGGAGAGGCGTCCGGCTTGGCGTAGCTCATTTTCAATCCATCGGTAGGTAACATCTAGGCCCTCTTCTAGTGACACGGAAGGCTCCCAACTCAAGGTCTGTCGCAAGCGACTGTTGTCGCTATTGCGGCCACGCACTCCCTGCGGCTTGCTTAGATCGTGACACTTGGAGAGCCGTTTGCCAGCGATCTCACTGATTAGGTCCACGAGTGCATTGATCGAGATCAGCCGGTCTGTGCCTAAATTCAATGGCTCGCGATAGCCTGACAAAATCAGCCGCAGCAGTCCTTCTACGCAATCGTCCACATACATGAAAGAGCGCGTCTGCTCGCCGTCACCCCAGATGTCAATATTCCCGCCGTCCTCAGCCAACGCCACCTTGCGCGAGATGGCAGCCGGCGCCTTTTCTTTCCCCCCTTCGTACGTTCCGAGCGGGCCGTAGACGTTGTGAAATCGCACGATCCGAGTTTCGAAGCGATAGTCCTGCCAGTAATAATGGCACAGCTGCTCAGTAAAGAGCTTCTCCCACCCATAACCTGCCTCGGGATCGGCCGGATACGCATCCTCTTCGCGAAGAGGAGTGACCTCCGGCAGCCGCTGTTTGTACTGGGCATACACGCAGGCAGACGAAGAAAACAGAAACCGGGACACACCGTTGAGACGGCTGGCCTCGAGCATTTGAGCATTGATCAGAATGTTGTTGCGCGAGATATCGGCGTGGGATGCGGTGATATAACCGATTCCTCCCATGTCTGCCGCCAGGTTGTAGACCTGTCCGACGCCGCCGCGAGTGGCCAAGAGACAGTTATCATACTTGCGAAGGTCAAGCAATTCAAACTCGTCGGCGGCAGACGTTTCGTATTCCGGTGCCTTAATGTCTACGCCGCGAACCCAACACCCTTCAGCCTTAAGCCTCTTGACGAGATGGTGCCCGATAAAACCTCCGGCACCGGTGACAAGCGCACGTTTGTTAGCTGCCATAGTAACTAATCTCCTTTGTCAAAGTACAAGATGGTGTTATTGCAAACGGTTTAGGAGTCATGATATGGGTTCGGCCAACCAGCTGTTGAAGACCTGCGCATATACCAAACTCCTGAATGAATCGCAATACAGTTAGGCAACGTGAAAAACGATCAACGCACTTGCGAAATTGATGTACAGTACCTGAGCCTCAGGAAATAAGACCTGCAATTTCCTCTTCGTCAGTAGCTCGATGTGCTCGACCTCTCTCATGTAGCCGGGAGAAACGCGCAGTGCAAACGACTTGAGACGTTCGGGATAAAACTGGTACAGAGGCAACAAAGCGTGAGGCTCTATAGGAAAATAGAGATTTGGCGTCGTGATGAAATACCCCGCCGATGCAACCCGCCTGATCTCGGCTGCGAATTGCCGCTGATCTTCCCAATTTCCGACGTGCTCGATGACGGCGTTGGAAAAAATCCAATCGAATGACTTGTCCGCGAAGGGCAGAAAGCGACCGTCTGCTTTGACGATGCGGAGATTGTACGGCGCTTCCGCACAGTGATCGGGCGGGTTGAGGTTCGCGACCGTCACGCTCTCGAATCTTTGATACAAACGGGCAAACTCGCCGTTCATTCCCGTCCCGCCTCCGACGTCAAGGAGTCTCCCCGGCTGCTGTGTGCTCAACAAACCGAGAAACCGCTCGCTCTTGCCGCTCCTGAAGTAATGATGGACCGGTTGGACCGAACGGCGAATGATGGTTTTAATCCACGACACGCAAAACCTTCCGATGTTGGGATTTCAACGACTCCCTGCTCTTTAGAATGGCCTGCCGATAGACGTCGGTGAGCATTTTATAGTTACGTTCTGCGGTGTACTTCGCCTCATATTCCACGCGAGCATTTCGCCCCATCTCGCGCATTTCGTCCGGATGCGACCATGCCCACTCAACTTTCCTGGCCAGATCGTCTGCGTCACCGGGAGTAAAGTGCAAACCGGTGCGGCCGCCGTGGACGATCTCTTGCATGGCCCCCAAACGAGAAGCGATGACGGGCACTCCACATGCGAATGCCTCAATTGCGACTAGGCCGAAGGTTTCGTAATAGCCTTCGGAAGGCCAGACAAGAAAGCTGGCCGCCTTAATTAGGTCGAAGAGTGCCGGACGGCTCATCCGCGGTACGAGGATTACCGAACTTCCTGCCTGACTCTGGGCTATTGAGGCTGCCTCGGCCAGAGGACCCTCACCGCGTATATACAAAGGAACAGTTCTCAGTTTCTGCCAAGCAGCCAGAAGGGTGGGGACGCCCTTCTCCGGAGCAAGCCGTCCGACAAACAAGGCATGTTTACCCTTTTGTTGTGTGCATCCGGGGTCTGTATCCACAAAGTGAGGCTTTAACGCGATCTTGTCCGGGGGAAAACCCGCCGCTGCAAATTTCTGGCGATAGAATTCCGTGCTGACAATATAAGCATTGACCTTCTTGCTCCACGTGCCCAGCCAGTGATGGACCGAAATCATGGACGCTACGACGGCGGAACGAATGTGTGAGTTTTGATAGCAGCTATGCCGAACCGCTGGCAATGCAAAACGCCGACCCACGCATTCCTCGCAGATCCCACCTTCGCGGAAGAGGGTTGCAGCCGGACACAGCAGCCTGGGATTGTGCAGCGTCTGCACTACGGGAACATTCGTAGCCGAGCAGGCATAGTAGGCAGCTGGTGATATCAAGGGAAAAGTATTGTGAAAATGCGCCAGGTCAGGCTTCGTTCTTTCCAAAATCTTGCAAAGCTGACGATAGCTGTCCTGTGCCCAGGTAGTGCTCAGGACGAGCGCTGCTTTCCTGCCACCGCCATACTCCGCAATCTCCCGGTTATCTCGCGTGTATTCGATGACCTCATGACCATGCTCTACCAGCATTTCCCGTTCGCGGCGATAGACCTCATCTTCGCCCCCTGGGAGCTGGTAAAGATTATGGGCTAGTAGGACTTTCATGGTCGAAAAGAAGTCGGGCGATACCGCTCGAGGTAATATCCTCGCAGAAATTTCACAGAGCCGCGAGCAGACGCGCCCCCTCGCGAGCTACCGCGAGTGGGATTCCGGTCGGCATCCTTCTCAGGGGCGGAGAATACATTCGAGCATCTCGTCGTGCTCTGCGAGTTGTTTCTTGTTTTGACTACCGGGTTTGCTTTCGGAGTGCCAGTGAAAGTCAGCCAGCAAATATGGAATATGTAAGGGGTAGCCGGCATTGGCGAGGCGCAAAAGAACTCGTAGTCCATGGCGTACTGGTAGCCGGTATCGATCCAATTGCCCTCGTGAAAAATCCGGTGCCGTAAAGAACGTGGAAGTGGTGGGGATGTGAAGCATGCGCGAGGCACCATCAACAACGATGTGGGACACGGGCGGGTAATTCTGATCCTTAACGCTATCCAGTGCCTCTTCAACGAACGATACCTGATTATACGACGGCGTCACTATTGAGAGACCTTTGGAAAAATCATGGTTCCTTCAGCTATAGTCGTAGCAGGGCTACTTAACAGCGTCGGCCAATAACTTATTACCCTACGGTCGAAGCCAAAGGGATTGGGAAGCAATTTCCGACCGCAACGACTGCGCTCTAGTAATGCTCGCTCTGGCAGCTTCGGCTCCCGGCTTCGCCCAAGCGGCCAAGAGGAGTACCATCGGTAATGGGAACATTAATCCACTTGTTTCGGAGGCCGCGAACCCTTGGATAAGCATGTATATCAGAATGCTGAGTCCGAGTTCCCGCTGGGGAGAGGGACCGGACCGACGGAGGTGCCGGAAGTACGAGGCGTATATCGCAATCGCAATGATGAGTCCTACAAACCCCAGTTGAAAACATTGAGTGATCCACTCGTTGTGCCCTTGGGTAGTCCGAACCTCCCAGTCTTGAGGCCCGTAGTCTCGAAATGAGAGAAAACCGTAACCTAAAATCGGATGATCTTGAATCATTTCCCAGGACTCCGCCCAAAGAACGGTCCGGCCAGTGAGGGTGCTGGCATCGTTGGGGCTCTCCTCTAAATAAGTCACTAGATAGGTATTAACAACTGTGAACATCGCACAGAACAGCAAAGTGGCGACAACTAAGGCACTAATCTTCGTTTTCAACGAAATTACGCGTGAATACATAATATAAAAAACTGCCGAGCATACTAGCGCGACGATGGAGGTCTTACTCAAGGATCTGAGTAGAATCCACGCGAGAAACAGTGTGCTAACCACCCACAACCAGCGGCCCCATCCCTTGTCTTCCCTGTTCCGCAACCACATGAAACAACTACAGAGCACGGCTAGTCCAGCATACTTCCCTACGTTGCCTGGATGGAGAAACTCAAGGTCGCCCAGCCTTCCATTGGGATCATCGGAATTCAATAGTAGGGCACAGAAAGAAATGAGCCAGCCCCCAGCAACGATCCCCTTCACCGAGGCAATCGCCACCGCCTCCAGGTCACCCCACCAAATTATGGCAGCTACAATTGCGACGTCGAGAACCATGATAGACCAGTATCCCATCGCGGACACAAGTGATCCGGCGTGCGTCCAACTCAAAGACAAGGCACACCACAGCGCATACGCGGCAATCCAGTTGATGATTGCGGGAAGACGAGTTTTTTGTCTTACTTCCGCAGTACCGGCAGCCCAAAGAACGAGAGAATAAGCAAAGACGACACTCAGTCCCGCTCCGACGCCTGTTGCTATAGCTGGATGCTCGCGAAAGAAGAGCAAGGCAAAGGCAAATCTAAAGATCGACAACGTCCAGAAGCAAAACGCTATCGCTGGTAGCGATGGTGCCACTCCGTTCTGTGTTGCTGTGCTGGTGGGCATCAGGGAGTTCAGTGCGAATCAATTCACTGGCGGGGAATGTTCGAGTCTATCGCACCTGGCTTTGTCGCTAAAACGAACGTATGCAAGCTCCCATTGCTGGTGGTGGGGAAGGTTGCAAACTCGACGCGCTCGAACCCGATGGCCAGGAGTGTTCGGTGCAGCTTCCCTAAGTCGAAGCTGATGCCGCGCATAGGCGGGGTACCACCTAGCCTCATCCGGAGACGCTGATAGGTTAACTTCAGGTCGAGCGCTCGCTGCACACCGTTGTATAGGAAATCACACAGCCGACCAAATTTCCCGTTCGCTGCGGTGGGAAACGTATGAATTGGGATGTGAATCATCAATGTTCCAACCGGTCTCAGGGTACGAAAGACCTCGCGAAAGTAAGCAAATCCGGCATCGGTATTGGGGAGATGCTGCAGGACATGGCAGGAAAAGGCCGCGTCAACGCTGCTGTCCGCGAGAGGTATCGTGAGTCCTTCGGTGACGTGCCACTCGACATTTCCACGGACTACGTTTTTCGATGCATAGGCGATCATGTCCTTTGACACATCCAAGGCGTGACCATGATTGAACACGGACGCGAGTTGCCTCGTGATGCGCCCAGCCCCACAGCCGATCTCAACAAATGTACCGGCTGTGTAGCCGTACTTCCGCCAGTGTTCATCAAAGTCCTTCCAGTCCGAAGCGCCCAGCGCGTAAAACTCGGCGTCCGTCCATGGGGCGGCGCCATCCACATTCTTTCTCTCCCAAGTGGCGACGCCGAAAAGCGGATCGCGGCGTCCCCACTCAAACCACTCTGAGTTAGTCTTAAGCTGCATGTATCACATCCGTTGATGATTAATAGCGGCCGATTCAGTTTTCGCGATCGGAGCCTCAACATCTTTCCGGAAGAAGATTGCGTCCAACTGCAACAGCCGGCCTGTATCGACAAGGCTCGGGATCAAAGACCGCGAACCGCACGCTCGATCCCGGCGGGATTGTTCCGACCGCGGTAGGCAGAGACGTATTTGACGGTCGCGTCTCCAAATCCGGTGCTGAGTATGCCCATGCTGCCCAGGATCGCGGTCACCAACATCCAAATGCCGTAATTGCTGTAGTTCCAACTTATGAACCAGAAATGCGCCACCACTAGCATTGAGAGGGGCTGTGCGATGTACTCCGAGACGCTGTAAGACGTGTTCCCAGCGCTCTCGCGAAAATTTCGCGAGGCCCGCAATGCGTTTGAGCTTTTCCCGGTAAAAGACCGCCAGAATTTGTCAACCATGGAAGGCCAGATGATCGCCATCATTCCGTTCCGTAGCCGGATGGTTTGGAGGAGTCGGATCGGTTACGGAACCTGAGATTGGCAACCCGATTTCGAAGTTGGCTCAAGCCTTCGGCCGCTCGCATCGCCAACTGCCGGCGGGGATCGTCGTGTTCTAAAGACTGAATCCTCTCTGATCCGAAAATCTGCACAACCGCTCCAGCCAACGACAGAACCGTTAGCAGGACGATAATCAGCACCCTGGGTGGCCATGATTTCTTCTCCGGCAGGTTCGCCGGATCGACCACATTTACAGTGGGGATCTCCTTGGCTTCCTGGATTCGTGCCAGTTCGTACTGCTGGTTCAGCAACTCGTAGACGGTCTCCTGAATTTTCACGCGCCGGTAGAGATCAGCCCACTCAACGCCGAGCAAGGGCAGCTTGCGGATGGCTGGATATATCTGGTCGGGCTGGGCAGCGTTGGAAACCAGCGAGGCGTCCGTGCCTTGCAGCTTCTGCGCTTGGCGCTTGAGCTCGTCGACTCTGGCTTGCAGCGACCGGACGCGAACGTTGTTGCCGGTATACATCTGCTCCAGACTCTGCAGTTCCGACTGCGCGGCAATGAGTTGGCCCTGCAGGACACCCGCAGACTCCACCATGGCTTTCGTTTGTTCCTTGATGTCGAGAGCAGTGTTCTTGCTGGCAAACGCGCTGAATTGCTTCTCAGCATCTTCGAGGTCGCTCTTGACCGAGATGAGCCGCTGCTCGATGAAGATCCGCTCGCGTCGGGCCGAGGAAGTGCTGACCTGAGACACGAGATGGTTCAGCTCTTCCACATACGCCTGCGCGATGTCGTGAGCACGCTGCGGATTTCTGTCCTCCACTGTTAGCGTGATGACGCCGCTCTTCCGGTCTTCGCTCACGTCGGTTCGGCGGTTCAGCTTCTTGCGCGCGTCCTGTTTATAGCGAGACCAATAGACCTTCTGAAGGTCTAACTTGTCAACCACCCGATCTTGCACACTCCGGCTGCGGAAGAGATCGACAAAGAGCGCACCCGAACCCTTCGCCCCCAGCAGGCCTCCAGCCATGGCGGCCAGCTCCGGGGACGCCTTCGAGGCTAACGCGGCCAGCATAGTTCCGGCGCCGCTCATGGAGTCGGGCGGCATGATGCTAACTGAGGCTTCATACTGGTTCGGGATGAGGAACGCGACGACGGTGCTGATTCCAAGCGCCCATGCGGCGACACGGTAGAGCATCCGGCGTTTTTCCCACAACAACTGAAGAGCCGGAAGAACGCCTGGAGCGGGTTGGTCCGGAGCGGGCTCGGCGGCTACCGGAGGGGACGGGAACTCGACCTCCGTGACCGGATCAATCTCGTGAATCACTGTGTTTTGTCTAAGGCTCTCCACTATCGGTTCTCGTGTTCCTCGGTGAATATATCCGCCCTCGACTGCGAATTCGCGGTCAAATTCCCCGCATCGCAAAGATCGTGGTATGCAGGAGGATCGCAACGTCCATGAAGAAATTTCGGTGCTTGATGTAATAGAGATCGTATTCGATATTCTCATGAATGAGGTAGTTGCGGTCACCACTGAGTTGCCAGAGTCCAGTGATTCCCGGTTTTACCTGCAGACGCTGAGAATGACGTTTGGTGTAGGTTTCGACGATGAATGGCATCTCGGGACGAGGTCCAACCAGCGACATATCGCCCAGGAACACATTCAGCAATTGGGGAAGCTCATCCAGACTGGTGCGCCGGAGGAAGCGACCAATCCGCGTAATCCTGAAATCGTTTGACTCTTTCGGAGAATAGGCGTAGGCGGGAGCCTCCAGGTACATGGTTCGGAATTTGAACATACGGAACTTTCGCCCGTTCAGGCCAACACGTTCCTGCTGAAAAAGCGCTGGGCCCTTGGAATCGAGTCTGATTAGAATGGCGAGCAGCAGAAAGAGCGGCGAACCGATGGCCAGCAGAGCCGTGGCTCCGATGAAGTCGAAAATCCGTTTGGCCCACTCGTAGGTGAAGCGCCTCGGGCCGCGGCTGAACGAGGCTAGTAGAACGCCGTCAATGTCCTGAAAGTCAACCAACGGATCTGAGTGAACAAAGTGGCTAGGGACAAAGGACACGCGCGCGTTTGCCGCCATTGCTTCTTCGGCTGCCAGGTGAAACTTCTCGTGTTGAAGGGAAGGGATAGCGATCACAACCAGGTCGGCGGCGCATTCCGTAACCAAGTGCCGGCTCATTGGACCACGCATCACGGACGCTGACCGCCGATTCTCGTAGCCCAATTCAAAAATGGCACTGCCAACCTTTGCGGCGTTGTCATCCACAAACGCCACCGGTTCCAGTCCGAGTTTCGGAGAACGGCGTAGAACCGAGTAGACGCGGCGCCCAGTGGATCCCGAGCCGTAGATCAAAACACGTTCAATGCCATAGCCCTTGGCATGCAGGTGCTGCACCAGCATGTAAACGAGATGCTTTTCAAGAAAGAGAAAGAGTGGCACCAAGCCCAAAGCGATTACCAGTAGCCAGCGTGAAAACAGGTAGCTGGTGAAGAAACTCACGCCTAGTATGAAACCCAGAGCCTGCACGGACACGCGGAGTACGTGCTCCGTTTCACGTACACGCAACAAGCTGGTTCCGCGCGAGTACGCGCCTACGCGGTCCAGCATGAGGACGATTACGACTGCGAACGTAGCGGACACGCCAAAAACGACCGAACGCGGATAGTAAACCTGCTTGCCCAATCCGAGGAGGTAGTACGCCGCGTAGCTTGACATGACTGCGCCAATTACGGTCGCAAAATCAGCGAGCACTTCCAGTTTTGTCAGGTGACTTTGGAACCGTCCGGCAGGAGTGCGCCTCCCGACCGGCGTAACCAGAGTCAGATCGGGAGCGAGAATGGATTGACTTTTCGGCGAAGTTGCTAAATCGATCGAGGAGGGCATATTGAAAGTTCGTCGTTAATGTGCCGCGATTCTAAACGATTGTCAATCTTGAACTTTTCGCTGCCGGTCACTAGTCTGAACCGTTCTTTCGCGAAAGACCCTTGGGCCAAAATGACAACTGCACCGACGAGGTGACATTGGACTGCCGGGTCGGCGCGATCACCGGAAAGGTCCAAGCTTCATATTGGACCCCAGCCGACACGCTGAAGCTCGACCGCACCCAGAAATCCCCGCGGACACTTGCGTTGGCCTCGGTGCCGCCATTGGTGATGAACTCATGGCTGACTTTCAGATGCCTGAATTCGAATTGTAGTTTGTTACGCGGCGTGAACCAATAAGTCGTCCAAGCCTGTACGCCCTGGCCTTCGCGTCCGACCCAATTGCCCATCAAATGTCCCGCATTCTGGAAGCCCGAGATCCACGTCGGATCGTAGTAAAAGAAGCCGTGTCCGACAATTCCCCCAATCGGCGGATCGGTCTCGATTCCCTCGGCGCGGAAATCCATCTTCGGTATCTTTGGCAGTCGGGGAATGTAGATTCCTCCAAGCCAAGCCGCAACATCAGGACCAGCAAGTGGGCTGAAAGTATCATGCTGAGTGAAGCCATCAGCGTAAAAAGTCAATCCCAGGCGGGGAAACCGGTAGCTGAAATCCACACCTGACCGTCGTGCTCCGGGCTTGTTGGCAGCGCCCGGGGCGGTGATTGAGGTCGAAAACACGCTTCTGAGAAATGTGTGAATGGTTAACGGGTAGCCAGGTCCACCATAGTCAGTCGTCCGCGACATCCCAAACTCGAAATTGGACGTTGGTTTGAAGCTGAATCTCTCCCCGTGGACGATAGGCTGCGGGTGCAGGGATTGGCCATAGTGACCAACGAGCCCCGAAGGCGTGTACATGAATTCGTATCCTGAATACTGCCCAATAAAGAACTCAACCCGCATCGGTCCAAGCAATCCCAAGAAACTGGGAAGCTTGAAAGGTGTGACCCGGTTGATGCGGAACAGGGTCAGCGGATCGGCACTGTCGCTTAACATCATTCCCCCGCCCTCGTCGGGTCCCCACCACAGGCTTTGTTTTCCGTACGAAAGTTGCCAGTCGGAGACGTTCATCGCGACATACGCATCCAGTAAACGGCCACGGTCAGTAGTGGGTGTCGGGGTGTCCGGTGGCACTGGATATGGCGGCGAAATACCAATAAGGCCAAAATCGGCTTGCGAAATGGCGTTGCGAGCAGACAACGGGAGAGCGGGTGCCGACGGAGAATGTTGATATTCGCTGCGGATATAAACTGCAAATGGACCGTCGGCGGTCCATCCCGACAACCCCGAAACATTGTTAAAGCCCCGCTCCTCAGGCCGGCCAAAATCATTAGTAATTGTCTCGCCAAAGTGATAGCCGTCAGTAAGCGGTTTGCCTACGATCTCTGTACTTCGCGTATAGGATGATTCCAGGCGGATTTCAGCATTGTCCCCACCTCCCAGCAAATTCACTTCGCGGCCGAATTCTACCCGCAGTTCCTGGTAAAGCCGCGCTCCTTCGGCCTCGCCTGCCTCGTCGTCGTCGACGCGATCCGCAGCCTCGCTTACCTGCCGCGCACATTCCATACGTGTCCATGGACGCATTCCCGCGATACCGCTATCGACATACCCCAGAGCCGTCAGCCGCTCCAGCGCCGGATAGATCCAGCTATCCAGTGGAACGTAAGGCGATCCCATGAACTTGGACTGCCAGTGTGACGGCCTCTCAGGCCGGATCGCTGGAGTGTCCCAAGTCGCTCCACGGAGATCGGGATTGTGGTGGTGCCGATAAACGTACTCACTGGTCAGATACCCGAGCGCCGCGCCTACCAGAACGTCAGAGGGAAAGTGCTCCTTCGCATTGACCCGCGATGCGCTCACCAGCGTCGCCAGTCCGTAGGAGAGGAACTTCATGAATGGGTTGGGATACTCGTGCGCCACGGTTCCCGCGATCGACCAGGCTACCGCTGAATGTTCGGAGGGAAAGGATGTACCACTGTGCCAGAATTTCCCGTTCGCGTCGTCTTTGTATGGCCTTTCCCGGCCCGTCGCATACTTGAGGGCTTCCACCACTGCCAGACTGTCAATGGACGCTTCTCCACTTAGGAACCCCGTTTCACGCTGATGGTCGTCGTGGTCCATGAGTCCCAGGAAGTAAAGTCCTCCGGCGCCTGC
>Ga0209415_10008213_pt1 | contig 18132 bp, 20 predicted proteins | sample PeaSoiSIISIP2007_FD_187696 | JGI IMG/M metagenome (GOLD analysis project Ga0209415, IMG submission 187696) | Peat soil microbial communities from Weissenstadt, Germany - SII-SIP-2007 (SPAdes) (version 2) | ecosystem: Environmental > Terrestrial > Soil > Wetlands > Peat | place: Germany... | reverse complement strand
CCCGACCGGCCACGATCATGAGGTCGGCCTGGCGCGGCGAGGCGCGGAACACCTCCATGCCGAGGCGGCTGATGTCGAAGTCGGCCGCGCCGACCGACATCATCTCGATGGCGCAGCAGGCCAGACCGAAGGTGGCCGGCCAGACGCTGTTGCGTCGCGCCCACTTGACCAGGTCTTCGAGTCGACCCGTCAGGAAGTTGTGCTGGAGGTCCTCGAGCCCCATCGTCCTCGCCTACGCGGCGCGCCCAGGCGACGGCGGCTCCGCCGTGATTCGGGAGATGGTCGACTCCGACGTGCGGGGCGGCGTGGCCACCTGCAGTCGCTTGGCCGGGCCCCAGGTGAGGGCCCCGTTGCTGACCAGGTAGAGGAACGAGACGAGGACGGCCGCTGCGAACACCAGGACCTCCACCAGGCCGAATGTGTGCAACTGGCGGAAGATGACCGCGAACGGGTACAGGAACACGATCTCGATGTCGAAGATGATGAAGATCATGGCCACCAGGTAGAAGCGCACCGGGAAGCGCTCGGGCGGCTCGCGGTCGGGCACGATGCCGCACTCGTAGGGGGCAATTTTGGCCGCGGTGGGCTTGCTTCTCGGTCCGAGGAGGGAGGAGGCCACGAAGGACCCGACGCAGAAGATCAGGCCCAGCACCAGCATGACGAAGATGGGCAGGTACTGTTCCATCTTGCTCCCCGGTTTACCACGGCGCGCTTCGGCGGAGCACATCCGCCCAGGTCCGCTCGGCGGGAACCCGACCGGTCCCGCCGACCTACGATTCTGGCGGTGACCGCGCGCGGCGCCGGGACGAAGACACCCGGTCACGACGGCCAATCGCCGGCCAAACGGACCCGTCCGCCGCGCCCCGCGGCGGGCCGGAGCGCGCCGGTCGCGCCCCGGGCGGCTCGGCCGACCGCGCGCCGGAGCGCACCGGCGCGGCGCGCCGGGCGCGTCCACGACGTCCTCGTGGTGGGGGCCGGGCCCTCGGGGGCCGCCTGCGCCTACTGGTTGGCCGACGCCGGCTGGGACGTGGCCGTCGTCGAGAAGAAGCACTTCCCGCGCGAGAAGACCTGCGGCGACGGCCTCACCCCGCGCTCGGTCCGACAGCTGGCCGACATGGGCGTGGAGGAATCGCTGGCCGGCGCGCACCGCTATGGCGGGCTGCGCTCGGTCGGCTTCGGGCGCTCCCTCGAGCTCACCTGGCCGGCCCATCCGGACTTCCCGAACTACGGCTACACGGTGACGCGCCACGACCTCGACGGGCTGGTGGCCGAGCGCGCGCTCAAAGCGGGGGCGACCGTCCTCCAGGGAACCGAAGCGCTCGAACCGATCCTCGAATCGCCGCCGGACGAGGCGACCGGCGAAGAGCTCGACGCGCTGCCGGTCTGCAACGGCGCCGTCGTGCGCGAGGGGGCGAAGACCCGCCAGCTGCGCGCCCGCTACGTGGTGGTGGCCGACGGGGCCAACTCCCGGGTCGGCCGCGCGCTCGGCCTCGTGCGCGACCGCGCCTACCCCCAGGGAATGGCGCTGCGCGGCTACTACCGCTCAGAACGCCACGACGAGCCCTGGATCGAGTCGCACCTCGACATCCGCGATGCGAACGGGGACATCGTCCCCGGCTACGGCTGGATCTTCCCGCTGGGCGACGGTCGGGTGAACGTGGGGGTCGGTCTCCTCTCCACCGACCGGCGGTGGCGGGGCGTGAACACCACCAAGCTCATGGAGGCCTTCGTCGCCGGCGTGGGGGCGTCGTGGGGCCTGAACGAGGCCACTTGCTGCGGTCCGCCCACCGGGGGCCGACTGCCCATGGGGATGTCGGTCGGCCCGCGGGTCGGTCCCAACACGGTCGTGATCGGCGACGCCGGGGGCCTCATCAACCCGTTCAACGGCGAGGGCATCGCCTATGGCTACGAGACGGGGCGCTTCGCCGCCGCCTCGTTGGCCGAGGCGCTGAACGGCGGCGGTGCGGACGCGCTCGCCTCCTACGAGGAACGCATCCGCGACGCCTACGCCGAGTACTACCGCGTGGGTCGCGCCTTCGTCCGGCTGGTGAGCAACCCCGCCGTCATGCGCGCCTGCGTCTCGGTCGGCATGCGTTCGGAGGCCATCATGAACCAGCTCCTGCGCATCATGGCCAACCTCATGCGACCCGACGGCCACGGCGCGGCCGAGGTCGGCTACTCCGCGTTGGTGGCCCTGGCCAAGGTGCTGCCACCCGGCATCATCGAGGGCACCCTCACCCGCTGACCGCCGGTCACCAGCCGGCCGCCACCGCGGCCGCCGCCTCCCCGGCCGCCTCGACGGCCAACGCCAGCTCGGCCTCGCCGTGGGAGAGGCCCGGGAAGAGCACCTCGTAGGGGCCCGGCGCCAGCGCGACGCCGCGCGCCAAGAGCGCGTGGAAGAGCCGGGGGTAGGCGCCGTCGGCCACGACGCGCCGCACGTCGGCCATCGTGCGCGCCGGTCCGAGATCGCTCCCGGGCGCGCCGACCAGCAGCCCGACCAGCGGCCCGACCGAACACGTCCGCGCCGCCAGGCCGCCCTCGGTGATCGAGCGCTCGAGGCCGGCCGCGAACGCCGCGGCTCGCTGCGTCAGCGCCGCGTAGTCCTCGGCGCCGACCCGGTCGAGCACCGCCCGCCCGGCGGCCGTGGCCAGGGGGTTCCCCGACAGGGTGCCCGCCTGGTAGACGGGGCCCGACGGCGCCAGACAGGCCAGCACCTCGGCCCGCCCGCCGAAGGCCCCGAGCGGGAGCCCGCCGCCGATCACCTTCCCGAAGCACCACAGGTCCGGTGTGACGCCGAGGACCTCGCTGGCGGCGCCGGGCCCGAGCCGGAACCCGGTGATGACCTCGTCGAAGACGAGCAGGGCGCCGGCCGCGTCGCAGGCGCGTCGCAGACCGGCGAGGAACCCCGGATCGGGCGGCACCAGGGTCATGTTGGCGGCCACCGGTTCGACGATGACGCACGCCACCGAGGTGTCGAGCTCGGGCACCGTGTTGTACGCGACGACCACGGTGTCGGCCACCGCCCCGACCGGCACGCCGGCCGAGGCCGGGAGTCCGAGCGTGGCCACCCCGCTCCCGGCGCCGGCCAGGAGCGCGTCGGCGTGGCCGTGGTAGCAGCCGTCGAACTTCACGATGCGGTCCCGGCCGGTGAACCCGCGCGCCACGCGGACCGCGCTCATGGCCGCCTCTGTCCCCGACGAGACCAGCCGGACCTGGTCGCACCCCGGCACCCGCCCGCAGATCGCCTCCGCCAGCAGCACCTCGCCGGGCGTCGGCATCCCGAACGTCGTCCCCCGGGCGGCCGCGTCGACGAGGGCCGCGGTCACCACCGGGTGTGCGTGCCCGAGGAGCACCGCGCCGTAGGACTGGATGAAGTCGAGGTAGCGGCGACCGTCCGCGTCGAAGATCCAGGGTCCCTCCCCGCGCACCACGGTGAACGGCTCTCCGCCGACCGAGGCGAACGAGCGAACCGGCGAGTCGACCCCGCCGGGAATGGAGCGCCGGGCGCGGGCCAGCCACGACGCGTTGGTCGGGGGGGCCGCGGCCGGATCGGCCGGCGGCTCAGCCACCGAGTGCTTCGGCCAGCTCGCCGGCGAAGTAGGTCAGCACGAAGTCGGCACCGGCCCGCTTGATGGCGGTGAGCGACTCGAGCGCCACGGCGGGCCCGTCGATCCAGCCGCGCTCGGCGGCCGCCACGATCATGGCGTACTCGCCGCTCACCTGATAGGCGGCCACGGGCACGTCGACCGTGGCCCGCACCGCCGCCAGCACATCGAGGTTGGTGCCGGCCGGCTTCACCATCACGACGTCGGCCCCCTCGGCCACGTCGAGCGCCACCTCGGCCAGCGCCTCTCGGCGGTTGGCGGGGTCCTGCTGGTAGCCGCGACGGTCACCCCCGCCCGCAATCGTGACCTCGACCGCCTCGCGGAACGGGCCGTAGAGGGCCGACGCGTACTTGGCGGCGTAGGCGAGCACCGCCACGTCGCAGCGGCCGGCCCCGTCGAGGGCGGCCCGGATGGCGCCCACCTGGCCGTCCATCATCCCGCTCGGGGCGACCACGTCGGCCCCCGCCTCGGCCTGGGCGAGCGCCGTCTGCTGGTACAGCGCCAAGGTGGCGTCGTTATCCACCTGGCCGCGCGCGTCGAGGACCCCGCAGTGGCCGTGGTCGGTGTACTCGTCGAGGCACAGGTCGGCGATCAGCACCAGCTCATCGCCGAGGGCGGCCCGGACGTCGGCGAGGGCGACTTGCACGATGCCGTCGGGGTCGAACGCGCCCGACCCGACGGAGTCCTTGCGCTCGGGGACCCCGAAGAGGATGACACCGGGCACACCCAGGGCCGAGAGCCGCTTGGCCTCGGCCACGAGCGTGGACCGGGAGTGCTGGACCTGACCGGGCATGGACGGGATCGCCACGGGCTCCTCGGTCCCCTCGCGCACGAACAGCGGCGCGACGAAGTCGTCGACGCTGAGCCGCGTCTCGGCCACCAGCCGCCGCAGGGCCGGTGTCCGGCGGAGCCGACGGAGCCGGCGCTCGGGGTATCCCACGGCCCCAGCCTACGACCGCACCCCAGGGACGGCATCACGGGCGGGCCGCCGCGCGGTGGGCCACCAGCGCCGCCACCAGCCCCTCGACCGAGGGCTCGTCGGCCTCGATCTCAACCGGGAGCCCGGCCGCCCGGGCGGCCTGCGCGCTCACCGGCCCGATGCAGGCCACCGCCTTGGGCGCGGCGAGGGGACGCCCCGCATCGTCGCGGCCCGCCAGGTAGGCCGAGATCGTCGACGGCGAGGCGAAGATGACCACGTCGGCACCGGCCAGCTCGTCGGCCAGCGCCGCGGCGGGGGGCGGCCCGGGGACGGTGCGGTAGGCGACCACCTCGTCGACGGTCCATCCCTTCGCTCGGAGCCCGGCCGCCAGCGTCGGGCGCGCCGAGGCAGAGCGGGGGAACAGCACGCGCCCCCCCGGGGCCGGCGCCCGCGCGAATGCGTCGACCAGGCCCTCGGCCGACGAACGATCGGGCACCAGGTCGGCGGTCAGATGCACGGACTCGAGCGCCTCGGCCGTGGCGCGGCCGACCGCCGCCAGGCGGGCGGCGCCGAGCGAGCGGGCGTCTCGCAGCAGCGCGGCCACCGGGCCAACGGCGTTGGCCGACGTGAAGGCGACCCAGTCGTATTGCCCGATCTCGGCCACCGCCCGGCGCAACGCGGCACCGCCGTCTGCGGCGGCTTCGATCGAGATCAGGGGCAGCTGCAGGACACGGGCGCCGGCCGCCAGCAGCGCCGCCGCGAGGGGGTCGCTCTGCTCGGGGGCGCGGGTCACCACCACCGTGCGGCCCGCCAGCGGCGCCGCGGTCGACTCAAGCACCAGGCCGGCGACGGCTCCCACCACGATCACCGACGGGGAACCAAGGGTCACCGAGGCCAACCCGCGAAGCGTCGTCCGCGCCACGCGCTGGGCCCGCATCGTTCCCCACTCGACGACCGACGCCGGCGTCTCGGGCGGGAGGCCGGCCCCCATCAGACGGTCCGCGATGGCCGCGCGGGTGGCCATGCCCATCAGGATGACGAGGGTCCCGCCGACCCTGGCCAAAGACTCCCAGTCGACGCCGGGCGCGGTGTCGTCGCCCACGTGACCGGTGACGACCGTGACCGACGTCGAGAGCCCCCGGTGGGTCACCGGCACGCCCGCCGCCTCGGGCACCGCCACGGCGGAGGTGACGCCGGGCACGACCTCCCACGGCACGCCGGCCGCCTGCAGCGCTTGGGCCTCCTCGCCACCGCGCCCGAAGAGGAAGGGATCGCCGCCCTTCAGGCGCACGACCGTCCGGCCGGCGCGCCCGTGGGAGACCAGCAGCGCGTTGATGTGGCCTTGGCGCGCCGGGCCGGCGCCCACCTCGCCGGCGGGCGAGTCATCGGTGGCGGGACGCTTGCCGGCATCGATCAAGAGCGCGCCGGGGTGGGCGAGTCCGAGCACGGCTCGGTCGATCAGTCGGTCGTAGACGACCACGTCGGCGATCGCCAGGAGGGCGGCGCCGCGGCGGGTCAGCAATCCCGGGTCACCGGGTCCGGCGCCCACCAGGTAGACGGTCACGGTGCGTCGCCGTCAGCGGGCGGAGATCGCGTCGGCACGGTCCCAGCCCTCGATCGACGCGCCGCCGCACTCCTCGAGCAGTCGCGTGGCGATCGCCGCACCGAGGGCCTCGGGCTCCTCGCCCTCGCCGTGGGTCCGCAGGACCACCCGGCCGTCGCCCGTCGCCAACATCCCGTCGAGCCGCAGCCGGCCCTGCACCAGGCGGGCCCACCCGGCGACGGGCACCGAGCACGACGCGCCGAGGGCCTCGAGCAGGGCTCGCTCCGCGTCGAGCGCTCGATGGCTGTCGGGGTCATCGATCGCGCGGAGCAGGGCCGCGGTCTTCTGGTCGTCCGCCCGGCACTCGACCGCCAGGGCGCCCTGCCCGATCTGGGGCAGCATCGTGTTCGGCGACAGCACATGGACCGGCCGATCCGAGAGCCCGAGGCGATCGAGGGCGGCCATCGCGACCACCACGGCCGCGACGTCCTCGGCGTCGGTGCGCGCGACCCGGCGCTCCACGTTCCCTCGCAGGTCGACGAAGGTGAGGTCCGGGCGAAGGTTGGCGAGCTGGGCCCGCCGGCGAGCCGAGCCGGTGGCGATCCGGGCGCCGGGCGCCAGTGCCGACAGCGCGACCCCGACCAGGGCGTCGCGCGGATCGGCTCTCGGGGGGACGGCCGCGATGCGAAGACCGTCGACCCCACGCGGCGGCAGGTCCTTGGCGGAGTGCACCGCCAGCTCGGCCCCCCCGTCCAGCACGCAGCGCTGGATCTCCTTGGCGAAGACCCCTTGGCCGCCGATCCGGTCGATCGGCGCGTCGGCCATCAGGTCGCCCTTCGTCGTGACGACGACGTTCTCGGTCCGGATGCCCGGGTGCGACCGCGCCAGCGCGTCCGCCACCAGGCCGGCCTGGCGGAGGGCGAGCGCGGAGCCGCGCGTCGCGATGCGCAGGACCCCCTCGACCCGCCCGCCGTGCTCGGGCCCCATGGCGATCAGAGATCGAAGAGGATGCGGAGTGCCTCGACCAAGCGCTCGCCCCTCGGCGTCGACGCCGTCTCCTTCAAGAGCATCGTGGGCTCGTGCAGCAACTTGGCGAGCGCCGCCCGGGACGCCTCTTCGATCTCGGCCCAGGCCTCGTCCGTGAGCTGACCGAATTGTGGGCGGCGGCGCTCGAGCTCGGCGACCCGGATCCCCTCCAGACGGGCCCGCAGCGCGCTGATGACCGGGGCCGCAGCCCGGGCCCGGCTGGTGTCCCGGTAGCGGGCGAGCTCTTCGGACACGATCGCCCGCACGCCCTCGATCTCGGCCTCCCGGGCGCGCGCCGTCTCGTCGAGCGAGGTCCGCACGTCGCCGATGTCCATCAGTCGGACGCCGGGGACATCGGCCACGCCGCGGTGCACGTTGCGGGGGACGCCGAGGTCCACGGCCAAGAGGGGGCGTTCGGTCCTCGACCCGAGCGGCGCCAACTGCTCGGCGCCGATGACCGGGCCGTCGGCGTCGAGGGCGCTCAGCACGACGTCCGCCGCCGCGGCTATCTCGGGGAGCGCCGAGAGCGGCACCGTCCGCAGCGCGGCCGGGGACCCCAGCTCTGAGACCAGCGCGGCCGCGCGGTCCTCCGATCTGTTCACGAGCACGACGTCGCGCGGAGCGTTGCCCTCCGGCAAGGACACCACCGCCCGGGTCAGGCCGGCGCCCACCTCGCCTGCGCCGACCACCACCACCGTGGTGCCCGAGAGCCCTTCGGGCAGGGCCCGGGCCGCCAGGGCGACGGCGGCGTGCGCGAACGAGGCGGTCCCACGGCCGATGGCCGTCTCGGCGCGCACCCGCTTGCCGGTCTCGACCGCGTGACGGAACAGGCCGGCCAAGACCGGCCCGCTCACCCGCTCGTCGTGCGCCTGCTGCCAGGCCCGCCGCACCTGGCCTAGCACCTCGGACTCGCCGACGACGATCGACTCGAGGCCGCCCGCCACCGCGAAGAGGTGCGCCGCCACGTCGTCGTCGAAGCGGACGGTGACGTAGGGCTCCAGCTCAGCCGCCGTCATCCCGGCCTTCTCGGCCAGCAGCTCATGGACCTCGCTCACCGCGTCGTGGAACCGGTCGACGACGGCGTAGACCTCGGTGCGCAGGCAGGTGGACAGCAGCACCGACTCCTCGAGGTTGGCACGATCGCGCAGCAGGCCGAGCACCTTGGCCCGGTCGGCCTCGGGCACGGCGACGCGCTCTAAGAGCTCGAGCGACGCGCTGGTGTGCTCCAGTCCTACGACGACGACAGCCACCGTGCCGGCCTTTCCCGATCCGGCCGCTCTCGCGGCCCCTCCGGATCGCTCGATCTATCGGGCCGAGCGTTGCAGGCCCCGGCGGGCGGGTCGTGCCGGGGTCGAGACCGCCCGCCGCGCCATTCCAGCATGACGACCAGTTTCGCAGGCCGCCGGGCCTTCCCCCTCATCGCGGGCGCCGCCCGGCCCGCCGTCGCTCGCCGGTCCCGTCCCGGCCCACCACGCCGAGCGACGACACCGGGCCGTCCACGCCGCCCGGACCCGAACGGGCCTGGTAGAAGCTCATGACCTGCAGCTCGATCGACAGATCGACGTTGCGCAGGACGACGTGGGGGGGCACCGTGAGCACCCGGGAGGCGAAGTTGAGGATCGACGGCACGCCGATCGAGACCAGGGCGTCGGTCACCTCCTGGGCCACGGCAGCCGGGGTGGCCACGACGCCCACGGCCGGGCGCTCCTCGGCCGCCACGGTGGCCAGGTCGTCGATGTGCCGCACCCGCACGGAACCCACCATGGTCCCCACGACCGCCGGATCGGCGTCCAACAGCGCCCCCACCCGGAACCCGTGGGAGGAGAAGCCCTCGGAGTTGGCGAGCGCCCGCCCCAGGTTGCCGATGCCCACAATGGCGATCGGCCAGTCCCGGTCTGCCCCCAAGGCCCGGTCGATCTGGGCCACCAGCAGGGCGGCGTCGTAGCCGGTGCCCCGGGTGCCGAAGGATCCGAGATGGGAGAGGTCCTTGCGCACCTTGGCCGCGTTCACCCGTGCCCGGACGGCCAGTTGCTCGGAGGACACGGTCCGTTGGTCGCCCGCCAACAGTTCCGAGAGGATCCGCTGGTAGACGGGCAGGCGGACCACGGTGGCCTCCGGAATGCGCCGCCCCCGGAACTCCGAGCCCTCGCCGGCCATCAAGCCGGATCGTACCGGCGCCCCGGCGCCGCACCGTCACCAGGTGAGCTCGACGTGCGAGCCGCTCCGCAGGGCCAGGCGGTCGGCGGCCGAGCCCCGGTTCACGACGAGGGCCAGGAACCCGTTGGCGTCCACCAGCAGCCCGAGCTCGCCCTGGGCCAGGTCGGAGAACGCGGCGATCGGCCGGAGCGCCAGGTCCCCCGAACCGGCGCCGCCGGCGCCGCCGTCCGCCACGCGCACGGCCGACGGGCCGTCCGGCGCTCCCGCGAGATCCGCCGCCCGCGCCGCCAGCTGGACATTGCCGAATCGGTCCACCCAGGTCACCTCCGCCCTGAGCACCGTCAAGCGACCCGCGGCGTCGGACTCACTGACCAGCAGAGGCGGCCGCAGCCGAACCAGGCCGGCGGGCTCGATCGGCGCGCCGAGGGCCGGCATCGGCGTCCCTGCGCAGAGGGCCGCGGCGGCCGGCGCCAGCACGTCCCGGCCGTCGAACGTGCCCGCGCCGGGAAGCCGCGCCAGCTCGACGGCCCGGGCGATGGCGCCTACCCGCTCGGCGGCGCCCACCAACAAGCCGTTGTCGGGACCGACGAACCAGCGCGGCCCGCCGGTCGAGGAGACCTCGACGGCCACGGCCCGGCGCGAGCCCCCGACGCCAGGGTCGACCACCGCCAGCACCAGCCCCGGCCCGAGGTGGTCGACCGCGCGCTCGAGCAGGGCGGCGGCCCCGCGCACATCGAACGGGCGCACGCGATGGCCGAGATCGATGACGCGCGCCCGGGGCGCCCGGCGGGCGAGCACCGCGTGGACCACGCCGACGAACTCGTCGTCCAGCCCGTAGTCCGACAGGAAGTAGACGGTGGTCGGGCCCGGCGAGCGCCGGCGGCCGATCAACCTGCCTTGTAGAGACGTTCGGCCACGTACTGGTCGACGTCGGCCGCGGGCAGCCGGAAGGAGCGCCCGATGCGCACCGCCGGCAGCTCGCCGGCGTTGATCAGCCGGTACACCGTCATGTTCGACACTCGCAGCGCCGCGGCTACCTCGCCGACAGTGCGGAAGTGCACAACCTCACCCTGATCTTCCATCAGCCCGACCCCCTGCGCGAGGCGACTGTAGGTCACCGGGACCGGGCGGGAAAGCGCCTTCTGACGCCCTCAGCGGGCCAGCTGGCGGGAGCGTTCCACGGCCGCCGCCACCGCCTCGATGAACGCGGAGCGGACGGCCCGCGCCTCGAGGGTGCGAATCGCCGCGGCGGTCGTCCCGCCCGGTGAGGTGATGTCCGCCCGCAGCCGCTCGGGGGTCTCCCCCGTCACTGCCAGCAGCTTGGCCGACCCGAGGACCGTCTCGACCACCAGGCTCCGGCTCACCTCACGCGACAGCCCGGCGGCGACGCCGGCCTCGATGAGCGACTCCACCATCAAGAACACGTAGGCCGGACCCGAACCGGAGACGCCGGTGACGGCGTCGAGCTGGCGCTCGGGAACCCGGACCACCGTGCCGACCGCGGCCAGGATCGACTCGGCCCAGTCGAGGTCGGCGGCACGGGCGAGGCTCCCCCCCGAGATGGCAGAGACGCCGGCTCCCACGAGGACCGGCGTGTTGGGCATGGCCCGCACGACCACCGCACTCCCCCCGAGCGCGGCCTCGAGCCGCTGGCTGGGAATGCCCGCGACGACCGACAGGATCCGACCGACCCCAGCCGCGCCCAGCACCCGGCAGGCCGCCTCCGCCGCGTCGGGCTTCACGGCCAGCACCGCGCCGCCGGCGCCCTGCACCAGGTCCGGATGCACCTGCTCTTCGACAACCAGCCCGGGGTGCGCGCCCGCGAGCTCCGACCGGCGGGCCGCCACCGGCTCGATGACGGCCAGCTCGTCCGGCGAGGCCCACCCGGCCCCCAGCAGACCGGCCACGAGCGCCCCGCCGATGCGTCCGCCGCCAATGACCAGGAGCTTCGTCGGCATCTTCAGAGGGTAACCCTCTGCGTCTTGGTGCTCGCGCCTCAGCTGCGCCGCGGTCGGCGTCGGTAGAGGGCGGGGTAGCCGAGGGTCATGGCGGTCGGGAAGTGGTCGTCCACGTAGAGGAGGGACGAGCCCGCGATGCGATCGAGCTCGTCGTCGTCCAGCTGGGACGCGGGCACCTTGCCCACCAGGTAGACGGCGTCCTCGGGTCCGAGGCAGAAGCTCATCCCGTAGAGGTCGCTGTTGCAACGGAGGAGGTATTGGTAGACCTCGGCCACGTTCTCCTCGGGCGCCGGCATGAACTGGGCCTCGTGGTGCAGCGTGCGCTGCCGCAACGTGAGCCAGAGGGTGATGACGTCCTTCTCCTCCCCCCGGAAACGCAGGTACCAGCGGTGCGACGCCGTTCGGTCCGTCACCTCCTGGCGCTCGGCGGCCAGCAGGGCCTCGCCCTTGGCCAGCTGTCGCTCCGCCCAGGCGTCGATGGTGGCGACCACCGCCGCCCGCTCCTCTTCCTCTGGCAGATCGACGACCGGCATCTCGGCGGCTCAGGGCCGACGCGGCGCGGTGCTCAACACTCGACCAGTCGGCCCGTCACCAGCTCATCGTGGATGACGGCGAGGAGGGCGGCGGCCCGGCGCCAGGTGTAGCCGCGGGCGCGCCGGGCCGAGTTGGTGCCGAGGCGCTCGGCCAAGAGGGGGTCGTCCAGGATCTGGCGCACCGGGCCGACGAAGGCCGACGCGTGGTGGTCGTCCACCAAGAACCCCGTCTCGCCCGACTCGACGAGGGTGGTCAGCCCACCGACGGCGGCGGCCACGACGGGCGTGCCACAGGCCTCCGCCTCCAAGGCCACCAACCCGAACGACTCGGACCGGCTGGGGACGAGGCAGATGTCCGCCGCCCGATAGAAGCTGGACAAGAGCTCGTGCGGCTGGGGCGCCACCATCTTCAGCCGGTCGGCCACCTTCAGTTCCTCGGCCAGGGTGAGCAGCTCGTCATAGGCGCGTTGGCCGCGCGGCCCGCTCGGTCCGCCCACCACGACCAGCCAGCACGGTTCGCCCTCGTGGCGCAGCGCGGCGAGGACTCGGACCGCCAGATCCGCCCGCTTGAGGGGCTGGATGCGCCCGACGAACAGGAGCAGGGGACCCGACTGCGGCAGGCCGAGAGCCCGACGCGCCTGGTTCCTGTTCCCCGGGGCGAAGTAGGCGTGGTCGACCCCGGGGGGGACGACCCGGACCCGGGACGGCTGGGCGCCGTAGAGCGCGGCGATCTGCTCGGCTTCGACGCTGCAGGAGGCGAGCACGGCATCCGAGCACCGGATGATCTCGGCCTCGGCCTCCGCCCGGCGGTGCGGCATGTCGGCTTCGACCTCTTCGGGCCCGGCCTCCGCCTTCACCCGGTCGAGCGTGTGGAACGTGCAGACGAGCGGCAGGTCCAGCTCGTGCTTGATGACGTGGCCGGCCAGGCCCGAGAGCCAGTAGTTGGCGTGGATGGCCTCGAACGCTCCGCCCTCCTCCTCGGACAGCACGGACCCGCGGGACGAGGTCATGCGGGTGAGGACGCCGTCGGTGAACTGCGGAACGATGTCGGGCAGCGCTTCCTTCGCCAAGGGACCCTCGGGGCCGGCCACCACGTGGTGCACCCGCAGCCCGGGCTCGACGTCGACGATCGCGGGGAGGTCGGGGGCCCAGGCCCTGGTGAACACGTCGCAGGTGGCCCCGGCCCGCGCCAGCGCCGCGGCCAGCTCGCGCACATAGACGTTCATCCCACCGCTGTCGCCGGCACCCGGCTGGGCCAGCGGAGACGTGTGGAGAGAGAGGACGGCCAGCCGTCGCATGCCGCGACGAGCCTACCGGGAGGGGCTCTCGGCCCCGGTCCCCGCGGCGGCGTCGGTCGGTGCCTCGGCCCTGTGCTCGCGGCGGAAGGACAGGTAGATCTGGACCAGTGCCTGCTTGTGCTCCTCGGACAGGTGGGGATCGGTCATGATCTGGCGCTCGAGGTCACCCGACCCGTCCGGTGGATCGAGGATCCCCGCCTGGACGTAGAGGGTCTCGGCCGAGATCCGCAGGGCCCGCGCGATCTGCTGGAGGATCTCGGCCGAAGGCCGGCGAAGGCCCCGCTCGATCTGGCTCAGGTAGGGGTTGGAGATCCCCGCCAGCTCCGACAGCCGGCGCAGCGAGAGCTGGGCGGTGCCGCGCTGCTGGCGGATGAAGGTGCCGAGGTCGCGCAAGCGGCTCGACGGGTCGGTTGCCACGACTCGAGCGTACCGGTCGACCCTGGTCGGGCCGTGCCTAGGGGAGACGGCCGGCGCGCTCGGGAGGCCAGTAGCGATAGAGCACCGGCCCCACCAACCCCGCCGCGGCGACCGGCCCGAAGGTTCGGCTGTCGGTGCTGGCCGACGGGTTGTCCCCCAGCACCTCGACCCCGCCGGGGACGAGAGCGCTCACGCGCTTGACCAGCAGTCCCGGGTGGCCCGGCCGCCGGGGATCGCGCAGGGCGGCCAACTGGCCGACACGCCAGTGCCAGCGGGGGTGGCGGAGCACGAGGAGCCGATCGCCCGGCGCCAGGGCCGGCAGCATGCTGTCCCCGAAGACCTCGACCCGCCGCAGCAACCCCCAGAGCGCCGCCGACGATGCGGCCACGACCAGACCCCGGACCGGCACGGCGCCGAACCCCCGGACGGCTCGCCGACTCTGCCGGGCGGAGGGGCTGGATAGTGTGACGTCGTCGCCCACGCGCTCCACTGTGGACCGTGGGCGCAGGACGGACCAACCGGCACAGGAAGGCAGCCCCAACCATGTCCATGATCGACCGAGTGCTCACCGCCATCGACAAGGTGTCGGCTCCCACGATGATCCACGCCCACTGCGACCTGCCCTGCGGGGTCTACGACCCCGCCCAGGCCCGCCTCGAAGCACAGTCGGTGAAGGCGTGCCAAGAGAAGCACAACGCGTCCGACGACCACGACTTCCAGACCCGCGCCATCACCATCAAAGAGGAGCGGGCCGACCTCGTGAAGCACCACCTGTGGGTGCTCTGGACCGACTACTTCAAGCCTGAGCACCTGAAGGCCCACCCGCAGCTCCACGAGCTGTTCTGGAAGGCCACGAAGTCGGCAGGCGAGGCCAAGAAGACCAACGACGAATCCGTCGGTCAGCGCCTGATCGACGAGATCGACGAGATCGCCGGCATCTTCTGGGAGACCAAGAAGTAACGCGGCGAACCCAGGTCCGGCGACTGGGCGCTATCGCTCAGTCGCTGTGTCGCCCGCAGTCGAGGGTGGTCGGAGCGTTCGCCAGTCGCGCGTCGTCAATGGCCTCGCCGCAACGCTCGCAGGTGCCGTAGGTGCCATCGCTCAGTCGACCGAGCGCGGCGTCGACCGCGTCCAGCGTCCCTTCGGCGTCGCTCAGCACCGACTGGTAGTCCGTCTCCACCCTCCCGAGGGTATCGGGCCCGCTCCACGGCGCGCGCCATGGCGGAGCGATCAGGAGGACGCCGCGTAGACGGCGCGCGCCCGGTAGCGCAGCGGGCGCTCCTGGAGCTCCTCCAGGTAGTGCCCCAGCCAGCCGACCACGCGGGCGATCGTGAAGATGGTCCGGCCGGCCCGCGACGACATCCCGCTGGCGAAGGTGAGGGCCCCGAGGCCGAGGTCGACGTTGGGCTCAGGGAGCTGCTGTGCCTTGGCCAGCTCGATGATCGACGCCACGAGACGGATCGCGTCGGGACTCGCCATCTCGGTCACACTCGCCAACAGGACGGCGAGGCGCGGATCGCCCGACCGGTAGACGGGGTGCCCGAACCCGGGCAGCAGGCGGTGCCAGCGGAGAGCGTCGTCGACGGCCCGTTCGGGCCCGTCGCGCTCGGCGGACACCAGCAATTCATGAGCCAGCTGACTCGCCCCGCCGTGCAGCGGGCCGGCCACCGTGCCGAGTCCCGCCAGCAGCGCGTCGTAGGGGTCGGCGCGCGCCGACGCCGCCACCCGGACCGCCAACGTCGACGTCGCCAGCTCGTGGTCGGCCAAGAGGACCAGGGCCGCGTTGACCGCTCGGATCACGGCCGGCGCCGGATCGGGCACGAGCTGGGCCGCGAGGGCCTGCGCCACGCGGAAGCCGGTGCTGGAGTCGCGCGGATTCACGCTCGAACGCGGGCCCGGCAAGGCCGCCACCATGGTGCTCACCACCCGCCGCCCGGCCCGCACGACGGCCTCGGGCCGAAGATCCGAACGGGTGGGGTCGGCGCATGCCGCGACGAGCACCGCCCAGGCCAGCCGGTCGGGCTCGGATACCGCGGGAACCGGACCCAACGGAACGGCCTCCCAGGGGCCGGGTTCGGCGGCCCAGAACAGGTCGGCCACGGATTCGAAACTGGCCTGGGTGGCCAGCTCCGTGACGGGGTGCCCGCGATAGGTCGGGCCGTCGTCACGCAATTGCGTGAGCGAGGTCGTGACCGTCGCCAAGCGGCCCTCCACCCGCTGGCTGTCGCGCGTGCGCCGGGCCAGGCGTTCCACGTCCTCCACGTCGAAGAGGCTCCTGCGCCCGTCTGGGGATCGATGTGAGACGAGGAGCCCCCTGCTGACATACGCGTAGAGGGTCGCCAGCTTGATCCCGAGTCGTCGGGCCGCCTCCTCGCTCTGCAGCGTCGGCACCCCTTCATCATACATTGACTTGATCAACATTTACAGACCGGCTGAACGGGACGAAGATGGTTCCAACCGGCGCTTCGGGCGCCGGCGATCGAAGGAGCTGCCGATGGCCACGCTCGTGCGGGATCTGATGTCGCAGCCGCCGATCACCTGCGGCGCAGACGCCTCGTTGGCCGACGCGGCGCAACGCATGCAGGCGGCGCAGGTCGGCTCGGTGGTCGTCACCGAGGACACCAAGGTGGCCGGGATCCTCACCGAACGCGATCTCCTCCGTGCGGCCGCGGCCCGCTGCGATCCGTCGGTTGAGCGGGTCCACCTCTGGATGACCGCCAACCCGGACGTGCTCGGGCCGGACGAGGAAGTGGCCGCCGCCTGGACCAGCCTGTCGGGCCACCACTATCGCCACCTGCCGGTCGTCGAGGCCGGAGGGTTGGTCGGCGTCGTATCGATCCGGGATCTCATCGGGCACGCCCGCATCCGGCCGGCCGAGGAGCCGCGGGCCGAGGTGCCCAAGGGTCTCGAAGGGGTGGTCGTGGCCTCCACCACCATCGGAGACGTCCGAGGGGAGGAGGGGTTCTTCCACTACCACCAGTATTCGGCGGTCGAGCTGGCCGAGAAGCGGACGTTCGAGGACGTCTGGCACCTCCTCTTCGTCGGCGAGCTGCCCGATTCGGCGAGTCGGCGCACCTTTGGCTCACGGACGAGTGCGCTGCGGAGCCTCCCGCCCGGCCTCGAGACGTTGCTCCCGCTCCTCGTGACTCGAGGAACCCCGCTCGAGATCCTCCGAACCTCCGTGTCGCTCCTGGGGAGCGAGCTCGGATGGAAGGCGCTGCGCGACGTGGATGCCGAGACCGTGTGGTCCGATGCCCTCGGACTGTGCGCGGTGGTGCCGACCATCCTGGCCGCAGCCTGGAGACTGCGCAACGGGCTCGAGCCGGTCCCATCCCGGACGGATCTCGGCTACGCGGCCAACTACCTGTGGATGCTCACCGGTGTGGAACCCACGCCAGAACACGCCCGGGCGGTGGAGCAGTACCTCATGCTGACGGTCGACCACGGGTTCAACGCGTCGACCTTCACGGCGCGGGTCATCACCTCAACGGAAGCGGACCTCGCCGCGTCGATCTGTGGAGCCATCGGGGCACTCTCGGGGCCGCTGCACGGCGGTGCACCCAGCCGGGCCCTCGACATGCTGGAGGCGATCGGTACTCCGGACCGAGCAGAAGTATGGCTGCGGTCCGCCGTCGAGCGCGGGGACCGGCTCATGGGGTTCGGGCATCGCGTCTACAAGACCGAAGACCCGCGGTCGCACTTCCTGCGCCAGGTGGCGCAGGACCTTGGCGGCCCGCTGGTCGATTTCGCCATACAGGTGGAGGAGACCGCGGTCCGCGTGCTGGCCGAGCTGAAGCCCGGCCATCGGCTCTACACGAACGTCGAGTTCTTCGCGGGCGTGGTCATGGAGAGTTGCGGCATCCCGCGAGAGATGTTCACCCCCACCTTTGCCATCAGCCGCACGGTGGGATGGTGCGTCCACGTCCTCGAGCAAGCGGCCGACAACCGCTTGATCAGACCCGCCGCCCGCTACGTCGGACCGCCGCCGCCGCAGCCCGTCCCGCAGATATAGAGGCTCCGCGAGCGGGGCGGCCGGACCGCCGGTGGCTGGTCGCTCCGTCGGCTAGGAGTGGTCTTCGATCACATCGAGATCATGGAAGGTCATGGGACCGTCTATGACCTCGGCGTAGCGCGCCGCGAACTCCTGTGTCTCGGGCAGCGCCGAATTCTCCATGGCCGACTCGAAGGAGTCGAAGAAGGCCAGCAGCATGTGGTGGGTGGGGTCGTTTCGGTCCCGGGTGGCGATCGAGCGCCGCACGGTGCGCTTGCCCTCAGTTGCCCTTTCCCACTCCTGGTCGAGCTTCTGCGTCTCTTCGGCCTTCGACGTCTTGAATTCGATGATTTGGATGAACGCCACCGCTGGCCTCCCTTGTGCACGGATGTCGGAGTGATCAGTTGGGGCCGGGTCAACGCAGTCGGACCGGGCGGGCCGATGCGGCACGCCGATGGCCCAAGAACGGAACCTCGAGAGGCATGAACCACGGCGGCCCGAACCCATGACGAGTGTACGACCTCGCCGACTGCCCCGGCTTGGCCGGCGGACGGCAGACACGAACCCCCCGGGATGCGTCGGGACCGCCGCTATCGTTTGGCCCACCTGGGCCGCTAGCTCATCGGGTAGAGCAGGGGACTTTTAATCCCAAGGTGCCGGGTTCGAGCCCCGGGCGGCCCACTCC
>Ga0209415_10008212_pt1 | contig 18133 bp, 17 predicted proteins | sample PeaSoiSIISIP2007_FD_187696 | JGI IMG/M metagenome (GOLD analysis project Ga0209415, IMG submission 187696) | Peat soil microbial communities from Weissenstadt, Germany - SII-SIP-2007 (SPAdes) (version 2) | ecosystem: Environmental > Terrestrial > Soil > Wetlands > Peat | place: Germany... | reverse complement strand
AAGCCGTGCAGTCCTGGAAATTCGAGCCGTATCTCTCCAGCGGCAAACCGGTTGAGGTGGAAACCGCGATCGTAGTCGAATTCCGGCTGAATTAGAGGGGCGCTACTCGAATTTCTCAGCTCGCTCGAAAGGCACACCCAGCCGGTCTTTGGCGGAGACAATCGCTTCGCCATCGAGTTGCCAATCGACCTTCAGCGCGGAATCATTCCAAGCCACCGTGTGTTCATTTTCCGGCGCATAGAAGTCCGTAGTCTTATAGAGCACATGGGCGGTCTCGGAAACGACGCGGAAGCCGTGCGCAAATCCGCGAGGAATCCATAAAATGCGTTTGTTCTCGCCGGAAAGTTTGAAGGATTCCCATTTTCCAAAGGTTGGCGAGCCGCGGCGGAGGTCGAGCGCGACATCAAGAATTTCGCCAGTGACCGCACGCACAAGTTTCCCTTGCGGCTGCTGAATCTGGTAGTGCAAGCCGCGAATAACATTCCTCTCGGAAAAGGAATGATTGTCCTGTACGAATGTCTCTGGAATGCCCAGCGTGGCAAACGTGCGCTGGTTGTAGCTTTCCAGAAAGAACCCGCGTTCGTCGCCGAACACACGCGGTTCAAGGAGCAAAAGTCCGGAGAGGCTGGTGGCGGTTTTCTTCATCGGCCGATCTTCATCAGAGAGTCAATCAGAAAACGCGTTCCCGCAGCAACTGCAGCAGGTAGGCTCCGTATCCATTGTTGCGCATCGGTGCCGCAAGCGTCTCCAGTTGCGCGGCAGTGATGTAGCCGGAGCGATAGGCGATTTCCTCCGGGCAGGCGACCATAAGGCCTTGCCGCTTTTGCAGGGTCTGAATGAATAGCGACGCATCCATCAATGCTTCGTGCGTGCCCGTGTCGAGCCAGGCCGTGCCTCGTCCCATCACGCACACGTTCAGTTGATTGCGCTCGAGGTACACGCGGTTCACGTCGGTGATTTCAAGCTCGCCGCGCTTCGAAGGCTTGAGACTCGCGGCAATTTCGACCACCTGCCGGTCGTAAAAATAAAGTCCGGTGACGGCGTACCGCGATTTTGGCTGCTTTGGTTTCTCTTCGATGTTCAGCGCCTTTCCGTGCGTATCGAACTCGACGACGCCGTAACGCTCAGGGTCATTGACGGCGTACGCAAAAATGCGCGCGCCCTTGGATTGCAAAGTAGCGTCACGCAATTCCTTGACCAGGTCGTGTCCGTAGAAAATATTGTCGCCCAGTACGAGCGCGCAGCCGCTGGACCCGATAAAGTCCTTGCCGATCAGAAATGCCTGGGCAATGCCTTCAGGCTTCGGTTGCGCCGCGTACTGAAAATTCACGCCGTATCGCGACCCATCGCCCAGCAAGTGCTGAAAGCGGTGCAGATCCTCGGGCGTCGAGATGAGCAGAATTTCGCGGATGCCGGCGAGCATCAAGGTCGAGAGCGGGTAATACACCATCGGCTTGTCGTACACCGGCAGCAGGCTTTTCGGAAGCACATGAGTAACGGGATAAAGCCGCGTGCCCGATCCTCCCGCGAGAATGATGCCTTTGTAATTCGATGGCACTTGCATTGTTTAGGCCATTTTTTCCCCTGTGAACCCCTGTGCCCCCTGTGGTAAAGATTTTTCTCAACCACAGGGATCACAGAAGTTTCCAGGACACCTTCTTCAATCTCAGCTTTTCTCCGAGCGCTCGGTGGCGTATTGCTTCGCCATCCATTGACGATAGCCGCCGCTCGTAACATCGCGAACCCAGGCTTCGTGTTCAAGATACCAGAGGACGGTTTTGCGGATGCCGCTCGAAAACGTCTCCAGCGGCTGCCAGTTCAATTCGCGCTCAATTTTGCGCGTGTCCATGGCGTAACGCCGGTCGTGGCCGGGGCGGTCTTTGACGAACGTGACCAGTTTGTTGTGCGGAACGGTGGGATCGTGCGGCCGCAGTTCGTCGAGCAATTCGCAAATGGCTCCGACAATTTCCAGATTCTTCTTTTCGCTGCGCCCGCCAATATTGTAGGTCTCTCCAACGCGGCCGTGAGAGAGCACGCTACGAATGGCGCGGCAGTGATCCTCGACGTAGAGCCAGTCGCGGACGTTTTCGCCATCGCCATACACTGGGAGCGGTTTGCCGGCGCAAGCATTCAGAATCATGAGCGGGATCAGCTTCTCGGGAAACTGGTAGGGTCCGTAATTGTTGGAGCAGTTGGTGGTCAAAACCGGAAGCCCGTAAGTATGGTGATAGGCGCGAACCAGGTGATCGGACGCCGCCTTGGACGCTGAGTACGGGCTGTTCGGCGCATAGGAAGTGGTCTCGGTGAAAGCCGGGTCGTGCGGGCCGAGCGATCCATAGACTTCGTCGGTCGAGACATGCAAGAAGCGGAACGATGTACGATCGAGCTCCGCAAGCGCCAACCAGTAGGCGCGCGTTTCTTCGAGCAAACTGAATGTGCCATTGACGTTGGTGCGGATGAAATCATCGGGGCCGTGGATGGAGCGGTCGACGTGGCTTTCGGCGGCGAAGTGAACGATGGCGCGCGGTTGTTCTCGCTGCAGCAAGTTTCGCAAAAGTTCCCGATCGACGATGTCGCCCTGTCCGAAGCAATAGCGCGGATGGGTTTCGACAGCGCGCAGGTTGTTGAGATTACCCGCGTAAGTCAACTTGTCGAGATTCAGGATGCGCGCCTGTTTCGAGGCAATCCATTGCAGAATGAAATTCGAGCCAATGAACCCCGCGCCACCGGTGACGAGAATAAGATCTTCCATGCTGGAAATGCCGCATTGCGCAAAGGCGCGACGTTCCGATTCTAATCATACTCACAACCGTATGCGAACCGTGCAAAGTTTCGGCGGGCTTCCAGATCAGGCGGGCACGGTTTGACTCGGAGCGACGGCTTCGGTGTCGAAGACCGTCGCCAGACCATGAATTACGGACGCCAGGCGCACCGCGGCGAGAATCGCTTCCTCCGACATGCCTTTGCTGCGCAGAACCTGTTCGTGTGAATCGACGCAGAGCCCGCAGCCATTGATCGCAGAAACTGTAGTGCACCAGAGTTCGAAATCGACTTGATCAATGCCGTGGTTGCGCAAAGCGTTCATGCGCAGGCGAGTCGGCAGCGTGGCATACTTTGGATTTTTTGCCAGGTGCTGGAAGCGGTAATAGATATTATTCATTCCCATGACGGCAGCGGCGCTCTTGGCCGCCTCCAGGGCCTGCGCGGACAGGTGTGTAGCCGCGTCCGCCAGCACAATCTCGAGCACCTGCGAATTGCGCGACGCGATGGCGGACGCAACCAGGGTGCCCCAGGTTTGCTGCTCGTTCAGTTCCTGCTGCTGCAGCAGGGACGACAAATTCAGTTTCAAATCTTTCGCGTACGTGGGTACGGCATCGAGAAGCTCATTCAGAGTCATAAGTCGCTCACACATCTATCGTTCACACTTCCAACAGAAAATCCTGGGCCGGAGTCGTGAACTACGACCGTCGGCCCGGGCTCTCCTTAATACGGCCACCGGGACTTCCGACGGCCGATTCTTATACCACGAGTGTCGGTTCGCCCTTCTTCCAGTTGCAGGGGCAAAGTTCATCGGTCTGCAGCGCATCGAGCACGCGCAGAACTTCCTGCGGATTCCGTCCGACGGAAAGATCGGTCACCATCACAAAACGGATCACACCCTGCGGGTCGACAATGAACGTGGCCCGTTGCGCCACGCCCGCATTGAGATCAAGAATGCCGAGCGATTCACAAAGATGGCGCTTGATGTCAGATAGCATCGGGAACGGCAGGTTGTGCAAGTCTTCGTGGTGCACGCGCCAGGCGCGATGCACGAATTCGGAGTCAGTGCTGCCGCCGAGAAGTTGCGTGTCGCGGTCCAGGAATTCCTTGTTCAGCTTGCCGAACGCTGCGATTTCCGTCGGGCAGACGAAAGTGAAATCCTTGGGCCAGAAGAAATACACCTTCCACTTGTCGGCGTAGTCCTGGTCGGTGAGGGTTTTGAACGCTTTGTCACTATTGTCGGTGCTGACGGTTGCGGTCAGCGAATATGAGGGAAATTGTTCACCTACTGTAAGCATTTTGTTTCTCCTAGGGTTCTCTTCGTGTCGGAGTCCAGTTGTCTGGTCAAAAGACCGTGGTCACATCGAAACTTCCAGCAACGCCTGCTGGTGCGCCAAACAGGCTTTCTTGAATCCCAAAAAGTCCCCTATATTGATACCGGGATCAGGAATATTTGTCTGTGATCCGGCTCAACTAAGATTGTGCGCGGGTGCACATCCGGGCGCGCGTCGACGTGTGCGCGGAGAGGTCGACTTCCTGCCGAAGCATTCCTAATGAGCGTTCTTTATCGCTTTATTTAGACGGACGTTACTCGACGCCGGATGCGAATTCTGGCAGCGACAGATGCTCATCTTCAGCCACCCGCGAGTTAGACGAGCGAGGCCCGATCCAAGGGCGTGGCCTCAGCCGTTAAGTTTCTCGCCTGCTCGCTGGACACGAGGCTGCTCGGGCTCCAGCCCAACAACTTGTAGTAAGCCTTCTCGATCGAGCGGGCAATTCCGGGCCAGTGATACTGGCCTTGAATCCGCCCCCGCCCCCGCTCTGCTGCCTTACGTCGAAGTTCGGGATTGCCGACAAGCAGGTTGAGCATGCGCTGAAGGTCTGCCTCGTCGCCGCGACGGAACGTGAAGCCGGCGTCTTCAACCACTTCCCTGTTTTCCGGAATATCGCTGGTGAGCACGCAAACGCCCGCCGCCATGGCATCGAGCAGAGCCAGCGACAAGCCCTCCAGGTCCGACGGAAGCACGAACAGCGCGGCGTTGCCGAGAAGTTCTTCGAGATCGTTTCCAGAAACCCAGGGAAGGAAACGAATTCGATCCGACTCATGTCGGCGCAAGCTCTTGACGTAGGAATCGGAGTGACTCGATCCTCCGGCAAGCACCAGTTTCATGCCGGTATCGAGATTCTCAAAAGCATTGATCAGCAGATGGCAATTCTTTTCCCGAGAAAACCTCCCCAGGAAAAGAACGTACTTGTCCGCCGACAAGTCCCACTCGATTAACTGCCGCAGCGCACGCCGGGGTGTCACCGCAGCTCCATTCGGAATGTAAATGGTGTCGCGATCGTATTGTTGGCGGTAGTACTGCTGCAAGGTGCGCGAAACGACCATGGTGGCGTTGGGCGACGTACCTGCAGCCGCTTCTCCCCAGCGCAGCACACGCGACGCGATCGCGCCCCATTTGCGCCGTTGCCAATCCAGCCCCTGCACCGTGACCACGGTCTTCTTGCCGACAAGCCGCGGAAGAAAAGAAAACAACGCTGGTCCCAAACAGTGGTAATGCACGACATCGTAGTCCGACATCATGGCGTGCGCTGTGCTCAACAGCGTATGGACGAACGTTTCCAGATGTTTCGATCGGATGGTCGGCAATCTCAGCACCCGCATGCCGTTATGCGTCTTCATCGGAGGAGTGAAATAGGTGCGGCAATAAACCGTAACTTCGTGTCCCAGGCGCGCCAGTTCGTGGCCAGCCTGCTCGTAGTAGGATTCGATGCCACTGTACTTCGAGACCACGCCGCGACCACCAATGAACGCGACGCGGACGCTGCGGCGCGGACGCTGCGGCGCGGGCGCGGATGCTGCGGCGCAACGGGGAAACTCAGAAGCTTCTTGGCCGACGTAAGCCGATGGTAGAGTTCGAGCAGCTTCTCCATGTGCTGCTCCGGGTCGTGGTTGTCTTGCACCCGCTGGCGAGCGGCAGCGCCCATTTTTTGGATCAGATCGGGACGATCAAACAAAAATCCCATGGAGTGCGCGAGCTGACTACGGTCTCCGTCGGAATAGAGGAGGCCGGTTACTCCGTGTTGGACGAGTTCCCGGCGCGAACCCAGATCGGACGCAATAACTGGGCGTCCCCAGGCGTACGACTCGAGGATCGATTTCCCCAAGGTTTCGTAGGCATGAGAGGGGAACACGGAAAAGCTGCAACCGCTGATGAGTTTCTGGAGTTTCTCGTCATGCACCATCCCCGCAAAGAGGACTTGATTCAAATTCAGCTCTTTCGCCAGCGCTTCCAGCCGGGGACGCTCGGGACCGTCTCCAGCAATGACTAGCGGAATGTGCGGCACCTGCACCATGGCGCGCAGCAGCTCATAGACTCCCTTCTCGGCGGAAAGTCGGCCAAAGTAAAGCAAATATCCTTCGTCAATGGCGATGTCTTCCTTCGCGGGCAGGACCTGAAAATGCGGTAGAACTTCGATACGTTCCGCCTGCAATCCGTTCGCCATTAACTTTTGGCGCACGAATTCGCTCGGCGCCAGGAACATGTCCACGCACCGTTCATACGTTCGCAGCCATTTGTGCAGATAAGCTTCGGCAGCCAGCACCATCGCGCTTGAGCACGGACCTTCATAGCAGCCCTTGGTGACGGCGTTGTAGAAAGCCCCGTTCCTGCACGATTCGTCGCAGGCATGTCCATGGTCGACAAAATTATAGGTCGGGCACAAAATCTTGAAATCGTTCATGTGGTAGAGCACCGGAATCCCCTGGTGCTTCAATTCCCAAAGAATCGAGGGCGACAAATGGTGATAGATGCCACGAATGTGAGCGAGATCGGGGGGAAAATCAGCCAGGCAACTGCGCATGGCGCGCCGGGCTGACGGGGAATAGATAGCGTGGGCCGCCATCTTAACCTTCCGCAGGAAACCGGCGTTTGGATCCTTGAAATCAAGATGCGGAATACTATAACTGCGCCCGGTGAAAGCCGGCGTACGCCCGTGGTCCATGCTGAACAGAGCGGTATCCTGGCCGCGGTTCTCCATCCGTTGCATCAGGTCGAAGAGGTACGCTTCCGTGCCGCTAAACCGATAGTTGTACTTGTTGCAATACAGGATACGCATAATTACCGTCCGAATGAGATATGCGGGCCAGAAATTGGTCCGCGAAAGTGCGTAAATTTCGCTGCCGGTTGTAAGAAGCAACGATGCTCGCCGCCGCCGCGCGCTGGACTCCGGCCAAGGAGGATTTGTTGGCCTGAATCCAGCTGACGGCGCTGACGAAATCGGGCAGAGAGCCACACTGGTAAAGAAATCCAGTGCGCTGGTGCTCGACTAACTCGGGAATCCCCGTGATCGCCGGAGCCAGCACCAGTTTTTCGTGAGCCATGGCTTCCATCAGAACCACCGGGATGCCTTCGCTCTTGCTGGTCATCACCACCAGATCGGCGTAGCGGTAATAGCTGGAAAGATCGGCGTGCGGCACCTGTCCGATCAGGTAAACGCGATCCTCGAGCCGCAGTCCCGCAATCTGGCTCCGAAGCGCCGCCCGTTCCGGCCCCTCGCCGACAATCCAGCAAATGAAGTCGAGACCTCGGTCGCGAAGCGCGGCGCAGCCTTCGAGGAGAAAATGATGGTCCTTGACGCGATGCAAGCGTCCCACGGAAAGAAGACAGAATCGCCGGTGTTCCGCCTCAGCTTCCGCGTTTGCTGCGTCGGCGGGTGGGCGCCAGGAAAGCACGCGATCGACCCCAAGACGTTGTACGACGATTTTCTCCGGCGCCGTGCCCGGATAGCTGTGAAGAATGTATTGCCGGTTGAAATCGGAGACGGTTACACAAAACTGGCAAGCCCGCAGCTTGGCCGCGAGCAAGTCCGCGCGCTGCAGCAGATCCGAACCGTGCAGCGTGAAGCTAAAGCCGATTCCGAGCAGACGCGCAGCCGCTAACGCCATCCATGAGGCGAAGTAGCCGTGATGCGCGTGGATGTGCTCGACCTCGAGCGGCGCCAGTCGTTCTGCAAGTGCCGCTCCCATCACCGTGTGCCCCAGCGCGCGAATGCGGCGCACTGGCGAAGCTCCGCGCTCCCATAACAAGGGCCGCAACAATTGCCAGAGGCTCTCCCGATCGGAGAGCAGCCGGCGCACCGCTCGTATCAGATCATCGTCCGAGAGCGGCTGAAAAAAACGCGTCTCCTTCCAGAAAGCGCGTTCCGCCAAACTGAGATCATTCGGCGAAACGCGTTTGCCGCTGCAGCAGATCACCTCCGCCCCGCGACGGCGCAGTTCCGTGATTTCATCGATCACATAAGGTTCAAGGGATGAAGGAAATTCGTTGGCGATGTAGGCAATGGTGGTCATGCGGCGGACTCCTCTGAGGCGCAGAGCATCCCGGCAACCGTGAACATGAGTCCAATCACGAATTGGTACGCCATGTCGACGAAGAACGCGTTGAACAGATAAACGCTGAGCAAAATGGGCCAAACCCGGCGCAGCGCAGCAACCTGGCCCGACTCACCCGGTGGACCTCGCCACGAAAGGCGAAACAGGTTGAAGAAGAGAACGCCGTACAGAGCCAACCCCGGCACCCCGAACTCCACCAGCAAAGCGAGGTAAGTGTTGTGGACATAGAAAGTGCGAAGGTGGTAACCCTCCATCCGGCGGGCCAGCTCGGCGTACATGCCGCCGGCGGCCCAGCCGGTGAACGGCCGCTCCTGGAACATCGCCCAGCCGGCTTCATATACGGCCAGGCGCGCATCGACCGGACCGCGTTCCCCTGTACGGTCCCAAAGAGCAGCCTTCAGCGAATGGTTGCTGAAGCCGATTGCCAATCCAACCAACAGGCCCGCAACCGCCAATAAAGTGCACACCGCCAGCAGCCGCCTTTTCACCAGGCGGAATCCCAGAACAAGAGTCGAGACGGCGAACGCAATCCAAACGGCACGCGTCATGGTGGCCAGTACCGCCAGCGGCAGAGCCAGCCACAGCAATGTCACGACGGTTTTGCGTTTTTGCGAGAGCGCCAGGACAACGATCCCCAGGATGTTCAACGAAACGCCATTGGCCACTGCCTGGAGAAACGGTCCGCGCGCCCGGTCCGGATGAAAGCCCAGGCTTTCATCAAGGATGAAGCGGGGGAAGATCAGCGAGCGGGCATCGACTAGAAACGCAATCGCAATGAACGCAAGATAGGCGAGAACCACGATGACGAAGATTTCGAAGTGCCTTCGTTGCGATTCGCTTCGGAAGACGAGCACAGCGACATGAAAAAGCGCAAAGGGAACGATGTACTTGCTGGCGATGACGCTCCAGATTTGCGCATCGAACGGCTCCCGCAGCACGCGGATCACGGCCAGCGACGCCAGCGCGATCATGGGCAAGCTCAGTCCGGCAAAAAACGGCATCTCTTGGCGGAGCGCCAGGGCGCGCAGCCCAATAAAAAACACCAGGACGCCGAACGCGATCCGGTCGGCATAAAAAGAAAAGAGGTCCGGTGGCCGAAACAGAAAAACCGCCATCGCAGCCACATAAAGGATGGAGGGAAAAGCTATGCCCAGGTGAAGCGGTCGCAGCAGCAGACCGGCAACGCGCCAAAGCGGGTTGTCGTCACTGTCCCAGCGTAAAGCCAGCCTGCGGCTGCTCATCGCGCTGCTACTCATGGCGTTGCTGTTCATGGCGAAGATCAGACTCCCTCCGGTGCAAACAGCACGCGAACCGTGCTGGCCAGGATCCGCAGGTCCAGGCGCAGGTTCCAGTTCTCGATGTAAGTGAGATCAAGGTGCATGTTGAGTTCGAACGACGGACAATCGCGCGCCGTAATCTGCCACAGCCCCGTGATGCCCGGCTTCACGTCCAAGCGCCGGTAGTGGTGAAGTTCGTAATGCTTGACCTCGTCCACGGGATGCGGCCGGGGACCAACCAGGCTCATCTCCCCCCGCAGCACGTTCCAGAGTTGCGGCAGCTCGTCGAGGCTGTAGCGGCGAAGGATGCGCCCGATGCGGGTAATCCTCGGGTCATCATCAATTTTGAAAATCGGCCCCTCTCTCTGGTTGCGGGAGCGCAAGTCTTCCTTAAGATGTTCGGCGTTGGTCACCATCGAGCGAAACTTGTGGCAGCGGAAGCGCCGGCCCTTGGCGCCGGTGCGTTCCGCCGAGTAAACGATCGGACCGGCCGAGTCCAACCGGATAAGCAGCGCCACGATTGCCATCAACGGACTGGCCAACACCAGGCCGATCGCCGCGCCGGTGACATCCAGCAAACGCTTCAGAAATAAGGCAGCGTCAGGCAATGCTTCGCGATGCAGTGTGACGACCGGCACTTCTCCGATATGGTCAATGTCGCAGTCGGACCACGGGCCCGGCGGCAGATCGGGAACCGCACGAATGTCCAGGTGGTTGCGAAATGCAATCTCCGCCGCTTCTCGCGCTCTCGCCATTTGCCCGGGAAGCGCGAGGATGACCTCATCGATGAATTCGGCGCGGGCGACCCACTCCAGGTCTGCGATTCGCCCCAATACCACCGGCGAGAGCGGCAAGTCGTCATCGACGAAGCCACAAACGGTTGCGCGGTGGACCGGATCGTTGCGCAGCGCCCGGGCGATGGCGCGGCCAATCGGACCGCCGCCAACGATCAGCGTCTTACGCGATTCTGTTTCGCGCCGACGCCTCTTCCACGTTATCTGCCTCAGCCACCGCCACAGCACCAGGCTGCCCGCGCTGCTGGCCAGCACCGTAAAAGCAGCTTCCGGACTCATTTCCTCGCGCGCTGTGAGGAAGACCAGCCCGATAGCAAATAGCGTTGACCGCACCAGCACGATGGTGACCCCAGCGGGATAGGGATCCTCGGCGCTCTTGTAAACTCCTTCCGTGAATGCAAAGAGCGTTACCAGAATGGAAAACACGGGCAGATCGGCCCACGGCAGGCCCCAAGCGGGAGCGAACAGAGTTGCCGTGCCGCACACGACCCCAAGGACCAGCAGATCAGCCGCCACGAGCTGAAAAATCGTGAATCGATCACCGATGGGATGGGGCAGGAGTTCTTGGATTGGTATCCGCGCCGGTGCGCGTCGTGTCGTGCTTTCGTCGATCGCGCTGACTGGACGCGCGGAGCTGGCCTGTGGCGTCGGAACCGACGACGTCCTCGAGACTCTGGGACGCGGCACTGCAGACGAACCCGGAATCATGCGCGCGTACTGCGACGGGCACTCTTCTCTCTCGGTGTTCCACAGCCGGTTTGTCGTCATCTCTCCCATGGCATTCACAGGCTTCGGTACAAACCCTGCGGTACGGGAAACCGCCGCTCCGCGAGAACAGTCCCGAGCAGGGGCACTTGTGCTTTGCTGAGCTCATCCTTGATTTGAGCAGCGACCAGGCGTCTGGTTTTGTTGGCCGTCAGCACCAGCACCAGCCCGTCGCAAGTGCGGCCAATGCTCGCGGTAAGCCACGAGACGGGAGCGCACCACAGAATAGAAAAATCGAATTCCGCCGTGAGTTCACGCAGCCGCGACAGGTTCTGGTCCGTGATCCGCCGCCCGCCCGCGTCCGCCACCCAACTTTGGCGAGGCACCATCCACAGCCGAGGCGCTATGGGCCAGGTGGCCTCGACGCGATTGGGAGGCGCCATCTGTAGCTCGGTTTGCAGAAGGGTTCCGTCCGGGTTGGCGTCAATCAGCCCGACGTCGTATCGGTCTTCTTCCGCCAAAGTTTTGGCAACCTCGAGGCATAGTGTCGCCGTCGCCGTGGAGGCTTCGACCGGAGCAAAGCCGCAATGCCTCACCGGCCCCGATTCATGCCGGAAGAAGAGCTGCTGAACCAGCGCATGAATCTGCTCGTCGTGAACTGAGATTGCTCCGGGAACTGCTTTGCGCTGACTTTGCGCGCAAGCCGGGGCTTCGTGAATCTGAGTGTCGCGGGCGGCAGCCACGCGACCCCGCTCAGTCCCAACAAGGGGTTCGGCAAGAAGCCCAAGGAGAGTGGTCACCGGATCACCACCTTAGGTCCATCGATCCGTGCATTAATAAGAGGAGGCAAAACCGCAGGTTCGGAAGCGGGCAGCCAGGCCAGCACCGGCACTTCCATTAGGCGGTGCGCTTCGTCGGGAGTGCGAATCGTGGGGTCGAAGTATTCCGTCGTAAAAGCAATTCCCACGCTGAACGCTATCGCCAGTCCGAAGGCCAGCAGGAAATAAAGGAAAATGCTGTGCTCGGGGAGGGCCGGTGCCACCGGCGGTTCCACAATGGCCACATTAAGGATGCGCCTCTCATCAAGCGCGTCGCCGATGCGCGCTTCTTCGCGCTTGTGAAGGTAGAGCAGATAATTGTCTTCGTCAGCCTTGGCCGCGCGCATCAGGTCCTGTTGATCGACGGAGTCGGATTGCAGTTGCTGCGCAATCTTGCGCAGAGTTGCAACCTGCACCGCGGCGTCCGCTTGCCGCGCCCGCAATCCATCCTCCTGCACCTGGGCCTTCTCCATTTCCATGTGGGCCCATTCGTAGTTAGGATCCTTGTCGGTGGTTTCGTCGCGCACCGGAGTCAGCGCTTCGGCGGCAATTGAAGCTTGCGTGTCCGCGATTTCCTTTTCCACCTCCTGCACCAGCCGGTACGACGGTTCAAAGCGCGTAAGGAGTTCGGTGCGTTTGAGCTGCAGTTCCAGCAAGTGCGTTTTCATTTTTTCGAGAACTTCCGGATTATCGGCCCAGCGCTTGAGCGTGACCGAACGGGAAGGAAACAGCTTGATCTGCTCGCCCAGCGCACGAATCCGATGCTCCGTCTCGACCCGGTCCTGGTCGGTCTGGCGGTAAGCCGCGTCCGCTTCCCCTAGCTTCTGCAGCGCAATGTCCCGTTCCAGCGCCGCCGAAACCACGCCCCGGGCGCGAGTAAAGTGCACCAGTTCGCTTTCGGACTCATGCAATCTTTTTTCGTAAGCCGCGGTCTGCAGATCGAAAAACTGAATCTCTCCCGGGGGCCGCTGCAGATTCGTGTGCCGTTGCATGTAGAGGGTAGAGAGCGCCGCGAGGATCCGGGCGGCTCTCTCCGGGCTGGTGTCCTTATAGCTGACCTGAATCAGGTTCGATTTTTTTAGCGCTTCGACATTCAACCGCCGCGACAGTTTGCGCACCGCATGTTCGATTTCCGATGGGCGCCGGGAATCCGGCGTTTCCGCGGGAACAATTCCCGCCAGCTTAACAACTTGCTTCAGCAGATCCTCATCGCGCAGGAGTTCGACTTCGGAATTCAGTTCTTCCTCGGTAATGTCGGGCCGTGTGAAGTCCATGGGACAGGCGGGCTGGGAAGAAGCGACGGGGTCATAACGTCCCCGGCGCAGCAGAACCATGAAGTGCGATTCATAGCGGGCGGAAAAAACGACAAAGAGCATCGTCGCCAACAATAAGAACGCAAAACAACCGGCCACCAGCCGCGGACGCCGGAACAGCGTCGCCGCAAGTTCGCGGGGGGTGGGGGAAGCCGTGGTGCGCGATGGCATCAATTCGGTGGACATGGGTCATACGGCGATCTGTCAGACCCGGCGAGATATTAGGGAATCGGCCAGATTTCGAAGACACAAAGTGAACGCTGCTACTCCTTCTCTCTCTGCTAAAACTGCAATGGGTTCATGTACCAGCTCAACGCATTGGTCGGAAAATACTTGCGGATCTTTGAAATCCGGCTCTGCGGCACAACAATGAAATCGCCGGCCCGCAGGTGAAGGTCCTCGTGAAGATCGCGAGAATCCAGCATCTTCTTAAGGTCGATTACATGGGATTCGGCCATGGACGCGGAAACCCGGCGGAACACCACCACCTGCGAATGGCGAGCCTGCTGCGTGAAGCCGCCGGCAATCGCTACCGCTTCGTTGACGGTCACATCCCCCCTCAACTCGTACTTTCCCGGCCGGGCCACTTCGCCCGAAGCGAGGAAGTAAGGCTTGTCAAACTCCTTTAAGGTTACGGTGACCTCCGGCTCATGCAGAAAGCCGTGGTAAGCCTTGGCCACTGCCTGCTGCATCTCGAGGATGGTTAGTCCCTCCACGAACACCGTGCCCGCGCCTTTCAGGGCCACGAACCCGTCGGGCTGCACGGTCAAGGTCTGATTAAACTCGGGGGAAAAAGTAAAATTCACATCCACGGTGTCCGATTTCGTTAACCGATAAAGCGGGTGGCGTTCCCCTCCGAATGCAGGATCTCCCTTGCCACCCGCTTTTCCGGGTTGTGTGGTCGCTCCGTGGCCGGAAACGCTCGTGTCGGACCGGTCCTGGCTCTGCGAGCTCTCCGCCGCCGCGATCTTGCCGGTTGGCGGAGCAGAGTATCCAGGGGCCGAAGCAGGCGACGGCACAGTTTCCTGCGCGGAGGCGACCAAAGCTAGCTGCAGGATGAGCAGTCCCACAGCTCCAACAACTACGCGTCTGGCAATTACATTCATCTCCGTACTCTCACTGCTGCTCAAAACGGCGAACTAAAAGCAGCTCGGGCGTCTGAGCTGTTGGCAAGAAGGTATCGCTGCCTGCGCAACGCAACAAGACTTGGAAAGTACTGTCCACCGCCGTACCCGGCACTTTCCAGCCAGAAGAAAGGTGATGAAATCTTCAGATGCGCTGCCAGGCTTGGGTTTTCGCTTCTGCAAGAACTTCGCGGAGTAGGGCCCCGCTGCGACAATTGTGCACATTGGTAGCCCCACGAAAGTAGACATCCCATGCCCGATTCGTCACAAACGGAGTGTGACGGGGCCTACATCCGGTCCGTGCGCTTTGGGGCATGATGGGACCGTGAAAAACATGCGCAGCACGAATCAGGCCTTCGATACCCCGGTCATCGAAACTGAAACCGTGCAGCTTCTGATCGCCGATTCGGGTCTCATTCAGTCTCAACTCTTGACCCGGGCTCTCAAAGGCCGCCGCGACTTCCAGGTTTCTGCGGTCGCCCTCGAAGCATCCGCTCTCGACAACTTCCTGCAATCCAATCACGCCGACGTAGTCTTGATTGCGGGCAATCACCTGCCGGATTTGAGCCTGCTGCGCTGGTTGCGCGTTTCGTATCCGAAAATCGCACCCGTCCTGCTCTCTGAGAACGATGACCGCGAACTGGTGGTCAGTGCCTTGCGCGCCGGCGCGAAAGGTATTTTCCTGTTTGCCCACACTCCTTTCTCCATGCTCTGCAAGTGCATCCAGTGCGTTTTCCGCGGAGAAGTTTGGATCAACAGTCAGCAGATGAACTACGTGCTCGACGCGCTCTCCGAAGTGCCCACTCTGCGGGTCGTCAACTCCAGCGGAAGATCATTGTTGACGCCGCGCGAGGAACAGGTCGTCGCGCTCGTGGCCGACGGCATGACCAACCGCGGAGTCGCCGGCGAACTCGGCCTCAGCGAACACACCATTAAAAAATACCTGCTGCGCATCTTCGACAAGGTGGGAATTTCCAGCCGGGTCGAACTGGTCCTCTACGCTATGTCGCACGGCGAAAATCGGCCCGCGGAATGGATGCCGAGCGGCAACGCCTGAGCCCGAAAACATCGGCCTCCGGATACAATGGCAGCATGCACAATGGCGAGGGAACAGCTCGGTGACAAGCTCCGAGTCACAATCTCCGTCCCAATCCCCGGCCGAAGTCGCGCGCCGCTGGACCGTCATCGCCTCCGGTCTGCTCGTTCTGGCGCTGGCCCTGATTGTGATCTACACCGGTCCGGCTGCCTTCATGAGTCCCGTCGCTTTGGTAGTCGTGGCCGCCATCGGCCTGGCCGCACTCTTGCTTCAGGTTCGCTTTCGCCGTGAGCTTCCGAGTATCCATTCGCCTCTCTGGCTCAACGTTCTCGGCATTCTTTGTGCCATGCTCTCGCTGTTCGCCGATAACCTCCGCATGACGCGTCGCTCGCTCGATATGGTGGCGTTTGCCGCCGTGCTCTGTTTCGGCATCAGCGGATCGCTAATCCTGCGCGCCCTGAGGCGGGTACGATCCCCGCGCCCGACCGCGGCAGAGTAGGAGCGATTTGCCTTTGCTTTTGACCCGGGGGTGCCCCATCCTAACGTCGCGTCTTTTGCGACGTTAGGGTGGGATTCCCCAGAAGTATCCGTCTAGGGATCCTGATTTTGATTTTGATTGGCGCAGTCCGTCGACCACAGAGTCCCGTTACAATGCCCCCATGCGCGTCACTCTATTCGGAGCCTCTGGCCTACTCGGCCACGATCTGGTTCAACAACTGAGCGGCCAGCAACTAAGCGGCGAGCAATTAACCGCACTGTCTTCAAAAGACGCCGACCTGCGCGACCGCCCACGCATTCGCCAGGTAATTCACGATTCCCGTCCCGACTGGATTCTTCTCTCCGCCGCCTACACCGATGTCGATGGCTGCGAGTCCAACCGCGACCTGGCTTTCGCGGTCAACTGCGAAGGCCCCATCCATGTTGCGGAGGCTGCCCGCGAATCCGGCTCGCGCTTGATGTTCCTGAGCACCGACTACGTTTTCGACGGCAGCAACCGCTCGCCATACCAGACCAGCGACCCTCGAAATCCGACGAGCGTTTATGGTATGAGCAAAGCCCGTGCCGAAGAGCGGTTGCTCGAGATCCTGCCGGAGGTGTGCATCGCCCGCACGTCATGGCTATTCGGCCATGGAGGCAAGTGTTTCCCCGCAACCATTCTGAAGCTGGCCTCCACCCGTCCCGAGATTTCCGTGGTCAACGATCAGCGTGGTAGCCCAACCTTCACGCGCGATCTCGCCTCGGCCCTGGTACAACTTTGCCGCGCGGACGCCCGCGGCATCGTGCACGTCACCAACTCCGGCAATTGCACGTGGTACGAGTTTGCCACCGAAATCGTGTGCGCATCCGGCCTGCCCACGAAAGTCAAACCTGTGACCACGGCCGAATTCCCGCGTCCAGCGCGGCGCCCCGCCTACTCGGTTCTGTCGCCGGACAGCCTGCACGCCTACAACATCCACATGCCCGATTGGGAGGATGCATTGCGCCGCTACCTCGAAAGCGCTCTCGCTGTCTCGTAGCGAAACTACGCCGCTGAAGAATCTCTTCCCTAGCTTGCGAAACCACGAACGAAGCGTACAATTGGCCCCGTTTTCGAGGTCCAGAAAGAAAATTCGTGCCATCTGTGTGACCAAGGAGGTCAACTATGAAAAGAATCGCAGGGGCGATACTCGCCCTCGCTGTTTTGCTGCCTGCTGGAATCTCCGGAATCGCTGTTGCCCAAGACAAGCCCATGGGCCACATGCCACCGAAAGTGCTGGTCGTCACGCGGGAGTATACCAAGCCAGGGAAGTCGGGTAAGGCGCATGAAAAGACTGAAAGCTTGTTTGTTGAAGCTATGAGGAAAGCGAACTGGCCAACCCACTATATCGCTGTGGAATCTCTTTCGGGTCAGGCGCGTGCGCTCTTTTTTACCGGCTACGATTCGTTCGAAGCCTGGGAAAAGGATACGCGCGCAACCGAAAAGAATGCCACGCTATCGGCTGCTCTTGACCACGCCTGGGCGGCCGATGGTGAGCTATTGAGCGAGACCGACAACTCCGTGTTGGCATTCCGCGAGGAATACAGCCTCCGTCCCCAGGTCGATATAGCCCACATGCGCTATTTCGAAATCTCGCGCTTCCAGGTCAAACAGGGGCATGACAAGGATTGGGACGAAATCGTGAAACTGGTAACCGCCGCATACAAGAAGATGCCCGACGCCCACTGGGCGACCTATTATGCGGTTTATGGATTTCCCGATACGACCTACGTCATCTTCAACCCGATGAAGTCGGCGTCGGAGATTGATAGGAACTTCGCCATGGGCAAGGATTTCGAAGCGGCCATGGGCGAAGATGGCATGAAGAAGCTCGCTGAGTTGTCGGCGGCCGCGATTGAGTCGAGCCAAAACAACCTGTTCGCGTTTAATCCACACATGAGCTATCCGGCGGATGAGTGGGTTAAGGCAGATCCAGAATTCTGGAAACCAAAAATGGCGGCGGCAGCTCCCATGGCCAAGAAACCAGCGGAGAAGCCGGCTGAGAATCACTGATTTCAGGAAAAGCAGGGTGCCCCATCCTTGCGCGTTTTTTGCGCAAGGGTGGGATTCCACGGTAGCGTCCAGCTAGGGATTTTGCCTAGGTCCTGGGTGGCGCAGCGCACTACCCGCATCCCACCACCCTGTCCAATCGCCGCTGTCGTGGTTTATCCTTACCTCGCTTCGGGGGTCGACCGTGACTAAGCGTTTCTCTGGAATTGGGACTCGGATTTGGATTCTGCTCGCCTCGCTCTGCGTTTTGCTTTTTCCCTTCGCACTTTCCGCCGAGCAATACGACCCGGCCATGTACCAGGAACTTCGCTGGCGCATGATCGGCCCATTTCGCGGCGGCCGCACCGTGGCAATTTCCGGAGTTCCCGCACAGCCCAATGTCTT
>Ga0209415_10008211_pt1 | contig 18133 bp, 12 predicted proteins | sample PeaSoiSIISIP2007_FD_187696 | JGI IMG/M metagenome (GOLD analysis project Ga0209415, IMG submission 187696) | Peat soil microbial communities from Weissenstadt, Germany - SII-SIP-2007 (SPAdes) (version 2) | ecosystem: Environmental > Terrestrial > Soil > Wetlands > Peat | place: Germany... | reverse complement strand
GCCGTGATCGGCAACATCGTCCCGGACTTCCCGCTCATCAACAAGTCCTTCAACCTGAGCTACTCCGGACAGGATCTCTGATGCCCTGGCGCATGCTTCGACAGATCGTGCGGGTCGGCATCCTTACCGAGCCGGCGCCGGTGGTAGATGCGTCCGCTGCCGCCACGTCGGATGCTGCCCAGGCGCGCAGCCAGAGCCAGACCGGCGAGGCGACCGAGGAGGCGATCGGCGAGGCGATACGCGAGCTTCACCGCGACATCCTGGCCTTGCTCGGGCGTGCGCTGGCCATCCGCGCGGTCGATCCGGGCTCGTGCAACGGCTGCGAGCTGGAAATTCACGCTCTTAACAACCCCTACTACAACATCGAAGGGCTCGGCATCAAGTTCGTTGCCAGTCCGCGGCATGCGGACCTGCTGCTCGTGACCGGCCCGGTCTCGGCGCACATGGAGTCGGCGTTGCGCCGCACGTACGAGGCGATGCCCGCACCAAAGCGCGTCGTGGCGGTGGGCGAATGCGGCTGCAACGGCGGCGTCTTCGGCGAGAGCTATGCCTGCCGGGGCCGCGTCGCCAACGTGCTGCCGGTCGACGTCGCGGTAGCGGGCTGCCCGCCTGCGCCGCTGGAAATCTTGCGCGGGATACTGCGCGCTCTGCGCTAGAACAGCTCGAGCTCGGGTCCGGCGGACTTGTTAAGCTGGATATCGCCGTCGCGCAGCAGCGCGTCATAGCACCGGACCGCGTTGCGCCCGTGCTCCTTGGCGTAATAGAGCGCGCTGTCGGCACGCCCCATCGCCGAGGCGGGAACGTCCGCGGGTCCCACGCGGGTATAGCCGATGCTCACTGTCACCTTGCCGACCTGCGGGAACCGGTAGTCGGCCACCGCCTCGCGGAAGCGCTCGTAGGCAACCGCGGCGCCTTGCTCGTTGGTGCCGTCGACGATGACGACGAACTCCTCGCCCCCGAACCGGTAGATCATCTCGGTGCTGCGGAAGGTATCGAACATCAGCCGGGCAATGAGCAGCAGCACCTCGTCCCCGAAAAGGTGGCCGAAGGTGTCATTGATGGTCTTGAATCGGTCCACGTCGATGACCCCGAGCCAGCTCCCCGGGGTTGTGGGCTCCTCGGGCGGTGCCGGGGCAATGATTTTCCCGCGCCGCTTGGCAAAGGTCGCCTCAAACGTGCGTCGGTTGAGCAGGCCGGTTAGGGTATCGCGCTCGCCGTAATCGAGCGCACTCAGGTGATTGCGCAAGATGCGCAGCACGCCTTGCACGAGGTTGGCATCGTGCGGCCGGATCGCGGCACGCGCCCCGGAGAACTCCACCTCGATCAGGCCGATCAGGCCGCTGTTGCCCATCAAGGGAAACACGCTGTCAAAGCGCTCGGCCGCGTTTCCTTCCGGCAGGTAGTGCACGGCATCGCCCAGCAGGGCGCACTCGTGCCAGTGCGGCCTCTCGGTCACCAAGGGCAGCAGCGCCGGGTCGGTCGGCACGCCGCCCTGGTGCAGGCCGTCCTGGTCCATGGACACGCGCAGCTGGACGCGCTGCCGGCCTTCTTCGCCCAGTACGCGGTATACCTTGACGCAGTTGGGTTGCACGTGCTCGAAGAGCATGGACGCGACCGCGCGGTCGAGTTCATCCCGATCGCGATGCGAGGTTGCCAGTGCTACGGCATCTATGAGATTTGGCTTCACAAAATGTGGAAACAGCGCTCCAGTACACCGTCCATCCACGGGATCGTATGGCAGCGGGTCCGGCGCGAAGGCTCGAATACTCCCATGAATTCTTCTTATCGTCTCGATTCAACGATCGCAACTCACGAGCCATGCCCCACATTGGTGCATCGCACCATTGAGCCGTCGGCAACCGCTCTCGATGCCCGAGGCTGCGGCCAAGCCGCGGGCGGCGCGGCTCATTCCCACCCCATCCCGAGTCGCTGCGCCATACGCTCGAGTTTGGCGCGCAGATCTGCAACCTCGGCCGCGAGCTGGGCCTGCTGGGCGCGCAGCGCCCCAATATCGGCGAGTCCAACGTGGTCAGCGGCGGCGGCGCCCGGATCAAGCTGCCGGACGTCGACCGGGCCCGACAGCAGGTGGGCCCAGCGGGCCTCGCGTTCACCGGGCCCGCGCGCCAGCTTTGCCACCAGCGGTGCGCCGTCCTGGCTTGTGCGCTGCGCCATTTCCTCCAGAAACGCCTCGACGGAGGAGGTGTCGGCAAACCGGTGCATGCGTTCGGTCCCTATGCGCAGTTCCGCCGCCGTCTGGGGACCGCGCAGCATCAGTACGGCAAGCAGCGCCACGGCCTGGTCCGGAACGCCCAGCACGCGGCCGATATTGTGGGCAAAGCGTGTCACGCGGGCGCCGCTCGACTCGATCACGAGATTGCGGCCGCGCAACGAATCGACCGCCGCCTGCACCTGGGCATCGCTGGCATCGGTCAGGGGATTGCGGTTGTTCTTCTGGTTGCAGCCCGCGGTCAGGGCGTTGAGTGACAAGGGGTAGGTATCGGCAACGGTGCGCTGCTTTTCGACCAGCACCCCTAGGACTCGCGTTTCCAGCAACGAAAGCGGGGCAAGATTCGTCATGATCGGTGGATGCTTTGGTGTCCTGGGCGGCTGGGTGAGAAAAAGCAGCGCATTTGCGTCCGCGCAAGAGTCCAGCGGCAGGACCCCCGCATGATGCACACGCGCCGACGCGACCGCGATGGATAATATCCGTTTGGCCGAACCGCGAACATCCTGCCCGAATTCCCACCAACGCCCCAGCGGCACTCCTAGAGCCCATGCCATGACCGTGCAAGCCATCCCATCCGAGGCCGCCTTCGAACAGGCGCGCACCAACATGATCGAGCAGCAGATCCGGCCATGGGAGGTGCTGGACCAGTCGGTCCTGGACCTGCTGTCGCTGGTACGCCGCGAGGAGTTCGTGCCGCCCCATCTTCGCGCCTTGGCATTCGTCGACTTCGAGTTGCCCCTCAACGTTGATGGAGTCGTGACCGGCGAAACGATGTTTGCCCCCAAAGTCGAGGCACGACTGCTGCAGGAACTGGGTATCCATCCGCACGAGCAGGTCCTGGAAATCGGCACGGGTTCGGGTTACATGGCGGCGCTGGCGGCCCACAAGGCGCAAACCGTCTGGACCATCGAAATCGACCCCCGGCTGCAGGTCTTTGGCGCCGCCAACCTGGCGCGCGCCGGCGTACGCAACGCGCGCGTGGAAGGCGGCGACGGTTCCGTGGGCTGGCCGGCGCATGCGCCCTACGACGTAATCATCGTATCCGGATCGCTGCCGTTGCTGCCCCCCGCCTTGCTCGATCAGCTAAAGATCGGCGGGCGCCTGGCGGCCATCGTGGGAAGCGCGCCGGCCATGAGCGCGCAGATCGTCACGCGCATCAGCCAGGACGGTTTCGAACCCCTGTCGCTGTTCGAGACCTGGGCCAAACCGTTGCGCAATGCGCAGCACCCGTCGGCCTTCCGTTTCTGATGCGCCCGACGCAGCGCCTGTTGCACGGCATTGTTCGTTGCAGCGCGCTGACACTGCTCGCCATGGCGGCGCCGGCCTTTGCCGGCGGAACCGACCTGCTCACGCTCACCCGCGACGCTTTGCTCAACGATCCGACCTACGCCTCGGCGCGCTTTGCCCAGATCGCCGCGATCGAGGCTGAGCCGCAGGCGCGCTCGAACCTGCTGCCCAACCTGAGCGCCTCCTTCGGCGATACGGCCAACCGGTATGACTTCCGCTCCGAAAACCAGTTGCTCTTGCCGAGCTTCGAAAAAACGTTCAACTCGTGGGGGCCGGCGCTCAACTTCACGCTGCCCGTGTACAGCGCTCCGCTGTGGGAGAGCCTGACCCAGGCCAAGCTCTCGGTCAAGCAAAGCGAAGCGCAGCTCGCGCAGGCGCGCTCCGACCTGCTGGTGCGCGTCGCGCAGGCCTACTTCGATGTCCTGGCGGCGCAGGATGCGCTCACGGCCCTGCGGGAAAACAAGAAGGCGGTCTCCGAGCAGCTCGCGCAGGCCAAGCGCGAGTTTGAGGTCGGCACCAAGACCATCGTCGACACGCACGAGGCCAAGGCGCGCTACGACCAGATCGATGCGCAGGAACAAGTTGCGCGCGGCGACCTTGCCGTCAAGCAAAGCGCGTTGCGCGTAATCATCGGCCACGATGCGGGCCAATTGCAGGCGCTGCGCGATCCCGTGCAACTCGACCCGCCGCAGCCCAACGATATCGACACCTGGGCGCGCAACGCCGAGGACGCGAATAACTCGGTGCTGGCCGCGCGCGCCGCGACCGAGATCGCCCGCCACGAGACCAAGCGCGCGCGCGATGCCTACCTGCCCTCCGTGAACATCACCGGCGGCATCCAGTACCAGCGCTCCACCGGCAGCTTGTACATCCCGGTCACCAACAACACGACGGCCTCGAACCTGGGCATCACGCTCACGGTTCCGGTGTTCACCGGCGGCGCGATCCAGAGCCGCGTGCGCGAGGCCCATGCGCGCGAAGATCGCGCCGACCAGGACCTGGAATTGGCGCGCCGCACGGCGGGTCAGGCGGCCCGCCAGGCGTACACCGGGGTCGACTACGGCCTAGCGCAGGTCCAGGCCCTCGAATCGGCCGAACTCTCGGCCAAGACGCAGCTCGATTCGACGCGCCTGGGTTACCAGGTTGGGGTGCGGATCAACCTCGATGTCCTAAATGCCAACACCCAGCTCTTCAACACCCAGCGCGACTTGAAGAAGGCGCGCTACGATTTTTTGGTGAGCGGGCTCAAGCTCAAGGCGGCGGCGGGCGCCTTGCAGGACGAGGATATCCAGACCGTCAACGCCCTGCTGCAGCGCTAGCCGCACCCAGCGCCTCGTCGATCATCGCCAGCGTGCGCTCGGTAGCGCCGCGATGCACGCGGGAAAAAGCCAGCGCGGCCGCGCACATATCCTGACGCTGCGCGCTGTCCCGGCCGATCTCCTCCATGGCACACAGCGCCTGCGGCGCATTGGCCACCCGCCGCGCGGCCCCCGCGGCCACGGCATCATCGGCGGCCTGCGCAAAATTGAACATGTTCGGTCCCAGCACCACGGGACAGCCGCAGGCGCAGGCCTCGATCAGGTTCTGCCCGCCCAGCGGCAGCAGGCTCCCGCCAATGAGCGCGACATCGGCCATCGCGTAGTACAGCGCCATCTCCCCCATCGAATCGCCCAGCAGCAGCAGACTGGACCAGGGCGCGGCGGCAGGCGGATCCGGCGGCGCAGCCGCGGGCGCGGCCAGGAGCGCAGCGTCCCATTGCGCACGGCGCAGCACCTTGCCACCGGGCCCCTGCAGCAGCGCCGCGACTTCGTCAAAGCGTTGCGGATGCCGCGGAACAAACAGCAGCAGCGGCCGTGCGGCACCGGCCCGCTCGGTCGGCGCCGCCTGGCGCAGCGCCAGCGCGTCCAGGATCAGGCGCTCCTCGCCCTCGCGCGTGCTAGCGAACAGCCAGAGGGGGCGAGCGCCGAAGTGCGCGCGAAAACCCGCACGCAGGCGTACCCCCAGCGCGAGTTGTTGCGGGTCGGGGAGCAGGTCGAACTTCAGGTTTCCGGTCACGCGGACCGGGCCGTCGTAGACCTGCAGCACCCGCGCCCGGTCGGCCGGGCTCTGCGCGCCCACGATTGCCAGGCAGGCCGATGCAGCGCGAATCAGGCCCGGGTGGCGCAGGGCCTTGTCCAGCGAGCGCTGCGACAGGCGGGCATTGGCGAGCACGACCGGCACACCACGGCGCCGCGCCGCATACAACAGGTTGGGCCAGACCTCCGTTTCCATCAGCACACCAACGCTGGCACCAATTTGGCGCAAGAATCGATCGACGGCGAACGGCAGATCGTAGGGCAGATAGCGCTGCTGCACCCGCCCGGGCAGTGCGCGCACCAGGTCGGTGCCCGCGGCGCGCCCGGTCGGCGTCATGTGGGTGAGGACGAAGTGTGCATCGGCGTGCGCGCGCGCCAAGCGCTCGATCAACGGTTGCGCCGCCCGCGTCTCCCCCACGGACACGGCGTGCACCCAGATCACGAGCGCGCCCGGCGCCGCGGCAAGCGGGGACCCGTGGCCGAAAAAGCGCTCGCCCCAGTGTCGCCGGTACTCGCCCTGGCGCAAGCTGCGCCAGAGCAGGTACAGGGCCACGAATGGCAGCGCGAGCAGCCATGCGATCGTGTACCAACGGGGCGGTCGACGATGGGTCATCGGTGCCGGCAGCGAGCAGGGCTGCGGCTGTGTGCGTACGGCAACAAGGGCGGCGTCCCGTTTCAGTCCGCAGCCACGGCCTGCGGCAGCGCCAGGACGCGGTTGACCGCGCCACACACCTGCTCGACGGTCGGCATCTGCTCGACACCGCCCAGACTCAGCACGCGTCCACTGCCGCGCAGGCCGACAAGGGCTGGATCGTAATCGCAGAAGATGCCCACCGTTGGTGCACCGACCGCCGCGGCCAGGTGCGTGAGCCCGGTGTCCAGACCGACGACCACCCTTGCCGCTGCCGCCAGCAACGCGATCTGCGTCAGGCTCGATCGCGGCAGCACGCGCGCCGATTGCATTTGCGCAGCACGTCGCACGTTCGTTTCGTGCTCATCGTTGCTGCCCCAGCAAAGCAGGCTCACCCATCCCCGGCGGGCAAGCGCCTGCTCCAGCGCAAGCCAGTTTTCGTTGGGCCAAAGCTTGCTGGCGCGGCTGGCATTGGTCAACAAAAGTGCCGTCGGTGCGCTGTCAGCAGGGCGCTGCGCCTGCGGCAAGCGCAGCGAAAATTGCTCGGGCAAATCGAGCCCGTAACCCAACGCCGCGGCGCCAAGGCGCCGAATGCGATCGACCGCATGCAGGTCTTGGTCGACGGCCACCCGCCGACGGTACAAGAGGGCGGCGGCAGGCTCGCGCGCACTGGCGGCCGCAAAGCCCGTCACCGGCCCGCGCGCCGACCAGGCGACGATGGCGCTCTTGAGCAGACCTTGGCAATCGATGACCGTGTGATAGCGCGTGCGCCGTAGCGCGCGGCGCGCCTCGAGGATCTGCTGCCACGACAAGAGCGCCAGCGGGTGGCGTCGCCAGCGCCGCAGCGCGATGGGCAGCACGCGCGTTACCGCCGGGTGCAGCCGCGGAATATCCGCGAACCCCTCCTCCACCACCCAATCGATCCGCGCGTGGGGAAAGGCGCGTGCAATGTCCGACACCATGGGCAGGGCGTGGACGACATCGCCCATCGACGAAGTCTTGACGATCAGGACGCGCACGGGCCGAGTCTAACAAAGCGAGTTGCAGGGACGTTGAATCCGGCCGTCGAGAATCGTTTTTCCGCTAATATCAAAGGGGCATCACACGGGCCGCGCGGTGGTTTGCCGGCGGCATCCATGTCCTATCTGCGCGTGCGCGACCGAGGCGGCCCGCCCCGGATATTTTGGAAATGCATATGGAACGCCCCGGCACGCTGTACGTCCTGGAAATCAATCCCAAGATCCCCCGTCGCCTCGCGCGCCTGGACGAGATCGCCCATGACCTGTGGTACAGCTGGGACCGCTCCACGCGACAGTTGTTCGCGCGCCTGGACACCGACTTGTGGAACCTAGTCGGCCACAGCCCCAAGGTCTTGCTCAAGCGCATCGATGAGCGCCGCCTGACCGAGGCCTCCGAGGACCCCGGATTTCTCAACAGCTACCAGCGCATGCTGTCGGCCTACGACAGCTACCTGGGCGAGACCGGCCGCAACGACGGGGCCGCGGTGCTGGGCGAAAACGACCTGGTCGCCTATTTCTGCGCCGAATTCGGCTTCCACGAGAGCCTGCCCATCTACTCCGGAGGCCTGGGCATTCTCGCGGGCGACCATTGCAAGGCGGCAAGCGATCTGCGGCTGCCCTTCATCGGCGTGGGCTTGCTGTACCGCCAAGGCTATTTCCTGCAAAAGATCGACGCCGACGGCAGTCAACAGGCGATCTACCAGGACTCGGATTTCGATGATCTGCCGGTTACCCCCGTGCTCGATGCCAACGGCGCGGAGACCTGCATTGATCTTGCACTGCCGGGCCATGCGCTGAAGGTCAAGCTCTGGCATGCGCGCGTGGGTCATGTGCGGCTGGTGTTGCTCGACACCGATCTGCCGGCCAACGCGCCCAACGACCGCCACATCACGCACCGGCTGTACGGCGGCGATCGCGAAGTGCGCATCTTGCAGGAGATCATCCTTGGCATGGGTGGCGTGCGCGCGCTGGCGGCACTGGGCATGCGCCCGACCGTTTGGCACATGAACGAAGGGCACGCAGCGTTTCTCGTGCTCGAGCGCATCCACCAGTACATGCACGGCGGGCTCGGGTTCGCCGCCGCGCTCGAAGCCGTAGCGGCCAACACGGTCTTCACGACGCACACCGCCGTGGCCGCGGGCCACGATCGCTTCTCGGCGGATCTGTTCGGGCGCTATTTCGAGGCCTACTGCAACAAGCACGGCGTGAACCAGAAAAGTCTTTTTGCCCTGGGACAGACCGGCACTTCCAATGAATTCGACATGACGGCGCTGGCGGTGCACGGTTCGCGCTTTCAGAACGGCGTATCGAAGATTCACGGCGAGGTCAGCGCGGAGATGCTGCGCGACCTGTGGCCGCAGATCCCGCCGGACGAAAACCCGCTGACCCACGTGACCAACGCGGTCCACGTGCCGACCTTCCTTTCGCCGGATTGGTCCAACGATTTCGATCGCTTCCTGGGCTTTGACTGGCTCGAGCGCATCGCCGATCCGGCCGTTTCGGGGCGCGTTGACGAGCTCCCCGACCATATTGTCTGGAGCCGGCACCAGTTCCTCAAGACGCAGATGCTGCGCCTGGTGCGTCACCGGGTCGCGGAACAGCACAACCGCAATCGCGGCAGCGAAGCGCACCTGGACCGCATGCTGCGCTATGCCGATCCGGCCAATCCCAACGTTCTGACCATCGGATTCGGCCGGCGCTTTGCCACCTACAAGCGCGCCACGTTGGTGTTCGAGAACCTCGATTGGCTACGCCAGATCATCAGCGACCCGAAGCGACCGGTGCTGTTCATCTTCACGGGCAAGGCCCATCCGGCCGACCAGCCCGGGCAGGAACTCATCCGCCAGCTCACTCGGGTATCGCGCACGCCCGAATTCGAGGGCCGATTGCTACTGGTCGAGGGCTACGACCTGCGCCTGGCGCGCCGGCTCGTCTCTGGCGTCGATGTCTGGCTCAACAATCCGGTCTACCCGCTGGAGGCCTCGGGCACCTCGGGCATGAAGGCCGGCATCAACGGCGTGATCAACCTGTCGGTCCTCGATGGCTGGTGGGACGAGGGCTACACGGGGGACAACGGCTGGGCGATCAAGCCGGCCTCCGAGACCCTGAGCGATGCGGCACGCAACGCCGAAGAGGCGCGCACGCTCTACGAGATCCTGCAGGACCAGGTCCTGCCAACGTACTACGGTCGCGGCGAGACGGGCTACTCGGCGGCATGGATCAAGCTCATGAAGCGCTCGATCGCGACGATCCTGCCGCGCTTTAACGCCAATCGCATGGTGGGCGATTACCTGTCCCAGTTCTACGGCCCGGCGGCGCGCCAAGGGCGGCGCTTCTCGCGCGATGAGTTCCGCGGCGCCAAGGAGGTGGCGGCGTGGAAGGCGCGGGTGGTTGCGGCCTGGCCCGAGGTGCGGATTCGACGGCTGGACCCGGGCACGCTACGTACGCAGTTTGGCGAGCGGCTGCGCATCGAGATCGCGGTCAATCTCAACGGTCTGGAGCCCAGCGACATGCGCGTGGAGCTGCGCATGAACGAGGCCGGGGGCGACTCGACGGCCGGTATGGGGCGATTTTTCGTGCATGCCAACGTGCTTGCCGAAACCAGCGAGCACCGCTACGTGCTCGATTTCACGCCGGAGTCCTGCGGCAAGTTCGACTACCGGATCCGCGTATACCCCTACCACGACCTGCTGACGAACCGCTTCGAGACCGGCTTAATGCTCTGGCTGTGACAGCCCCGGCGGCCGGAAGACCGAGGCCTTGCGGTTGCGACGGGATGCGGGCGCCTGCGCCCGCCCCTCAGTGTCGGGCGCCGCGCAGCACCCGCCGGTAGACCTCGACGTACTGCGCCGCGCTCCTCTCCCAGCCAAAATCGCGCGTCATCGCGTTGCGCTGCAGGGTCGACCAGATCGTGGCATGGCGAAAGAGGTCGGTTGCGCGTCGGATCGTGCCCAGCAGATCCTTGGCGCTGGGCGTGGCAAAGCAAAACCCGGTCGCCGTGCCCGCGGCCAACGTGGCGGGTGTCCAATCGACGACCGAATCGGCCAGGCCGCCGGTGCGGCAAACAATAGGCAGCGTGCCGTAGCGCTGGCTGTACATCTGGTTCATGCCGCAAGGCTCAAAGCGCGAGGGCATCAGGAACAGGTCGGCGCCGGCCTCAATCATGTGCGCCAGCCCTTCGTCGAAGGCCACGCGCACAGCAACCTGGCGGGGATATTTTTTTGCCAGCGCCAGCAAGCGCTCCTCGATGTCCTGGTCACCGATGCCCTGGATGACGAGCTGCGCCGGAAGCGCAATAAGCTCCGCGACGATCTCGGCAACGAGGTCAATGCCTTTTTGCTCGACCAGGCGACTGACCACGCCCAGCACTGGCACGGCATCTTCTATTGCCAGGCTCATGGCCGCCTGCAAGGCACGCTTGTTGATGCTCTTGTTGCGCAGCGTATGCACGTCGTAGTGCTGCACGATCAAGGGATCGGCGGCCGGGTTCCAGTACTCGGTGTCGATCCCGTTGAGTATGCCGGTGAGCACGTTCGCGCGCCGCGACAACAATCCATGCAGCCCAAACCCCAGCGCCTCGGTGCAGATCTCCTGCGCGTAGGTCGGGCTGACGGTGGTGATGGCGTCGGCGCAGGCCAGACCGCCCTTGAGAAACGAGAGCTTGCCGTAGAACTCCGCTCCATCGACGGCAAAGCTCTCCGGCGGCAAGCCCAGCCGCGCCACGGCATCGGCGGGAAAGATTCCCTGGTAGGCCAGGTTGTGTACGGTGACCACGCTGGCCGCGTGTTGGCCGAGGCCGTATGCCAGGTACACCGGCGCGAGCGCGGCCTGCCAGTCGTTGCAATGGATCACGTCGGGCCGCCAGGCCAGGGGGCTTTTCTCGGTGCCCAGCAAGGCGGCGATGCGCGAGAGCAGGCCAAAGCGCAGGTCGTTGTCCGGCCAGTCCTTGCCGTCGGGGCCCAGGTAGGGGTTTCCAGGGCGGTCAAACAGCGCGGGGCAATGCACCAGCAGCAGTTTGAGGCCCTGCGCGCCGCGCGCCGCGAGCAGCTGCGCCTCGGGCAGCCGCGCCAGCGCGGGTACGGTAGCGACCGGCGTCGCGGATGCCGGGTCCACCGCCAATCCCCGCAAAACGGCCGGGTACGCCGGCAACAGGACCTGCACGTCAAGACCCAGGCGGGCGAACGCGCCAGGCAGCGATCCGCTGACGTCGGCAAGTCCGCCCGTCTTGATCAGGGGCGCGAGCTCCGATGTGGCAAAAATGACTTTCAGGATCTTTTCCAGTCCAAAAAGGGTGTGAACAGGCAAAATGCGTACCGCGGCAAGGACGAACCTTTGTCCAGCCGCCCGACGCCAGCCCCGCTCCTCCAGGGTCAGGCGCCGCGATCCCGGCTAGGATAGCAGCCGTTCGGGCCCCGTTTGATGTTTGTCAAGGCGCGGTGGGCCGGCGCACATAGTCTCGGAACTCCAACCAGGCAGGGAGGCAACTCGTGACCAATCCACTTACCATCGAGCGCCAGGCGCCGGCTCCGCTCAGCGGCCTAGGCGTCGAGCCGCCGACCGGGATACGCTTGGCCCGCTCGACCATGGCGATCATTCTTGCGGGCGGACGCGGCACGCGCCTGGGCCGGCTGACCGACTGGCGCGCCAAGCCGGCCGTGCCGTTCGGCGGCAAGTTTCGCTTCATCGATTTTCCGCTGTCCAACTGCGTCAACTCCGGCATCCGCCGCATCGGCGTCTGCACCCAGTACAAGGCGCAGAGCCTGATCCGGCACGTGCAGCACGGCTGGTCGTTTCTCGATGGCCGCTTCCAGGAGTTCGTCGAATTGCTGCCCGCGCAGCAAAACGTCAGCGCCGACTGGTATCGGGGCACGGCCGACGCCATCTACCAGAACACCTACCTGCTGCGCAAGCATTCGCCGGACCTGGTGCTGGTGCTTGCCGGCGACCACATCTACAAGATGGACTACAACCGCATGTTGTATGACCACGTGACCAAGTCCGCCGACATGACGATCGCGTGCATGGAAGTGCCGCTTTCCGAGGCGCGGGGCTTCGGGGTGATGGCGGTCGACGACTCATGGCGCGTGGCCGCATTCCAGGAAAAGCCGGAGAACCCCGCGCCGATGCCCGGGCGCGCGGACACGGCCCTGGTGAGCATGGGGATCTACGTATTCAACGCCGCTTTCTTGTACGAGCAACTCGAGCGCGACAGCGGCGATCCGACTTCGAGCCACGACTTTGGCAAGGACATCATCCCGCACATCCTGCAGCGCGGCTACCGGGTGGTTGCGCATCGATTCTCCGACAGCTGCGTCAACATGACCGAGGGCCGCCCCTACTGGCGCGACGTCGGGACGCTCGATGCGTACTGGGAAGCCAACATGGAACTGACCAAGGTCGTTCCCGACTTGAACATGTACGACAAGAAGTGGCCGATCTGGACCTACCAGGAGCAGTTGCCGCCGGCCAAATTCGTCTTCGATGACGATGGCCGGCGCGGCATGGCGGTCGACTCCCTGGTCTCGGGCGGTTGCGTCATCAGCGGCGCGACAGTGCGCCGCTCGCTGCTCTTTTCCAGCGTTCACGTCCACAGCTATGCCCAGGTGGAGGATGCGGTCGTACTGCCCAACGTCGATATCGGCCGCAACGTCGTGCTCAAGCGCGCGGTGGTCGAGAAGAACTGCCGCCTGCCGGCCGGGCTGCAGGTCGGCGTCAATCCGGACCTGGACCGCAAGCGGTTCGACGTCAGCAGCAAGGGCATTACGCTGGTCGTGCCCGAGATGCTGGCGGACCTCAAAGAGAGCGGCGCATGAGAAGGGACCGGCCGTGAGCGAATCGCCTGCGCCACAACCGGCAGCCGCAGCGGTGCCGTTGCCCGCGCCGGGCAGCGCCCCGGGTGTGGCGGCCGAAGCCGCCGCAGGCCTCGACCTGTTGTTGCTGTGGCACATGCACCAGCCCGATTATCGTGATCGCAGCACGGGCGACTTTACGATGCCCTGGGTCTACTTGCACGCGATCAAGGACTACGCCGACATGGCGTGGCACCTCGAGCAGCAGCCGGGGATGCGCGCGGTGGTCAATTTCGTTCCCGTGCTGCTCGACCAGATCGAGGACTACTGCGACCAGTTCCGCACCGGCGAGCTGCGCGATCCGCTGCTACGGCTGCTCGCGCGCGCCGAGAGCACAGGGCTATCGGAGGCCGAGCGCCAGTTCGCGTTTCAACAGTGCTTTCGCGTCAACCACCATCGCCTGATCGCGCCGTTTCCGCCGTACAAGCGCCTGTACGACCTGTTCGTGGCGATGGATGCGCAAGGCAAGGACAGTCTTAGCTACCTGTCCGACCGGTACCTGTACGACCTCGTGACCTGGCACCACCTGGCCTGGACCGGCGAGACGGTGCGCCGCGAATCGGAGATCATCGCGCAGCTCATGGCCAAGGGTTCGGCCTTTTCGGAGCAGGACCGGGCCGCCCTGCTTCGGGTAATCGCCGAGCAGGTCCAGCAGGTGATTCCGCGCTACCGTGCGCTGGCGCAGCGCGGCCAGATCGAGCTCTCGACGACGCCGCATTGCCATCCGCTGGCGCCGCTGATGCTCGATTTTCGCAGTGCCCGCGACGCCCTGCCCAACATCGAGCTGCCGGAAGCGGAATGCTATCCGGGCGGACGCGAACGGGTTTGCGCCCACATCGACAGCGCGCTGGCCAGCCACACTCGGCGCTTCGGCGCCGTGCCGGCGGGACTATGGCCCGCCGAAGGGGCCCTGTCGGCCAGCTTTGCCGCTCTGCTGGCCGAGCGCAAGATCGGCTGGAGCGCGAGCAGCGAGGGCGTTCTGGCCAACAGCCTGAGGGCCAGCGGGCCCAGCGGTGCGTCCGCCGACCCGGGCGTGCAGACGCGCCACCGCCCGTATCGCGCCAGCAAGATCGCGCCGGGCATGCTCTTTTTCTTCCGCGACGACCGGCTATCGGACCTGATCGGTTTTTCCTACTCGAAGTGGCACGGGCGCGACGCCGCGAGCAATTTCGTGCATGAATTGGAGGCGATCGCGGCCAAGGCGGCCGGAGGTCCGCGCCCGCTGGTGAGCGTCATGCTCGATGGCGAGAACGCCTGGGAATACTATCCTTACAACGGCTTCTTCTTCCTCAGCGACCTCTACAAAGGCGTGGCCAGCCACCCGGGCATCCGGACCGTTACCGGCAGCGACATGGTCACCGTGCATGCGGCCGCAAGGGCAGCGGTAACGGCGGCCACTGCGCCGGCGCTGCGCCCCGTGGCGGTGGGTGAGCTTCCGGTGCTGGCGGCGGGCAGCTGGGTCTACGGCAATTTTGCAACCTGGATCGGCGCCAAAGACAAGAATCGCGCCTGGGACCTGCTGTGCGAAGCCAAGGCGAGCTATGACCGGGTCATCGCCAGCGGACGTCTGGACGATACCGTTCGCGCCCACGCCCTGGCCCAGCTAGCCGATTGCGAGGCCTCCGACTGGTTCTGGTGGCCGGGCGAGGACAATCCTAGCGAATCGGTCTCGGCCTTCGAGACGCTATTTCGCGGCAAGCTGGCGCACCTGTACCGGCTGCTGCAGCTGCCGGTACCCGAGAGCCTGACCAGAGCCTTCAGCAAAGGCGGCGGCAACGCGGAAGTCGGCGGAACCATGCGCCGGGGCAACGTCGAGCCCGGCATGGGTTAAAACCCGGCGATCACTGCCGCCGATCGGCGGCAAGGCGGCGCGCCAGTTCGGCGAAGCGCCCGTCCTCTTCCCACTTCTCCAGCTCAAGGGGCAGTTTGCGGCGCCAGTTCGGATATTGGTCGACCGTGCCCGGTAGATTGACCTGATCGCGACAGCCAAAGAGGTCTTCGAGCTGCACTACCAGTACCCGCGACGGCGTGCGCGCCAGGTACTCCTGCACCGCCAGGGCCAGTTGCGGAGTCATCGCCAGCGGCCAGCGCGGCTGGGGCGAGATATCGGGCGGCAGCAAGGATTCGCGCTGCAGGGCCGAGAGCAACTGGGCGCAATCGCGCTTGCGCTCCTCGAGCTGCTGCAGGCGCATTGCTTGGTTTGGGAACAGACCCAGGTTGCGCCGCAGTTCCAGGTCACGCCCCTCCCAGAAGCCCGCTAGCGTCGCCAGGTCGTGGGTGGCCGAGGTCACCAGCGCATTGAGGGGAAATTCGTTGGGCGCCTGGAACTCGCCGCCCTGCTGGCGCGAAAAATACAGCACGCGGTAGGACAGAATGCGGCACCGGTCCATGGCCTGGCGCACCTCGTCGGGCACCGTTCCCAGGTCCTCGCCGATGATCAGGCAACGATTGCGCTGGCTCTCGAGCGTCAGGATCGCCAGCAGGTGTTCGAAGGGATAGGCGACATAGGCACCAGCGTCCGGCAAGTCGCCACGAGGCACCCAGAACAGCCGCGCCAGCCCCATGACATGGTCGATGCGCAGCGCTCCGGCGTGGCGCATGTTGGCCCGCAGCACCGCAATGAACGGCGCGTAGGCCCGTGCCCGCAGCCGCTCGGGCAGTAGCGGCAGCAGGCCCCAGTCCTGCCCATGAAGGTTGAAGTCATCGGGTGGGCAGCCGGCGCTGGCGCTTTGCGTGTACAGATCCTGCGCCGACCAGGACTCGGCGCCGCTGCGATCGACCGACACCGCCAGGTCCTGGTAGAGCCCAATGCCCAGACGCGAATCGAGGGAACTCATTCCCACCGCTGCCAGCTGCAGTTCGGCTTGCCACTGCAGGTATTCGAAGTACTCGACGCGCTCGGCGTGGGTGCGGGCAAATTCGGCCACCTCGGGCGAATTGGGATCGCGATAGGGGTAGGACCACTGCGACCAGCCCCAAACCTCCCCATCGAGGCGATGAAAGTATTCCTGCAGGGTCTCGAAGAGCGCGTGCTGGCGCAGCGCCAAGCCGCCGGAGGCCTGAAACGCCCGGAAATCCTGCGCCCGCCGGGGATTGACATCCGTCAGGCTGACGCGGCGAAACTGCCCGTAGAGCAGCTCCAGGATCGGCATCTTGACCGCGGCGACCGCCTTGTAGTCGACCAAGTCCATGCTACGCAGCGTTCGCAGGCGCGCCTGGAAGTCGGGTGCCATCACCTGGGAACGCGCCTCGGCGCAGTGCGCATACTCCTCGACCGCCTCGACGTCGAGGTACAGGACGTTGTAAAAGCGTCGCGACGACGGGGCATACGGGCTGGCATGGTCCGGGTTATGCGGGAAGAGCGCGTGCAGTGGGTTCAAGCCGACCAGGGCTGCGCCGTGCTTGCCGCACAGACGAACCAGCTTGGCAAGATCGTTGAAGTCGCCGATGCCCCAATTGCGCTGTGAGCGCAGCGCATAGAGCTGCACCGCGGGGCCCCAGACGCGATGCCCCTCGCGCAGCAGCGGCGGCAGGTAGCAGCGCGGCGGGGCAACGATGATCAGGGTCGAGGCGAGCAGCCGGTTCTCGATGCGGTCCTCTGTGCTACCAGCCGCGGGACTGTCGCCGCTCTCATTGACGCGGACCTCGATGCGCAGGTCCAGGCGATGGTAGCCAAAGGACATCGAATTGGGCAGCTCGATGCGAAAATCGTGCACATCGCCATCGTGCAGCGCACCGCTCTCCTCGACCAGGTTCCAGTGCATGCGCGCATCGCGGACTCCGGCTTGCAGGGTCAGCGTCCAGGGCTGCGCATCGAGCCAGAACACGACCACGGGCGGCAACGGGGCGCGGATGGCCTGCGCCGCTTGGGCCTCCTCGTCGGCCCGCAGCGAGGCTTCGACCTGGGCACGGTCGCCGGCCTCCACGCCCATGGCCCGCAGCAACGCGCGCAGGCCGTGTTCGGGAACCACGGTGTGCTTGCCCCAGATGTCGTGGTAATCGGGTGCGATGCCGTAGCGCTGGCAAAGCCGCAGCAAGGCGGCGCGCTCCTCGACCGTGGTTTCCGGTTGCGCGTCCGGGGCAGGGTTCATCGGGGGCGGGTCGGGGGCCTGCTGGCGCAAGAACGCGGATCAGGAGCCGGCAGGTCGACGCAGGGCCGACGTCTGGGGTTCATCCTCGACGACGTAGGCAAAGCGATTGCGAAACGCGTCGGGCGCGAGCCCGGCGGCACCCGCCAGCGCCGCCAGCCGGTCGGCGTCGGCAAAGTCCTCGCGCCGCAACCGGGTCATGTAGCGGCGCGCGACCGCGTAGCGTAAAGAGCCGATCTCGACCGTGCGCACCCGGGTGCGCCCCGTGGTCGGGTCGATCATGGAGGAAAACGGGATCGGCACGAAGCGGCCTTCCTGCAGCGAGACCATCGCGTCGGAGCCACCCTCGATGAGGAACTGTGCCGCGCAGTAGCCCAGGTCGCGCGTGTACTCGATGTCCACCGGTATCGGGTCCGCGCAGCGCAGCTCGTAACCGATATCCTTGGACACGATCGAGGTGCCGATGCCCAGCGCGCGCAGCCGTTCCTCGACGACCTTGCGTATGCCGCGGCCCAAATCGATCTCCGCCAAGCGGATATGGTCGTGCTCATCGCGCTCGATCGCCCCCAGGCGGTGCAGCTCGCTCTCGGGGATGAGCTCGGCCAGCCCCTCGGCGAGCACGGCCACGCCGTCCTTGGCACCCTGCGCGCGGCGCTTGACGACCGCGCCGACCAGCACGTCGGCGATCTTGTCCAGGTTCACCTTGCCGCTGGTGAATTCTTCGGGAATCACCGCGATGTTTGCCCCCGCCGCCTTGGCGATCCCGAGCGCGAGCGATCCGGCCTTGCGCCCCATGGCGACCACGAAGTACCAGCGCCCCGAGGTACGCGCGTCGATCATCAGGTTCTTCACGAGCGCAACGCCCACGTGCCGTGCCGTCTGGAAGCCGAAGGTGTCGATGTGCGCCGGCAGCGCCAGGTCGTTGTCGATCGTCTTGGGCACGTGCGCCACGCGCAG
>Ga0209415_10008209_pt1 | contig 18135 bp, 17 predicted proteins | sample PeaSoiSIISIP2007_FD_187696 | JGI IMG/M metagenome (GOLD analysis project Ga0209415, IMG submission 187696) | Peat soil microbial communities from Weissenstadt, Germany - SII-SIP-2007 (SPAdes) (version 2) | ecosystem: Environmental > Terrestrial > Soil > Wetlands > Peat | place: Germany... | reverse complement strand
ACACATGACCGCCCCGACTTGACTGCTCTTTCCGTCTCTTTTTCCCTTGCAACGCAGGAGCCGTCCACACATGACGGAATTTCTGTTGCCCACGTTATTATTGCTCGTTTCCTAAAAACATGGGAACCGTTCAAAAACCGGCGCTTTTCTCCGCCAGTTTGCGATCAAGGAAATCAAGACGATCCTGCCCCCAAAACAACTCGCCGTTCAGAACGTAGCTGGGCGCTCCAAAAACGCCTTTGGCCAGAGCGGCACGGGTATTGGCGTCATGCATTTCCCCCAGTTCGACGCTTGAAAAACGCTGGCGCAAATCCTCCGCGTCGATCCCCACTTCAAGCGCCGTTTCGTCAAGCACGCCCCAGTCGGCGATATTCTGATCACGGTTCCAAAGCGCCGCGCCGATGGCCCTGGCCAGCGCCAAAGCGTCAAAGCCGGAGATTTCGGCGGCAATGACCAGATGGGCGGCGGCGCTCTCGTCGGCCGGGAAATGTTTCGGCTCCATAATGATTGGTAAATCGAGATATCGGCTCCACCGTTGCAACTCGACCAGACGATAGGCTTGCCGTTCCGGGGCGCGCTTAGGCAACGGAAGTCCGCCGGTCTCGGCGAAGACGGCGCCCAGTTTCACCGGACGAACGGCGATCTGCGCACCATGTCGCGCGGCAATTTTGCCCAATCGGGCATTGCCCAGATAGCTCCAAGGCGAATTCAGCGAAAAAAAGTACTCGACGACATTCTGCATGGGCGTGGTCCTCGTTTTAACGTCGCCTCACGGCGTCATCCCGGCCAGTTCGGCATAGCCGCCACGGCAATAGACCAGCGGTTTGGCCGTTTCGGAATAGCGCATGCGTTCAACCCGGCCAATAAAGATCCGATGATCGCCACCGTCGCGCACATCGACCAGCGCGCATTCGAAGTTCGCCACGCAGTCGTCGAGAATCGGCACGCCGCTCGACCAATTTTCAAACGCCACGCCTTTCCATTTATCATGTTTCCGGCTGGAAAATTGGACGGACAGAGCGCGCTGATCCTCACTCAAGACGTTGATGGCGAAATGGCCGCACTGGCGATAAGCCTCCAACCCACTATGCCGGTCGTCCAGACAAAAGAGGATCAAGGGCGGGGTCAATGACACGGATGTGAAAGAACTGACCGTCACACCAACCCGCAAACTATCGTTCCCCAGAGTCGTGACGATCGTCACACCGGTTGGGAAACAACCCAAGGCATTGCGAAATGTGCGGGGATCGAAGCTCATAGTGACGCCAGTCCTTGCATGTTGTAGGACAGACCAATACAACAAACCCATTGCCCCTTCAAATTTCCCGAGGGGGTCCGAGGCGAGTCACTTAACTTTTTTTTATAACTAATGTTGTTGACTGGCGACAAGATGCTCGAATTATAGCATCCTTCGTCATCTTAGGAACACGCCGACCCTGGTCGGCGCGACAGAGGTAGCGGATGCTCGTAATCGTTGGTGTAGCAGTCACGATCCTTTCCGTCCTCGGCGGCTATATCGGCAACGGAGGGGAAATCGGGGTTCTCATCCAACCCTTTGAATGGCTTATCATTCTGGGGGCCGCGATCGGCGGATTCATTATCGGCAACCCGAAAGAGGTCGTCTTCGGTTTCGGCAAGGCCATGGGCACCATGGTCAAGGGGTCACGTCACAACAAGGCGTCCTATCTTGAAACCTTGAGTGTTCTCTACGCCTTGTTCAAACTGGCGAAAACCAAGGGTGATCTGGCCCTGGAAAGCCATGTGGAAAAGCCCGACGACAGTTCGCTGTTCCAAAAATTCCCCAAATTTTCCTCCGACCATCACACGATGGAATTTTTGTGCGATTATTTGCGCCTTCTCACCTTGGGCACCAACAACGCCCATGAGGTGGAATCGATCATCGATGCCGAAATCGAATCGCACCACCATGAAATCTCAACGATCGCCAATGCCATCAACACGATGGCCGACGCCATGCCGGCGCTCGGTATCGTCGCCGCCGTGCTGGGCGTCATTCACACCATGGGCTCGATCACCGAACCGCCCGAGGTGTTGGGACATCTGATCGGCGCGGCTTTGTGCGGCACCTTCATGGGCGTCCTGCTGTCCTACGGTCTTTTCGCCCCCTTCGCCCGTATTCTCGACATCATCTATAAAACCGAGAGCGACTATCTGAATTGCATCAAGAATTGCCTGCTTGCCCATATGATGGGCTATGCGCCGCAGGTCTCGATCGAATTTGGCCGCAAGACCCTGCCGCCGCATATGCGCCCCAGCTTCATGGAGGTTGAGGAAACCGTCACCAACCTGCCTCCGGACTGAGGTCGCTTAAGGCAAGTCATGGCCGAACAACCGATCATCATCAAGCGCATCAAGAAGGGCCACGCCTCTCATCACGGTGGGGCCTGGAAAGTTGCCTATGCCGATTTCGTGACGGCGATGATGGCCTTTTTCCTCCTGTTATGGTTGTTGAACGCGGTCACCGAGGAACAACTCAAGGGCGTCGCCGATTATTTCGCACCAACCTCGGTTTCCAGTTCGAAAAGCGGCGCCGGCGGCATGTTGGGTGGCAAGGTGGTCGGTGAAGGGTCGATGTCCTCGAACGGGACCACGCCCAGTTTCACCTTGTCCCTGCCGCCGCCGACCATCGGCCAAGGCGGTGACGCGCTGTCCGAACCGAAGGAGGGCGCCGAGGAAGGCGCCGGCGAAGGCGAAGGCGGTCCGGCCCCTGGCAAGGCCGACGCGCAGGGCCAAGGGCAAAACAGCAATCAAGCCCAGGCTTTGACCGAAAAACAGATCATCAAGGCCAATGCGCAGCGCGAGCAGCAACAATTCGACCGCGCCCAGGAGGCTTTGCAAAAGGCCATGAACTCCATTCCGGAATTGCGGAAACTGGCCGACAGCTTGATGGTTGACAATACGCCGGAGGGATTGCGCATCCAGATCGTCGACCAGGATGGATTGGCCATGTTCCCGCGCGGTTCACCGGACATGTTCGGGCATACCCGCGCACTGCTCGACATGGTCGCCCGCGTGGTCAAGCAATTGCCCGAAAAAATCGCCATCTCCGGCCATACCGATGCCGTGCAGTTTTCCGGCGGGTCCGGCTATTCCAACTGGGAACTCTCGGCGGATCGCGCCTTGGCCACGCGCCGCACGCTTTTGTCGTCCGGCGTGCCGGGCAATCGGGTCGACCGGGTGGTCGGCCGCGCCGACACCGAACCCCTTGTCGCCAACGATCCGGCCAACGCCAGAAACCGTCGCATCACCATCGTTTTGCTGCGCGATACGCAACCGCCTCCGACCGTATCCGTCAGTCCCGAGGCCGCCAAGTCGGGCGTGCTGCCGGATGAATTGCGCAACGGCGTTCTCGCCGCGCCGAGACAGGCGCTCCCCCCTCCGCCAAAGCCGGCAGCGGAGGAAAAGCCCTAGCCGCTGGTGCGTTGACGGTCACCTTGCGAGGACGGCAGAAAATGCAGCGAAAGAATCGCAACTGACGACAGGCTCCAACTACGTCTTTCGCATATCACAAAAAATCACGGCGCACTTGGCGAACGCTTAAGTTTCGTCCAATCTGTAATATCCTCGGTTGATGGGAGGTCGCGAACAGCCGGTTACGCCCCTTCACCAGACCACTCCCAAGGCTCAGCCAGGAGACGAGCCGAACATATGGACCATATTCCACTCAAGCGTCCGCATTTCTTTTTCACGACGGCTCCTCTGCCCTGTCCTTATCTGGAAGGCCGGCTGGAGCGCAAGATCGTCACCGAGCTGTCCGGTCCGGATGCCGAGACGCTGCATGAGGCGTTGTCACGCGCCGGCTTCCGGCGCAGCCATTCGATCGCCTACACGCCCGCCTGCTCGGGCTGCAACGCCTGCATTCCGGTGCGGATCATCGTCGATGAATTTCGCCCAAGGCGAACCATGCGACGCATTATCAAGCAAAACGTCGGTCTGCGGGCACGTCAAACCCCGGCGCGCGCGACCGCCGAACAATATCGGTTGTTTTCACGCTATCAGGAATCCCGTCATGCCGGCGGCGATATGGCTCTGATGGGGTTCTACGACTATCGCTCGATGGTGGAAGACAGCCCCATCGACACCTTCCTGGTGGAGTTTCGGGCTCCGGACAACCAACTCACGGCCGTGGTTCTCACGGATCGCATGAGCGATGGCCTGTCCGCCGTCTACAGCTTTTATGAGCCCGGTGGACCGTGGGCCAGCTTGGGAAGCCACATGATCCTCTGGTTGATCGACGAAGCCCGCCGCCTTGGGTTGCCTTATGTCTATCTGGGCTATTGGATCGCCGAAAGCAGCAAGATGTCCTACAAAGCGCACTTCGCGCCCCTGGACGCCTTCGGCCCCGGCGGCTGGCGGCCACTCAAGCTGGACGCCGAGTAGCCCCAACCACCTTTGCTCAGGTGAATTTGTTGTTGCGCGGGAACCCCGTCGGCGGCATGCGGCCGACGGTGGCGCGTTTGCCAAGCCAGGGCAAGAGATTGGTCTCGCAACGATTCCGTTCGCCCATCTTCCAACACAAACCGTCCGCCAGTACGAACAGCTTGATGTCGGACAAACCGCCATCCCGATATTTTTGCAAAATGACGCCGCGCCCACGGGTCATTTCGGGAACTTCCTCCAGTTTGAATACCAGCAATTTGCGATTCTCGCCGACAACCGCCACCGTATCGCCTTCGACCGGCAGGCAAAAACCGGCTTGCTCGCCGTCACCAAGATTGAGGATCTGTTTGCCGGCGCGGGTTTGCGCTAGGACCTCCTCGGTTTTCACCAGGAACCCGTGACCGCCGGTCGAGGCGACCAGCAACCGGGTTTCAGGCCGATAAGGCAGTACGGAAACGATCTCCGCATCGTTCGGCAAATCGACCATCAGACGCAATGGTTCGCCATGGCCGCGGCCTCGCTGGAATTTGTCGCCACCGATGGTGAAGAACCGTCCGTTGGTGGCGAAAAACAGCAGTTTGTCGGTGGTCTGCGCCTGGATGGTCGCCTTCAACTGATCGCCATCCTTGAACTTGAAGTCGTCAGGACTGTCGGCGTGGCCTTTCACCGCGCGGATCCAGCCCTTTTCCGAAAGAATGACGGTGATGTCCTCGCGCTCGACAAAAGCCTCGATCGGAACCACCACCGCCGAGGGCGTATCGCCCAATTCCGTGCGACGCCGGCCCAACACGTCGTCCTGACCGAAATTCGCCTTCATGCCGGCAACCTCGTCGGCAATCCGAGACCAGCGTTGCGCCTCGTCGGCCAGCAGGCTTTTCAATCCGGCCCGCTCTTTCGACAGCTTGGCGTGTTCGCCCTTGATCTCCATCTCTTCGAGCTTGCGCAACGATCTGAGCCGCATGTTGAGGATCGCCTCGGCCTGCGCCTCGTTCAGGTCGAACGTCGCCATCAGGCAGGGCTTCGGCTCATCTTCCTGACGGATGATGCGAATCACCTCGTCGAGATTGAGATAGGCTTTGAGAAAGCCTTCCAATACCTCAAGCCGTTTCTCGATCTTGCCCAGCCGGAAATTCGACCGACGGACCAGCACCACATGCCGATGGTCGAGAAAGGCCCGCAACACCTCCTTCAAATTCATGACCCGGGGCACCGAATCGGCGTCGAGAACGTTCATATTGAGCGAGGCGCGCACTTCAAGGTCGGTCTGGCGGAACAGTTGTTCCATCAATGTCTCGGCTTCGACCGAGCGATTGCGCGGTTCCAGCACGATGCGCACGACGTCGGTCGACTCATCGCGCACATCGGCCAGCAGGGGGAGCTTTTTCGCTTCCAGAAGTTCGGCGATCTTTTCGATCAGCTTGGATTTCTGGATCTGATAGGGAATTTCGGTGATGACGATCTGGAACAGTCCATGGGACAGTTTCTCGACCGCCCAGCGGGCCCGCAGGCGGAAACTGCCACGTCCCGTGCGATAGGCTTCGAGTATGGCCTCTCGCCCCTCCACCAGGACGCCACCGGTGGGGAAATCCGGCCCGGGCATAAATCCCACCAACGTGTCGACCGCGCAATCGGGATGACGGATCAGGTGGGACAAGGCATCGCAAATTTCCCCGACATTGTGCGGAGGAATGTTGGTCGCCATACCGACGGCGATGCCCGACGATCCATTGGCCAGCAAATTTGGAAAGGCCGCCGGCATCACCACCGGCTCTTCCTCCGTGCCGTCATAGGTCGGCCGGAAATCGACAGAATCCTCATCCAGACCATCCATCATGGCGCTGGCGACTTCGGTCAGACGGGCCTCGGTATATCGCATGGCGGCAGCGTTATCACCGTCGATATTGCCGAAATTGCCCTGCCCCTCGACCAACGGATACCGTACGGCGAAATCCTGCGCCAAGCGCACCATGGCATCATAGACGGCGACATCGCCATGCGGATGATATTTACCGATGACGTCACCCACCACGCGAGCGCATTTCTTGAATCCCCCCGAGGGATCCAGTTTCAACTGCTGCATGGCATAGAGAAGACGGCGATGCACCGGCTTCAAACCGTCGCGCACATCGGGCAGCGAACGGGAAACGATGGTCGACATGGCATAGGCGAGATAGCGCTCGCCCAAAGCTTCGGCGAGCGGCGTGTCTCTGACTTCGCCGGCAGTGGCGGTCTCGGTCATTGCGGTCCCTTGAAAACGGTCGTGAAGCCCCTGATCGACATCACCAATCTTTCCCCCCACAACAGCGCGATGGCGAAAGAAACAGCGGAAATGGCGTGATCATCGACAGAGACATAAACTGCTAATTACCACATCTAGTAGATCATGCCAGGAGCCGATCTACAAGTCGGGATCGCGCCGCAGGCAACGCTTTGCCTTGCGGCGCCAGCACATGGCGATCAAGAAAATAGCCCGTCAAGACCAATCCGTCGACGACGGCCCGCCGATCGCCAACCGACCCGTCGAGAAGGAAACCGGGCAACGCCAAAAGCTTGTCGTGAAAGGGGGCCCCCGCCGCCTGGCTGACGGCCCGCCCGCTCCTGGGCGACACGTAAGTGAGCTCGTCCGTAACGCCGCTGGCCGCACAACAAGACAAATCAAGGCTGTATCCCAGTTCCCCCAGCAAGCCCAATTCCCATAGCGCATAGAGGCTGGGCCACTCCTCGTCGTTCAAGGCCTGAATGACCGCCGCCAACCCCTCGAATGTGGCTTTGTGCGGTTCGCGCTCCGGCAAACAGGATTCCGCCATGGCGCAAGCGGCGGATAGCCCGGCAAGACGCAAGGAGTCATGCAACCAGACACTGCCGAACGCTCCGGCAAGTTCCCACGTGAAGCTGCCCAATTGCTCCGACAACCGGGCTTTCCATGTCACCTGCAATCGATTGCCTGTTTGCATCGCCGCACGCGCCGCCTTTCCCGCGCCGCCGCGGATCAGGCCGGCATGGCGACCATGCTCACGGGTTAAAAGGTGAGCCACCGCCCCCGTCTCACCGTAAGGGCGCAGCGACAAAAGAATTCCCTCGTCGGTCCAGTCCATGGCTCTTTGCGCTGAACACCCTGAGTCAGTGGCGCCGGCCTCCGTGCCGGCGGAAACGAAGCTTCATCGCCTTGCGATGACCGCCGGCACTTAAGGCCGGCGCCACTGAAGGCGACTGTTTCAGGCGTCGAAATCGAGCCCCAATTCGCGGTAATGCTGGCGATCATCGAGCCAATTCTCACGGACTTTCACATGCAGGAAAAGATGCACGCGACGTTCCATGATTTCTTCGAGTTCGACACGAGCTTTCTCGCCGATCGATTTGATTTGCCTGCCTGATTTTCCAAGAACGATCGCCTTCTGGCTGTCCCGTTGCACATAGACGATCTGATCGATGCGAACGCTTCCGTCGTCCTTTTCCAGCCATTGCTCGGTTTCCACCGTGACGGCGTAAGGCAGTTCCTGGTGCAATTGATGGAAGACCTGCTCGCGGGTGATTTCGGCCGCCAACAGGCGCATCGGCATGTCCGAGACCTGATCTTCGGGAAAATGCCAGGGCCCCTCTGGCAAGCCTTCGGCGAAGAAGGCGAGCAGGTCCTTGGTGCCATCGCCGTTGCGGGCGCTGACCATGAAGACCCGGTCGAACAGGCCGGCCGCGTCCACTTTGGCGGTGAGCGCCAACAAACTGTCGCGCTTGACCAAATCGATCTTGTTCAACACCAGGATCGCCCGCCGCCCCGCCTCTTTCAGGCGATCGATAATCCCTTGGCTATTGTCGTCCAGCCCCCGTTCGGCATCGACCACCAGGACGATCTGATCGGCGTCGGCGACACCACTCCAGGCCGCCTGCACCATGGCGCGCTCGAATCGCCTTTTAGGCTGAAAGATGCCGGGCGTGTCGACAAAAATAACCTGCGCCCGCCACTCTTCCACCAAGGCGATGCCCAGCACACGGCTCCGCGTGGTTTGCACCTTGGGCGAGACGATGGACACCTTGGTGCCGACCAATTGGTTGACCAGCGTCGATTTTCCGGCGTTGGGAGCGCCGACGACGGCGATGAATCCGCAACGCGTTGCAATCTCGTTCATTTTGTTACTTTTTCCAGCATGGCGGTGGCCGCGGCCTGTTCGGCGACTCGTTTCGAAGCACCGCGTCCGGTGACCGGTTCAAAGCCTTCGACGGTTACGGATATCAAGAATATGGGATCGTGCTGTGGGCCTTCCATGCCCAGGGTCTGGTAAGCCGGCAACGGTTTACCACGCCCCTGCGCCCATTCCTGGAGCGCCGTTTTGGCATCCTTGGGCGGTGTCACGGATTCGGCCATCATCGGCTCCCAGTGGCGCCTGACGATCGTGACAGCCGCCTCCAGGCCGCCATCGGCATAGACAGCCCCCAAGATGGCCTCGCAAGCGTCGGCCAACATGGTCGGATTTTGCCGTCCGCCGCTGTCCTCCTCTCCTTTGGACATGACCAAAGCAGAATCGAGGCCCAAGATCATCGCAACGCGCGCCAAAGCTTCCCGCCGCACCAGCGCGGCATGCCGCCGCGCCAAGGCGCCTTCGTTTTCCTGCGGAAAGCGGAAGAACAGCATTTCGGCGACAGCCAGACCCAGGACTCGATCGCCCAGGAACTCCAATCGCTCATAGGCGGCGCGCGGTTTCCCGGACACGCCCCCCCGTCCCCGCACCAGGCAGGCGCTGGAATGGGTCAAGGCCTCTTCCAGCATGTCCGGTTGGCGGAACCGATAATCGAGCGCCCGGCAGATGTCGTTCAGGCGCGGATCCATGGCCACACGCAAGTCAATGAATTAACGTAAAGAATCGGTCCCACCGAATCGCCCACGGCCATTTCCAAGGTTCCCACAAAGCCGCCGATCCATCGGTTGAGAAGAAAATAATCTCGGCCCGGCCCACCAGGTTTTCCGACGGAACATAGCCGACGGCGCTGAGATAGCGGCTGTCTTGCGAATTGTCGCGATTGTCGCCCATCATGAAATAGTGGTGATCCGGCACCACATATTCCGGCGTATTGTCGGCTTGGCTCTCGCTGCCGGGATATTCCAAGATCAGATGCGTGCGACCATTGGGCAGCGTCTCGATGTATTGGGTGTAGATCTGGCTGCCGCCGCGCGGATCACGGTCGGTGTAATCCTCGATCTGCTTGCGTTCCACCGGTTTGCCATTGATGAAAAGCACGCGGTGAATCACCTGGATGCGATCGCCCGGCAAACCGATCACCCGCTTGATATAGTCGGTGCGATTGTCTGTCGGCAATTTGAAGACGGCGACATCGCCCCGATCCGGCACGCGCTCCATCACCCGTCCATCGAACAGATGCAGACTGAGCGGCAACGAATGACGGCTATAGCCATAGGAATATTTGGAAACGAACAAATAGTCCCCGACCAGCAGCGTCGGCACCATCGACTTGGATGGAATATTGAACGGCTCGAAGGCGACGGTCCTCACGACGAGAGCGATAAGGACCGCGTAAACGATCGTCTTGATCGTTTCGCCGATACCACCTGTTTTCTTGCGTGCTATGCCCATGGATCACGGTTCTGCAAAAGAAATGCGCCCTCCCGGAGGGAACGGGCGCTTTGTGACGGTTTGCCGATCAAGCCTTAGCCAAGCGCCCCTGTCAAGTGTCCTTCAAGGCCGACGCCGCCCGTAACGTCACCGCCCGCCGTCGTTCCTGAAAAGAATGGATCCGTTCCAACAATTGAGCGGTCACCTCCGGCCCCGCTCCAGCCGGACTTCCTGCGGCAAAGGGCGGCGCCGGATCATATTCCATCTGCAGCTGGATGCGTTTTGCCACGGCCTCTCCCGCCGTACGGAGCACCACGGCCAAAGCGAAATCGATTCCGGAGGTGACGCCGGCGCCAGTGATCCGATTTCCATCGACCACAACGCGTTGGGCCACCGGCGTCGCGCCGAGCGCCGTCAGTTGGTCGAGCGACGCCCAATGGCATGTCGCCCGATAACCTTTCAGCAAACCGGCGGCCCCCAACAGCAGAGACCCGGTACACACCGAGGTGATGAAGCGGCAGGTCTCCGCACTTGTCCGCAAGAAACTCAAGACCTCGGGATCCTCCATCAGCGCCACCTGCCCCGGCCCTCCCGGTACGCACAGCAAATCCAAAGGAGGCGCCTCGTTCAAACGGGCGGTCGGCAGAATGGTCAGCCCCGAATCGGCGCGAACCGGATCAAGATTTTTCCACAACAAATGCACTTTCACGTCCGGAAGACGCGAGAACACCTCGTGAGGACCGGTCAGATCCAATTGCGTCACACCGGGAAAGAGCAGAAAACCGATAGACGTGAGCGGACTTGGCTGATTCAAGGGACAGCTCCTTTTCACCACAAACCGGGAATCAATCGATAAGGAACCTTGGTCGCGTAATTGGCGTAGCCCTCCAATTTGAGACACAATTCACGGTCTTCAAGAGCCGTGCGACGCACCAGCAAGCCAATCAGAATCGCCGCGCCGACCAGCCCCCACGCCGATCCCAGCATCAACGGCGTCGCCGCGAAGAACGTGGAGACCGCCGCGTAAAGCGGATGGCGGATCACCGCATAGGGACCGTTCGATACCACGCGATGGCCCCTGGCGGTTTGAATCTTCACGACAGGCGACAGAAAACTGTTGCTGCCAAAAACCCGCGAGCACATGGCCAAAGCCATGGCCACCCCCACCATGCCGAGCGCTTTCAACCAAAGCGGCATGGCGGTCCAGCCGAAACGCTGAACATCGAGACCGATCAGCAACAGCCATAGGGGATAGAGAACCAAAAAAGCCGTCATGATCCGGCGATCCCATTGCGGCTGCTCCCGCTGCAACGGCCAACGCATCCGTTCCTTGAGCAACTCCGGATCGTTTCTGGCGAGCATCCGGCAGATCAGCACACTGGCGACGAGCAGCATGGCGACATAGGTCCAAGCCGCAGGCCAGGCCAAGGTTCCGGCGCCCCCGAACAACAACAGCGCGAAGATAGCGGCATTGGCGGTAAGCGTAACCCATACCTTGATCGTCATCATGCAGGACCTCTTTGGTGGCGATAAGCTAAAGATTCACGACATCCCAAAGGTAAAGGAAGCCGAAGCCAAGCGCCAGAGAGGCATTGGTTAAAATAAACGCTGCCAACCTTGTTTGGTTGGCAGCGTTTATTTTTTTACTCAAAGGTTCGATAGGAAGAGCCTTACGCGGCCCGGCGCGCTCCACCGGAACGGCCGCCACGCTGATGGTTTCCACCGGCCGGCCGCGCGCTTTGACGCATCTTCGGCTTGACCGCGGGAGCCAGGCGCAGACGGGCGATCGCGTCGGAATGAAAGCGATGCGACTCGTCGGCGGGAACCGGTTGACGAATGGTCCGCTCGATATCCTTCAGATAAGCGATCTCGTCGGCGTCGCAAAACGACAGCGCGATGCCCTCGGCACCGGCACGCGCCGTCCGTCCGATCCGATGCACATAGCTTTCCGGTTCGTTGGGCAGATCGAAATTGATCACATGGCTGATGCCATCGACATCGATGCCGCGCGCCGCGATATCCGTCGCCACCAAGGTGGTCACGCGACCGGAATGAAAATCGGCCAAAGCCCGCTGCCGGGCCCCTTGCGACTTGTTGCCATGAATGGCTTCCGCCTTCACGCCGCTCTTCACCAACTGCTCGGCCAAACGATTGGCGCCATGCTTGGTCCGCGCAAAAACGATCGCACGGGTCACGGCCGCTCCGCGCAGGATGTCGAGCAGCAAATCGCGCTTCTTGTCCTTGGCGACGAACATGACTCTTTGCTCGATGCGCTCGACGGTGGTCGAAGAGGGAGTCACCTCGACACGCAAGTGATCTTTCAGCAATCCACCGGCCAGAGAGGCAACGGTGGTTGGCATGGTCGCTGAAAACAACAGCGTCTGCCGGGCGGCCGGCAACAAGGCGGCGATCTTCTTCACGTCATGGATGAACCCCATGTCGAGCATGCGATCCGCCTCGTCGAGCACGAAGGTCTCGACGTTATCGAGCTTCACATGCCCGCGCATGGCCAAATCCAGAATCCGACCCGGCGTGGCGACAACGATGTCGCATCCGGCCAGCAGTGAGCCGATCTGCGGGTGCATGCCGACACCACCGGTGATGACGGTCTTCTTCATACGAAGATGGACGCCATAGGTGGCGAAACATTTCCCGATCTGCTGGGCCAATTCCCGTGTGGGCGTCAAAATGAGAGCGCGTGCGCCTTTCGGTCCGGCCCGACGCTTGCTTTCCGCCAGACGCTGCAAAATCGGCAAGGCAAAAGCCGCCGTCTTGCCGGTGCCGGTCTGGGCGACACCGAGGACGTCACGCCCGGAAAGAACGGCCGGAATGGCCTGTTCCTGAATAGGCGTAGCATCGCTATAGCCTTCAGCCGCAACGGCGAGGCAAATGGGCTCGATCAAGCCGAGCTCAACAAAACTTGTCATTGAATATGTGTACTTTCATTAATATAGGGTTGCGCTAAGTCTCTTCGACCCTGCTGCAACCCAGATCGTCAACGGCGCCGCTGTGGCGCCGGACGGTGGCCTGGTTGTGGGGTCCGCTCGTCCTTGTGACGAAAATTGATGCGCCCCTTCGTCAAATCGTAAGGGGTCATTTCGACCGTCACCCGATCGCCCGCGAGGACGCGGATGCGGTTTTTCTTCATGCGCCCTGAACTGTAGGCAAGCACTTCGTGCCCGCTGTCCAAAGTCACGCGGAAACGGGCATCAGGCAGCACTTCGCTGACCACACCCTCGAATTCTATGAGATCTTCCTTAGCCAAGATCGACTCTGTCTGCCTTTATGTTCTGCGGTATGACTCTTACCGGTATGGCCGCGCAACAGCGCGCAGATGCCCGAATTCCATGGGGAAAAGATCAGAACCGGCATCGACAGGCGATGGCGGGCGAACCCGAAGCATTAAGATCGCTGCTATATGGCCCCAAAGTGAAGAAATCGCAAGCATTATTCCATCATGAGAACCGGACCCAGCCATGCGCCCGGCGAACCGCCCAAGGATTCCTTGGTTAAACCCCCGTCAACGCAAGCAATTTTCGCAAATGCGCCTCGGACTCCAAAAACTCATGCTGCTCTTGGCGGGTAAACTGGTAGTTCAGGATCTTCTGAACACCTTCGCGGCCAATCACACAGGGCACACTCATCACCACATCGTCAACTTCATATTGGTTCTGCAACAGCACGCCGACCGGCAATACCGAATGTTCGTTGGAAGCCACGGCGCGAATGATCCTAAATACGCTGGCCGCGATACCGTGATTGGTATTCCCCTTGCGATTGAAGATATCGATTCCGATGTCGAGAACAGCTTGCCGGATGGCCCGCTTATCCACCGGAGAAACATCGTTCAATCGGCAATAGGTATCGATGTCCAAGCCACAAACGTTACAGATGCTCCAGGGGATAAACCCGGTCGAGCTATGATCGCCCAGCACATAACCAAAAATATTCTTCGGATCGATCTTCAAATGGTCGCTCAAAATTCGCATGAAGCGGGCCGAATCGATGATCGTCCCGGCACTCATCAGACGGGTGCGCGGATAGGACGAATGGCGAAGGGCCACTTGAGTGATGACATCGACCGGATTGGTGACGATCAAGACGACGGCGTCCGGCGAATAACGCTCGACCAGGCCGATGACGTCGCGGATCACTTGCGCATTGATCTCGACAAGAGAATCGCGGCTTTGTCCCCGCTGAAGCTGCGCGCCGGCGGTGATCACCACAATGTCGCTGTTTTCGGTTTCTGGAAAATCCCCCGCCACCAGCAAAGGATTTTTCGCATAGATGAAAGAGGTCGTATGGGCAAAGTCCCAAATTTCGGCTTCAGCCTTCTCGCGCATCTTGTCGACGGCGACGATTTCTGAAACTTCGGACATATTGACGAGATAGCCGACCAGTTCGGTGCCGACAGCACCCATTCCGATCACCGATACCTTCATGCCATCTTCCCCTCATAGGACGGAACGACAAGATCGGGAGACGTTCAAACCGCGATCGCCGTTGCCTGAAATATAGGCACCAATACAGTTTGCCTTAAAAATACTATGTGCCAATGGAAATAAGCCGTCTATACGGTTACCATTATTTCAAAGACAACTCTCTACAGATAACATTCATATCCATGACCGCCACTTGCCGTAATAATTGATGCGTTTTCCTCTTTTCGTAACGGCATTGACGCAACGTTAATTCTCCTCACCCGCCCATTCCTCGCGCACCGAATCTCATTGTGGTGTTTTTCCTCCTCTCCCCTCGTGGGAGAGGGTTGGGGTGCGAACAGACTCTTTTCAGCATCGAAAGGCGTGCTTACAGGCATTTTATCCCGCCTACCGGCGGTAATCCCCCTCACCTAACCTCTCCCACGAGGGGAGAGGGATTCTTGAGAACCGCCATCAATGCGCCGCGACAGCCCTGAGAAAACCGTCGATGACATCCTTCAAACGCTGAGACTGCGAGGACAGATCTTCGGAGGCGTTCAACAAATTGGAGGCGGCATGACTGGATTGGTCAGCCGCCGCCTGGACCCCACTCACATTGCTGCTGACATCGGCCGTACCGGCTGCCGCCTGTTCGACATTGCGGGCAATCTCGCGGGTGGCCGATGATTGCTGCTCGACGCTGGCGGTTATGTTGCCGGCGATATCGCCCACCTCCAATATGATCTTCAAGATATCTTGAATGGCTTTGACCACCCGTTCGGTCTGACCCTGCACGGCGGCGATCTGCGCCCCGATTTCATCGGTCGCCCTGGCCGTCTGATTGGCCAGATTCTTCACCTCTCCCGCCACCACGGCAAAGCCCTTCCCCGCCTCACCGGCGCGAGCGGCCTCGATGGTGGCGTTCAAGGCCAGAAGATTGGTTTGGCTAGCGATAGCGTTGATCAATGCCACCACCGCACCGATCTTGCGCGCCGATTCGGCCAATTGGCCGACCTCGCCCTCGGTCCGTTTGGCCTCGTCGACCGCACTGCGCGTGATCTCCGCGGAATGGCCGACCTGCCGGCTGATTTCGTTGATCGACGAGGAGAGTTCCTCGGCCGCCGACGCCACCGTCTGCACATTGGCCGACGCTTGCTCGGAGGCCGCCGACACATTGCTCGCCCGCTGGCTGGTCTGCACGGCGGCATCACTCATCGACGTCGCCGCCTCCTGCAATTGCCCCGCCGAATCGGCCAGGCCATGCACGATCTGCCCCGCCTGATGATCGAATTCCGCGGCCAGTTTCTCCAATGCGGCCGTGCGATCCTGTTGCGCCTGAAGATTTTCGTGCTGTTGTTGTTCCAACTCCTTTTGGCGGATCAGATTGGTCTTGAACACCTGAACGGCCCGCGCGATTTCACCTGTCTCGTCACGGTTTTGCAAACGGGGCACTTCGACCGCGACATCGCCTGCGGCCAACTGCCCCATGACTCCGGTCATGCGCGCCAAAGGCCGGCTGACAATATGCCCGAAGATGAATTTGATGATGAAAACGACGGACAGCGACACCAGCAGCGCAGCGATCCCCATACCGAGAACGATCTTGTGCAAATCGGCGAATTCTTTGCTCGTGTCCAGACTGCTGGAAAAGACGCCCATGACGTCGCCCTTCACCTGGCTCATCAATCCGCCATGACAGGATCGGCAACTTGGCGAATCGGCGCCGGAGGTGACACCGTAAATGATCGGCATACTGTAGCGATAAGCACCGTTGACGAACCGTCCAACCGGCTTGCCGCTGCTCAGGGCTTCCTGATCCACCGCATCCATCGGCTTCTTGGGCGTCTGATTGGGTTCCTCGGCCCCCATATAGGTCACCTCCTTCGGTCCCCAGACGCTCCATAATTTGCCTGGATAGTCGGTGTTACGGCGGTCGAACCAGCTTTCGAAAACGGCAACGGCGATATTGGCTTTGTCCTGCCGACGCTTGTCATGCGCCGCGGCCACGAGGGAATTCAGGGAATTCAACTCGTTTTCCGAGAAATGCTGAAATTTCTCTTCCATTCGGTTGGTTTCCACCACGGCCACGACCACTGTCGCCACGATCGCCAGGCTCAACACCCCGACACCGCTGATCAGCATAAATCGCGCTTGAAGCGTCAAATTTTTCCACCAACCGAACATTCCGCCGCCTCCAGCTCTTCGTTATTTCATCTGATGGTTGTTCATATGACATTCATGACAAATGTAACAACCCCTCAAATCCGGCCGATGTGCAATCAAACAAAGACTCGTCCGATATCTGGCATCACGGCGTTCATATTACAAATTATCATTCTCCCTAAAGTTGATTTCAACCTGTCGACCGTCTTTTGTTATCACCGTTGATCAATAAGGGCGACCATTGGATCGAACCCAGACACCTTCTGGTTCCGCCAAAGGATTCTTGATGTATTTTTCGTATTTTTTATCCTCTCCCATAATATGCTGCAGAAGCCAGTTATATATTATATTGAAAAGATTCTTCGCATTGACCGATCGCCCATGCTCCACATCCGACTTCATCCCAAATACGACATCGTACATCTTGTCATGCTGTTCTTTATGGGCACGCCAATCGGGATATCCCGCCTTTTTCATGCATTGCTCTTCTTCACTAAAATGCACCAAGACGAAATCTTCCAGCATCGCCAACACCGCATGAACCTCTTCGTCACGCCCGACGGCGTCGATCAGCGGGTGTAATCGATTCAAACAATCGATGATCATCTTGTGATGACCATCAAGGACGTCCGAGCCCACAGACAGTTGTTCGGTCCATTCAATAAATTGCATCTTAAGCCTCCCTGAGAGACGCTCGTTATTCGTTCCCAAACCTTGCGCGTCGACCACGTCATCCTTCCATGAGCGCCCGCACATGCGAGGCCACGCAAGCCGCCAGGGCGCGCGTATCGTAACCACCCTCCAAGACCGACACCAAACGGCGATCGCAGAATTGATCGGCGATCAGCAACAACTCCCGCGTCACCCAGTCGAAATCGGCCACCTGGAGCCGCAAATTGGCCATCGGGTCGGCGGCATGACCGTCGAATCCCGCCGAAATCAGAATAAAGTCCGGTGAAAAGGCCCGCAGTCGCGGCAAAATCACATCGTGATAGGCGTGGCGAAACGCCTCCGAACCGCTGCCCGCCGCCAAAGGCACATTGACGATGGTCCCGCCTCCCGAAAGACCGCGTTCGTCTTCAAATCCGCTGTAGGGAAAGGCATCGCGCTGATGGGTCGAAGCGTAGAACATCCCCGGCTCATCCCATAGGATCTGTTGCGTGCCATTGCCATGGTGGACGTCGAAATCGACCACCGCGACCTTCTGGAAGCCACAAGCGTCGCGCGCATGCAAAGCACCGATGGCCACATTGGAAAAGAGGCAAAACCCCATCGCCGCCCCGCTTTCGGCATGATGTCCCGGCGGACGCACGGCGCAAAAGGCGTTACGGCAGCGTTTGGCCGTCACCTCATCGACCGCGGCGCAGACCGCGCCCGCTGCCCGCAAGGCCGCCTCGCCAGAATGGGCCGATACAAAAGTGTCGTCGTCGATCTGATGGATCGCCCCATCCTCCGGAATCATCGAGAAAATATGATCGATGTGGTCCATCGAATGGGCACGCAGCAATTGCTGCATGGTCGCACGCGGCGCCTCGTCGCGGAGCAGAAAGAGAAAATCCTCATGCTCAAGAATATGGGTGATCGCT
>Ga0209415_10008208_pt1 | contig 18136 bp, 17 predicted proteins | sample PeaSoiSIISIP2007_FD_187696 | JGI IMG/M metagenome (GOLD analysis project Ga0209415, IMG submission 187696) | Peat soil microbial communities from Weissenstadt, Germany - SII-SIP-2007 (SPAdes) (version 2) | ecosystem: Environmental > Terrestrial > Soil > Wetlands > Peat | place: Germany... | reverse complement strand
GCCGAGAGCTTGGCGGTGAATTGCGAAGTTGTCTTCCAGCCCCCAGCCGGCTTCTCGTAGATAAAGGCGACTCCCTGGGCCGGGTTTCCGTTCACAGCGATACCTGGCGCGCCGACAAATACCGTGGAGCCACTTCCAGTGACCGACACTTCACCGGCAAAATTGTTGGGAGCACCTTTGGACTGGGTAAGCTTGGCGCTTTGGGTCGCCGTCTTCCATCCCGCGGTTGGTTTGACGAAGACGTACGCTGCGCCTTGGCCCGCTCTGCCGCCAATGGTAGCGCCAGCGGCTCCGACAACGACGGTGTTGCCATCGGCATTGAGCGCCAACTCGTTACTGAATCCGTCCGTGGCGGTTCCATCGGAGGCAGTCAGTTCGGCCTGGAATGTCGAGGTCGTCTTCCAACCAGCGCTTGGCTTGAGGAAGACGTATACTTTGCCCGGACCGTTGCATATTCCGCTTTGCGGACAAGCTCCGACGACAATGGTGCCTCCTACGATGTAGACTGCGCCCCCGAAGCCGTCGCCTGCTTGCCCGTCCGAGGATGTGAGCTTGGCCGTCTGCTTCATATTCTTCCACCCGCTTGATGGCTTGACGAAGACGTAAGCCGCGCCTTGACCGGCGTTACCCTTCACGGTGGCATTCACGGAGCCGGCCACTAGCGTGTTTCCGCTGACGCCGACGGAGATGCCCAACATGTCATTATCCTGTCCATCGGAAGCAGTCAGTTCCGCCACTTGTACCCACGGATCAACCACCACCGGGTAGCGTGCGCCTGTGTCGTCCGCTCGCAGAAGTAATTCGCCGCCCACCATCTCAAGCCGCGTGCGCAGGGTTTTTCCTTCGGCATCGCGAGCGCTCAATCCGGAGTAGCGCAGCACGGCGTTTCCATCACGTCCGCTAAGGCTCAAGCCCTCGCCGCTCTGGTCCACAGCCGCCTGCAAATTTCCGGACAGTGCCATTGCAACCGTGAGGAGCCCAGTTCTGACCTTGCTGGGGGGTTCGCTGATCGTGAATCCCTGCTCCAATCCAATGGGCCCATTGACATACCATTCCGTGAGACCACCGCGCCGATAGTCCACCCGGTTCTGATTCGCGCTCGGAGCTGCGGCGCTCACGTTCTGGATGGCTTCGCCGTACCCATAGCCGCGCACAGCCATTTGCCAGTGAGCCGTTCCGCTGCGCACTTCCACGCCCTCAGCATTGAAGTGAAAGGCCAGATCCTGCCGCGGATTTGCGGCGTCCAGACCGTCACCCGCAGCCTGCGCATGATAACTAGAAGTATCTTTCCCTAAAGCAGCCGAAAGACCCGATCGCATCTCCGCCGGCAGGTTCGATCGTCGCACGATAGCATGTTGGGCGGGCACGCTGGTCTGAGTTTGGGCGTATGGGGCGGCAACAACAGCCGCCGCCAGCGCGATCCTGGCGGTCATCGAGAACGCGTAAACTGGCAGTTTCCTCATCGGAATTCTCCTGACGCAGGATTTTGAACAACCATCTTGGACCGCCGGTGGGGGGAACTGGGGTCTTGCTCAGCGCGATCCAGCTACGCGGCAATGGGATTCTGGCTTTGCTGAACCTAACAAGTGTCGTCGGGCATGAGTTCGGTGTCAAGGAAAACCCGCTTGGCAAAGGTCTTACGCCGAATGAACTAAGTGCGAAACTACACGTCACTTTCAAAATCGCGGGAATGGCGCGGAACGGACTTGAAGTTAGGATAATTTCTGCATGCAGAATGTGACTCCCGCAGCGATCGCAGCCTTGATTTTGGAGATCGCTCCCGTTGTGGCGTTCGGATTTGCTGCCGAACGTCTCACCCGAGCGGTCCAGCGCTGGGCGGTCATTGCACGCATCGGTTTTCCTGCGCTTTCTGTTGTGCCTTACGTCCTGGTTTCGGTGTCCCTGCATATCTTCCTATGGCAATGGTTCGCGCTCTATGCCGCGATGCCGGTGGCAATCACGTGGTTGTTGCTGCAGGCGGCCGTTCGCGATCCGGGGCAACGCGGCAACTGGCGCGATGCTCTGATTCTGCTGACGCTGGGGCTGGCCGTCGATCTCCGGTGGTTCGACGGAGCATGGCCAAGCGGACTGCGGGCCCTCAACGAGTTGCTGTTTGTGGATGTCGGCTTGTACGGCTTTGTGGCCATTCGCCAGCTCAGTGGAACGGGTTTCGACTTTCACCTGCGCTGGAGCGACTGGAAAAGCGGATTGCGTGAACTGCTGTTCTTCACACCTGTGGTTTTGACATTGGGATTGGCGCTCGGATTCATCCATCCCCACGCCAACCAGCCGGGCGTGGGTCCCGCCGTGCTGCGTTGGGTGGCCATTTTCTTTTTCACCGCTTTGCCGGAAGAGCTATTCTTTCGCTCCTGGATGCAAAACCTGCTGGAACGCCGCGTGAGCCGGCGGACGGCGCTGGTGATCGCTTCGGCGCTGTTCGGACTGTCCCACTTCAACAAGCGTTCGGCGCATTTCAATTGGCGCTACGTATTGCTCGCCAGCATCGCTGGGATATTCTACGGTCGAGCCTGGCGCGAACAGCGGCGCGTGCCGGCTTCAACCATCACGCACGCCAGCGTAGATTGGATCTGGGGGCTTTGGTTTTAGAAAGTGTCGATCAAGCGAACCGATGGTTTCTAAACATGCAAAATTTTTCTTGTTCTCCGTGAGGCTTTTTCTCCCGGTTTGGCGCTTTAGACAATAGGGGGAGTATTTCCATCCGGGATGCGCGCCGAGGCCCTGACGCTGCGAATGGTTGGGGGATCATTTTCGGTTAGCGGGCCGTTGCGGCTCGCATCCCAGGAGTGGTTTGTGATCCTTTTTCCGCTTGGTCCGCCGGTCAATTACAATCAGCATCTTGTCCTTGCGGACACTCGAATGAAACTTGCACAGATTGCGGCGGCTCTGGGCGCACGCCTGGAAAACGGCTCGTCCGAGATCGAGATCACGGGCGTCGCGGGAATTGAAGGAGCTGGACCCGGCCAGCTTACTTTCGTGGCCAACCCGAAGTATGCGGCGGCGGCCCGGAAGACAAAAGCATCGGCAGTCATCGTCGCCGAAGACTTCCCTGCTCTTGCGACCGGGATGTTGCGCAGCAAGAATCCGTATCTGGCTTTCGCGCGGGCCATCGCTTTATTCCATCCGGCCCAGAAATATGCACCGGGAATTCATCCTACGGCAGTGATTCATGCTTCGGCCAGGATCGGTGAAGGTGCACACATCGGACCGTATGTCGTGATAGGCGAGAACGTTGAGATTGGAAAGAACGCCGTTCTGCTGTCGCACGTGGTCGTTTATCGGGGAGTGAAAATCGGCGACACCTTTCTGGCTCATGCTCACGCCGTTGTGCGCGAATACTGCCGTTTGGGGAATAACGTGCTGCTGCAGAACGGCGTCGTCATTGGCGCGGACGGCTTCGGATTCGCCAAAGATGATCTCGGCCACTGGAACAAGATCCCGCAGCCGATGCCGGTTGTCATAGAGGACGACGTGGAAATCCAGTCCAATTCCTGTATCGACCGCGCCAGCGTTGGCGAAACCCATATCGCCCGTGGCACCAAGATCGATAATCTGGTGCAGGTTGGTCACGGCTCGCGCATTGGCGAGCATTCGCTGCTAGCGTCGCAGGTCGGCCTCGCGGGCTCAACTGAGATCGGAAATAACGTGATTTTGACCGGGCAAGTCGGAGTAGTTGGCCATTGCAAGATCGGCGATGGCGCCATCGTCACCCCGCAAAGTGGTGTCGCTGGCGACATTCCAGCTGGGGCGATTGTCAGCGGCGCTCCCGCCATCGATCATAAACTGTGGCTAAAGGTCTCAGCACTACTAAGCCGTTTGCCAGAGATTGCGAAGGCAGTCAGGACGAAACCAAAAGCCTGAACCACAAGCCTGAGCCACAAAAGACACCCTTCGACTACGCTCAGGGCAGGCTCCGCTACGCAGGGGAAACCACTCAGGCCGATGCTCGCCCTTCGTGGACGCTCGCGTCTGCCGTCACTGTGGGAATTGACTCCTGACACTCGATGGGCAAACCGCTGTCGATTGCCTTCCGAACTCTCGCCATCAGGCACTCGCGGCTGCCAAAGTCTTTTGGTTCGACGGGATTGTGAAAGATTACGGTCACAGTCCCAGGCTTGATCGCGAATCTCTTCTTGGGCATGACGTAGTGAGTACCTACGATGGTTACCGGCACAATCGGCACACCGCATTCCTCGGCCAGGTAAAACGGTCCCTTCTTGAAGGGCAAAAGCTTGCCATCGAAGGAACGGTGGCCTTCGACGTAGATTGTCATGTTGACGCCTTGGCGAATTACGTCTGCTGCGGCTCGCACCGCGGCGATTCCCGACTCCCGGTTCCCGCGATCAACCGGGACGAGCGAACCGAATCGCATAAGCCTTGCCAATATCGGAACGCGGAACAACTCTTTTTTGACCATGACTGACATGCGGCGAGGAATCAGTGGCATTAGGATCGGAGGATCAACATTTGAAATGTGATTGGACATGAAGATGTAGGTGCGGGCGGGGTCGATTTTGTCCAGGCCTACGGCCTCCACCTGAATTCCAGCGAGTCTAACCCCGGTCCGAGCGCCCCACATTGTCATGCGATACAGAAAGCTGATATCACCGGTGAGCAGAGTCCAGGGAAAGCCGAGCAAGGCGGCGAATGGGAGCAAGACCGTCCAGAAGCCCAGCATCACGAGGGTGCGAATCATGAGCGCACGTCTCCGAACCACTGGGATTCGCCTTTGAATGAGGCAGCACAGCAGGTCTCCTGTTGCGGCATGATATTGTTCATTTTCGTTCAGCTCAAAATCAATTTATTCTGGGTGGACGAATTTTGCACGCTGCCCGCGCCAAGCGTTTTCAAACGCTCCGGAAGTTTTTCGTATATGCCGCCAAAGCCTCCGTTGGAAAGAATGGCGACAACATCGCCAGACCGCAATTCGGGCGCAACCAATTGAACGATGCCATCGACGGTGGGAACAATGCGTGCGCGCCGGCCATGCTTCTGCAGTTGCGCCGCCACGGCGGCCAGGTCCAGACGCTCCGCTTCCGGGATCGCTTCCGACTTGAAGACGTTGGCCACGACTATCTCATCAGCCAGAGCCAGGCTTTTCCCTAATTCATTCTGTAATACATTGCGCCGCATAGTGTTCGAACGCGGTTCCAGGATTGCCCACAAGCGTGCTCCCGGATAGTTCGAACGCAGGGCGGTGAGCGTGCCCGCAATCGCCGTCGGGTGATGCGCAAAGTCGTCGATGATCGTAATGCCATTCACCTTGGCGCGGACTTCAAGACGACGCTTCACGCTCTTAAAAGTCTTCAGCGCAGCCGAGATTTCTTCTCGGGAAATGCCGTATCCGGCTGCCATTGCGGCTGCCGCGGTTGCATTCCACACGTTGTACTCCCCGGCCAACGCGTACTCAAACTCTGCCCACGGCGTCCCGTCGTGGATGACCGTCCAGGTGGTTCGTCCGGGTTCGAAATGCAGATCAGCGATTTGCCAGGCTGCATTTCCGCCGGAGCCATATCGTTCCACCGGACAAAACGCGCGAGCAAGACAGCGGTCGAGACTCTCTCCAGTGTCGAAGGCAATGATGCGACCGCGGCGAGGAACGAGGTTGACCAGGCGCTTAAAAGCGGTTTCCACCGCGTCGAGGTCTTTGTAAATATCCGCGTGATCAAATTCCACCGAGGTCAGAATGACCGAGTCGGGAAAATAATGCAGGAACTTCGGGCCCTTATCGAAAAAGGCAGTGTCGTACTCGTCGCCCTCGATGATGAAGTGCTTGCCCTGTCCCAGTTGAAAGCTGCTCCCGAAGTTTTCCGCGATCCCGCCGATCAGGAATGAAGGTTGCAGTCCGGCGGTGTGAAAAATCCAAGCCAGCATGGAAGTCGTCGTGGTCTTGCCGTGTGTGCCTGCAACCGCCAGAACCTCTTTGCCACGCAGAAACTCATTGTGCAGAATCTGTGGCAGTGAACAGAACGGAATGCGCTGATCGAGCACGTGCTCCAGTTCCACATTGCCGCGCGAAATAGCATTGCCTATGACCACCAAATCCGGCTGCGGTTGCAGGTTCTCCACGGCGAAAGGCTGGGATACGATGATGCCGAGCGACAACAGAAAGTCCGACATCGGCGGATACGCGGCCGCGTCGGAGCCGGTCACCCGAAAGCCTCGGCGCTGCAACATGCCGGCCAGAGAGGCCATCGCCGTGCCACAGATCCCAATCAGGTGGATGTGTTTATTCTCGGTCATATCTCGTCATTGCAAAGCGTGTAGAGCGTACACGCTTGTCCGCTTTTTCACCGCTTCCCAACCGCAAAAGCCAATATCCAAAATCAAACGCGGTCGACAAGAGTGTCCACCTTACACGTGGCAGATTCCAGAATCCGAAGGCTTCCTTCTTTTTTGTCCACATTGAGCGCCGCGCGCACCCCCATCGGAAGCGTAATGTTGCGACGAGAGACGTGGCCAGATCGCAATCCGTAAGCGACTGGCACTCGCAAATCTCCGACCACACGCAGCACAACTTCCTCCAGGGTGTAGTCCTGATCTTTTTTCTGCAGGCAATCCAACATCTCGCCGAATACAATGCCGCGCACGCATTCAAATTTGCCCGCTAATTTCAGTTGCATCAACATGCGATCGATCTGGTACGGCTTCGCCGCCACATCTTCGATAAACAATATCGTCCCCGCCGTGTGGATTTCGTAAGGCGTCCCCAAAGAGGCTACGAGCATGGAAAGACAGCCGCCGTACAGGATTCCTTCCCCGGAACCCTGCAGCAACGGTTTCGCGCCCGACTCTGGTCCGAGATTCAATGCCCACTCAGAAGCCCCAGTGAGCGCTGCTTCCCAGGAGCCGGTATCCACTCCTTCAGAGTTAGCGAAATCTTTTGTGACCATGGGGCCGTGGAAAGTCACAAGGCTCAAGGAGTCTGAGATGTAGGTCATTAGCGAGGTGATATCGCTGTAGCCGACGAAAATCTTAGGGTGCGCTTTGATCCTCTCCAGATTGAGCGAATCGAGAAGATAGTTGGCACCGTACCCGCCCCGTGCGCAGACAATTGCGCGGACGTCATCGCGGGTGAACATTTCGTCCAGCTCGCGGGCTCTGCGTTCGACCGAGCCGGCAAAATAAAGATCCTTTTCGAGAATGGATTCGAGATAAAAAGGCTTGTATCCGAATTTCCGCAGGGCGTCGCATCCGGCTTCGAGTAGCTCGCGCTTGATGTTGCTGGCGGGCGCAATGATTCCAACTGTGTCCCCGGGCTGAAGTGCGGGCGGCTTGATTCGCGGGATGGATGGCGTCGTCGGCATCGCATCAACGTCTTCGAACGATTAATCTTAGCAGCCTGCGGAATGAGTCGATTTGTTACTTCAGTGACTTGTTTTATGTTTTGATTCGAATCCCGCCTCGCTTTGCTCGGACGAGGCGTCCGGGTCTACATGTATTGCGCGTGTTAGGCGAAAAATTCGCCGCGACAGACAATTTGTGCCGTGCCTCGAAGAAAAACCTGCTGCTCCCAGCGTACTGTCTGCGCTCCGCCCGGAGTGTGAACTCGGAGTGGTGACTCGGCCTTTTTCGCCACAATGGCCGCGACGGCTGCCGCACACGAACCGGTCCCAGAGGACTGGGTCTCGCCAACTCCGCGCTCAAAGAACCTGGCAGCGATATTTCTTCCGTCCTCTATTTTTACCAGTTCGATGTTAACCCCCTGCTTGAAATAATGGTGGCGGCCGATCTCGGCTGCCTCCGCCTGCCAGCCCGTGACAAATTCACTCACAAAAATCACATAATGCGGATTGCCCATCGAAACCGGAATGCCTCGCACCTCGCAAGAGGCTAGCTTGATCGACAACTCATCTCCAACCTGGGGTTCGCCCATGGCGATCTCGAACTCGTACTGGGTATCGTTGCGGGAGATGAACGTGCAGGTCTTCAGGCCTGCGCCGGTGCGTATCACAACTTTTTCCTTCGCCTGCTCGGAGCAAATGTATGCGGCCACGCAACGCGTGCCGTTGCCAGATATCTCTGCTTCTGATCCGTCCGCGTTGAACAGGCGGGCTTGCACATCGGCATCCGGCGCGGGAAACAGCCACTCGACCCCGTCCGCGCCTACTCCTTGATGGCGTTCACAAATACGCTGGCTGAATGCGGCCATGTCGACTGGGGCATGTATGCCGTCAATGATAAGGAAATCGTTTCCGCAGGCGCTCGCCTTCACGAACGGAACGGCTAAGGCGGGTGAGCTCATTCCGTGCTTACCGGGCCGAGCGAGGTCGCACTCTCAAAAACAGAAGATTGTTTCAGCAACTGCAGAACCTGGCGCTGAGCCTTGCGCGTCGCTTCGAGTTCAAACTGCACTCGCACGTGTTGCGGAGTCGCCGCAACCTGGAGATTGTCGGTCATGCCGTGGACACTTTCCAGAACGCGGTTGATCTCAAGCGTAACTTCGTCGGCGCTGTGACCGGCAACTTCGTAACCGTGGACTGCCGCTTTCAAGCCAAATCGCTCTTCCGCATACCCCAGTAAGAAAAGACAAAGCAAAATCAGTCCCGTCTCAAAAATGGATGTGAGATAAAGTCCCCCACCCACCGCCATGCCGACCGAGGCTACAACGAAGAGAGTCGCCGCCGTGGTTAGCCCGGTCACAAGTTTGTCGCGCGCATGAAGGATGGAACCGGCTCCGATAAAGCCGATCCCAGGAATGATCTGGGCCGCAATGCGGGTGTGGTCTCCAATGTGCTCGACGGCGAGCGTGTCCGAGAGCAGTGTGTACATGGCCGCGCCCAGGCAGATAAAGAGATTCGTGCGCAACCCCGCTGGCCGATGCTTGAGTTGCCGCTCCAACCCGATCAGCCCACCCAGAATGGCCGCCAGCACCAGTCGTGCGATCGACACCCCAACGACCGTGGTCATCTCATTCTGAAGAACGTCGTAAGCGTGCTGCATCGTGGGCATGCGAACCTGAGTTGGCTGGATTTTATCACTGGAAAACGCTGCCCCAACGCGTTCCTGACCTGCACGGTTAACGGGCGTGATTACCGGGGATGGCCGTCGGAAGAACGGCCGTGCGTCCAATAAATTGTGGCTGCGGGCTGTCCGATGGTACGAATCACGACCAAGGAAGCAAGAGCTTGCTTTTGCGCGTCACGCGCGACCGGATCGCCATCCAGCGCAACCACGAAGTCCACGTATTGCTGGGGGTTCGCCAATGCCCTTTCCCAGAGACCTTCACTATCCGCCGGCGATTTCCAGGGGCGATGGTTGCCTTCGTTAATCGTACGACGCAGCGGGATTCCGGCTTGCTGGAGAGCGCCTACGTGGTCGCCGAGATACATCAGCAGGGTTGAATTGTGGGGCAACTTTTTCAAATTGGTCGCGAGTTCAGTTTCCAGAGCAATGCGGGTTCGTGAATTTACCCAGGCTTCACGAAAGCAAACCGGCTGCGCGTGCCAGACCGAGGCATAGCTCGCTACGAGGAGGATCAGAGCGGTCGAGACAACAGCTGTCTTCGCTGTTTTGTTGCGCGCAAACCCCAGCAGAAAATACACAGTCAGCGCGCTTGTAACGGAGAATAATGGAAGAAGCTGCAGACCATATCGTACGTTGTAAAAAGAAAATGGCCACCATACAGGCAGGAAAATTGGGACGCCGGCGTACGCAATCGAAAGCATGTAGAACGGAAGCGGCGTCCACAGCAAAAGCAGGGGCCACAGCCGTCGGTTGAACATCAGGACCACGGTGGTTCCGGCCAACAGCAGTAGCACCCACAGTCTGTGCCAATTTCCCTCCGCCATATTGAGTTCCGCCGACTTCAGGAAATAACTGAAAGCGACAGATAAATCATGAGAGCCAGGATGAGCCGGGAATCCCGGAGTAGCGTTTTTTTGTTCGATGGCGCGGGCGGAGTAAGGTCCATTGGCAAACTCTAGCGGATTTCTGTAGATGGCCGCGTTATACGCGAGCCAGAGCGCGGGACTCGCTGCTGCAAGCAAAACGAACTTCGCGAAGCTGCCACGGAGATTGTGATTATTCGACTTCACCACGACGGCGAGGGCGCCGACGCACATCGCAACCGCGAGAAACCATCCGTCGTAGCGCGTGAGGCAAGCCGCAGCAAGACACAGGCCACACTTCATCAATGATGAGTACGCTTCGCGGGGTGGGCCATCGTTCCGAGATGATGCGCGCACGAACTCGCTGAAATACACTACCACCCAAATGAACAGAGCGAGGTACAACGACTCAGTCATGGCCGTCGTCTGCAGATAAATCAGACTTGGATTCGCCGCATAGACGATCGCACCCAGCCACGCCGCCGTTCTAGCGGCCGGGTCAGGTTGTGAATTGCCACTCAAGGCGCTACGCACCAGACGGAAGACGCCTGCCGCGCCTAGTGCATACGCGACCATCGACGGGACCGACCCACCAATTCCCGATTGCCACGCCGAATCGGAAAGCAGCAACGGAATCAGCAGCAGATGCGGCAACGGCAGCCACACGGTACCAAGTTGCAGTAAGCCGGGCGTGCGGGAGTCGAATACGCGGCGGGCAATGTTGATGTGCGCGACGGCGTCCCCATAAAGGAGCAAGCCGCCATGCTGAAAATAGTAGGCGAACGATATGAATGAGACGCAGGCAGCAAACTGGGCCACGAGCGCGGTTTCACGATCCCAGTGATGAGTGGGTTGAGGCTTCATTCGCCGGGGACTCATTCCAGATGGGTCAATTCACGAAAAACCTGGAAGCGGGCATCGATCTCTTCGCGAGTAAGGGATTGCAGGCGTTCAGTGCCAAAACGCTCGACGGCAAACGATCCCATCACACCACCGTAGAAGAGTCCGCGCTTCAGGACCTCACGGTTCAACTGTTCTTGCGAGGCGATGTATCCCATGAATCCGCCGGCAAACGAGTCGCCCGCACCGGTAGGATCTTTGACTTCCTCGATCGGCAAAGCAGGCGCTCGAAATGGATGGCGGCCAATCCCGAATGCGCCTTCCCTGAAGAAAATTGTCGCACCGTATTCCCCATGCTTAATAACCAGCGCCTGCGGTCCCATAGCAAGAACTTTCTGGGCTGCGCGAAGCAGGTTGGGTTCTCCGGCGAGCACTTTGGCTTCGGTATCATTGATCAACAGCACGTTGACCAACTTCAGAGTCTCCAGCAAATCGGAGCGAAAACCATTGATCCAGTAATTCATGGTGTCGCCGCCGGTGAGGCGAACTCTGTCCATTTTCTGCCGAACTGCGGTTTGCAGAGTGGGATGAATGTTGCCCAGGAACAGGAATTGAGAATCCGCGTATTCGGGCGGAATGCGCGGCTGGAAGCGCTCGAACACGTTCAACTCGGTGAAATCGGTTTTGGCTTCATTCAGGTTGTCGAGATACTGTCCACCCCAGCGAAAAGTTTTCCCCTTGGCGTGCTCGATGCCCCGGGTATCGATCTTTCGTTTCTTGAGAACGCTCTCATGCTCGGCGGTAAAGTCTTCGCCCACCACCGCGACAATACGCACATCGGTGAAATAGCTGGCTGCGAGAGAAAAAAATGTACAGGAGCCGCCCAATACATTTTCCACGCGCCCAGAAGGCGTGGCAATGGAGTCGAAGGCAATCGAACCTACGGCAAGAATGCTCATTATGCGGTTTGGGTCTCCAGATATTTTTCCAGGATGAGTTTGAGTTTCTCACGAGTGGCAGCAGGAATTTTGTCGCGATCGGTGAGGATGGCATGAGCCAACGCCGCGCCACACTTGCAGCTTCGCTTCGTAGGCATGGACGCCACAGTCTGGCGCACGACTCGGGACGCGTTCTCGGCATTCTTCAACAGTATGGCGATGATTTGATCGACGGTGACCGAGTCATGATGCGGATGCCAGCAATCGTAGTCGGTCACCATCGCCAAGGTCACGTAACAAATCTCGGCTTCGCGCGCGAGTTTCGCCTCTTGCAGGTTGGTCATGCCGATCACGTCCATGCCCCAACTGCGATACGCGTTAGATTCCGCCTTGGTGGAAAACTGCGGGCCTTCCATGCACAGGTAGGTTCCGCCGTGCTTGCTGGTTACTCCTGATTTCTTGCATGCGGCCTCGACGGCCTTAGCGAGCTCCGGGCACACCGGATCGGCAAAACTAATATGCGCCACGATGCCTTCGCCGAAAAAAGTGTCCACGCGATGACGCGTGCGATCGAAGAATTGATCGGGGATTACGAAATCGAGCGGCCTGTGTTCATCCTTCAACGACCCGACTGCAGAGACCGAGACGATACGTTCAACGCCGAGCTGTTTGAACCCGTAAATATTGGCGCGGAAGTTCAACTCCGTGGGAAGAATACGATGCCCGCGTCCGTGCCGGGCCAGGAAAGCGACCTTGCGGCCTTCAAGAGAACCTAAAACGTAAGGATCAGAAGGATCGCCGAACGGAGTCGGTTGTTTCAATTCTCGCGCGTCGCTGAGGCCGGGCATGGAGTAGAGCCCACTGCCGCCAATGATGCCAATTTCCGCTTGCGACAAAAGATTCTCCTGACGATTGGTTCGATGATGACGAAGTCGTGATTATACAAAAGTGAAAGGACGAAACGCTTTCTAAGGGTGTGTTTCCTTGCAAGAGTTCACTTTCCATCTGCCACAAAAGCGCCAAATAGTTCATGTTCGAGTTGCTCGGTCGTTGGCTGGTCCAAACTCTCCGTGATCAGAAGACCGTCACCTTCGACCGCGATCACCACGGGACCTTCTTCTGTCAGCCAGGTATTCGTACCCGTGAGCGATTCGAGTTTCTGCAAATTGTCTGACCGATCGTTTCCGTCCTCGGTCACTTGGTGCACATGCTTGTATCGCCTGGCCAACGACTGCGCGTAGATGGCGGCAAATGCGGCCGCCTTTTCGGGACTCGACCAGCGCGAGACGTAAAGAATCGCCAGCGGCGCCGTGGGATCTCCTTTGGGACGCGCCGCGTAGTAATAGCCGCCACGCCAGTGCGGGTATAGATTGTGCGACGCCTCCGTGCCTGCGTATTGATCGACCAGGATGGCAACGTCGAATTCCCCCATCGCTCCCACATCGAAGCGTTCATAATTCTTGAAGTCTCGCTGGAAGTCTGGAAGGCGCATGGGATCGAGAGTTTCTCCGGAAAGATAGGTTTTCGGCTCCATGATCTGACGGGTGGTGCGCGGCGGATTCTTCAGAGCTGCAGGAAAAGCTTTTTCCTTTCCTCCGCTTCGAAGCAGTTCAGTTTCGAAATCGAGACCGTAGCGATAAGGAAACGTCAATTCTTCTTTCAGAAAGATGGGTGCATCCTTGAATCGCGGCGAGTCCGCCGTGCCTACTAGCATGCCTTCCTTCAGGGCATCGGCAATCTGCGGCGAGCCGAGAAGAGACTGCCCGGTTGGCGCGAGCATATAGTCAACCAGCACGACCATCGCTTGGCCTTCGACTACGGCTTGGCGGGCTTCGCTGATTTCGTCGTTTTCTATGTATTCGGCCGTGGGCTGTTTCTTGTCATCGAGGTCGGTATCGCCGACTTTCAGCCATTTTTCGAGGCCGAAAGATTGATCCTGCAAGGCGTGCGTGAGTTCGTGCGCCAGCACCGGACGCTGCTGCTCAACATCGATCCAGTCCAGCAGGTTTACGGTCTTAGTCTTGGCATCGTAATAACCGGCGACCTGCTCGCGCAGCAGGGCCAGCAGAAAAGTTTGCAGATCGAAATCCTGGGGCAGCAAGCCGAATTTCTTCAGCACCAGCTCGGAGCGGCGTAAGCGTTGCGCGTCCTTGTCCTCCGCCATGTTTTTCTGAAGATAGGCCACAACTTCATCACGGCTGGTGAGGCGTCGTTTGACTTCCTGCTTGATGGACAAGCCGCTGTCCTTGCTGGCAAACTGCAGTATTTGATCGACGTCGTGAAAAAGTTCTTCGGCTTCCTTGGGTGAGATCTTCTGGTCCTTGGTGTCTGTGTCCGCCGCGGTGGCCTTCTGATTCTGTGACGGCGGCGAAGGGGGCGTAGCTGCACCCGTTTGCGGCGGTTGTGCTGCCGCCTGCGCCGCTGCCCACGACGCCAGAAGCAATATCGCTCCAGCAATTGCAAGGAGAGGCAGGGATTTTCGATACAATTTCTTCAATTCAGTCATTGGGTTCATTTATGTCCGACGACGATCCTCGCCAAACCGCGGCTGCGTACTTTCAAAAAGCTTACGAGTTGCAGATGCAAGGCGACTACCAGCAAGCCATTGAGTTCTACAGTCGTTCCATTGAGACTTTTGCGACCGCCGAGGCGTACACCTTCCGCGGGTGGACCTACTCATTCCTCGGCAATTACGACCGCGCCATCGCCGAGTGCATGGAAGCCATCAAACTGGATCCCGAGTTCGGCAATCCCTACAACGATATCGGGGCTTACCTGATTGAACAAGCAAAATGGGACGAGGCCATCCCCTGGTTTCAGAAAGCCATGGTCGCATCGCGCTATGAAGCGCGCCCGTATCCGCATTTCAATTTAGGCCGGGTGTACGAGCACCAGCATAAATGGGAGAAAGCCAAGGAATGTTACGCGGCGGCCTACGCGTTGGACAAACGATACGTGGCCGCGCTCGCCGGGATGCAAAGATTGCGGGCTGCGTTCAATTGAGAAGTTCTTGGCCACAGGTTTCACAGATCACGACAGATAAACCATAGAATGGGAGCGCTCAAGCGCGGGTGACTTTTTCCGCCACCCAATCGCCTGCTTCTCTCGTCCCCAGCGCTCCGCCTACGTCCTGCGTGGTCCGCTTCTGCTGCACGGCTTCGAGCACGGCGGCTTCAATCCTGTTTGCCTGTTCTGCCATGCCCAAATACCCCAGCATCATCGCCGCGGTCAGGATTGCGCCAAAAGGATTGGCCACGTTCTTCCCCGCAATCGTCGGCGCCGAACCGTGCACTGGCTCGAACATTGAAGTCCTTCCCGGATGAATATTCCCGCTCGCCGCCATGCCCAGCCCGCCCTGCAACCCTGCCGCGAGATCCGTGATGATGTCTCCGAACATGTTATTCGTGACCACGAGGTCGAACTGGCGCGGGTCGCGCACCATCTGCATGCAGAGCGCGTCCACGTACATGTGCTCGGGCTTAATCTGCGGATATTCGGCGCTCACTTCTTTGAAGACGCGCTGCCAAAGGCCGCCGGCGTGGGTCATGGCATTGGACTTGTCACACATGAGCACGCGCTTGCGCGGGCTGCCATCCAGCTTCGGATGGCGTTCCGCGTATTCGAAGGCATAGCGGATTATGCGTTCCACACCCTTGCGGGTATTGATGTCTTCCTGCACTGCGATCTCGTCTGGCGTGCCTTGTTTGAAAACTCCGCCCGCATCGGTGTACACGCCTTCAGTATTCTCCCGGATCACGACGAAGTCGATGTGTTTTGGCTCGATGCCCTTGAGCGGACACAGCGCGGCATCCATCAGGCGCACCGGGCGCACGTTGGCGTACAGATCCATTTTGAAGCGCATGCCCAGCAGGATTTCCTTGGCATGAATATTCGAGGCGACGCGCGGATCGCCAAAAGCGCCCAGCAGGATGGCATCGAAGTCGCGCTCCAGCATGGCAAAGCCGTCCGGAGGAACGGTGACGCCGTCTACTAAATAACGGTCGGCGCCCCAATCGAACTGGGAAAGCTCGACATCGGCGCCGGAAGCTGTGATGACCTTTACGGCTTCGGGAATCACTTCTTTCCCAATGCCGTCTCCGGGAATGATGGCGATACGCTTCTTGGGACTCACGGGAGGAAAAGGTAACACAGTCGGTGCGAGATTTGCTGAAGAGCGCTGAATCGCAGAGTTCGCCTGGAAGAATCGCAGGGCCGTAGTGAGCGTCGAAACCTCTGCGGGCACGTGGGCGACAGAGTGAGCTGGCGCCGTTCACGATCATTTCTTGCGCTGCATTTCAAAATACATCTTGTGGTCTTTTCCTTCTTGCTTCCAAGTCCACTCTTCGCTGTAGTGGGCGGAATCCGCGGAGAACAGAAAGACTGCCCGGTGCATGTGTCCAGTTTGCGGACCGGGCAAGTTCGTGGCATCGAGAAAATCAAACGACACGGTGTTGAGATCGGGTGAGATTACGGCCTTCATCCGCGGCTGGTTGTTGGTGGGACAGAAGTGGGTCATGAGCAATTGATCGCCATCGACGTAATACATGCTGACCATATCGTCGTCAGCCATGTGCATGTCCGCCATCACCGCGGTGCCGCCGGCGGCCAGCCGGTAGGTCACCTCCGAGGTGCCGCCTGTTGGCGACTTACCCTGCCAGGTACCGACCATGGACTTGAATCTGTCGAGGGTTTTCTGGGCGCTCGATTGCGCCAGAAGGGCGGTGGAGCCAGCCAAGAAAAAGCAAACCACAAATCCGCGAACCAGCCATTGTTTGAGAGTCATTCCGCTGCTCCTATAGATACTCTGTAGAGAGAATAGTAGCGGTCCTATAGAATGTCAACAGGAAAGGCTGCTTCGATCGCCGAACTCAGGAGATACTTGATGGTTTCCCGAGCCCGGCGCTAAACCTCGTTTAACAAGTGCAGTATCGGAAAAGCAGACAAATCATTTGCTATCGCCGTCGTGGTCTTTGTCGACGGAAGGAGCCTGCTGGCTATGGGCTTGCGCCTGAACCTGTGCCTGCGCCTGGGGACTTAGGGTTACTTTGTCCTGTGGGAGCGGTGACTGCTGTGGTACCACATTCTGCTGTGGCGCCGTCTTTGCAGCGGCTTCGGTCTGCGCCGCTGGCGAACTGTGAACTGGATTGATCATGTGTACCTCCCCTTCGTAACCTTTATCGGCCCGCTCAGAAGAAATTTTAGTTGGCATCAGCGCGTCGATAATTCCGTTGGCAGGCCTTGAGAGGTTGGCTAAGACTAAGAATACAAAGACAGTCAGCTGATCGCACGGGGTCGCGCCCGGTTGCGCCTTGTATAATCGAAGCTAATCGCATGGCTTCGACCGTGGTTCGTGGCAACTCGGATTCTCCTGCTCCCGACTTCGGCGACGTGCGCGCTGAACTTGAAGCTCTAATCTCGGGCTGTGGCGTTTATCAGCTGAATTCCAGGGCCAGGATCGCGGTCACCGGCGGAGATCGGGTTCGCTGGCTCAATGGCATGGTCACGAATAACATCCGCGACCTTGCTCCCGGGCACGGCGTCTATGCTTTTCTGCTGAACCCCCAGGGACACATTCTGGGTGACCTTTACGCTTATAACCGCGGCGAATCTCTGATTGTCGACACCGATCAGGCTCAGTCGGAAAAGTTGCTCGCTACCTTCGATCACTACATCATCATGGACGACGTGGAAGTCGCGAATGTCAGCGACAAACTGACTGCAATCGGAGCTACCGGACCAAAGGTACGAGAGGTCATGCGCGCAGCAGGATTTGAAATACCAGAACTGGAGCCGCTGCAATTTGTGGATATGACGCGGCATAACGTGCCAGTGACGGTTGTGCGAAACGACAATGCCAGCGTTGAATCCTATGAGTTGTGGCTCTCGCCCGACCAGTTGACGCTCGTCCAGGATGCGCTGACCAAGGCTGGGGCGACATTGGTGGGTACAAATGCGCTGGAGTTGTTGCGCATTGCGGCCGGGATTCCGCGTTACGGACCAGACATCCGTGAGCGTGATTTGCCGCAGGAAACCGAACAGCTGCGCGCGGTGCATTTCAGCAAGGGATGTTACATCGGGCAGGAGATCGTAGAGCGCATTCGTTCTCGTGGAGCCGTACATCGCAAGTTCACCGGATTCGAGGTTCAGGGTGCATTGCCGGCTGTTGGCACGAAAATCCAAGCCGATGGCCGGGATATCGGCGAGATCACGAGCGTCGCTTCCCTGCCCCTTGCCGACGGTGAACGCTCCGTGGCGCTGGGTTATATCCGGCGCGAAATCGCGACGCCGGGTAAGCAACTTCAAGCGGGCAGCACCCGGCTTTCAGTCGCAGCTCTGCCGTTTTCAGAAATATTCGGGCGCGAAAACCTCTGATCATTGATGGGACAATCTATGGAAGGGACAATCTATGGCTGAGAAAAAGCAGGAAAGTTTTACCGTAACCGACCGGCGCTTGTTTACCGCAGAGGGGGAGATTCGCGAGGAGGTTTCTCAAGAAGAAGTCTCCAGTGC
>Ga0209415_10008207_pt1 | contig 18139 bp, 15 predicted proteins | sample PeaSoiSIISIP2007_FD_187696 | JGI IMG/M metagenome (GOLD analysis project Ga0209415, IMG submission 187696) | Peat soil microbial communities from Weissenstadt, Germany - SII-SIP-2007 (SPAdes) (version 2) | ecosystem: Environmental > Terrestrial > Soil > Wetlands > Peat | place: Germany... | reverse complement strand
CCGATGATGCCGTCCCGGCCGCGACCCCACGCTGCCGCCGATCGCGATCGGCAGCCATCTGGACACCCAGCCCACCGGCGGCAAATACGACGGCATCATCGGCGTTCTGACCGGGCTCGAAGTGCTGCGTACGCTGAACGACCAGGGTTATGAGACCAATGCGCCGATCGAGGTGATCGACTGGACCAACGAGGAAGGCTCGCGCTTCTCTCCGGCGATGCTGGCATCCGGTGTTTTTGCCCGCGTGTTCGATACCGCCTACGCCTATGCGCGCGAGGACCGGGAGGGCAAGCAGTTCGGCGCAGAACTGACCCGCATCGGCTACAAGGGCGATGTGCCTTGCGGCTCGCATGCGCTCGGCGCACATTTCGAAATTCATATCGAGCAAGGACCTATTCTGGAGGCGGAGGGGAAGACGATCGGCGTCGTAACCGGCGTGCAGGGTATGCGCTGGTACGAAGTGACGGTGACCGGCGCGGAAAGTCATGCCGGCTCGACCCCAATGAACCTGCGGCGCGACGCGCTGGTCGGTGCCAGTTGCATGATCGCCGCGATCAACCGCGTTGGCTGGGATCACGCACCGGATGCGGTGGCAACCGTAGGGCTGATCGAGAGCCACCCGAACAGCCGCAACGTCGTGCCGGGGTCTGTATTCTTCACCATCGACCTACGCCACCCCAGTGACGACGTGGTGGCGGCGATGGAAGCCGACATGAGACAGCGGCTGGAGATCATTGCCGCCGACTCCGGGCTGGAAATCGCCGTCGAATGCGTGTGGGATTCGCCGGCGGTGCGCTTCGACCCGGACTGCATCGCCGCGGTCCGCCGCGCGGCCGAGGCGGCAGGGTATCCGAGCCGCGAGATCGTGTCCGGCGCCGGACATGATTCGGCCTATATCGCGCGCATTGCTCCAACCACCATGGTGTTCGTGCCCTGCGAGAAGGGGCTTAGCCACAACGAGGCGGAACACGCCGAGAAAAGCGACGTGATCGCCGGCGCGAATGTGCTGCTGCGGGCGGTGCTGGAAACCGACCAGCGCCTGGCCGAACGCGCGGGCCGTGGTGCCTGAAGCGCCGCACCCTGTTGCCGTGGCGTCTCACGTCGGCCGTGTTGTCATCGAGGCGCGCGGCCTGGGTGTGACTTTCGAGGCCGATGGCCACCGGACCGTCGCGCTGACCGATGTGACCCTGGCGGTTCGGAAAGGAGAATTCGTTTCCCTGATCGGCCCTTCCGGTTGCGGCAAGACGACCCTGCTGCGGCTGATCGCCGATCTGACGCAGGCGACCACCGGCTCGCTGACGGTCAACGGGATGACGCCAGAGGAGGCGCGCGAGCAACGGGCGTATGGCTACGTCTTTCAGGCGCCGGCGCTATATCCATGGCGCAACGTGGAACGCAACGTAATGCTGCCGCTGGAGGTGATGCGGCTGCCGCCTGAAGACCGGAAACGGCGTGCGGCTCGGGTGCTGGAGCTGGTGGGGCTGACAGAATTCCGCAGGCGGTTCCCCTGGCAATTGTCGGGTGGGATGCAGCAGCGCGCCTCGATCGCCCGCGCCTTGAGCTTCGAGCCGGACATGCTGCTGATGGACGAGCCGTTCGGCGCGTTGGACGAAATCACCCGCGACGGGCTGACCCTGCATCTGCATCGGTTGTGGTGCCGCACCGGGCTGACCGCGGTGTTCGTCACGCACTCGGTGCTGGAGGCGGTGTTCCTCTCCACCCGCATCGTCGTGATGTCGTCGCGTCCCGGTCGCGTGGTCGCGGTCATCGACAGCGACCTGCCGCACGAGCGCGACCTCGATGTGCGCGAAACCTCACAATTTCTCGCTGTGGCGCACGCGGTGCGCGCCGCGCTGCGCGAGGGGCATGACGATGCATAGGCCTCCCATCGTCATGGCAGGCAAAGGCCCGCCATCCACGACTTCTGGCCGTCCCACGAAGGAAAGTCGTGGATGGCGGGCCTTTGCCTGCCATGACGGGTAGACGATGGCCGTGCAAACATTGCGCAGCCCACGACTGCCCAGCTCATTCCGGATCATCTCGCCGTTGTCTCGCGCGCTGCCGTTGGCCTGCGTCATGGCAATAGTGCTCGCCCTCTGGTTCGCCGCCGCGGTGCCGATGAACTGGGACCAGGCGCAGTCATTGGCCGATGACGGTGCAAGCTGGTCCGATGTCGCGCGCGCGACACTGACGCTCGACCGGCCGCTTCTGCCCACACCGTATCAGGTCGCAAGCGATATGATCCGCACTGTGTTCGGCTATCCGCCCAACTCGCCGCGTAGCCTGGTGTTTCACGCCGGCGTGACGGCGTGGGCGGCGGTGATCGGCTTCGCGATCGCCCTGCTGGCGGGCATCGCTCTGGCATTCGGCATCGTGCATGTGCGCACGCTTGACCGCGCGCTGATGCCTTGGCTGGTCGCCAGCCAGGCGATACCGGTGCTGGCGATCGCGCCGATGGTGGTTGTCGTGCTCGGCAATATCGGTCTGACCGGCGTGCTGCCGAAAGCGCTGATCGCCGGCTGGCTGAGCTTCTTCCCGGTCACCACCGGAATGGTGAAAGGGTTGCGTTCGTCCGACCCGATGCAACGCGATCTGATGCGTACCTATAGCGCGACGGGCGCGCAGGTGTTTGCCAAACTGCGCTGGCCGGCGGCGATGGCCTTCCTGTTACCTGCCATGAAGGTCGCGGCCCCGCTGGCACTGGTTGGCGCCATCGTGGCGGAACTGCCGACCGGCGCTCAAGCCGGACTTGGCGCGCGCCTGCTGACCGGTTCGTATTACGGACAGACGCTGCAGATCTGGGCCGCCCTGTTGATGGCATCGTTCCTCGCGGTGTTGGCCGTGGCGTTGGTGGACACGGCGCAAGCCCTGCTGGTGCGCGCCCGAGGCGGACGCCTATGACCACGCTGCTATTGCTTGGGTCACTGCTGATCGGCAGCTTCGCGCTGGTCCTGCTGGCCCGCGACGACCAGCCGGCGTTCCGCACGGCGACACCGATCGTGTTCGGATTGCTGCTGTTGTGGCTCTGGCAGATCGTTTGCGTCGGCTACGACGTGCCGCTGGTACTGCTCCCGCCGCCGTCGCGCATCGGTGCCGCCATCGTCACGCACCTGCCGACGCTGGCGGCGGATTTTCGCCAGACCTTTCTGCGCGCGGTGATTCCGGGATGGCTGATCGGCAGCACCGCCGGATTGCTCGCGGCGATCGCACTGGATGCCTCGCCGTTCCTGCGCCGCGGCGTGCTGCCGTTGGGCAGCCTGGTGAGCGCCATGCCAATCGTCGGCATCGCGCCGATCATGGTGATGTGGTTCGGCTTCGACTGGCAGTCGAAAGCCGCCGTGGTCGTGGTGATGACATTCTTCCCGATGCTGGTGAATGCCGCGGCAGGTCTCGGCCAGTCCGGCGCGATGGAGGGCGATCTGATGCGCACCTACGCCGCCGGCTATCTGCAGACTCTGCTGAAGCTACGCCTGCCTGCCGCCCTGCCGTTCGTGTTCAACGCGCTGAAGCTTAACGCCACCCTCGCCCTGATCGGCGCCATCGTGGCGGAGTTCTTCGGTACGCCGATCGTGGGCATGGGCTTTCGCATCTCCACCGAAGCAGCGCGACTCGATCTTGACGTCGTGTGGGCCGAGATCGTGATGGCAGCGCTGGCTGGAACGATCAGCTTCGCATTGCTCGCTCTGCTGGAACGAGTGGTGACGTTCTGGCATCCGTCGTATCGCTGAAAAGAAAGGGGCAGGCTTCCATGCACAGACTCGTTCTCGCGGCCGCGCTGCTGTTCGGAATGTCCGGGATGGCCCGCGCGGCCGACCCGCTGACCTTGCAACTGAAATGGGTGGCCCAGGCCCAGTTCGCGGGATACTACGTCGCCGCGGCCAAGGGGTACTACAAGGCCGCCGGACTCGACGTGACCGTCAAGCCCGGCGGACCGGATATCAATCCGTCCCAGGTGATCGCCGGTGGCGGCGCCGATGTGGTGGTGGACTGGATGCCCTCCGCGCTGGCCGCGCGCGAGAAGGGCGTGAAGCTGGTCAACATCGCGCAGGTGTTTCAGCGTTCCGGCATGGAACTGACCTGCCGCAAGGACAGCGGCATCCGCACACCCGCCGACTTCAAGGGCAAGACGCTCGGCGTATGGTTCTCCGGCAACGAGTATCCGTTCCTGGCCTGGATGAGCAAACTCGGCTTGAAGACCACCGGCGGGCCGAGTGGCGTGACGGTGCTGAAACAGGGCTTCAACGTCGATCCGCTGCTGCAGAAGCAGGCGGCCTGCATCTCCACCATGACCTACAACGAGTATTGGCAGTTGATCGAGGCCGGAATGAAGCCGGATCAACTCGTTGTGTTCAAATACGCGGACGAGGGAGTGGCCACGTTGGAGGACGGTCTCTATGCGACCGAAGCAACGCTGCACGACCCCGCGAAGGCGGATCGGCTCGCGCGCTTCCTGAAGGCGTCGATGCAGGGGTGGCAGTATGCGATCGACCACCAGGACGACGCGGTGAAGATCGTGCTCGCCAACGACACGGCAGGGGCGCAAACGCCGGCGCATCAGCAGCGGATGATGTCGGAAATCGCCAAGCTGGTAACGCCGGCGCCGCATGGCCTGGGGTATCTGGACGAAGCGGACTACACCCGCACGGTGCAGGAGTTGATGGCCGGCGGGTCCGACCCGGTCATCACCCGCAAGCCGGAGGGCGCCTGGACGCACGCAGTGTGGGACAAGGCGTTCGGGAAGTAAGCCGGGTCGCACTCTGCTCAGTTCCCACTCGTCATAGCGGGCTAAGGCCCGCCATGACGCGGCGGTGTCGGCGGTGGCCGAAGCACGTTGCCAAAAAGGCATCGCCTCAGGCGAAAGAAGGCGCTATTTGGCACGGCGCCTTTCATGCCAGCCTCTCCACCTCTCCTGATGGCAGGTCATCCCATGACAGCATCTCCGGTTTCCCGCCGTTCCCTGATGGCAACCGCCGCTGCCGGCGCCCTCGGCGCCGTTATCAGCGCGCCGCCTCGGCCCGCCCGGGCAGCACAGCCGATCGAGATGCAACTCGGCTGGATCGGCGGTGGCAACCAATTGGGGGAGGTCGCCGCTATACAGCTCGGCTATTTCGCCGAGGAAGGTCTCGACCTGACAATCGTCCCGGGCGGACCGAACAATGACGGCGTCGCCGGCGTCGCCTCGGGCCGCAGCGCGGTGGGCCAGGTTTCCTCCAGCCCCTCGCTCATGCTCGCGGTGTCGCAGGACCTGCCGATCCGCTGCTTCGCCGTCTCCGCGCAGAAGCATCCGTACGCGTTCTTTTCGCTGGCCAAGAATCCGGTCCACACGCCCGCCGACCTGCGCGGCAAGAAGGTTGGCATCCAGGCGACCGGCCTCGTCCTGTTGCGCGCCCTGCTGCTGAAGAACCACATGCAGTTGAGCGATGTGCAGGTCGTGACCATCGGCTCCGACATGATGCCGATCATGACCGGCCAGGTGGATGTGGTGACCGGCTGGCTGACCAATACCACGGCCCTGAAGGTGCTCGGTCCCGATCGGGTAACGCTGCGCCTCTGGGATGCGGGCGTGCATCTGTACGCCAATCCCTATTACGCCACGCCCGACACGCTCCGCGACCACGGCGACACGCTCGCCCGCTTCCTGGGCGCCAGCGCCCGCGGCTGGGGATTCGCCCATGCGAACCGCGACAAGGCGGTGGAACTGCTGATCAAGCAGTATCCGAACCTGGTCGCCGCCGATGAGCGCGTCGCCGCTGATGTCATGCTCGATTACACGTTTGACGAGCACACCAAACTTGGCGGCTACGGCACGATGGACCCGGCCGTGTGGCAGGACCAGATCGACCTGTATGCGGGTCTCGGCCAGTTCACCAAACGCACCCCGAAGTTGGACGAGGTGATGACGCTCGCCATCCTCAACGCGACGGCCGGCGCGCGGCCCAAAATCGGCTGACATGGCAACGATTGCCCCCTCGGACGTCGCCCTCGCCACGACGCCCGAGACCGCTCCCCGAGATGCTCCCGCGGTCGAGCTGAGCGGCGTGACCGTGCGGTTCATGAGCGAGCAGCGCGAGGTCACCGCGCTGCGCGACATCAGCTTCTCCCTCGCCCCGGGCACCTTCCTGACCCTGCTTGGTCCGTCCGGATGCGGCAAGTCCACGTTGCTGCGCGTCGTCGCCGACATCATCGCACCGACCGGCGGCACCGTGAACGTGCTCGGCCGGCCACCCGGCGAGGCGCGGCGGCGGCGCGAGATCGGCTTTGTGTTCCAGGATCCCGCCCTGCTGCCCTGGCGCAGCGCGCTCGATAATGTGCGCCTGCCGCTCCAGGTGGGCGGCGCGGCCCGCCCGGCGCGCACCGGCCGCAGTCCGGAGGAATTGCTGGACCTGGTTGGCCTGGCCGGGTGGGAGCGCGCGCTGCCGCACGAATTGTCCGGCGGCATGCGCCAGCGGGTCTCGATCGCCCGCGCCTTGCTGGGCGATCCGCGCATCCTGCTGATGGACGAGCCGTTCGGCGCGCTGGACGAAATCACCCGTGACCGGCTGAACGACGAACTGTTGCATGTCTGGCGCGAGACCGGCACGACCATCCTGTTTGTCACCCACAGCATTCAGGAAGCCGCCTATCTTGGACAGCGCGTGCTGATGCTGGCCGCCAACCCCGGACGGGTGCGCGAACTCATTGCCATCGACCTTCCGGAGCCGCGCCAGCTTACCGTGCGCGACACCGCGGCATTCGCCGCCCTGACCGGGCGTCTGCGCGCCGTGCTGGAGACCTGCTGATGGCCTCCGACCTTGGTGTCAGCAGCCTTCCGGGGACCGTTTCCGACGAGGCGGCGACGGAGATCGATGGCGCCCGCGCGGCCTGGCTGGCGGCACAGGCATGGACGCGATGGAAACGACGCGTGCTGCCGTTGCTGGGCGCGGCGGCGCTGCTGTTCGTCTGGTGGGCGCTGGTCGCGTTCCTCCACGTCAAGCCATTCATCGCGCCATCGCCAGAGGTCGTCGCCATCACGCTGGTGCAGAAATGGAACATCCTGATTTCGAATCTCTGGCCGACCGCGATCGAAGCGGTCAGCGGATTCGCCATCGGCAATCTGGTCGCGATCGCAATCGCGACGCTGTTCGTGCACCGCAAGTCCATCGAGATGGCGTTCTTTCCGATCGTCGTCCTGCTCAACTCCGTCCCGGTCGTTGCAAAGGCGCCCATCCTCGTGCTGCTGCTCGGCAACGGCATGGCGCCGAAGATCGCCATCGCCGCGGTGGTCTGCTTCTTTCCGACGCTGGTGAACATGGTCCGCGGCCTGGAGGCGGTCAGCCCGCAGTCGCTGGAACTGATGCATGTGCTTTCCGCCAGCAAGCCGGACATCTTCATCCGCCTGCGCCTGCCGACCTCGATCCCTTACTTGTTCTCGGCGCTGAAGATCGCCGCGAGCACAGCGGTGGTGGGCGCCATCGTCGGTGAATGGATCGGCTCCCAGGTCGGCATCGGCGCACTCATCATCCAGGCAACCTATAATTTCGATAGCGCATTGCTCTACGCGACCGTGATCTGTGGCTCAACGTTCTCGGTCCTGTTCTTTCTCACCATCCGGCTGCTCGAGCGCCTGTGCGTGCGCTGGGCGCCGGGCACCACCGGCTGATACCGAAGCTGCCAGACGGAGACACGCAATGCCGCAAACCACCTGGTCCGAACCGGCCCGCGATCTGCGTGTGGCACGCAGCGCCGATGTCGTCGTTGTCGGCGGCGGCCCGGCCGGGTTCAGCGCCGCCGTCGCGGCCGCGCGCCAGGGCGCCTCGGTCTGTCTCGTCGAGCGCTATCCCTATCTCGGCGGCCTCGCCTCGGGCGGCATGGTGCTGGTGCTGGACGACATGTGCGCCGGCGCGGAAATCACCGTCCGAGGTATCTGCGCCGAGTTGGTGGACCGCATGCGCGCCCATGGCCTCGCCGTCTATCCGCCCGAATCCGAGCGCGGGCACGATCCGGCGATGTTTCGCAAATGGTCGCGCTGGGGCGTGTTCGACTTCAACGTGCGCACCAAGCCGCATCCGATCTGCTACGCGGTCGCCTTCGATCCCGATGGCTGGAAGCGTGCCAGCGACGACATGGTTCAGGAAGCCGGGATCGACCTCCGGCTGCACAGCCAGTTCAGCCGCAGCATTGTGCGAGACGGCCGCGTCGCCGGCGTGGTGGTGGAGAGCAAGGCCGGGCGCGAGGCCATCATAGGTGACGTGGTGATCGACGCGACCGGGGACCTGGATGTCGCCGCTTCGGCCGGCGCCGCCTTTTCCGAGGGCGCCTACATGGTGACCACCGTGTTCCGCCTCGGCGGCGTGGACACCGATGAAGCCGAACGCTTCCAATTTGAGGAACCTGAACGCTACGCTGAACTCGATCTCGCGGCGCGCCGGGTGATCGGCGGGTCGTGGGACTACTGGTGGCTCAAGACGCCGCTGCCCGGGATCGTCTGGTGCAATTGTCCGCACATGACCGGGCTCGACGGCTTGAAGGTCGAGGACCTCACCCGCGCCGAGTTCGAAGGCCGCCGCCGTATCCATGCCATGGTGGACCACGTCCGCGCCAACCTGCCGGGCTTCGCCAATTGCTACGTGGTGGACGTGGCGCCGCAGACCGGCGTGCGGCAGACGCGCATGCTGGAGGGCGAATACGTCGTGACCAAATCCGACATCACGCAGCGCTTCCATTTCCCCGACAGCGTCGCCCGCGGTCGGGACTACTACACACCCTATCGCGCCCTGCTGCCACGCGGCATCGACCAGCTTCTGGTCGCCGGCCGGCATTACTCCGCGACGCCACAAGCGCAGAAGATTTCGCGAGAGATCCCGCCTTGCATGGCGATGGGCGAGGCGGCCGGCGTGGCGGCGGCGATGGCATTGTCGGCCGGCACAACCGTGCGCGAAGTGGACGTGCCGGCGCTGCAGCGGCGGTTGCGCGCCCTGGGGGCCGATCCCGGCGACCGTCCGCCCGCCGATGCGCGGCCGGTGGAGAGCGTGGCATGAATGCAATGGACAAAACGTCGTCGGCTGCTGCGGAAGCCCAGGCTAACACCGCCACGCAACCGCTGTCCGGGGTGCGCGTGGTCGACTTCACCCAAGTAATGATGGGGCCCTGCGCAACGCAGATGCTCGGCGACTATGGCGCCGATGTCATCAAGATCGAGCGCATCGGCGCCGGGGACCTGTCGCGTTGGGCGATCAGTGACGACCCCGCCGGCCAGCAAAATCCGGTGTTCAGCAGCCTGAACCGCAACAAGCGCAGCATCGCGCTCGACCTGAAAACGGTCGCCGGCATCGCGATTGTGCACCGCCTGCTGGCCAGTGCCGATGTGGTGGTGAACAATTTCCGGGCCGGCGTGATGGAACGGATGGGCCTGGGCTACGACGCCCTGCACGATACCTATCCGCGCCTGATTTACGCCGCAGGCACTGGCTTCGGCACGCAAGGGCCGTACGCCCACAAAGGCGGCCAGGACATTCTCGCACAGGCACTGACCGGCGTGATGGCGCGCAAATGCGACGCGACCGACCCGCTGACGATCTATCCGACCGCGCTCGCCGACTACTCCGCGGGCATGCATCTGGTACAGGGCATCCTGCTCGCACTGCTGCAACGCGAGCGAACCGGGCGCGGGCAGATGGTCGCAGTCTCGCTCTACGATTCAATGCTCGCCATGCAGATGCAGGAAGCCGCGATGGCGATGATGCGCGGCGTGGACTTCTCCTGGGGCGCGTTTCCGCACAACGGAGTCTTCGCGACCAGCGACGGCGCGCTGGTGGTGGTGGGCGCGTTCAAGGAGAACCCGCTGCAGGAAATCTCCCTGGCGATCGGCCTTTGGGACCTTTCGGCGGATCCGCGTTTTTGCACCTTCGCACTCAGCATGCAGAACCGCACCGCGCTGCACGACCTGCTGCGCACCCATTTCGCCACGAACACCACCGCGCACTGGATCGCCGCGCTGGAAGAGCGCGACGTGCTATGCGCGCCGGTCCGCAGCCTGCCGGTCGCGCTCGATGATCCGCAGACCGCGATCAACGGCATGAAGCTCTCCGCGCCTCAGGAGGGTGGTGACGAGCTTCGCGTCGTCGGCTCGCCCGTGCATCTGTCGGATGACGGCTTCGCATTGCGCATGCCGCCGCCCAGGATCGGCGCGCATGGCGCGGAGATCCTGGCGGAGCATGGCTACGACCAAGACGCGATCGCCAGGCTGCGTGCTGATCGTGTGCTCGCATGACGATCCACCTCGACGTCGCGGACCATGTCGCCCGCGTGACCATCGATCGGCCTTCGGTGCTGAACGCACTCGATGCCGAGGCGACCGCCGCGCTGGAAGCCGTGTGGCAGCGCCTGGAGGCCGACCGCGAAGTCCGCGCTGTGGTGCTGACCGGCGTGGGAGAGCAGGCTTTCTGTGCCGGCGCCGACATGCGTTCGGACAATGCCGCCGCTGACGGAGGCAAGGCGGCCGCTAACAGAACCGGCCTCGATTATTGGGCGCACGCGCACCCGACCGGCTTCGGCGGCCTGTCGCTGCGTACGACGCTCGACATCCCCATCATCGCCCGGGTCAACGGCCACGCGCTGGGCGGCGGGCTGGAGATGGTGCTCGGATGCGACATTATCGTCGCCGCCACGCATGCGACATTCGGGCTTACCGAACCGCGGGTCGGCCGGTTGCCGGTGGATGGAGGCATGGTGCTGCTGCCACGCCGGATCGGCTATCGGGCCGCGATGGGGATGCTGCTCACCGGCCGCCGCATTTCCGCGGCGGAGGCGCTCGCAAACGGACTGGTAAACGAGGTGGTGGCGCCCCACGAACTGGACCGCGCGGTCGATCGCTGGCTCGCCGATATTCTCGCGTGTGCGCCGCTGTCGTTGCGTGCGATCAAGCAGACCGTGCGCCGGACCGCGCAGTTGGCACCCCAGGACGCGCAAGCCCTGCGGTTGCCGGCCGTTATCGCATGCCTGGTCTCGCAGGATGGCGAAGAGGGCGTGCGCGCTTTTCTCGAAAAGCGCCCGCCGGTGTGGTCCGGAAGCTGACTGGCCAGGCGATGGATCGGGGCAATCCGCCGCCAAACCCTCGTACTGCTCTCGGCTATCGTCGCCCCAGCATGCACGCTGGCATCCTGCGCTACCTCAACGAGGTATCTCGGCTTGGCTCGATCCGGCGCGCTGCCACGACCCTGAACGTCACCTCCTCAGCGATCAATCGTCAGGTGCTCAAGCTGGAACGCGAGCTTGGCGTGCGGATCTTCGATCGCCTGCCCTCCGGCATGCGGCTGACTCCGGCGGGCGAGCTGCTGTTGCAGCACGTGCGCACGACGCTGCATAACTTCGACCGGCTGCTGGCCGACGTGGACGGGTTGCAGGGCATTTACAGCGGCCATATCAGCCTCGCCGCCGTCGACAGCCTGCTCGTCGCCTTCGTCCCCCACGCGCTGGAGGAGATCTCACAACGCTACCCGGTGGTGACCTTCTCCGTGCTTGCCGCCGCGCCGTCCGTCGTGCTGAAGGATGTCGCTGCGGGGGAGACGGATATCGGGCTGACCTTCGTCGTGCCCTCGAACCTGCCGCTTCAGCTCGTTGCGAGTGCGCCGGCTCCGGTTGGCTGCGTGATGGCACCCAGCCACCCGCTCGCCGTCAGGAACATCCTGACATTCGCCGATCTCGAACCCTATCACGTGACCTTCCAGAGCGACTCGCTGCCTTTGGCTGCCGACGCGCAGGACGAGTTCGCCGCGTTCCGCAATCGGGCGATGGCACGCTTCACGTCGAACTCCATCGAGTTCCAACGCGCCATCATCCGCGCCGGCCTTGCGGTCGCATGTCTGGCGCGGCTTGGATTCCTGCGCGAACTCGCGGCCGGTGAGCTCGTCTGGGTTCCGCTCGCGTCGCCGCAGCTTCGGGAATTGCAGATCGGATTGCTCATTCCGCAACGCCGGACGCTGTCGCCCGCAGCCGCGCATGTCGTCGCGACGCTCACGCGCCATCTGCACATGATCTCGGAGACCGGCTGATGCCGCCTCTGCTCATCGACGGCGCCTTTGTCTGCGGCGGCGGCGATCCGCGACCGGGCGGCGTGCTGGTGCGCGACGGCCGGATCGAAGCAGTTGCCTGGACGCCGGAAGACCGCGCCACCCTGCGTAACCGCGCCTGCGCGGTGGTCGATGCGAGCGGCTACTGGCTGATGCCTGGCCTGATCGACGCCCATGCGCATGCTTACGGTACGCTGCTGCGCGGCACCGAGAACGCGCTGCCGCTCGAACTCTGGGCGTTGTACACTACGCTTTATGGCCGGGCCTTCGATGCCGCCGCGTTGCGCGCCGCCATTCTGCTTGGTGCGGCGGAACGCATCCGCACCGGGATCACCGGCACGCTCGACCATTCGCCGATGATGCAGCTCGGCGCTGCCGCACTGGCCGCACATGAGGCGTCCGGTTTGCGCGTCGCCTATGCGCCGTTCCTGCACGACATTTCCGATTACGACTTGCTCGACCTGGCGCTTCCCGAACCGCTCAAGCCGCTGGTCGGCGGTCCGCCGCCGCTCGATGCCGACGCCTATGCGGGGGAGTTCGCGACGTTGGTGCAGGCGGCGCGATCCGGCTCCGGGCGGGTCAGCGTGCAACTGGGGCCGAACGCACCGCAGCGCTGCACTCCCCACGCCTGGGCGCTCTGGCGCACCCTGCGCGACCGTCACGACGTCGCGGTGCACACCCATCTGATGGAGACGCGGCCGCAGGCCTCGTTGAATGTGCGCTGGCCGGGCGGGCTTGTCGCGGAAATGCAACGGCAGCGGCTACTGGAGGGAACGGTGACCTGCGCGCATGGGGTCTGGCTGAACGACGCCGACCTGGAAACGCTCGCCCGCCACGACGTCACGATCAGCCACAACCCGGCCAGCAATCTCATGCTCGGCAGCGGCGTGATGCGACTAGCGCGGTGCGCCGCGTGTGGCGTCCGCGTTGCCCTGGGCAACGATTCGGCCAATACCGGCGGCCGGCACGATCATTTCGCGACGATGCGGCTCGCGCTGATGCTGCCGCGCCGCGACGGCGGCGACTTTGCTGTCTGGCCACGCCCAGCAGAGGTGTTCGCCGCGGCAACCGAAGGTGGCGCCGCGGCGCTGGGCCTGAAGGGCCGGCTCGGCCGCATTGAGGCTGGCCAGTACGCCGACCTTGTGCTGCTGCGCGCCGGCGCCGCGGCGACCATCGCTGCCCAGCCATCGCTCGACGTGCTGGTCCAGCATGGTGGCCCAGAGCATCTCGACTCCGTCATGGTCGCCGGGGCGTGGGTGATGCGGTCCGGGCGCATCACCGCCTTCGACGAGGCAGCGGTGATCCGGGAGGCGCAAGCGCAAACGATGGCCCTGCGCGAACGCGTCGCGCCGAAGTTGCCGGTGCTGCTTGGGGCGATGCCCGGCATGACGGCACGATTCCTGCGTAGCTGCTCCTGAGCAACACGGAGAGCAGGGCAACTCGCTGGTGGGACATCTCGAGCGGTCCAACTGGGCACTGCCGGGGCGGCGCCAGACGATGCTGCGGCGCGACGCGCGTGCGGGTCTGTGCTACGCAGACCGCCGAATGACCGGCGTGCCGGCGACGGAACGTCACAGGAGCGTGCCATGCCCGATATGATCCAGGCCGTCGTGGTCGATCCTGCCAGCAGCGACCGGCTCGCCCTCCGCCCAGTTGAACTCGCGCCTGGCGGACCCGACGACGTCACGGTCCGCGTCACCGCGATCTCGCTTAACCGAGGCGAGGTCAACCGCGCGATGCGTCAGGCCGAAGCCGGTTTCCGCCCGGGCTGGGACTTCGCCGGCGTGGTCGAGGCGGCAGCGGCATCGGATGGCGGACCCGCGGTGGGAACCCGCGTGGTTGGCCTGCTGCCCGGCGGTGCCTGGGCCGAACGGGTGCGCGCACCGAAGCACGCCGTGGCGGTTTTGCCCGATGCGGTGACAGACGCTGAGGCGGCGACCCTGCCGGTCGCCGGGCTGACCGCGTTGCACGCGTTGCGGCAGAGTGGGCTGTTACTTGGCCGCAAGGTGTTGATCGACGGCGCCTCCGGAGGTGTCGGGCACCTCGCCTGCCAGCTTGCGGTCGCCGCCGGGGCCCTGGTCTACGGCCACGTGCGCAACCCGGCGTTCCAGCCGATGGTCGCAGCATGGTGCGGCGAGCGCACGGTGCTTGGCGCGTCGTTGAGTGCGGCGGCGCCGCACGGGCCGTTCCACCTCATCGTCGATTCGGTCGGCGGGTCGGCATTGGGCGCCGCGCTGGCGATGCTGCAGCCGGACGGGACCTGCGTGACATTCGGCGTATCGGAAGCACCGAACGCAACGTTCGAAAGCCGAACCTTTTTCTCTACCGGCGGCGCGAAGCTGTACGGGCTGGTGCTGTTCCACGAACTGCGGCGGACCGAGCCGGCATCGGAGGGGCTGGCAGTGCTCGCCGGCCTGGTAGCGCGCAAGGCGCTGCGTCCGCGCATCGAGATCGAGGCGCCGTGGACCGAAATCGGCGCCGTCGCCCGCAAGCTGCTGGACCGGGCGTTCATGGGCAAGGCCGTGCTGCACCTGCGATAGGCCGGATCGCCGGGAGCCGCTCCGCGCCGCGTTGGCAGGTGCCCGGCAACGCACCAACATAGGGGCGCATGATCGCCTTCGCCGAACTGCTGGAACGCCTGGTCTTCACCCCCGCGCGCAACGCCAAGGTCGCGCTGCTGCGGCGCTATTTCGCGACCCAGCCGGACCCGGACCGCGGCATCGGCCTCGCCGCGATCACCGGGGAGCTCGCCTTCACCGCCGCCAAGTCTGGCCTGATCCGCGAGCTTGCCGCCGCGCGCACCGACCCCGTGCTGTTCGCCTGGTCCTATGACTATGTCGGCGACCTGGCGGAGACGGTGGCGCTGATGTGGCCCGCCGCGCCGACCAACGCCGCGCCGCCGCGGCTGGCGGACGTCGTCGAAGCCCTGGAGAGCGCGCCAAAAGCCGCCCTGCCCAACCTCGTCGCCGGCTGGCTGGACGCCTCCGAGCCGTCGGTCCGGTTCGCGCTGTTGAAGCTTATCACCGGCGGGCTGCGCGTCGGCGCCTCGGCGCGGCTGGCGAAGATCGCCCTGGCGGAGATCGGCGGCGTCGATGCGGACGCGGTGGAGGAGGTGTGGCACGGCCTCGCGCCGCCCTATCTGCCGCTGTTCGCCTGGCTGGAAGGCCGCGCGCCGCGGCCCGATCCGGCGGACCAGCCAGTGTTCCGCCCGCCGATGCTAGCGCATCCGCTGGAACTGGCCGACATCGCCGCGCTGCGCCCGGAGGATTGGCGCGCCGAATGGAAGTGGGACGGCATCCGCGTGCAGCTTGTCGCCACGGCGGGCGGCAGGCGGCTCTATTCGCGCGGCGCCGAGGATATTTCCCTCGCGTTTCCCGAAATCATCGAGGCGATGGATTTTCATGCCGTGCTGGACGGCGAGCTCCTGGTGATACGCGAGGGCCCCGGGGGAGGCCTCGGGGGAGGCGGTGTCGCGCCGTTCGCCGATTTGCAGCAACGGCTGAACCGCAAAGGCGTCACCGCGAAGATGATGCAGGCGTTTCCCGTCGGCATCCGGCTGTACGACATGCTGTTCGAGGGCCATGAAGACGTGCGCCCGCTGCCGTTCGACGCACGCCGTGCGCGGCTGGAGGCGTGGCATGCCCGCGCGCGGCCCGCGCGCATGGATTTGTCAGAGCAAATCCGCTTCGGCTCGCTGGATGAGCTGATGGTGCTGCGTGACGGCGCGCGGGCCGCCTCGATCGAGGGGCTGATGCTGAAACGCGGCGATGCACCGTATGTTCCCGGGCGGGTGAAGGGCCTGTGGTGGAAATGGAAGCGCGACCCGCTGAGCATCGACGCCGTGCTGATGTACGCGCAGCGTGGCCACGGCAAGCGCAGCAGCTTCTATTCCGACTACACGTTCGGTCTGTGGCGCGACAACGGCGCGGGCGAGGATGAGCTGGTGCCGGTCGGCAAGGCGTATTTCGGCTTCACCGACGAGGAGCTGGCCTTCCTCGACCGTTGGATCCGCAACCACACCGTGGCGCGCTTCGGTCCGGTGCGCGAAGTGGACAAGGCGCTGGTGCTGGAAGTGGCGTTCGATGCGGCGCAGCTATCGACGCGGCACAAGTCGGGGGTGGCGCTGCGGTTTCCGCGCATCGCCCGCATCCGCACCGATAAGCCGGCCGCCGAGGCCGACCGGCTTGAGAGCCTGATGGCGCTGGTGGAGAACCGGTTGCTGGAAGCGGCGGCGCAATAGGCGGAGCATGCGGAATTCCCACCACCGGACGACATGGAAGCTGCTTGCGGTGCGCCGCGCGCCTCGTCGCCGCTTGCACCAGACCGGCGCAACGGACTTGATCACCCCGCATTATTGCGTGTAATTGTACGAATTGCACAACTGTTCGTTGAAATACTTCAACGTTAATTCGCGATAACGCGGCAATGCGGACCCGGCATCCGCTCGATCTCCGAACCCGGCACCTGGCGCATTGACGGACCCCGCTGGCGATCAGCCAAACCAGGCAGCTTCGCTTCCCGGCGCCGGTCATGCCAGTGGCTAAAGGTACGTTCGCTGGTCCCTAGCAACTCCGCGACTGCCTGCTGGCTAAGCTCCGACCGCACCGAGTGGCCCGGCACATCGTCAAAACCCCTCCGGCGAATCCCCTCGTCAATCGGTGCCCGGTCCAAGCTAACCCCCATCCCTGGGGGTCCACAGAACCGGACATTTCACGAGCTACGCAACCCGGCCAAACCACGAGCCTGCCACGGCGCTGATGCGTTCTTGCTTGGCAAAGCCAGGTAGGTCAGGTATCCTATTTTGATACAGGGCAAAGGGCGGCCGATCGGCCGGGCAACACAGGAACGGATCCGGGAGGCGCGCCAGGCGTGGCCGATTTTTGAGACGCGACACGACCAGCTGTGCATTTGGAGAGTACCAGCTTCATTGGAGGGCAAAACTGCGAATTGGCTTCCCCACTTCGGGCGGTAGCCTACGGCTGATCGCCGCTCTGCCCGGGCCGGGTCTGTCACGATCAGCGACGGAGTGCGGGCGACGGGACATGGTGGCCCCAATGCGAAATAGGGAAATAATGCCCTCGCCGACGTTGCATTCGGCGAGGGCAATCAATATAATGGCACACTCCGAATACTAAGGTATGGAAATGACCCGCGTGGCTATAGTCGAAGGTGCTGCCACCGTCGAAACTGTTATTCTGGATCACGGCACCGGCGCTCGGTTGAGTCGTGAGCTTGTCGAGATGATCGCCTTTGAGTTGGGCCCGGTGTATGTTGGCGAGATGGAGGACAGTGCCATTTTGGCCTTTTCGGGGGAGCGGCTTGCAATAACCACCGACTCTTTCGTTGTGCAACCGGCGTTTTTTGGTAACGGCGATATCGGCAAGATTGCGGTGTGCGGGACGGTCAATGATATTGCTGTGAGTGGTGCAACCCCCCGTTACCTGACCCTTGGGCTGATCCTTGAAGCGGGCCTGCCGATGTCGGCCTTGCGGCGTGTGATTCGTTCAATCCGGGAAGCCGCCGAAGAAGCCAATGTGACGATTGTGGCCGGCGATACCAAGGTTGTTGGGAAAGGGGCCGCTGACCAGATCTTCGTCAATACGACCGGCGTGGGCGAGTTCCGGCGTCCGCCCCTGCGCATGGCGAGCGTCCAATCGGGCGACAGCATCATCCTCAGCGGCCAGATCGGCAATCACGCGATCCACCTGCTTTCCATCCGAGAAGGACTTGGCTTCGAGCAGAGGGTCAAAAGTGACTGCGCGCCATTGAATGGATTGGTGGATACCGTACTGAAAGCGGTTCCTGAGGGGGCGATACGTTCCATCCGCGACGTCACCCGAGGCGGCCTGTGCGCCGTGATGCACGAATACTCCAGGGCCACGAACTGCCGCATGGAGTTGCACCGGCCTGACCTTCCCGTACTATGGGAAACGACGATGGCGGCCGACATGCTGGGCGTCGACGTGATTCATCTGGCCAACGAGGGATGCATCGCACTTTTTGTGGCCCCCGACCACGCTGACGCCGCCCTGGCAGCACTGAAGAGCCATAATTACGGCAAGAATGCAGCGATCGTAGGGAGCGTCGGCCAG
>Ga0209415_10008204_pt1 | contig 18145 bp, 16 predicted proteins | sample PeaSoiSIISIP2007_FD_187696 | JGI IMG/M metagenome (GOLD analysis project Ga0209415, IMG submission 187696) | Peat soil microbial communities from Weissenstadt, Germany - SII-SIP-2007 (SPAdes) (version 2) | ecosystem: Environmental > Terrestrial > Soil > Wetlands > Peat | place: Germany... | reverse complement strand
CCGGCTCTCGCCCGGCCCGTGCGAGAGCGACTGGTCCTGCAGGGGGCACTCTCCCCCCTTGTCGCAGACCGGGCAGTCGAGCGGGTGGTTGACGAGGAGGAACTCGATCACCCCCTCCTGGGCCTTGCGTGCCCGCTCGGAGGCGGTCCGTACCTCCTGGCCGTCGGCGACGCGCACGAAGCAGGCCGGCTGGAGGCCAAAGCCGCGGGGGCCGGAGACCTCGACGAGGCACATGCGACACATCCCCACCGGCTCCATGTGCGGGTGGTAGCAGAAGCGCGGGATGAACACGCCCGCCCTCTCGGCGGCCTCGATGATGAGCTCGCCCGGACGGGCCTCGACGAGTTTGCCGTCGATGGTGACCGAGAGGCCCGCCTCGGGCGGGCTGGTCGCGGTGTCGGTCATCCGCCGGCACCGAACGGGCAACCGCCGTCCTTCACGTGCACGAGGAACTCGTCCCGGAACATCTTGATGGCCGACGCGATCGACGAGGGGATCGACGGTCCGAGCACGCAGATCGTCGTCTGGGCCGGCGGCCAGGAGAGTCCGGGGGCGATGTTGTCGCAGGCGTCGAGGAGGAGCTCGAGGTCGGACTCGCGGCCGTAGCCGCCCTCGATGCGCCGCATGACCTGCTCCAGCCAGCTCGAGCCTTCCCGGCACGGCGTGCACTGGCCGCAGGACTCCCGGTGGAAGAAGCGGGTGATGCGCCACGCGGCGCGCACCACGCAGGTCCGGTCGTCCATGACGACGATGGAGCCGGAACCGAGCATCGACCCGGCCTTGCCGACCTCGTCCTGGTCGAGTCCCATGTCGAGCTCGTCGGGACCGAACCAGGGGGCGGACACCCCGCCGGGGATGATCGCCTTCAGCGCGCCCCCGCCCTTGATGCCGCCGCCGAGGGACGGGTCATAGATGAGGTCCCGGAAGGTCGTCTTCGACATCTCGAGCTCGTACCAGCCGGGACGCTCCACGCGGCCCGACAGCGCGAACAGCCGCGTGCCCGTCGAGGTCCCCTGGCCGAGGGCCGCGAACGCCTCGCCGCCGTGCTCGACGATCCAGCCGAGATTCGACACCGTCTCGATGTTGTTGACGATGGTGGGCTCGCCGTATAGCCCGACGGCGGCCGGGAAGTACGGGGGCTTGATGCGGGGGAAGCCGCGCTTGCCCTCGAGGCTCTCGAGCAGGGCGGTCTCCTCGCCGCAGATGTACGCACCCGCTCCGGGGTGGATCACGAGGTCGAGGGAGAACTCCGAGCCGAAGATGCGATGCCCGAGCGCGCCGTGGGCGTAGGCCTCGTTGCACGCCTGCTGCAGTCGCTCGAGGCCGAGGGCGAACTCGCCCCTGCAGAAGATGAAGGCCTGGGCCGCTCCGACGGCGTAGGCGGCGATGATCGTGCCCTCGATCACCTGGTGCGGGTCCCGCTCGACAAGGAGGTGGTCCTTGAAGGTCGCGGGCTCGCTCTCGTCGCCGTTCACGACGAGGTACGTGGTCTCGGCGTGGCGCCGGAAGGACCACTTCCGACCGGCGGGGAACCCCGCGCCGCCGCGACCGAGCAAGCTCGCCTTGTCCACCTCGCCGGCGACCTCGTCGGGCGTCATCGTGAGCGCCTTGCGGAGTCCGGCGTAGCCACCGGTCTCGAGATAGCGCGAAAGCGTGTGCGAGTCCTCGTAACCGAGGCGTCGGGTGACGATCGGGCTCGCGTTGGTGATCATCGGGCCGCCGCCTCGCCGTCCTTCTCGAGCCCGACGCTGCGCGTCACGCGCGACAGCACGCCGTGGTGCGGAACGGTGCCGTCGAGCGCACCCGAGGCGAGGTCCGCCGTCAGCCGGTCGAACCCGGCCGCGTCGAGGGGACCGAAATAGCGGTGGTTCACCTGCACGCACGGCGCGTTGTCGCACCCCGCGAGGCATTCGGCCTCCTCGATCGTGAACAGGCCGTCGCCGGTCGTCTGGCCGACACCGGAGCCGAGGCTCGCCTCGGCGTGCTCCAGCAGGTCGTAGGCGCCCGCCAGCATGCAGGCGATGTTCGTGCAGATGGCGATCACGTAGCGGCCGACCGGCTCGAGATGCAGCATGTCGTAGAAGCTCGCTGTGCCACGGACCTCGGCCGGGGTGACGCCCACGAGCTCCGCGATGTGGGCCATCGCGTCCTCGGTGAGGTAGCCGTCCTGGGCCTGGGCGAGGTGGCAGAGCGGGATCAGCGCGGACCGCTTCTGCGGGTAGAGCGCGATGGTCGCCTCGGCCTCGGCGACGCTGTCGGCGTTGAGCCGCGCCATCAGCGGTCGACCTCGCCAAGCACCGGGTCAACCGAGGACAGGACCGCGATCGCGTCCGCGATGAGGCCGCCCCGCAGCATCGCGGGCACGCTCTGCAGGTTGACGAAGCTGGGTGCGCGAACGTGGAGGCGGTAGGGCTTGTTCGATCCGTCAGAGACGAGGTAGCACCCGAGCTCGCCGCGCGGCGACTCCACCGCGATGTAAACCTCCCCCTCGGGTGGCTCGATCCCCCGGGTGAACAGCTTGAAGTGGTGGATGAGCGCTTCCATCGACTCGTCGATCCGGGCTCGCGGCGGTGGCGTTACCTTCGCGTCCTGCACCCGGTAGTCGCCGCGGGGCATCTTCGTCACGATCTGGCGCACGATACGGATCGACTCGCGGATCTCGTTCAGGCGCACCGCGTAGCGGTCGAAGGTGTCGCCGACGGTACCGACGACGACGTCGAAGTCGACCTGGTCGTAGTAGCAGTAGGGCATGTCCCGTCGGAGGTCCCAGGGGACCCCCGAGGCGCGAAGGATCGGTCCGGTCGCGGAGAGCGCGATCGCGAGCTCGGGGGAGATGATCCCGACCCCCTCGGTCCGCTGGCGGAAGATCGGCTGTCCCGTGAGGAGCTCGTCGTAGTCGTCGACGCGCGACTCGATGGTGTCGGTGATCGCCGAAACGTCGTCCTCCCAGCCGTCGGGGAGATCGGCCGCGACCCCGCCCGGACGGATGTAGTTGGTGTTCATGCGGAGCCCGGTGGTCTTCTCGAAGAACGAGAGGAGCATCTCGCGCTCGCGGAACCCGAAGATCATCATGGTCGTCGACGCGAGGTCCATGCCGTTCGTGGCCGCCCAGGTCACGTGGCTCGAGATCCGGTTCAGCTCCGACATGAGCATGCGGATCCACGTCGCCCGCGCCGGCAGCTCCACGCCGAGCAGCTCCTCCACCGCGAGCGCGAAGCACAGCTCGTTGGTGAGGGGCGAGAGGTAGTCCATGCGGGTCACATTCGTGGCGCCCTGGACGTAGGTGAGCTCCTCCGCGGTCTTCTCCATGCCGGTGTGCAGATAGCCGATGACCGGCTTGGTGCGCAGCACCGTCTCGCCCTGCAGCTCCACCATCAACCGGAGTACGCCGTGAGTCGAGGGGTGTTGCGGGCCGAGGTTCAAGATCATGGTCGTTCCATCGGCGTTGCCCTCCACGCCGTCCGGATCGATGACGGCGTCCTCGGGCATGCGCAGCACGCCGCCGAGCTCGATCGCCAGCTCGACCGGGTCGGTGGCCTCGACGGGCGCGAGCTCCTGCGCGTATTCGTCGGTCGGATCCTCCGCCCCGTTTGGTCGAGCGTCGGCGACGGCGACGACCCGGGGCCCGCCGCCGGAGATCTCGGTCATCTCGGTCCCGGGGCTTCTTTGAACTGGACCGGCACCCGGCCGACCCCGTAGTCCTTGCGGAGTGGGTGGCCCTCCCACTCCTGCGGCATGAGGATGCGGGTCATGTCCGGGTGACCGCTGAAGGTGATCCCGAACATGTCGTAGGCCTCCCGCTCCATGTTGTCCGCGCCGGGGAACACGAAGAAGATGGTCGGGCAGGTGGGGTCCTCCTCGGGGACCTGCACCCGGAGCCGGACCCGCCGGCGCTGGCTGTGGCTGAGGAGCGACGCGACGACCTCGAACCGCTCTGGCTCGACGCCGGCAGGGAGGGGTCGGTCCTGCTTCGCGCTCAGGTAGTCCACGGCGCAGAGGTCACTCAGGAACGCGAAGCCCGCTTTGCGGAGCGCGGTCGCGACCGCGATGTAACCGTCCCGGCTCGGGTGCAACACCTCCTGGCCACGGGAGAAGCTGACCTTCACGCCGGCGAGCTCGGGAATCTCCTCGACGACCGACGGACGCGTCGCGTCAGCGGCGAGGTCCACGTCGCTCATCAGCGCGGGGTGCCGATGCGGACCGGCGTGAGAAGTGGTGGTGTCCAGCCGCGACCGTCGGCCTCGAGATCGACGCCCGCTCCGCCGCCGGTCTCGCGCCGACGCTGCGTGATCTCACCGGTACGAACCTTCTCGTGCAAGGTGAGGATCGAGTGGATGAGGGTCTGCGGGCTGGGGGGGCAACCGGGTGCATAGACGTCGACGGGGACGATCTCGTCGACGCCCTGGACGATCGCGTAGTTGTTGAACATCCCGCCCGAGGAAGCGCAGACGCCCATCGAGATGACCCACTTGGGCTCCATCATCTGGTCGTAGACCTGACGGAGCACGGGAGCCATCTTCTGGGAGACCCGCCCGGCGACGATCATGAGGTCGGACTGACGCGGCGAGGGGCGGAAGACCTCCATCCCGAACCGGGCGAGGTCGTAGTCCGCGGCACCCGCCGCCATCATCTCGATGGCGCAGCACGCGAGGCCGAAGGTCGCGGGCCACATCGAATTGCGGCGGCACCACTTCACGAACTCCTCGAGCGTGCCGGTGAGGAAGTTGTGGGTGAGCGACTCGAGGCCCTTCCAAGAGGCGATCGCGTCCATGCCTAGGCCGCCTCCCCGGGTGTCGAGCTGATGCGGCGGACCGTCGATTCGGTCGTCCGCTGCTCGGCTGAGTCGACGCGCCGCACCTGCTTGGCCGGTCCCCAGTCGAGCGCCCCGTTGGAGACGAGGTAGATGAAGGAGAAGAAGACCGCCGCGGCGAAGACGATGATCTCGACCAGGCCGAACCGCCCGAGCTGGCTGTACACGACCGCCCACGGGAAGAGGAAGATGATCTCGATGTCGAAGATCACGAAGATCATCGCGACGAGGTAGAAGCGGACGGGGAAGCGGACGGGCGGCTCGTAGGTCGGGACGATCCCGCACTCGTACGGGGCCTCCTTCGCCGACGTCGGGCGCTGCGGGGCGAGCAACTTCGACGCGAGAAGAGAAAGGCTCGCGAATGCGAGGCCGATGACGAAGAGGATGAAGATCGGCAGGTAACTGTCGAGGCTTCCCATGGCGGTGTCCGGTTCTACCACGAGGGCAGGCTCAGGTCACATTCAGGCGGCCCTCGTGTCCACCGCGGCTGCGCCGAGAGGCGCCGCAGTGATGACCGAGAGCGGCCGTGCCCGGCCGGATAGAGTCCGTGCGTGCCCGGTGCGAACGCTGGCGCCGACCTCCATGCGGCGCGGCCCTCGACCTACTCCTGCGACGTCCTCGTCATCGGTGGCGGCCCGTCAGGCTCCGCCACCGCCTACTGGCTAGCGCAGGCGGGCCTCGACGTTCTCGTCGTCGAGAAGAAGCACTTCCCGAGGGAGAAGACCTGCGGCGACGGGCTGACCCCTCGGTCGGTCCGCCAGCTCTACGACATGGGCCTCGCGGACGAGCTGGAGAGCCACCACCGCTTCCTGGGCCTCCGGGCGATGGCCTTCGGCCGGGAGATCGTCCTGCCATGGCCCCCTCATCCCTCCTACCCCTCCCACGGCTACGTGATCACCCGCGCGGAGCTCGACGCGCTCGTCGCCAGCCGCGCCGAGAAGGCCGGGGCGGTCATCTGGCAGGGAGCGGAGGCCGTCGAGCCGCTCGGCTCGACGGCCGGATCGGGCGGGCCCGCGCTCGGCGCGCGCGTCGCCGACCTCGACCACGGAACGCCGTCGGAGGTGCGGGCGAAGTTCGTCGTCGTCGCGGACGGCGCCAACAGCCGCTTCGGGCGAGCGCTCGGCGCCGAGCGAGACCGGTCGCTCCCGCTCGGCATGGCGCTCCGGGGCTACTACTACTCCCCCCGTCACGCCGAGCCCTACATCGAGTCGCACCTCGACATCACCGACAAGAACGGCAATGTGCTCCCCGGCTACGGCTGGATCTTCCCCGTCGGCGACGGTCGGGTGAACGTCGGTGTCGGGATGGTCTCGAGCTACCAGGGCTGGAAGGACGTCAACACCTCGAGCATCCTTTCGGCGTTCGTCGAGAGCGCGCCGGCTTCGTGGTGCCTCGGGCCGGACACGATGTGCGGCCCCGCGACGGGAGGTCGGCTGCCGATGGGCCTCTCGGTCGGCCCGCGAGTCGGCCCGGACTACCTGCTCGTGGGCGACGCCGGCGGCTCGATCAACCCCTTCAACGGCGAGGGGATCGCGTACGGCTATGAGACGGGACGCATCGCCGCGGGGTGCATCACCGAGGCGCTCGCCGCGGGCGAGAGCGGGTCCCTCGAGAGCTACGAGAAGGTGCTCGAGGACACCTACGGCACGTATTACTCGGTCGCCTCGAGCTTCATGGGTCTCATGGGCCGACCGCAGTTCATGCGGGGCCTCGTGGCCACCGGCATGCACTCGCGCATCGTCATGTCCTGGCTTCTGCGCATCATGTCGAACCTGCTGCGCCCGGACTCCCAGGGCCCTCCCGAGCTCGTGTACCGAGCCGCGGCGGCCGCTGTCACCCTCCGCCGGTCGAGGCGCGCGGCGCAGATCTGACCCGCGGTCTCAAACGCCCGGCGGGCGCGGTCGGCGGCGACCGCCCTGAAGGACTCGTTCGGGAGGTCGCGGGCCGTACGGCGGAGGTCGAATGCCGGGTGCACGTCGGCCACGCGGCCGTGCGCCGTGGCCGCTCCTCGGTCACACCCCTTCGGTTCAGCGGACGGCGCGGGCCGCGGTCCGACCCGTCCGCGTTAACGCCCGAGGATGTCGGAGAGTCGCGCCGCCTGCCACGCCCGCTCGTCGGACTCGGCCGGCGCGCCCCCGCGGCTCCTCGCACAGGTGCGGGCGTGCCTCGCTGCCTCGCGGGCGCTCGACCACGCCGGCTCGAACGGCAGCGACGGCGACCCTCCCACCTCGACCGGTCCCCACGCGGTGGACTCGAGCCTCGGGACGTGCAGCACCGTCTGGCGATCGAGTACCCGGTGCTCCTCGTTCTCCTCGACGGAATCCTCGAGCCCGACGAGCAGTCGCGGCAGCACGTGATGTCGGAGCGCCTCGATTGCGGCGAGTACCGCGTCCACGATCGGAGCGATGGCTTCGTAACGGGGGTCCTCGAGCGCGTCGAGGTGCCGTACGACGTCGTCGCTGACGAGACCCGTCGCGACGGCACCGAGCTCCCACCTGTCCTTTTTCAGCCGGTGCAGCGCTCCCAGTCGTACAAGGAGTCCGAGGTGTGCACCGGCCGCATCCGACAATCCGCCAAGTGCGCCGCGGGCTTCCGCGACCACCTCCGCGAAGGTCGTGCCATCCGGGAGCGTGGCGTCCGCCGAGTCACCGAGCACGTGCACGACGCAGTCGAGGGCGAACGCCGCCGCGGCCTCGGTGTCCCACGGGGTAAGCCCGCGCAGCCGTCCCGCGCGTGCGCTCACCACACCGTCAGAAGAGGTCGCGGACTCGCCGAGCGCTTCGGCGCGGTAGATGCACTCGTCGAGCACGTCGAGGAGCGCACCCGCCTCCCGGAGCAGCACCGGCTGCTCGCTGGTCGCCGTCCGGACCATGCCGCCGTCGGGTGAGATCCACGCGACCACCCCGCCGGGGGTGTGCTCGAACCCGTTGGCGTCCGTCGGGACGTAGAGATCTCCGGTCACGCTCATCTCCTGTGCAGGGCGCCGTCGAACGACGCGGCACACCGCAATCTACGGGCGCGCCGGCGCACCCGGTGCCGAGCAGGCCCGGCACTTCGCTCGGCGACGGCCAGGGGGCCCGCGGTCACCGCAGCACGAGCGTCGTCGGTCCCCGGTGGCCCGACACCCGCAATACGTATCGGCCCGGGCCGAGCCGGCGGGACACCGCGACGAGGAGCGCTGTGCCGCCGCGGACACGAGCCTCGACGCCGCTCGCGACAACGGAGCTGCCTCGAGACAGTGAAGCCTTTTCCTTCGCGGTCGTGAAGGTGACGGGGTGGGTAACGACCTTGGTCGTGCACACCGTCTGGGTGATCTTCACCGGCTTGCCGCCGACCGTCTCGGTGGATGGCTTCGCCTGGCAGGTGACGAGTTCCACCTCCCCCGTCGTGCCGGCGACCCCCGCGGGGCCGGTCGCACCGGCGGCGCCCGCCGCGCCCGCCGCGCCCGCGGCGCCCGTTTGCCCCGAGGGCCCGGTCGCCAGCGCACTGAGCGAGACCGGGGCGCTGGCGACCGAGACGGTCACCCCGACCAGCGCGTAGTTCACGGTCACGGTGCAAGAGAGCGATTCACCGGCATTTCCGGCGGCTGCGACGAAGGTCTCCCCCGTCGCACCGGGGACGGCGGCGCCGTCCAGGAACCACGTGAAACTCGGCCCGCCAGGCTCGGTTCCGGCCCAGTTCGACCAGCGGTCCCCTACGCAGTCCTCCGGAGTCGTCACCTGTCCGGAGCCGACGAGGACCGGCGCGAGGACGACGGCGGCTGGGGCGTCGGCGCCGATGGTGCCGATCTCGTCAATCCCGTCGGAGAACCAGAGGTTCCCGTCCGCACCGGTCGCGATCCCGACCGGTGCGCTCGATCCCCCGAGAACCGGGTATTCCACGAGCGTCCCCGAGGGGGTGATCCTCCCGACCATCCCGGTCGCGCTCTCGGTGAACCAGAGGTTCCCGTCCGGACCGACGGTGATGCCTTCGGGCGCGCTCGCGCTCGTCGGCGTGCGGAACTCGGTGATCGCGCCGGCTGGCGTGATCCGTCCGATGTTGGCCCCCACTTTCTCGGTGAACCAGAGGTTCCCGTCCGGGCCGAGAGTGATCGCGTACGGCACAGCTCCCGAAGACAGGCCGGCCGAATAGGTGGTCACCTGACCGGTGAGCGTGATCTCGCCGATGCGGTCCGCCGAACCCTCGGTGAACCAGATCGACCCGTCGGGCCCGGCGGTGATGCCGAACGGGTCGCTCCCCATCGGGAGCGGGTACTCGCGGAGCGAACCGCCGGGGGTCATCGTCCCGATGCGATCGGCCCCGGGCTCGGTGAACCACAGGTTCCCGTCGGCACCGACCGCGATGTCCTGGGGGTCACCGGTGAGCCCGCCGTGAACGGTGACCGCACCGCTCGTCGAGATGCTCCCGATCGCGTGCGCACCGGACTCGCCGAACCACAACTGCGCGCCCGGTCCGCTCGTGATGCCGAGAGGAGATGAGCCTGCGGGAAGGGGAAACTCCGTCATCGAGCCCGAAGTCGTGACGCGGCCGATCTCGTTGCCGGTGAGCCCCGTGAACCACATCGCGCCGTCAGAGCCTTCGGCGAAGCCGTACGGCTCCGAGTCGGTCGTGTGCGTCAAGAACGGTCCTCCCATTGCTCCGAGGACGCCGGCCGCCGCGGGGCTCGTCACCGATCCCAGGAAAATGCAGCAACTCGCGAAACCGACTATTCCCACAGCGAGCGCGCGCGAGACCGCGAAGCGTCCTTTTGCCCAATTTTCGGCCATAACGGCTCCCTCGCCCACGTTTGTGGGCCCGCACTATGACCACATACGGGTGAAAGAGCAAGGGGGTGCCAATTCGCGGGGCGCGGCCACGCGCTCACTCAGCTGGCTCGCGCGACCTCTTCTGCCGCCGCGGCCGCGGCGTCGATGGTCATGTCGATGTCCGCGTCGCGGTGCGCGAGCGAGGTGAACACGACCTCGTACGGGCTCGGCGCGAGCGCGACGCCGCGGCTCAGCATGGCCCGGAAGAACGGTGCGTAATGGTTGTTCGAAGCGGCCGCGACGGCCCCTTCGTAGTCGCGCACGGGCTCAGGAGAGAAGAAGATGCCGAGTAACGGCCCAACCGCCGGGACCTCGACGGCGAGCCCCGAGGCGCCGATCGCCGCGGCGAGCCCGTCGCGCAGCCGCGCGACCCGCTCGCCGAGGGCCGCAAACACGTCCGCGCCGAGGCACCCGAGCACGGCGAGGCCGGCCGCGGTCGCGAGCGGATTCCCCGACAGCGTGCCGGCCTGGTACACCGGTCCGGTCGGTGCGAGCCGCTCGAGGAGGTCGGCGCGACCGGCCACCGCCGCGAGCGGCAGACCGCCGCCGATCACCTTGCCGAGACAGGTGAGGTCCGCGGTCACCCCGTAGTAGCCGGCCGCTCCGGATCTGCCGAGGCGGAATCCGGTGATCACCTCGTCGAAGATGAGGAGTGCCCCCGACTCGTCACAAGCCCGGCGGAGGCCGTCGAGAAAGTCGGGGACCGGGGCGACGAGGCCCATGTTGGCGGCGACGGGCTCGACGATGACGCAGGCGACGTCGTCGGCGATATCCGGCACGACGTTGTAGGGAGCAACGACGGTGTCGGCCACCGACGACGCCGGTACGCCGGCCGAACCCGGGAGCCCGAGCGTTGCGACACCGCTTCCGCCGGCCGCGAGCAGCGCATCGCTGTGGCCGTGGTAGCAGCCGGCGAACTTCACGATACGGTCACGCCCGGTCACGCCCCGGGCGAGCCGGATTGCGGTCATCGCCGCCTCGGTGCCGGAGGAGACGAGTCGAACCATCTCCGCGCCGGGAACATCGGCGACGATGGCCTCGGCGAGGTCGACCTCTGCCTCGGTCGGTGCGCCGAAGGTCGTGCCTCGCCCCGCCGCGTCGCGCACCGCGGCGAGCACCGCTGGATCCGCATGGCCGAGGATCGAGGCGCCCCAGGACTGGACGTAGTCGAGATAGCGGTTGCCGTCGACGTCGGTCACGTAGGCACCTGAGCCCGAAGCGATGAAGTAGGGCTCGCCACCGACCGCACCGAAGGCGCGCACCGGGGAGTTGACCCCACCGGGGATGACCCGTGACGCGCGCGAGAACAACTCGCGGCTGCGCTTTGTGGGACTCACCGGCGCGGGTGGCTCGTGAGGATCTCCGCAACCTCCGCGGCGAGGTAGCTGACGATGAGGTCCGCGCCCGCGCGCTTGATGGACGTGAGCGTCTCGAACGCGGCCTGCTCCCGGTCGAGCACGCCTCGCTCGGCGGCGAAGGCGAGCATCGCGTACTCGCCGGAGACCTGGTAGGCGGCGATGGGTACCGAGACGGCGTCGCGCACCGCGGCCAGCACGTCGAGGTACGGCAGTGCCGGCTTCACCATGACGATGTCGGCGCCTTCGGCGACGTCGAGCGCGACCTCGACGAGCGCCTCCCGTGCGTTGGCAGGATCCTGCTGGTGCGACCGGCGGTCCCCTCCCCCGGCGATCTCGACGTCGACCGCCTCACGGAACGGCCCGTAGAAGCTCGAGGCGTACTTCGCGGCGTACGCGAGGATCCCGGTTCCGACGTGGCCTTCGGTGTCGAGCGCGTCCCGGATCGCACCGACCTGGCCATCCATCATCCCGCTCGGCGCGACGAGGTCCGCTCCCGCGGAGGCCTGGGCGATGGCGACCTCCCGGTAGCGCTCGAGGGTCGCGTCGTTGTCGACCGCTCCGTACCTGTCGAGGATCCCGCAGTGACCGTGATCGGTGTACTCGTCCAGGCACAGATCGGGAATGAGCACGAGGTCGTCGCCGACCGCGCCGCGCAGCGCGCGGAGCGCGACCTGGCAGATGCCGTCGGGGTCCGACGCCCCCGAACCGACCGCGTCCTTACGGGAGGGAACGCCGAACAGCAGCAGTGCCGGGACGCCGAGGTCGACGAGTCGCTTCGCCTCGACGAGGAGCGAGGCGATGGTGTGCTGCACGACACCGGGCATCGACGCGACGGGTTCGGGTTCGGTGATCCCCTCACGGACGAATAGCGGGGCGATGAGGTCGGCGGGTGCGAGCCTCGTCTCGGCGGTCATCCGGCGGAGCGCCGGCGTGCGGCGGAGGCGGCGGAGGCGGCGCGCCGGGTAAGCGCCGTAGGAGGTCGCCGGGTTCTCGCCGACGGTCATCGCGGACGCCCTGGGTCGCGTCGTCGGTCGAGGAGCTCGCGCCGGGGCATGTCGGCCGTCCTTTCGGTGACGCCTTCTCGATCCACAGTACCGGGGAGCGGCCTCAATCCCGAAGCCCCGCCGGAGCCGAGGTGCGGCGGTTCGCGGCCCGAGGCATGCACCAGGATCGCCTCGAGCAGGCCTGCAGAGGTGTGTTCGACGGCCTCGACTGTGACGGGGAGGCCTGCCTCGCGCAGCGTTTTCGAGGTCACCGGCCCGATGGACGCGACAACCGGCGGGACCCGGTCCAATCCTGCGATCTCGAGAAAGCCGATCACCGCGGAGGAGGACAGGAACGTGACGACGTCGGCGTCGCCGAGGCGGGCGAGCGCGGCGTCGTCGGCTGCGGGATGCACGGTGCGGTAGGCCTCGGCGACCTCCACTTCCCAGCCCTGGCGGCGAAGACCCTCGGCGAGGATCTCCCGCGCGCCGGCCGCGCGCGGCAGCAGGACCCTCCCGGTACCCGAGGGACCGGGGAACGCCTCGAGGAGCGCCTCGTCGACGAAGCGGAGCGGCACGAGGTCGGCGACGACGCCTCGGGCCCGGAGTGCCTCGGCGGTCGCGCTGCCGATCGCCGCCACCCGCGCCGCGCCGAGCGAGCGGGCGTCGCGAAGCGACGCGAAGAAGCGCACCACCGCGTTCTGCGAGGAGAACACGATCCAGTCGAACGTCGACGCCGCGCCGGCGGCCTTCTCGAGCGCCGCACCGCCGTCGGAGGGATCCGCGATGGCGATCGTCGGAAGCGCGACGACCTCGGCGCCGGCTCCGGCCAGCGAGCGAGCGAACTCCTCGGCCTGGTCCTCCGCGCGGGTCACGACCACCCTCCAGGAGAAGAGCGGGCGGTCCTCGTAGCTGCGGAGCGTCATCGCCGCGACTTCGCCGACGACGATCGTGGTGGGCGAGCCGATGTCGACCGATCCGAGCTCGGCGAGCGTCGTGCGCACCGATCGCTGCTCGGGCATCGTGCCGGATTCGACGAGGAGCACCGGCGTCTCCGGCCGGCGGCCGGCGTCGAGGAGCCTGCTCGCGAGATCGGCCCGCCGCGCGCCGCCCATCAAGACGACGAGCGTGGCGCCCGACCGCGCGAGCGCGTCCCACGGGATCGCCGAGTCCTCGGCCGGGTCGTGGCCGGTGACGACGGTGACCGCGGAGGCGACGCCCCGCATGGTGAGCGGGACCCCGGCGTAGGCGGGCACCGCGGCGAGCGAGGAGACGCCCGGGACGACCTCGTAATCGATCCCGGCGGCCTCGAGCGCGAGTGCCTCCTCGCCTCCCCGGCCGAAGACGTAGGGGTCGCCGCCCTTCAGGCGGACCACGACCTCCCGACCCCGGCCGCGTGCGACGAGGAGCTCGTTCAGGTCCTGTTGACGTAGCTCGGAGCCTGCCCCGGCCCGGTTGCCGACGTCGACGAGCTCGGCGCTCGGCGACACGAGGGCGAGGACGCCACGGCCGACGAGCGCGTCGTGCACGACGAGGTCCGCGCCGGCGAGGAGCTCGGCGGCCCGCATGGTCAGCAGTCCCGGGTCCCCCGGGCCCGCACCGACGAGGTAGACGGTCATGCGCCGGTGTCCACGAGGGCGTGTCCGCCGTCGTCGAACAGCAAGAGCTCCGCGACGGTGGTGCCGGCCTCCTGCGCGTCGGCTGCGGTGACGCGACGCTTCAGCACGACGTGCCCGTCGCCCGAGGCGATCATGGCCTCGATCCGCACGGGCCCGCCTACGCCGTCGGCCGTCGCGTAGGCCGCGACCGGCGCGTCGCAGCCGCCTCCGAGCCGGGCGAGGAAGGCCCTTTCCGCCCGGACGGCGCGGTGGGACACGACGTCGTCGACCGCCGACAGCATCTCGAGGGCCTCGTCGTCGTCCTCCCGGCAGCGGATCGCGATCGCCCCCTGGCCCACCTGGGGCAGCATCACCGAAGTCGACAGGACCTCCTCGGGGGCGGCGAGACCGAGCCGCTCGAGGGCCACGAGCGCGACGACGAGCGCTCCGCCGTCGGGGACCTTGGTGAGACGCGAGCCGACGTTGCCCCGGAGTCCGACGAAAGAGAGGTCAGGGCGGATCGAGGCGATCTGCACGCGCCGGCGCGGCGAGCCGGTCGCGACCGCCGCGCCGGGTGGGAGATCGGCGAGTGCCCGGCCGACGAGCGCATCGCGGACTTCGGTTCGCGACAGCACCGCGACGATCACGAGACCGTCCGGGGGCGCCGAGGAAGGGAGATCCTTGGCGGAGTGCACCGCGGCGTCGGCGTCACCGCGAAAGACGGCCGCGTCCACCTCGTTCGTGAACACGCCGCGTTCGTCGAGCGCGTCGATCGGCAGGTCGAGCACCCGGTCGCCCCTCGTCTCGACGACGACCACCTCGATCGGCGGTACCGCACCGGTGGCGGCGAGTCGGCGGGCGACGAGCTGGGTCTGTTCCCTCGCGAGCGGGCTCCCCCGGGTCGCGAGGCGCAACGTCGCACCGGTCACGGCCGTTTCGTCCCTGCCGGCGGCCTAGAGGTCAAAGAGCGTCCGGAGCGCGTCCGCGAGCCGCTCGCCTCGGGCCGAGCCGGCCGCGGTCTTCAACTGCACGGTCGGCTCGTGGAGGAGCTTCGCGACCGCCCGACGGGCCGCCTGCTCCGCGGCGGCGCGCCCCGACTCGTCGAGGCGGGAGGACTGACGGGCAAGCTCGGCCTCGACGAGCGCATCGGCACGCTGGCGGAGCGCGGCGATGAGCGGGGCGACCGATCGGCTCCGCGCCGTCTGGCGGTAGCGCTCGAGCTCCTCCTCGACGATCTCCTCGACACTGCCGATCTCGCCCTGGCGACGCGACATCTCGGCCTCGGCGTGGCGACGGAGGTCGTCGACGTCGAACAACTGGATGCCGTCGAGCCCGCCGACATCGGGATCGATGTCACGAGGCATCGCCATGTCCACGATGACGAGCGGCCGCCCACCGCGTCCCGACACCACCTCCGCAGCCCCGGCCCGGTCGAGGAGGGGCTCGGGCGCCGAGGTCGCGGAGATGAAGACGTCCGCGAAACCGAGCTCGTCGCGGAGCGCGCCGAGCGAGACCGGTCGTGCCCCGACCGACGCCGCGAGCGCCGCCGCCCGGGCTCTCGTGCGGTTCGCGAGCACCACCTCGGGCGCTCCTCGGGTCTTCGCGAGCGCACTGAGGACGCCCTGGCCCATCTCGCCGGCGCCGGCGACGACGACCCGGTGCGCCGCGAGCGAGCCGCCGAATTGCTCGGTCGCGAGCGCGACCGCGACGTGTGCGAGCGAGGTCGTGCCGCGGGCGATGGCCGTCTCGGTCCGGGCTCGCTTGCCGACCTCGATGGCGTGACGGAACAGACCGTCGAGGATCGGCCCGCTCGCGCGTTCGTGGCGGGCCTTCGAGGCCGCGTGGCGGACCTGGCGGAGAATCTCGCCCTCGCCGAGGACGGCAGAATCGAGGCCGGCGGCGACGTCGAAGAGGTGACGTGCCGCCGCGTCGTCGTAGGCGACGAACAATTGCTCCTCGAGTGCGCTCACCGAGCCGAAGGAGTCCCCGACGCGGCCGTAGAAGAACGAGGTGATGTCGGAGAGACCTTCGTGGAACCGCTCGAGGACGGCGTAGACCTCGGTGCGCAGGCAGGTCGAGACGACGACCGCCTCGGAGATTTCGGGGCAGTCGACGAGGACGCCGAGCACTTTTTGCAGGTCGCGGTCCGCGACCGCCGCGCGCTCGAGAAGCTCGAGCGGCGCGTCGCGCTCATGGAGGCCGACGACGACGACCGGCACGCTCCGACCTCTCCTTCTCGGCGTGGAATGCCGCCGTGCGGGAGCACGACACCACGCTGCAACCCAGAGGCTACCGAGGTGCGGACCGGCCGACCTCTTCGCGCGGCTCGCCCTGCCGACCTGCCGAGATCATCATGTGGTCACCCGGCCGGCGCGCCGAGCGGCGCGGCCGGACGACAGGGCGGCTCGCGCCGCCCGTCGCCCAGCATCAGCCCGTTGTCAGCCCGCTTCTGTGAACCGCTCCGCGAGGTAACGATCCACGTCCTCCTCGCGCAGCCGATAGGACTTGCCGACCCGCACTGCGGCCAGTTGGCCGGAGCTAATGAGCCGGTAGACCGTCATGTTGGAGATGCGCAGGACCTGCGCAACCTCGCCTACGGTCAAGAATTGAGACTTCGTGTAGTGAACGGTCAGTGCAACCACCCCTCTCCGCCGCTACGACTGTAGGCCAGCGATGCGGGAGTGGAAAGTGGGAACTCTGATGCTCGGGGCCGGGATCGCCGAGATGCGGCCGCGCGACCCTTCCTACCAGGGCTAAGAGCTCGCCCCGAGCTCTTTCGCACGCGATGCCGCCGCGGCGACCGCATCGAGGAAGGCAGCACGCACGCCGCGTTGCTCGAGGACTCTGAGGCCGGCCGCCGTCGTTCCCCCCGGTGAGGTGACCTCCCCGCGTAGCTGTTCGGCCGGCGATCCCGTCTCGACGAGCAGTCGCGCCGAGCCGAGGAGCGTCATGTTGGCGAGCACCCTCGCGGTGTCCCGGTCGAGCCCGACGAGCACGCCCGCCTCGACAAGCGCCTCCGCGACGAGGAAGACGTAGGCGGGCCCCGAACCGGATAGTCCCGTGACCGCGTCGAGCAGCTTCTCGGGGAGTCGCACCACCGCACCGACCGCTCCGAGAACCGACTCGGCCCATTCGATGTCGGCCGGGCCTGCCGCCGTGCCGGCCGCGAGAGCCGAGACGCCGGCGCGGATGAGCGCCGGGGTGTTCGGCATGGCCCGGATCACCGCCGTCGACGGGGCGAGCAGGCTCTCGAGCCGGTCGATCGTCGCGCCCGCGACGATCGACAGGACCCTTCCCGCACCGCATCGAGCAAGCGCGCCGCAGGCCTGCTCGAGGTCGGCCGGCTTCACCGCGAGGATCGCGGACTCCGCCGCGACCGGATCGCCCTCGATGCCCACGCCGGCGAACTGTGCCGCCAGGGCCGCGCGGACCTCGGGACGCACCTCCACCACGGTGATCGCGCTCGGGGCGACCGTGCCGGAGTCGATGAGACCGCCGACGAGGGCCGAGCCCATCCTCCCGCCTCCGACGACGAGCAGCGGGACGGTCACCGGTCCCCGATCACGCGCACTCGACGAGCGAGCGGTCGCCGAGCTGGTCGTAGAGCCCGAGCAGACGCCCCGCGGCGGTCGACCACGTGTAGCTGCTGGCCCGCTCGGCCGCTGCAGCACCCAGCCGGCCAGCGAGTGCACCGTCGGAGACGATCGCGCCGACGCGGTCGGCGAACGTTTCGACGTCGCGGCTCTCGATCAGGTACCCGGTCGCCCCCTCTTCGACGATCGAGGTCAGCCCGCCGACGGCGGAGGCGACCACGGGCGTACCGCACGCGGCGGCCTCGAGGGCCACGAGACCGAAGGACTCCGAGCGGGACGGCACGATGCAGCAGTCCGCCGCCCGGTAGAACGTCGAGAGGAGCTCGTGGCGCTGTGGCGGCAGGAACCGGACTCGGTCACCGAGCCCGAGCGAGGACGTGAAGTCGTGAAGTGCGTCGACCTCCTCCGCGCCTCGCGGGCCGCTCGGTCCGCCGACGACGAGCAGTCGCAGGCCGGACGGCCCCCGACGGGCCAGTTCGGCGAGCGTCGACACCGCGATGTCCGCACCCTTGAGCGGCTGGATGCGGCCGACGAAGAGCAGCAGCTGAGCGGAGGGATCCTCGCCGATCGCCCGCTTGGCCTGGGCGCGGTTACCCGGAGAGAAGAACGCGTGATCGACCCCGGGCGCCACGATCTCAACGCGCGGGCGCTCCGCTCCGTAGAGCTCCACCAGCTGGTCGACCTCGACGTCGCAGGAGGCGAGGACCGCGTCGGAGCAGCCGATGACCTCGGCCTCCGCACGGGCGCGACGTTCGGGGTCGGCCGGGTCGAACTCCTCGGGGCTCGCCTCCGCCTTCACCCGGTCGAGGGTATGGAACGTCGAGACGAGCGGGATGCTGAACTGGCGCTTCAGCATGTAACCGGCGAGACCGGACAACCAGTAGTTCGCATGAATCGCCGACGGCGGTCCCTCCTCGAGCGCGAGGCGCTCGACGCCGTCCCCGACGCGGTCGGCGAACTCCCCCACGAGCTCGTGCAACCTAGCCTTGGCAACGGGG
>Ga0209415_10008203_pt1 | contig 18145 bp, 11 predicted proteins | sample PeaSoiSIISIP2007_FD_187696 | JGI IMG/M metagenome (GOLD analysis project Ga0209415, IMG submission 187696) | Peat soil microbial communities from Weissenstadt, Germany - SII-SIP-2007 (SPAdes) (version 2) | ecosystem: Environmental > Terrestrial > Soil > Wetlands > Peat | place: Germany... | reverse complement strand
GCCATCAAGACGCACCTGCCATCATCCTTTACGAATGTTCCAGTGAACGTCTGCGTTGTCGGTTGCTGTTGCGGAGCCGGTGGATTCGGGGGTTGGCCCGCCTGCTGTTCGGGTCGATCAGGCGGAGGAAGAGGCTGTGGTACCGGTTGTGGCCTCTGCGCTTGGGTCCATACGATCAGTTGAGGCCCAAGAACGCTAGCCGGAAGCGGTGGGCTCACTTGAATCTGAGGTTCTTGGCCGAACAACGATGCCGCCAGCATTAGCAGGAGACTTGCAGTCGCCAGCAGACCTATCTTTCGATTCATGTCACACCTCCGAAAGACGAAGAGGACACTTATTCGATACGCAAGCGGCCTGCCATATCCTAAGTCGTTGCTTGCATTTCACATGCGCTCACTACTCCGAAGCACCTGAGAAACTTCTACTACCGCCATAGCAGATCTTACGTAGGAGGATCGAGCCGGATCCATGCAGCATTTCCAGCATGAGAACGAGAGGTTCTACCTGCCCCTAAGAGGCAAATAATCGCAAACAAGCCGAGACCCAGCATGACCCCAGTGTTCGGCTCGGGCACAGACAAAATCCCCCCTTGGTCCTCCGCTGTGCTTTCGGCTGGATGACTGTTCAACTCTGCGTTGTGAATTTCGGTCCTGCGTCCAGAGACATCCTGGAATGTGCCATGAAACATGACAGAATCTTTCGGTGTCGTCTTCAGCGAGCTGCCGATGGCCAAGCTACCGGCGTTGATCTGCAGGAACAGGAAGAGGTTCCGCTGACCTTCCGAGATAGGCGTGTCTCCATAGGCGAGTAAGCTCGCGGCGAGAAATAGGTACGCAACTGCAGCACACTTGTTCAGAGACATACGGTCCGCCAGACTCGTGGAATTACGGAAACGCAGCGAACGACATGGTCTCCGCTCTCATGTCAGGTGCCTCGACACATTGTTTAGCGATTCCTCTCAGTTCGGAAATCGGGTGAAACCTGTATGCGTGATGCCGGTGCAATGTAGAGATGAAGAGTTCCGCCTGCGAGACCTGGCGATCATGAGACCAGTGGGATCAGCACCGGGGATAGAGTCGGCCTCGCCTGCTCACAGGAGTCTACGGCGGCCTCTGCAGGCAGCTAAAGTCTCCACGGGATGGGCAGACGTGCCGACCATCGCTACGATGTGACATGGCAAAAGTACTGTTCAGCCTCTGACTCGCCGCGACCCGCAGCAGTGGAGAAACACGGGGTACGAGAAGGAGGCAGGAGGAATCTTCATGCATATCCGTTTCATTCGTACGTTGTTGTTCGGGCTCATCATGCTGTTGATGTCAGCAACATCCTTTGCGCAAATCGGCGTCACGATTACCATCGGCCCGCCCCCGCTGCCGGTCTATGACCAGCCGCTTTGCCCGGGCGACGGCTATATCTGGACGCCCGGCTACTGGGCCTACGACTATGACATCGACGATTACTATTGGGTGCCGGGCACATGGGTGCTGGCTCCCGAAGCTGGTTTCTTGTGGACTCCAGGCTGGTGGGGTTGGGGCGGGAGCGCGTTTATTTTCCATGAAGGCTATTGGGGACCGCTGGTGGGTTTCTACGGCGGAATCAATTATGGCTTCGGTTATTTTGGGGTCGGCTTTCAAGGCGGACGTTGGGACGGTGGGCACTTTTTCTACAACCGGTCCGTGACCAACGTAAACATCACTGAAATTCACAACGTCTACAACACGACCATAGTCAATAACACCACCGTGAATCGCATCAGCTACAACGGCGGCAATGGTGGGATCAGCGCCCGTCCAACAACTGAAGAAGAGTCTACGGCCCATGAGCGGCATGTCGCGCCCGTAGCGGATCAAACTCAACACGCGCAGGAGGCCCGAGCCAACCCGCAGCAACGGGCTTCCGTAAACAGGGGCAAGCCGCCAGTCGCAGCTACGCCTAAGCCCGGGGCATTTAAGGATCGTGGTGTCGCAGAGGCGAGATCGGCCGGTGGACCGTATACTCCGCCAGCCGGCGGAAATCAGCCGCGCACCGAAAACAACTCCGCCCGACCCAGCACGCCGACCCATGTTCGCGACCTTCCGGCTGCGGAACGGCCCGCTGCTCCAAATACAGGCAACCCGAAGCTGGACCAGAAGTACCAGCAGCAACAGGAAAAGCTGTACGCGCAGCAAGAAAAGGAGCGGCAGAACGTAGCGCAGCAGCAGGAGAAGGAGGATCAGAAGCTGGCGAAACAAAATACTTCTGTAGCCCAAAAGCAGCAACAAGAGCAGCACCACCAGCAACAAACGCAGCAACTGCAGCAGAAGCATCAACAGCAGCGGCAGCAGTTGCAACAGCGACAGCCGCCGCCGCGTCCGTCCAAGCCTCCGAAATAAGGACGTCTTTTGACAGAAGAGTCGAATCGTTCATTGGGCAGGAACGAGAACTTGATGGGAAAAGGGCCCGGACATGATTCCACCTCGAGGACACGAGCGCAGGTAAAGGCAGCAGAACCTGGAAACGATGAAGGAGTTTCTCTAATCGGAGAAGGCCCGGCAGCTGTTGAACTCAGCTCATACAGATCCGAACAAGTGAAGAATGCAGTGGCCATCAGTTGCTGCCCAGCTTCACCCGCCTTCGATGCCCAGGCCTGCGCGAAGCCAAGGACGAGCTGGGTTCTATGGCAGGATCTCCGCCTCTGCCGCCGATCCACCTGCGGAATCAGGACTGATCCAGACTCTCAGCTTGGCCGGTTCGGCGGCAAATTCGTTGCGTTGGTTCCAGATTGCAAATACATCCGGCTTCAGATCGAACTTTACTTTTTTTGTTTCGCCAGGAGCTATAGCAACCGTCTGGAAGCCCTTCAACATGCGCACCGGCTCCGCAACGCTGGTCCCCTGGAGTTGGATGTAGATCTGCGCAACCTCGTTACCCGCTCGCGATCCGGTATTCGTCACTTCGACTTCGGCGGTCATGACCACGGCCGCATCTCGGCCTGCTCTCAAGCTCTTATTGATGGCTGCTGCGCTCAGGCTCCGTGTGCTGATCGAGGTGGTGCCGTAAATGTAGCTGGTGTAAGAACCGCCATAACCGAAGGGAAACTGCGGCGTATTCTGTTCATCGATATAGCGCGAAACGTATCTGCTGGCAGTGTCGACCGGCGGGTGGACGAGGTCAGTGCTTCCGGCAGGGCGCCCGGTGTTCAGCGAGTTGTAATAGAGCGGTTCTTGCCCTACGCTGCGCGGCCAACTGACGACTAGTTTTCCACTCGGATTCACCTCGCCGAAAAGAGTACGAGCTAGCGCGGGTCCTCCGCCGATTCCTGGCAGCCAGGCGGCGATCACCGTTGGCACGTGTTCAAACGCCCAGGGCACGGTCAACGGCCGCCCGCTGAATAGAATCAGAACCACTGGCTTACCGGTGCGAACAATGGCTTCCAGCAATTCCTGCTGCCTGCCGGGAAGTTCCAGGTTGGCGCGTGACGCCGCTTCGCCACTCATCTCCGGACTTTCGCCGAGTGTCAACACGACGACATCAGCTTTTTGAGCGCCGGCCACGGCGTCCGCAAGCTCCGCGTCGGTGCCGCTGAGAATACCGGATCCTTTAAAGCGGAACACGTGCCCTTCGCCAACGCGCTTCGCCAGTGCCGCCGGAAACGAAACGCGCGGGCCCGCTCCATTTGGTGCGCCTCCGGGATATGAAGAATCGTCGGCCAGGGGTCCTATGACCGCGATGTTCTCGATTCCGCTTGCCAGCGGAAGCAGTGGCTTCCCGCCTGGCCCATCCGCGTTCTTGAGCAACACGAAGGATCGCTCGGCCGCGGTTTGTGCCAGCGCGATGCTGTCGGGATGATAGAGCGCTTTGGCCGCAGCACCTTCGTCCACGAAGGGATGTTCGAACAGACCCAGCGCGAGTTTCACGCGAAGCACATGCCGCACCGCTTCATCCAAATCCGCTTGCGTGGCCTGACCTTCGCTCACGATATGTTGCAGGTTGTCGTGATAGAGGCTGCTTACCATGTCCATATCGACGCCGGCAAGGAAGGCTTTGCGGGCCGCAGTGGCGCCGTCTGTCGCGATGCCGTGCGGGATCAGTTCGCCGACCGCATTCCAGTCGCTGATTACGAGCCCGCGAAAGCCCCACTCTTTCCGCAGCACTTGTTTCAAGGTGAAGGGGTTGGCCGTCGAGGGCACGCCGTTCAAGGAGTTGAAGGCGCTCATCAGCGAGGCGGTCCCGGCCTCGACCGCTGCGTGAAAGGGTGGCAGGTAAAACTGCCTCAAAGTGTGCTCGGAAATTTCGGTGCTGTTGTAGTCGCGTCCACCCTCGGCTGCGCCATAGCCGACATAGTGCTTGGCGCAGGCCGCGATGCTGTCCGACGAATCCAACCGCGTACCCTGATAGCCCTTCACATAGGCCGCGGCCATAGCCGAGCCCACAAAAGGATCCTCGCCTGCGCCTTCGGCCATGCGACCCCAGCGCGCATCGCGCGCGATGTCGACCATCGGCGAGAAGGTCCAGCGGATGCCGTCGGCGGACGCCTCCATGGCCGCGACGCGCGACGCTTTTTCTACGATCGACGGATCCCAAGTCGAAGCCAGAGCTAGAGGGATGGGAAATTCGGTTTTGAATCCATGGATGACGTCGAGGCCAAACAGGATCGGAATGTGGAGCCGCGACTTCTCCATGGCAATCTTCTGATAGTTGTTGATCTCGCGCGGATCAATCACGTTAAACAGCGATCCGATCTGCCCGCGGGCGATCATGTCGCCGTAGTCGGTCCGGCCCGTTCCTGGTCCGGTGGGTTGTCCGGCGGAATACTGGACCAACTGGCCGACTTTTTCTTCCGGCGTCATGCGGCGCAGAATCGATTCCACACGGGCATCGAGACTGGTGCCGGCAATGCCTGTTGTCTGGTCCGGAGATACTCGCGGGAATGCAGTCTGGGCAAACAGCGCCACGCTCAGCATGAGGAAGACGGCGCTGCAGGCGAGTACCTGTGTGGCCCTGCTCATCAAGATCGAGCGCGTTCCGCGAGGTGACCAGCGAGCGAGAACTAGGTTGAGAGATGAGAATGGCATGAGCAGTACCTCCGTCGAGTCTGGCCCCAGTATCTACTAAATCGGGTTAGTAGAGGGTTGTCGGAGTGTATGAAAAACGTTTTTCGTGGCAATGTCAATAAGCAGTGCACGCGAGTCTTGAGCAGGGTGTCGCGATGTGCTGCTTGCTACTCCGCTTCCGTTTGTGCGAGACTGCGCAGCGTGACTACAAGAAAGAAGGGTAAAGGGGCGAGTCGGACGGTGCGAGTCGGGCGTGGGCCGGTGAGCCTGAAAGAATTGGCGGAACACTTGGAACTCTCACCCGCCACAGTGTCGCTGGTCATCAATCGTTCGCCCGTCGCAGACGCCATTCCCCAAGAAACGAAGGACCGGATTTTTGCCGCCGCCAAGAAACACAAATACCGCCCCAGTTTTTTTGCTCGCTCTTTGCGCGCGCAGCGCAGCTTTACGATCGGGGTGATGGTCCCTGAGGTCAGCGACGGCTACTCGGCATCCGTGATGAGCGGCGTGGAAGACCATCTACTGCAGGAAGGATATTTTTATTTTGTGGTGAGTCACCGCCACCGGGCGGACCTGATCGATGAGTATCCCAGACTCTTCCTGGAGCGATCCGTCGACGGCCTGATCGCGGTCGATACACCGTGGAAGCTTTCGCTTTCGGTTCCGGTCGTGACTGTTTCCGGGCATAACCAGGTAAAGGGCGTAACCAACATCGTGCTGGACCACGTGCGGGCCGCGGAAGTCGCGCTGAAACATCTTTTTCAACTCGGCCATCGCCGGGTCGCTTTTATCAAGGGACAGGAGTTCAGTTCCGATACCGAAATCCGCTGGGCGAACATCGAAAAAGCTGCCCGGCATCTGGGCCTGCCGATTTCCTCTGCTTTAGTATCTCAACTGGAAGGAGACTCGCCGTCCCCCGAAGTTGGGTACGAGGCCACAAGGAAGCTGCTGGCGTCGCATAAGCGATTTACCGCCCTGTTTGCGTTTAATGACATTTCGGCGATGGGGGCCATCCGCGCGCTGAGGGAATCGAAGCTGCGGGTTCCGGATGATGTTTCGGTGGTGGGCTTCGATGACATCCAGAGCGCCGCGTACCAGAATCCGGCGCTGACCACCGTGCGCCAGCCGCTTCGCGAAATGGGCAGGATCGCCGCCGAGACCCTGCTGCGGCGCATTCGCGGCACGGGATCGGATTCGCAGGGTGGGGAGACCATGGTCGAACCGATGCTGATGATCCGCGAAACCACCAGCCGCGCGACCAACGGCGTTCGTCATTCTAAATAAACTCGCCTGAAAGCCACATCAGTCACCCGCAATCGCCGCCTCGCAAGAAACAATTTGCCTGCATCGTTACGCAAGGCAAGGGCTGTCCGGAAATCGCATAATCGGCTCAACAAAATCGTTAAGGCGCTCGTTAATGACGAGTCTCGCTTCCGAGGCAAACCAAGCGCCGCTTGTTACTCGCTGAAAACAACGTGCTTGACTGTGGAAAATCGCCTGTGCTATAAGCGTCGGATTGTTACTAAAACGCTTTTGTAGAGTTTTAGTAAGCGCAGCTCCAGCGAGTTGAAGGTTCAAACAAGGTCGGGAGGCCGCGATGAGCCGATCCATTCTTTCTATTCCTCACGGTTTCGATTGCCTGCATCATCCTTTCCGCAATCTTCTGTTGATCGGCACGATCCTCACCCTCCTGTCGTCATCCGCATTGGCCCAGTACGGGGCGAGCTTAGAGGGCACCGTCACCGACAAGAGCGGCGCAGTCATCGTCGGCGCCACCGTCACGATCACCGACCAGGCAACAGGAGTCAGCCATAGTACAGTCACCGGCGAGGCTGGCTTCTACCGCATTACCGGGCTTCCGCCAGGTCGATACAAAGTGGACGTAGAGAGCGCCAGCTTCAAGAAGAGTTCCAGATCCGATGTGCAGGTTGGCTCCGAAGCCGCCAGCGCAGCGAATGTCACATTGGAGAGCGGGTCCGCCAGTGAAACGATAACCGTGACCGGCGCTCCGCCGGCGCTTCAAACCGAGGACGCCACGGTGCAGGGGACGCTACCATCAATCGCCGTCGAGAATCTGCCGGAAATCGACCGCGATCCCTATGAACTGCTTCGCCTGGCACCCGGAGTTTTCGGCGATGGCGCGCGCATGGGCAACGGTCAATCGGCGGGCTTTCCCAATGGCGCGGGGGGCAACGGCGGTTCCGCCGGACCGGGTGGATCCAATACTGCTATCTTTCAGGTTGAGAACCAGCAGCCCATCAGCGCCAACGGGCAGCGCGTCACCTCGAACGACTATCTGGTGGATGGCGTGAGCGTGAACAGTCTGCAATGGGGTGGCGCGGCCGTGATCACGCCCAGTATCGAGGCGGTGCAGGAAATCACGGTTCTCTCCAACGATTACGACGCCTCGGATGGACGCAGTTCAGGCGCTCACATCAAGACCGTTACCAAGAGTGGAACGAATGCATTCCACGGCGGCGGTGTGTTCCTCTATCATGACCCGAACTTTAACGCCTACAACCGATTCAGCGGTTACGAACCCGGGGTGGGCTTTACGCCGCCGGTACGAGATGACGACGCCTACCGCCAGTTCGCCGGCACTTTTGGCGGACCTGTCATCAAGAACAAGGTCTTCTTTTTCTTTAACTATGAGGGTCTCCGGGCTGCCAACACCACTTTCGAGAATAATTGGGTGGAAACGCCGCAGCTGGATGCCCTCATTCTTGCGAATCGGCCGGGCACTCCCGTGGCAACGATTCTTCAGCAAGCCGGTCTGGCGCCGCGCATTAAGCAGCTGCTGAACACGGATTGCGCACTATGGCTTGCGGCCACTCAACCCTGTGCGGTCGTCTCTGGGGGTATCGACATCGGTTCGCCCTACGCCACTTACGGCACCTACAATCCCAGCTTTACCGGAGGCAATCCGGCGCAATATGCGGGTGGTGGTCTTGACGGCAGCCCGGACCTGGAGTTCGCCCAGATCGCCCTGCCAGCAACTACGGTAGGAAATCAGTACAACATTCGAGTGGATTACAACCAGGGCAAGAACCTGTTCTCCGCTAATACGTTCCTGACCTTCTACAACACCATGGCCGCCGACGGTGCGGCACAAGGCCGGCCCAGTGCGGACTTCGGCACCAAGGACTTCAGCCCCAGCGGCTTCCTTTCCTGGGTGCGAACGATTTCGCCGAGCATGCTGAACGAAGCGCGCTTCAATTTCACGCGCTATGCCTACAATGGCATCACTTCCAATCCGCAGGTGAACTTTGCCATCCCGCGCATCGAGATTCAGGGTTTGCCTTTGCCGGGCGGACAGCGCATTCGGTACGGAGCGGCGCAGGGAGACGATTCTCCGGGAATTCTTGCTCAAAATACTTACGCATTTCGCGATGTGCTCTCGAAGGTGATGGGCAATAAAGCGCTGAAGTTTGGTTTCGAGTACAGCCACGAGCAGGACAACGATGCTCTGATCGGTGGGGCTCGCCCCGATCAGGTTTTCCAGGGCCCGTGGAACTTTGCCAATGGCACGCCCATTTTCGAGGCGATTGAAGTGAATCCCATAACCGGGGCTGCACCCACCGAGCGCGGACAATATTACCGGTCATCCATTTTTGGTCTGTTCGCGCAGAACGACTGGAAACTACGGCCGAACCTGACCGTGAACCTCGGTTTGCGCTGGGAGTATTACGCTCCACCAACTGAAGCCGACGGTCATCTCACGAACTTCGTCCCCACCAGCGATCCAAACAATGGGCTGCTCGCCGGAGTGGAAACCAATCCGAGCCAGCAGTGGAAGCCGACCTACAGCAACATTGGTCCACGCCTGGGTTTTGCGTGGAGTCCCACGAGGTACAACAACAAGGTTGTTTTTCGCGGCGGATTCGGCGTAGCTTACGACCGCTTCGATGACAACGTTTTCGACAATACCCGCAATAATCCGCCGTTCGTTGCCAACTATGGCATCTGCTGCGGTACCGAGGTCACGGGATTCGGCACTCCGTTTGTTAACGGGCAGATCGCTTTCACCCTCGGCGCTAGCAACAACCCCCTGAGTTATCCGGCGAATCCGGTCTTGGCAACTGGGCTGGGACCCAATGGTTTGCCCATATTTGTCCCTGGAGGACCCTACTCCCCACCCAGCATCTATGCGAATCCTACCACCATGCCGATCCCCTACACCTACCTCTATTCATTGCAAATGCAGCAGACCCTGCCGAGTGATTGGGTATTCACCATGGGCTACCAGGGCAGCGCAGGTCACCATCTGACGCGTATCAAGAATCTGGCCTATTTTTATCCAACGCAAAACCCCTCCGTCACAAACATCTACTCGTTCACGCCCGACACCAACTCGAGTTTCAATGCGCTCACCGGACAACTGGAGCACCGTTTCCGGCATGGACTTGCGGCCAACATTCTATACACGTGGAGTAAGTCGATCGACCAACTTTCGGCGGAAGGTCCGGGCTTTACCACCAACCAGACCTACCCGCTCGACGATGCCACGGAACGTGGCCCTTCCGACTACGATGCGACGCATAATTTTCGGGCATATGCCGTTTGGAACCTCCCGAATTTTCATGAAGAGAACGGTTTCCTGGCCAAAGTTGTAGGGGGCTGGCAGCTGAATGGAATTTATCAGTTCCACTCGGGGTACCCTTGGACTCCTGTGGCCTCCAACGACTGCCCGGTGCTGGGATCGAGCTGTCTTTCCCCGATCCGGCCCGTCGGCTACAACGGTGGCGCGGGAGACAACCACGAGACTTCAGCATTCTTGCCTCCCACGGCGGGAAACTTTCCGCTGGTAGCGGCTGCCGCTGCGGCTGGAACGCCGAGCCCATACTTCACTCTGCAAACCTCAGGGAACACACCGGATTTCCCGGGAATCGGACGTAATACCTTCCGCGGCCCGCGTTATCAGGACATCGACCTCACCGTCGCGAAGGAATTTGGGCTGCCTGCGATGAAATTCGTCGGAGAAGCTGCGAAGATTCAATTGCGCATGACTGCCTATAACGCGTTTAACAAGCTCAATCTGGCGCCGTTCACGTTTGGCAGTACCTCGACAATCGTCAGTTCCGCTTGCAGCGCCTGTGGGCAACCGGCGTTTGCCAATCCGCTGTTTGGCACAGCCACAAATGGCTTGTCTGGCCGGGTGCTGGAACTGCAGGCGCGTTTCAGCTTCTGATTTTTCCCCGGCGCAACGCGGCGCGTCCGTTGACGGACGCGCCGATTTTTGTTGCGGGCAATGCAATTTCTTTCGCGACAGTGCAATCACGGATGTTGCGTCTGAAACCCGGCCTTTTCCATGCCATTCTGCGCTTCTTTGTTTTTCATGAACGTGTTCCAGATGAATCCAGTTCGCTGATTCTCTGCCATCAGCATGGTGATCCCGAGATCGATCCCTAGGACGTCTGGGTCATACCATCTTGTGAGCGGGTTGAAGGCATCGACAAACCCGTATCGTCCCCAGGCCTTGGGATATCGCTCCTTCACAGTCCGCAGAACCTGCATGCAGTCCGGGTATAGAAACGGCAACGAACCGCCCGCCGCGCAAGCCACCACGCTGCCATCAAGCCTTCCCAACCGAGGCGGCCCGCCCCAGGCCTGGTATCCCGCGGCCGAGTCCGAGGCTGTTATACCCCAGAGGTGGTCGCTGTAATCGGGAAACTCTTCGCGCAGGGAAAGGCAGAATTGTTTGTGTGCCGCGGTCGCTTTTACGGAATTCTCGAAATAGTTGGCGTATTCGTCGTGCGTCCCCCGGAAATCGAACCAGGCCTGCGCATATTGATGTGTGAACAGAGGGTCGTTCCCTGATATGTATTCCAGACCTTGAAACCTCATGGCGGGCCGCGTCCATGCGTGCCACGCTTCTGCCGAAATAGGGTGCGTCGGCGACCCAATGGCCAGCAGGTAGATCATCATGAGTTCGCAGTAGTGTTCCCACCGGGCATTGAGGAAACCGGACTCGGGATGCCACCCCATGGACAGCGTCTTGCCACCGTTTAACATCCACGGCCAGTCGACGCGCTCGTAAATTTTGGTTGCCAGATCCTGAATCTCCGCGTTGGCAAAATGTTGCCGCGCGGTCAACACTCCACAGAGCAGAAGGGAGGTGTCGATCGACGAGATCTCGGACTCCCACTGCCGTTCCCCGGTGTGCATATCGATAAAGTGGTAGTAGAAGCCGTGCTCATGAGGAAGTTTCTGCCACAGGAAATGCAGAGTTCTCCTGACGCGCTCAACAATCTCCTCTTTTTTCCGATAGCCGCGAGCTTCTGCGATGCAAAGCGCAGAGAGCCCGAACCCAGTGGCGGCGATGCTGGCAATGGTCCGCGTATCATCGCCACCGACGAGAGCGCGATCCTTCACCTGGCCGGTCGTCACGCCGGCTTCGTTCCAGAAGAAAGCAAATGCAGTTCGTTCGACTTCATCCATCAGCGCATCATCCGTACCGGGGTAAGGGACAGGCGTAGGCTCCGCAAACATCCGGTGCTTTTCTGTCCATTCGACAACAGAAATGAGTGGAGTCCAGGCGATCCCTAGCACCGCATTACCTAGCAATTCCCGGCGTGTTAACTGCGCCTTCTTCGTCGTGGCTGTGGTATGCATCTTGGTATCGTGACTTCTGAAATGGTACAACACGAAACTGCGAGCCATGAAAGATTACATTCCACTGGTTACAGCGGATTTACATAAATCAGGGCAGGCGGCGTCAGTGGTCGCGGCGTAGGGTGGGGCCAATGAGTGAAATCGCAAAACGAACGGTGCTAAATACCTCGACTGGGAAAAACGCTTATTCGGCACCTGATGGAAAAGTGGTTGGAGAAGAGCGGCCCGATTCCAGTGAAGCAGTCGATGCCTATCGGCACCGGCCACACCGCCAGTGGGAGCGAGCAGTGAGCACATCCATCACCACCGCCACCAACCCTCCGCCGCTGCCGCACGTGCTGCTGATGCGGAGCACGACGCCGACCAAGGTCGCGCTTCGTTACTTCGAGGCCGCGCGCCTGGCTGCCACCGGTACCCCCGACGACAACCGCGAACATGAGGACACCTGATCATCTCGCGGCGATCTTCTTCCAGTGGACCAAAACACCAGTGCCGGAAGAGTAGCTTCTACGAATCCTTCTTCTCCCGGCGTTTGTCGCGCCGCTCCTTCCGGTCGAATAAAAGCTTCGCCGCGATCACGGACACTAACGCCACCGCAGCTAGGAGAAGTCGTCGCACTCAATACCGTACCGTGCCTCCGTAGGCCGGTCGAGTAGCGTCAGTATGGTTACGGGGCCATTACCGAAGATCGGCGAAGAGGCGAAGCCTCGCACACGAAGCGACCACGCCTTTGATCGTTAGCCCGGTTTGGCTTTACCATTAACGGGCCTACATGGGCTATCACTTCGAGTTCGACGCTGCGAATAAGATCCTGCTAGCCCGGTTCGAGGGGCCGCTCACGAATGAATCTGCGGCGGAATACCACGACGCCCTCGGCAAGAATTGGAGGGCGACTAATCCCTGCGCTGGCATCTGGGATCTTTCAGCCGTTTCCGACTTTGCTGTTGCCTCGGATTTCTTACGCGGTCTGGCAAGGCGCACGCCAATCTCGCCTGGCTTGACCGACCACCCGCGCTTCATTGTCGTTCCGGTGACGGCTGGATACGGCTTAATGCGCATGTTCCAGATCGCAGGGGAGCCCACACGGCCACTGCTTCATGTCGTGCGCACCATTGATGAAGCCCTCACGACGCTCGGCATCCAATCCGCGCACTTCGAGCCTCTGGAATGACCACCATCTTGAAGTGGCTCGCGAGGGCTTGGGCTACCTCTGTATTGCCATCGCGGTGATCGGCCTCGCTTACCTACTTTTGGTCGGGTCGCTCCTGAACCTGCCGCTTCTGGGAAGTGCGACCCATTGCAGGGTGTGCAGCCATCAAGTCTGGGTGCAATCACGGGTCATTCCGAACACCGAAGAAACTTATTCCCGTGCCGTTTCCGTGCCGTTCGCGCTGCTCTACATCGAAAACAGGGTATTACGTGCCATCTGCTGCCGTCTAAGTTGTTGAAGTTACGTTGTCACGCGGATTCGAATCCTATAGCGCCCACCATCTGTTTTTTCTTCCCTGTCCCTTGGCAGTTCCTGGAGTTCGCATTCCGGCGATGCCGGAGTTTGGGATCACTCCGACTGCGGGTAGAATAAAATCTGTATCTCTGTGGGCCCGTAGCTCAAACGGATAGAGCATCGGATTTCTAATCCGGCGGTTGCAGGTTCGAATCCTGCCGGGCCTACCACTCCAGCCCATCCAAGAGACAACTCGTTCAGGGAGTTTCTCACCCGATTCACAAAAGATTTCGGTTGACACGGTTCCGGGTCGTTTTATAATCATTCTCATCCGATAATCATGCTCCGGTAACCATGCGCTTCAGCCATGAACAGTTTCGCGGGCTGGCAGCGAAGCACGGTTTAGCCGTCACGCACCAGCGCCAGGTGGTCTTCGAGGCAGTCGTCGCTTCCGACGGTCACTATTCCCCAGAAGACATTTACGCCGCCGTCCGGCGCCGCATTCCATCCATTTCTCTCGCCACGGTTTACAACAACCTGCGGCTTTTCATCGAGTGCGGGATGCTGCGAGAGGTCACTCCTCACGCGTCCACCTTGCGCGTGGACGGCAATCTCAAGCCTCATCACCACCTGGTTTGCTCCCGCTGCAAATCGGTGCAGGACATCGTAGGAGAGTTCATCGATTTCAAACGGCTGTCCCGGCACGCGCCGGACGGCTTTGATCTGACGCAGCCGCTGGTCGAGGTGTTTGGCCTCTGCCGCCGCTGCCGTGCAAAAAACTAAGCAGAGCATCCTGCACTCAGGGTGGCTTCGTCGTTCATCACAGTTTTCTTAAAACAAGGAGCAATCATGTCAACCGAAGCGAAGTGCCCGTTCAACCACACCGCAGCTGGAGCCACGGCCAATGCCGACTGGTGGCCGAATCAGCTGAACCTGAAGATCCTGCACCAGCACTCCCCCCTGTCCGATCCGATGGACAAGAAATTCAACTACGCGGAAGAATTCAAGAGCCTCGACCTGAAGGCGGTGATCAAGGATCTGACTGCCTTGATGACGGACTCGCAGGAATGGTGGCCGGCCGACTTTGGCCACTATGGGCCGCTGTTCATTCGAATGGCGTGGCACAGCGCTGGTACGTACCGCATTGGCGACGGCCGCGGCGGAGCCGGAGCCGGGCAACAGCGCTTCGCGCCCCTTAATAGCTGGCCCGACAACGTGAACCTCGACAAGGCGCGCCGGCTGCTGTGGCCGGTCAAGCAGAAATACGGGAAGAAAATTTCCTGGGCCGATCTGATGATTCTCGCCGGCAACGTCGCCCTCGAGTCGATGGGGTTCAAGACGTTCGGCTTCGGCGGCGGACGCCCGGATGTCTGGGAGCCCGAAGAGGACATCTTCTGGGGCCCTGAAGGCAAGTGGCTGGCGGACGAGCGCTACAGCGGCGACCGCGATCTTGCGAATCCGCTGGCCGCCGTTCAAATGGGTCTGATCTATGTGAATCCCGAAGGGCCGAATGGAAAGCCGGATCCCATCGCCGCGGCGCGCGATATCCGGGAAACGTTCGCCCGTATGGCGATGGATGACGAGGAAACCGTCGCGCTCATTGCCGGCGGTCATACCTTCGGCAAAACCCACGGCGCTGCCGATCCGAACAAGTATGTCGGCCCCGAACCCGAGGGCGCCGGCATCGAGGAGCAGGGCCTGGGCTGGAAGAACAAATTTGGCACGGGCAGTGGGGATGACACGATCGGCAGCGGTCTCGAAGTCATTTGGACCACGACGCCTACGAAGTGGAGCAACAACTTCTTCGCCAACCTGTTCAACTACGAATGGGAACTGACCAAGAGTCCGGCGGGCGCCAATCAGTGGACACCGAAAAATGGCGCAGGCGCAGGTACAGTGCCGGATCCGCAGGATCGGTCAAAGCATCATTCGCCATCCATGTTGACCACTGATCTCTCCCTGCGGTTCGACCCGGCTTACGAAAAGATTTCCCGGCGCTTCTACGAACATCCGGACCAGTTCGCAGACGCGTTCGCGCGGGCGTGGTTCAAGCTGACGCACCGCGACATGGGGCCGATCTCGCGCTACCTGGGCCCGCTCGTTCCGAAGGAAACGCTGATCTGGCAAGACCCTGTTCCCGCGGTGGATCATAAACTGATCGGGGACAAGGAAATTTCCGCGCTCAAGGCCAAGATCTTCGCATCCGGACTGTCGATCTCCCAATTGGTCACGACAGCCTGGGCATCGGCGGCGTCGTTCCGTGGCTCCGACAAGCGGGGTGGGGCGAACGGGGCGCGCATTCGTCTGGCGCCGCAAAAGGATTGGGAAGTCAACCAGCCGGCCGCACTGGCGAAGGTTCTCAAGAAGCTGGAGGCGATCCAAACCGAGTTCAACAGCTCGCAATCCAAGGGCAGCAAGTCCAACGGGAACAAAGCCGGGAGCAAGGCGAAGCAGGTCTCGCTCGCCGATCTGATCGTGCTGGGCGGCTGCGCAGCCGTCGAGGAAGCTGCGAAAAAAGCCGGCCACAAAGTGAAGATTCCCTTCGCGCCGGGACGCACGGATGCTTCGCAGAAGCAGACCGACGTGCACTCCTTCGCCGTAATGGAGCCGGTCGCGGACGGGTTCCGCAACTATCTCCGCAGCGGACAGGTCCTGTCGGCTGAGGAGTTGCTGGTGGATCGCGCGAACCTGCTGACCCTGACTGCCCCCGAGATGACGGTTCTGGTCGGCGGCATGCGCGCCCTGAATGCGAACGTCGGGCAGACCAAACATGGCGTCTTCACCAAGCGGCCTGAGACGCTAACGAATGATTTCTTCGTCAACCTGCTCGATATGAATACGAAGTGGCATCCCTCCTCGACCTCTGAAGGCGTGTTCGAGGGGAGCGATCGGGCGTCGGGCAAACTGAAGTGGATCGGCACGCGGGTCGATCTGCTGTTCGGTTCGAACTCGCAGCTCCGGGCAATCGCAGAAGTCTACGCGTGTAACGACTCGAAGGAGGCGTTTGCCAAGGACTTCGCCGCGGCGTGGCACAAGGTCATGAACCTTGACCGCTACGACCTCGCCTGAGCTTGGCGAAAAAGAACGCCGTCAACTTCGCGCCGTTACTGTTGTTGGGATGAAGTTCGGCTGAAAGTTCGGCTAGAGTCCGGCTAAAGTTCGGCTGAACCGAGTCCTCGCTCTTCCTGGCTGGTGGGGGCGCATTGCGCGCCCTTACCCGCCAGAAACTGTTGTCACAGTACGGCCACCGGACGCCACGGGGCGTCGAACCTTCGCCAGGTTCACCGCGGTGTAGGCAATGTGCTCGGCGCTGACACCGAATTCTTTGATCAGCTCCCAGGGAGCGCCGGATTCGCCGAACCGGTCGCGCACCCCCACCGCACCCGTGATGACCGGCACGCCATACAGACTCGCCGAACTGGTGATGATTCCACTCACCCGCCAGGCCAAGGCGCCAATCTGATGTTCCTCGGCCGTGATGATCAGTCCGGTTTCTTTCGCCGCCCGGATCACTGCCGCCTCGTCGATGGGTTTAAGCGTATGCATGTTGATGATGCGTGTCTCCCATCCGAACTCATGTTGCAGAATATAAGCGGCGCGCATCGCCTCTGGGACCATAGGCCCGCAGGCAATGATTGTCAGGTCTTCCGACTCGTTGCTGTAGTCGGAAGCCAGACAAGTCTCGAATGCATTGGCAAATTCATTTGCCGTTTGGCGGAGCCGGATGACGTTGGCTGCTCCAAAAACAAACGGGGTGTCCTCGTTCGTGACCACCGGGGTCGCTTCGCGCGCAAACCGCAGGTACTTCGGCCCCATGTGCTGCAATAACAAGTAGCTGGTCGCCTTCCGCGTTTCAATGGAATCGCAGGGAACCACCACAGACATGTTGGGCAGTCCGCAAACCGCAAATAAGTCTTCCAGTGCCTGATGGGTTGCGCCGTCTGGCCCAACCGATACGCCTCCATGGGCGCCGGCAATCAGCACGTTGAAATTGCCGTAGCAGATGGAGGTTCGAATCTGGTCCAGATTCCGGGCGGCCGCGAACGTTGCGTAAGTTCCAAACACCGGCAGCTTGCCCTCTCTGGCCAGCCCGGCCGCTGCCGAAGTCGCGGATTGCTCGGCGATTCCCATGCTGATCCAGCGCTTCTTGCGCTCCGGTTTGCCGGAGTAGAACTCGCTGATGGTGATCGAGCCTGAGATGTCGAGTCCGAGACACACCACGCGCTCATCGTCGCCATGCTGGGCCAGCGCGCGGCCGAATCCGGCGCGGGTCGGCTCCATCTTCGCGTTCATCACGATCGAACTGTTCCACCAGTAGTCGCGGCTGAAGCGAGGCTGTTTCTGATTGAGCGCTTGCATGGCCTGCTCCTGATATTTTTCCGCATGTTCCAGCAAGCTCGCGTACGGAACCCGCTCCAGCAGACCCAGTTCCCGCAAGCCCAGAATCAGCTCTTCATGGTTGGGAACTCTGCCATGCCACCCGGCCTTGTTCTCCATGAAGCTGACGCCTTTCCCTTTTACAGTTTCCGCGACAATCAGCAGCGGCCGGCCCGTTTCGCTTCGACTCAACGACAGCGCTTCGACGATGGCCGCCATGTCGTGTCCATTGATCCGCACCGTGTCCCAACCGAAGCTCTTATATTTCTCCTCCAGCGGATCAATGTTCATCACTTCGGCGACCGGGCCATCAATCTGAAGGCGGTTGTAATCCACAATGCCAATCAGATTTCCGAGGTTATGATGGGACGCCTCCATGGCCGCTTCCCAGACCTGCCCCTCCTGCTGTTCGCCATCTCCCATAATGCAGAAGGTCCGGTAGTTCTTGTCGTTGAGTTTGCCCGCCAACGCCACTCCGACTGCCAGGCTCAAACCCTGCCCCAGGGAACCGGTTGACACTTCAACCCCAGGCAGCTTCAGCCAGTGGGGATGCCCCTGAAAAGCAGACCCCAGCTTGCGGAGCAGCACAACATCCTGCAAGTCGCAAAATCCGGCAAACGCGAGACCTAGATACAGGCTCGGAGCCTTGTGTCCCCCCGACCAGATGATGCGGTCCCGT
>Ga0209415_10008202_pt1 | contig 18145 bp, 12 predicted proteins | sample PeaSoiSIISIP2007_FD_187696 | JGI IMG/M metagenome (GOLD analysis project Ga0209415, IMG submission 187696) | Peat soil microbial communities from Weissenstadt, Germany - SII-SIP-2007 (SPAdes) (version 2) | ecosystem: Environmental > Terrestrial > Soil > Wetlands > Peat | place: Germany... | reverse complement strand
GAGACCTAAGCGGCACGACTGAAGTCATGCCCTGACGCTTATCGGCTAACAAAAGTCAATTTTGCAAGAGGCTCTGTGTGATTGGCAATTACGTGAATAGCGCGCCAACACGAATGTAGCGCCGACCTCCCGGTCGGCTGTAGCGCGGGCGTCCCCGCCCGCGCATCTCCAGAGCCTACGACCAATTAATGCCGTCACGACAAGCGCACAGCCCCTCTTCACCGTATCCCCATCGCGTTGAAGTAAGAACTGTACTTTTTATCCGTGCCCAGAATGTGCTCGAAGACCCAATCCTTGAGTTGGTTGACGACCGCCAGTGAGGGCGCGGCGAGACTGCCCTCGGTAAACTCCGCGCGGGTCTTCAAGGCCCAGGCCTCCATGGCTCGGTGTTCGCGCATGTGGGCCTCGGCATCCTGATAGCTGGTCATGGCAAAGAGCTTCTCCTCATGCGCAAAATGGAACCGCGTGTAATCCACCAACTGATCGATGATGTGGGCCAGCGGCTCCTTCCCGTGCCCCGCCATGATCGCGTCATACAACTCGTTGATCATGTCCACCAGTTTCTTGTGGTCTTCGTCGAGTTCTTCCACGCCCACACTGAGCTTGTCATTCCAGACCATAAATGGCATCTTCGGTCAACCTTTCCACCAAGCTCCGCCCCTGCCTTCCGATGTGCGGGAGGAGCGCGCGGCCTTGGAGCCGGGATTTTTCGGCTACGAGGTTTATCGACGGGAGCGGCAAAGAGGATGAGTAAACTTTATTACCAATATGCGATACTTTACCCCGGCCTGTGACCCTTGGCACAGGCCAACCGAGCCAGCGGGTTGACAATCGATGGGTGAGGCCGCCAGCTATCCGCTGTGTGGCCAGGAGAAAATATCGATGAGCGATCTTGCCCCTCTGGCTGAAGCTGTAGCCGTAGACCCGCTTGTTGGCCATCCGGCCGACTTTCACGTTTTTCACAAGTTTCTGGAACGCTGCAAGAGCCTGCCGGCCATCACCACGGCCGTGGTTTGGCCGCTTTCCGACGTTGCCCTGCGCGGCGCGGTCGAGGCCGCGGTCGAGGGCCTGATTCTGCCCACTCTGATCGGCGACGAAGTCAAGATCAAGGCCTTGGCCGCCAAGATCGGCCTGGACATTACCCCCTATCCGATCGTCAATATCACCGGCGAGTACAAGGCCGCCGAAGCCGGCGTGGCCATGTGCCGCAACGGTCAGGCCCAGGCCATGATGAAGGGCAGCCTGCACACCGACGAGCTGATGAAGGCCGCCATGCAGCGCGAGACCGGCCTGCGCACCAGCCGCCGCATCAGCCACGTCTTCGTGATGGATACCCCGGCCTACGCCCGCACCCTGTTGATCACCGATGCGGCCATCAACATTGTCCCCGAGCTTGAGGACAAGGTCCACATCGTGCAGAATGCCATCGATCTGGCTCATGCGCTGGGCATTGCCGAGCCGAAGGTTGCGCTGCTCTCCGCAGTCGAGACCGTCAACCCCAAGATCAAGTCCACCATGGAGTCTGCGGCCCTCTGCAAGATGGCCGACCGCGGCCAGATCACCGGCGGCATCCTCGACGGACCGCTCTCCTTCGACACCGCCATCAGCCCCAAGGCCGCCAAGATCAAGGGCCTGGTTTCGCCCGTCACCGGCAAGGCTGATATTCTCGTCGTTCCCGATCTCGAGAGCGGCAATATGCTGGCCAAGCAGCTCGAGTATCTGGGCGGCGCACAACTGGCAGGCATCGTTCTGGGCGCAAAGGTGCCCACCATCCTCACCAGCCGCGCGGATTCCGCCGAGACCCGCCTCACCAGTTGCGCCGTGGCCGTGCTGCTCCACTACGCCAACCACCCCCTCAAGTAACCTCCTGCGGTGGGGCCAGTGGCCTTCGGCTTGCCCCGCGCCAATAAAAAGGCGCGGGAGTAAGCTTTCAAGCCTCCCGCTGACCCGCATCACACAATTCACCAGCAACCTGTAGCCCCCAGTAGCAACCTGTAGCGCCGACCTCCTGGTCGGCTGTAGTGTGGACCTCCCGGTCCACGCTTGTTTCCGCGGGTGCCCCATCCTTGCGACGTTCTTGTTTCCAGTCGCAAGGGTGGGAACCTCAACTCTTCAAAACGGCATAAAAAATACCGTCGCGCCACAACGCCAAATCCCGCGCCTTTTTTCTGGCGCGGGCCACGCCGAAGGCCGCTGGCCGCACCGCAGGTGCTGGGAAACCTCAGAACTCAATCCGCCCGGCAAATCCCTCCCACCAAAATCCCCCTCCAGGAGCCTCCTGCAAAATCCTATCGACGGAATTTTGCGTAGCATTCCCCCAGCAACGCGCACAATAAAGAGTTGAGGGAAAACCCTCTGTAGAACCCAATCCGACCTGGATTTGAACGTACCCCCACCCCCTCCCCCTGTGGAAATCGTATTTCTCCCCCTGGAGAATCAAGTAACTCACAAGGAATCAATATTTTGTAAATATTACATAGTTACTGAAGAGTAAACAGAAAGGCCCATTTTGAGCCCTTTTTGACCCCAAAAACCCCGCTTTTACCCCCAAAAACGCCTTTTTGGCCAGATTCTCGACCGGCAAAACGTTCTGCCCAGCCAATCGCCATGGAATCTTACAAGAGACTCATTTGTCCCGTTAATCGAGACAAATCGTTAAAATCTCCCCATCCCGGCTTTTTTTGTTTATGCTGTTAATAATTCCTCTTGCTTCGGCGAGCCAAACGACAACACCTATGAATCCAGTCGCTTTTGCGGTTGACGATCTTCGGGAGCAGTATACGCGCGAGATGGCGCTGGTACGCCAGACCTGCGAGCGTACTGGGGATGGCACGGCCGCCATCCGGCGCAGGTCCGCTGTGGTGGATCGTCTGCTGATCGAATTGTGGCGTCGCGCCTTCACGGGGCAACCTGCGATGAATATCTCGCTGCTGGCCCTTGGCGGCTACGGGCGCAAAGATCTTTTCCCCTACTCGGATATCGACGTGCTTTTCGCCTTTGCCGACGAAAAGACGGAGATCCAGTCCAAGGAAGCGATTCGCGCGATTATTCAAGGGATGTGGGATATTGGCCTTCGCGCCAGCCCTTGTTCGCGCACCATCAAAGAGGCTGGCCGCTTCGATCCGGACAATCTGGAGTTTACGCTGGCCACGCTCGACCGCCGCTTTCTGGCCGGTCACTTCCCTCTTTACCAGCAGTTGCATCAGACGGTGCTTCCGGGCCTGGTGCTGAGCGAGTGGAATACCATTACGCAGAAGCTGGGTGAGATCGCCCGCGCGCGCCACGCCAAGTTCGGCAATACCATCTTCCACCTGGAACCGAATCTGAAGGACTGTCCGGGCGGCCTGCGCGACTACAGCCTCGCCGTCTGGTTTGCCCTCCTCTTCCATCTCAAAGAAACCAAGGAATGGCCTCGCCAGCGTGGCGGAATCTTCCAGAGTGCGCGCGGCGACGCTGAAGCGGCCTTCGACTTCCTCGCCGCCTCCCGATGTTTTCTGCACTTCCGCCACGGCCGTGACGACAATACCCTCGACTGGCAATCGCAGGACGAGGCTGCGGCCCACTCCATCGGTCTGGAGACCCGTGGCACCGCCGATCCGGCCTATTGGATGCGCACCTACTATCGCCATGCACGCATCGTCTACCGCCGCGCCGCGCTGCTGATGGAGCATCTGCCTGCTCCGGTCAGCTTTTACCGCCAGTTCCGCCGCCGCCGCACCCCGATTGCCGGTACCGACTTCCTGCTGGATCAAGGCCGCATCGACATTGTGCCTGGCGCGCAGTTCAACGACACCAGCGCCATTCTGCGCATCTTTTCCCTGATGGCCACGCACGGCTACGCGCTCAGCCAGGCCGCTGAAGACCGCATCACCGACGTGTTGCCCGCCCTGGCTATCAATATCCCCGAAGGCCCGTATCTGTGGAACGCCCTGCGCGAGATTCTGCTTGGACCCCACGCGGCCCACGCGCTGCGCACCATGCATGCCCTGGGAATTCTGGAGATGCTCATCCCCGAGTTCCACGGCATCGATGCGCTGGTCATTCGCGACAGCTATCACCGCTATACCGTCGATGAGCACACGCTGCTGACCATCGACAATGTACACGGACTGCGCCAGCCCACCAGCGAGCACGAGAAGCGTCTGGCGCAATTGATGCCGGAGATTGACCGGCTGGACCTCTTCCTGCTCACTCTGCTGCTGCACGATACCGGCAAGGCCCGCCGCACCGGCCCACACGCCGAGCACAGCGTCGAGTTGGCCGATGCCTTCCTCGCCCGCCTGGACTTCGACTCCGAGGAGCGCGAGGCGGTGCTGAATCTCATCCGCCTGCATCTGGATATGTCTGCCGCCATGCGCCGCGATATCTTCGATATGGAGAATGTGCGCGCCTTTGCCGAAAAGATCGGCGATCCACAGATTCTGAAGATGCTGACGCTGATGACCTTTGCGGATATCAAGGCCGTCAATCCCGACGCGCTGACTCCGTGGAAGGCCGAGAATCTCTGGCAGTTCTATATGTCCACGGCCAACTTCATGGACCGCTCGGTGGACGAAGTGCGCTACCACGCGGCCATCGACCCTACCCTGCTCAATCGCATCCGCTCCATGGTCCCGCCCGCCCAGTACGACGATCTGAAGCACTTCCTCGAAGGCCTGCCGCAACGCTATCTGCAAACCCGCCTGCCGGAGCAGATTCGCAATCACTTCCAGATGGCGCTCAACCTGGACCAGGATCATGTGCAGCTTGATCTGCGCCCCAATCGCCAGCTCTTCGACCTGACGGTCATCACCCGCGACCGCAAGCGCCTCTTCGCCGACGTGGCCGGCGCGCTGGCCTCATGGGGCATGAACATTGTGAAGGCCGGCGCATTCTCCAACGATCAGGGCGTCATCGTCGACAGCTTCCACTTCACCGATACCTTCCACACGCTGGAGCTGAACCCCAGCGAGAAGGATCGCTTCCTGGCCAACATTCGCGAGGTGGTGGCCCAGACCGTCGAGGTGGAGCATCTGCTGGCCGCGCGGCGTCACATGAACTATCCCACCAACCTCAAGGTGGAAGTAGCCACCAAGATCAAATTCGACTCCGAATCTTCCTCGCACTCGACGCTGTTGCAGGTGATTTCACAGGACGTACCCGGCCTCCTCCGCCAGATCGCGCTCACCCTCAGCACCCACGAGTGCAATATCAAAGTGGCCCTGATCGATACCGAAGGCGAGACCGCCATCGACGTCTTCTACCTCACCAGCCACGACGCCAAACTCACCGAAGAAGCGCAAGACGCGCTGGGCAAAGAACTCATCGCCGCCCTGGACGGAATGCGCACGCCAGCCGGAGTTTGATAACTCTGTGGCAAAATCCAGTTTTGAAAAGGCACGACTTCAGTCGTGCTGATAAACCACTAAAAAGCAATCGGATTTTAGCCCTTGATGGACAGTTTCCAGAAAGTCCTGACTATCACTACAGGCTGCTCATGAGGTTGAAATGATTCCTGTTGGATATTTAGCGAAGAGTAGTTGCAAGAAACCCGACCTATTTGAACTGCCGAATGTTATGGATATCTATTCCGTCAGCAGCGATGTGAATGACAATTTTGCGGATTACGGCGATTATTGGAAACATAATGGTTACTGGCTGTTTGATTCGCCTGCAATCATTCGCATGGTAGCACAAGAGAATTCAATCGATCTTCAAGGATCGAAGTTGTTTTATTACGAAGCTCATGAAGTGGAGTTTACGGGAAAAGAATGGCGGACATTTTTCCCGGAAAAATTTATCCCAGTCAATATCTCTGCACCAATCGGAAAAAAGCTGGAAGGCTTCGACGTGGTTACATTCTATTGTGGGAATGCACCTGAATGCTCTCCTCTGTCCTGCTGTTACTTGGCAAAGGAACTCCATGTAAATTCACATTGCCTCTTTGATTCTTTCGAGGAAGCAGAAACAAGCTTGAATATAGGAAAATTTGAAGGATCTGAGCAAGGGCCATATCGAATCTTTGCGGTTTACTCCGTCGATTGGCCCTAAACTCAAACTTGCTGACCACTGATCCCTACCCACTACTTAATCAGCACTCCAGCCGCCGGATAGCTCTTTCCATTTGCGCCGGACTCGATGGTAGGCAGTTCAGGCGTGGCGGTGAGCCACTCGATCTTGCCGTCGCGCAGGAGCACGGTATCTTCGGCTTTCCCGCCTTGGATACTGGGGTTCCACGCGAATGCCTGGTTGTTGACGACGACTTCGGTTCCGTTCGGCGTAGCAACCCATTCGCGTTCGCCGTAGCCGGTGGGACCGCCCTGATGGTGATTCTGTTCCTCGCCGGGAAAGCCTTCAGAGACGTACGCAGCCTGCGCCACTTTGAAGAGTTCCGCGGAGGTTGCGCCCACTTGCGTCGCGTTCAGCAGCGCGGCATTCACCTGCGCGGCGGCCTTGAAGCGCGTGGCAAGCTCGGCAGGCAATGCGCCGAAGTGAATGAAGCGGGTAATCGAAATCGCCAGTCCCCACTTGCGTGAGCAGAGATTCAGCATGCCATACTTCTTCAGCTTTGCGCCCCGCGCCACGGCGTGCTTGTACTTGAGGATGCGGTCATCGACGGCAAAGAGATAGACCGAAGGCAGGATGCCGCGACGCAGCAATGCCGAGGCGGTGATCGCCTCCAGGTCGTACTCGGACAGGCCCGGCTCAACCTGATGAATCGCCTCAACAGTTGCAGCCGCAGTCTCCGCGCCCAGCCACTTGTAGCGCGCAATCTCGGTCTCGCTCAGCGCGGCGCGCAGCGGAAAGAGATTGACCACAGTCAGTCCCGCGCCGGGAGTATCGGAGCCGAGCGGGCCACCGGCCAGCTTTGCGGCTACCGCATTGGTGTCGTCCGCGTACCAGGGAAAGATCACCGGCTCAAAGTCCAGCGCGCCAAACTCCTCGTCGCGCAGACGCGGCGCTTCATTGGCAGTGGTGAAGTAGTAGCGCTTGCCCGCCGCTGTCACCAGCAGCGTAGCCACGCCGGTTTCGCCGGGAGTCAGTACACGCAGTTCCACCGCGCCGCCCGTTACCCAGGCCACATTCTCATTGCGGCGGATCAGAACGCCCGCCAATTTCTGCGCCTTCAGCCACTCGACCAGCCGCTCATGCTTGGCTTCCAACTCCGCATTCCACGCGGCTTCTTCCACCACCGTCACGCCATTGATCACCAGACTCTTGCCGATTCTCTTGCTCATCCCTACAAATCCTTTCAATAAAAAGTGGTCAGTTTTCAGTGGTCTAGTTTCGCTTGGTATAGCATTGAACCCCAGGCCTCGGAATCGAGACCTGGGGCACCAAAACTGACCACTGTTCACTGACCACTGTTTGCTGCGAACTTACTCTTCGCCTTCGTGGAAGTAGCTCTCCCAGCCCATATAGCGGGCGGCTGCTTCGTGGACCGACTTGGAAACGTCGCTGAAGTTGGTGGCAACGTGATGCTCGAATCCCTCGCGGCAGATGAACTTGAGCAATTTCTGCAGTTGGGGAATCTCGGTCACGCCCGCGCCGCCAAATGTCTCCAGCGGATCGTCGGTGAAAGCGCCCTTGCCGGTATAGCCGCGGATGATGCCGTAGCGGTCGTCGGTGGAGTAGCGCGCGTAGCTCATGGTGCCGGCCTTGACGCGACCCACGCAGGTGCCGAAGGTGTTGGCCTTGCCCACGGTGCCAGCGATGATCTCCTGATAGTCCATCTTCACTTCATTGAAGAAGTGCTTGGGCAGGTTGGAGCAGTGGAAGCAAACGCACTTGTCGGGATTGCTGCCGTAGTTGTTGTTCCAATCCAGCAGCGCCGAAGGTGTTCCGCTCGCCAGGGTCATCATGTACATGCCCAACACGCCGGGCACATCCACTTCGCAAGCCGACGGGATCAGATCGTTGCTCATCATGCTCATGATGGTGCAAGGCACTACGCCGAAATACTCTTCGAACGAGGTCCAGCACTGCACGGCCGTGACGCTGACGCTGGTCTGCTTCATCCAGGTATCGATGACCGCGCCCAGCTTGGCCATCTTCAACAGCGCCGCTTCAGGCACGCCGCCGGTGGAGACGTAGCTCTTGATGGCGGCCAGCTTGGCCTGCGCCGCGTCGTCGTTGTCGCTCAGCTTGGCGATGCGACCGAAGATCTCGGAGAGATCGATCGGCTCGATGGAGATGCCGCTTCCCTCGTAGAGACGCTCGGAGTAGCGAACCGTATTGAAGGCCGCGGGGCGAGCGCCGATGGCGCCGATGCGCAGATTCTTGAGGCCCTTGACGATGCGGCAGACGCCGGTGAACCACTCGAGATCAGCCTTGAACTCGGGAGAGGTGAGCGACTCGGTGTGCAGCTTGGTCAGCGAGTAAGGAATCTCGTACTGCATCAGGTTGTTACAAGCGCTCATCTTGCCGCAGAAGCTATCGCGGCGCACGGCGATGGTCATCGCGTCGGAGCGGTCAGGCGTGGCCTGCACCAGCACCGGAACCCGCAGTCCGCTCAAGCGAATGGCGTCGGCAATGCCGCGCTCGTCGCCGAAGTTGGGCAGCGTCACGATGATGCCGTCGATCTCGTCGGCATGTTTCTTGAACAATTCGGCGCAGCGCTGCGCCTCGGCATAGGTTTCCACCGCGCCGAACTTCGACGCTTCGGGGCCAAGTACCACCACTGCGGCTCCAGCGTCTTCCAGAACCTTGATGATCTCCTCGCGACCGCTCTTGGCCAATTGGTCAGGGAAAAACCCGCGGTTGCCAACGATTACACCAAACGTTACCTTGCGTTGTGCTGTCATTTTCAATCTCTCCTTGTTACAAAATCTCGTTTCAGAATGTTGTTTAGCTGTTCCGCTTCGGCATGAAACGGAAGCCGTAGAAAAGGCCCAACGCCAGCAGGATGCCGCCCCACCAAATGGGCGCGTGCAGGTTGGCTAGAATGACATTGGCTGTGTGCCCAGTCACTAACTCAGACAATCCATAGGCCAGAATCAGCACGCCATAGACGGTCAGCAATACGCCGATGAAAAACCAGATTGAGATGTTTGAAGAATGCATGTGCGATCCCCTTACCAGAAGTAGATGTTGAGAGCCAGGAAGATGACAATCGCAATGATCGTCCAGAACCACTCGTTTTTGTAAAACGGCACCGGCTCTTCATCAGGCAGCTTGGTGGCGCCATACACCACGCCGGCCAACTCCGAAAGCGGACGCGGTTTGGTGCACAGGCTCACGATCACGTTCACGCCAACCGATGTGATCACGGACCAGAGTGCGCGATACATATTCTCGGCCATATCTTTGGCATCGGGCGAGATGGCGACGAAGCGCAACGCGGAGGGATCTGCCTTCACCCAGGCCCAGAGGCCGATGGAGGTGAGAGTTCCCAACAGCAGCCCCCAGAAACCACCCTGCTTGGTTGCGCGCTTCCAGAACATTCCAAGAAGCACAACGCCGAGCAGCGGAGAGATAAAGAAGCTGAAGAGCGCCTGAACGTAGTCCATGATGCCGGCTGCGTTCATGACCAGGTAGGCTGCGCCAATGGAAATGACGACGCCGACAATGGTCACGATACGACCCACACGAACATAGTGGTCGTCCCTGGCATTCTTGACGATGTGCGGCTGGTAAATGTCGTAGGTAAAGATGGCCGTGAAGGCGCTCACGTTACCTGCCATGCCACTCATGAAGCCTGCAATCAGTGCGGTAATGCCCAAACCGAGCAACCCTGGTCCCAAGTACCTGACCATCATCAGCGGCAGCACTTCGTTGTAGCTGTGCAAGCCTGCGCCGGGGTGCGCGGCAACCACGTTTTCGCCCACCAGATGCATCAGGCTTCCATCCCCATTGGTCAGAACCACCAGGCCCAGCAGGCCAGGAAGGATGACGATGAACGGAACGGCCATCTTGAAGAACGAGCCGATCACCGGTGCCAAACGGGCTGAGCGCAATGAATTGGCGGCCAGTACGCGCTGCACAACCAGAAAATCCGTAGTCCAGTAGCCAAAGCTGATCGCGAAGCCCAGACCAAAGAGAATACCGGTCCAGTGGATGCCCATGGGGTTGTCTGCAAAGTGCCCCATGCTGCGCCACATGTGCGTGTAGTCGCCGGCAGGAATTGCGCCCGTGGCGATGTTGTGCGCAATGCGCGCCTTCAAACCGCCCCAACCGCCCGTCTCGATCAGACCCAGAACCGGCACCAGCATCGCGCCGCCCCAGATCAACACAAACTGCAAAACCTCATTGAAGATGGCCGAGCGCAACCCGCCCAGCGCAACGTACGCTGCCACGGCGAGTGAAGATACGATGATCGAGAAGTTCATATCCCAACCGAGAACGATCTTCATCACTTCGGCCATCGCAAACATATTCACGCCGCTCATCAGCACCGTCATGAAGGCGAACGAGACGGCCGCAACCGTACTCGATCCCTGTCCGTAGCGCAGCTTCAAATATCCCGGTACGGAGTGCGTCTTGCAGACGTAGTAGAACGGCATCATCACCATGCCCAGGAACAGCATGGCCGGAATCGCGCCGATCCAGTACCAGTGCGCGGCTAGAATGCCGTACTGATAGGCCGAGCCAGCCCAGCCCATCAGTTCCAGCGATCCGAGGTTGGCTGAGACAAAGCTCAAACCGGCGATCCAGGCAGTCATTTCACGCCCGGCCATGAAAAATTCTTCGCTTGTATTCGATTTGCTCTTCAGATAAAAGCCGATCCAGATCACCATGATGAAATAAATGGCGATGACCGCAATATCGAGGAGGCTGAGGTGCGCCAGCGATGGCGCGCCTATCGCAAGCAGCAGCGCCGAAGACAGACCGGCGGGGGCGATTGAAGCAGGAATTAAACCGAGCATTACATCACCTGGAAAAACAGAATTGATCTTTACATCGTTTGACGTTAGACCTTTAGTAAATGGCTTTACTCACACACTTGTCAAGTGTTAAACGTTTGCAGGAGCTTTTTCTTTTTGCGGAGGTAATTGGCCGACTGTGAGACCAAACCAATTGTAGCCTTTCCGCACAAGACAGGCACTCCGCATCTTGCTTCACAGCCAGGGCGCAGAACCGAAGATCGTACACTGAATATTGAGAATGGGGGCACGGTGGCGGAAGAGGCAACAGAGAGGCTGGATCAGTTTTTCAGTGGATTTGCAGGGAGCGCGGAGCCGCTTTTGCTGCTGGATTACGATGGAACGCTGGCACCGTTCAGGGTAAACCGCTTCACGGCACGGCCCTGGGCCGGGGTGCGCGAGCTGCTGGCGAAAATTCAGCGGCAGGGGCGAACGCGGCTGGCGGTCATCACCGGCCGGCCCGCCGAGGAGATTGCACCCATGCTGGAGCTGGACCCTCCGCTCGAGGTCTGGGGCCTGCACGGAGCAGAGCGGCTCTGGCCGGATGGGCGACGGGAACTGGAAGAGGCTCCCGAGCCAACGCTGGCCAGGCTGGAAGAGTTGAAGCGACAGTTGCGCCGCGACAGCCTGGGCGGTCTTTTCGAGGACAAGGCCAACGGCGCTGTAATGCACTGGCGCGGCGCCTCGCGCAAAAAGGCGGAGCAGATCGAGCAGCGAACGCGGGAGCTGTTCGAGCCTCTGGCGCGGCTGGAAGGCTTGGCACTGCTGGAGTTCGAGGCAGGCCTGGAACTGCGCACGGGCCGAAACAAGGGCGGTGCAGTCGAGGCGATTCTGGCCGAGAACGGCGCTGCGGGTCCGGTGGCCTATCTGGGCGACGACCTGAGTGACGAAGCAGCCTTCCGCGTGGTGCAGCGCCTGGGTACACGCGGAATCAGCGCCCTGGTCCGGCCGGAGTGGCGGGAGTCGGCAGCCGAGATCTGGCTGCAACCGCCGGTCGAGTTGAAAGAATTTCTGGGACGGTGGCTTCTTGCCGTGAGCTTGTAAATTCGTGACTTGATACAAACGGGTGCAACAAGTTTAAGTGCTTTTCTTCTCCCACCCATCCTCTCAAAAGTGGAAATATTTTAGACAGCATTGTGCAATATTTTGCATGTTAGGAACAGTTCTCCATCTTATGTGCAACAAACTGCACCTTGTTGATTTGGACACTCAATTGCTGCTATAATTTCTACAGGTCGTTGTTCCAGATGCATTTCGGGAGCTTTGTTCGCTAATTTGATGCCGATCTTCTTCACATAGAGGAATCGCGATCAGGATTGAGAACAAGGATCGGTAAAATCCCCCGCGGCGAACTGCCAGATTTCTTGAGTGGAGAACAAAGCGCGATGAAAAAAGCAATCATTTGCATATTGGCGGTTACATTGGCCGCTTCGTTTGCGAAAGCCGAGACACTTTCGGGCTCGTTCACAGTTGATAACGGCTTTACGGCTTACCTGAGCACCTCTGCCACGGTGCAAGGCACCGAACTTGCCAGCGGTGAGAACTGGACGACAGCGTTTGCGCTTCCATCCACCTCGCTTGTGTCTGGCCAAACGTATTTTCTGCAGATCGATGCCTACAACACCGGTGGTCCGGGGTCGTTGGTTGGTGATTTCAACCTGAGCGATTCAACCTTCGGATTCTCGAATGGAACGCAGAGCTTGCACACAGATACGACGGATTGGAGCTATTCCAGCACTGGGTTTGGCGCGAACCCCGTCACACCTGCTTCCTATTACTTCAATGTCGCCAATAACGGATCTCCGTGGGGTGTTATCTCCGGGATTTCATCGGATGCGCAATGGATTTGGGACGGTGGTTTTAGCGATGCGGGACCGTTATACTTCGAGACCGAGATCACGCCGCTGTCCGAGCCTGGCGCAACCCCCGAGCCGGGATCGCTGACCCTTCTGGGTTCCGGCATCATGGCTTTGGCTGGCGCGGTGGCGCGCCGTCACCGCACGGTCTAAGCAAACGCCTCATCGATGCAACAACAACGCAGGCCGCCGGATCTCCGGCGGCCTGCGTTGTTGTTGGCATAAGTATCAGAGAAACCTGGAAAGAATCGGGCGTAGACCGGGAGGTCCACGCCACAGCCGAATTGGAACTCGGCGCTCCAGTTTCATCCCTGGAGTGTAGGCAACACTGTTACGGGGACTATTCCCTTCTCCCTATTCCCTTTTCCCTGATTTCTACTCCCGCCCCTTTTTGCGAATCTCGATATTGAGGCGCTTGATCTTCTGGTTAAGAGTCGAGAGGGGGATGTGAAATTGCTCGGCGGCTTCGGTCTGGTTGCCGTTGCAGCGATCCAGCTTTTCGACCAGGATGCGGCGCTCAATATCTTCGAGAATATCGAAGAGCGAGGCGTTGGGATTGTGTTCCAGCAGGGCGTCCTGAAAACTGCGCCCAGTAATCTGGCCGGGAAGCAGGTCAGAGGCGATGATGGGGTTGCTGGAGAGCACGACAGCGCGCTCGATGCAGTTTTCCAACTCGCGTACGTTGCCGGGCCAGTCGTAATCGACCAGTGCGCGCAATGCATCGTTGGAGAGTTTGCGCAGCGGCATTCCATTTTCATTCGAATAGAACTCAAGGAAGTGGCTGGCAAGAAGCGGAATATCCTCGCGGCGGGCGCGCAGCGGGGGCAGATCGACAGTGATGACGTTCAGGCGATAGAAAAGATCTTCGCGGAAGCGCCCCTCGCGAACAGCCTGGCGCAGATCGATATTGGTGGCGGCAATGATGCGCACGTCCACCTGAATCTCCTGCACACCGCCCAAATGCATGAAGCGGCGATCCTGCAAGACGCGCAGAATCTTGGACTGTGTGTCCATGCTCATGGTGGCGATCTCGTCCATGAAGAGCGTACCGCCGTTGGCGACTTCAAAGAGACCTTTTTTGGCGGAGATGGCCGAAGTGAATGCGCCCTTGACGTGCCCAAAGAGATTGGATTCAAGAAGTTCCGAAGGCATTGCGCCGGTATTGATCGGCACGAAAGGCTTGTCCTTGCGCGGCGAGTTGGCGTGAATGGCCTTGGCGATCAGTTCCTTGCCGGTGCCGCTTTCGCCCTGAATAAGGACCGTAGAGCGACTGGGGGCGACCTGTGCAACGAGGTCGAAAACCTTCAGCATGATCTCGCTTTTGCCCACGATATTGGTGAAGTTGTAGCGCTGCTTGAGCGCGCGCTTCAGTTGCAGATTCTCTTCCTCGGCGCGATGACGAGCTACGGCGGAGCGAATATCGGCGAGTAGCTTTTCGTTATCCCAGGGCTTCTGCACAAAGTTTTCCGCGCCCGCGCGGACGGCCTCGACGACGTTATCGACGGTGCCGTAGGCGGTAATCATGATGACCGGCAGATCGGGATGGCGCTCCTTGATCTGGGGCAGCAACTCCATGCCGGATTGGCCGGGCAGCGCCAGGTCAAGCAGAACCAAGTCGTAGCTTTCCTGTTCCAGAACGCGCAGTCCCTCTTCGCCGTCTACGGCCATATCAACCGTATAACCCTCCAGCGTCAGCAGGACTTCAAGGGATTCGCGAATACCGGCCTCGTCGTCAATAACCAGGATGGTGGCGCCGGAAGGGATACCGGAAGAAGCGGAGATAGATGAATTCAAGGGCAGTTCAACCTCAGGCATGGACAGACTTCCTCAACAATGGAAATTCGAGATGAAAGGTTGTACCGGCGCCGATGGCACTCTCGACGTGAATTTTGCCGGCGTGCTCCTGGATGATGCCGTAGGAGACGGAAAGCCCCAGTCCAGTGCCGCGACGGTCGCCAGCCTTGGGGGTGGTCTTGGTGGTAAAGAAGGGATCGTAGATGCGTTTGAGATGCTCGGGCGAGATGCCGGAGCCGGAATCGGAGACCTGTGCCTCGACGTGCCCGCTCTCTGCGTTCAGCAGCGTGGCCACGCGCAGGCGTCCGCCTCCCTGCATCGCTTCCTTGGCGTTCAGCAGCAGGTTCAGAAATACCTGTTGCAATTTCCCGGTATTTCCGTGAATCGGCGGCAGGCTTTCCGCAAGTTCCAGTTCGACGATAATCTGCGCGGTCTTGAACTGGTGTTCCAGCAGTGAGAGGGTATCGTGAATGACCTGATTGAGGTCGGTTTCGCGGAACTCGGTCGTAGAAGTGCGAGAGAAGTTCAGCAGCCCGTTGGCGATCTCTGCGGCACGGAAACTTTGCTGCGTAATCTTATCCAGAACCGGGCCGAGTTTCTGATCGCCCTTGAGCTGCTTGGAGAGCATCTGCGCGTACGAGGAGATCACGGCCAGTGGGGTATTGATTTCATGGGCCACGCCAGCCGCCAACAGGCCGATGGAGCTGAGCTTATCCGCCTGCGCCAGTTGGGTTTCCAGCGAGACGCGCTCGGTAATATCGTCCACCAAAATGATGCGACCGACGGAGACAAAATCGCGGGAGAGTAAGGGGGCGATAGCAACGTTGGCCGTGCGCTGTTCGCCCGCGCGGGTGGTCAACGGGAATTTATAGAGGTGATGCACGCCGGGTTCGCTGCCGAAACTGTCAATGGCGTCAACAAAATCCGCAGGAAAAACGGTGCGCAGCGGCTGGCCGAGCGCCTCCGAGCGGCTCAGCGCGTACATGGCCTCCATCTGCGCGTTCCAGCTCTCGATGCGGCCCTCCAGATCAACGGCGAGGATGCCGACGTTGATGGATTCGACAATATTTTCGTTGAATTCCTTCAGGCGTTCGAATTCGCCAATCTTGGCTTCCAGGCGGGCATAGAGGCTGGCGTTCTGCAGGGCGATGCCGATGTAACTGGCCAGCGATTCAAGCAGTTCCACGTCTTCGCTGGAGAGGAAGTCGCCGCCGATAGTGCGGCCCAAACCGATGACGGCGATAGTGCGCGCGGTGGTTCCGTCCTGCACTCGACAGGGAAGGTAATAATTCAGATCCAGCAAGGCTGCGGCGCGCTGCTGGTCTGCGGGCAGGTGCAGGGCCTGCTGAGCATTTTCAAGAAAGATGTGGGAGTGGTCGGAGGCTTGATCGAAGTTCAAAAATCCAAGCGCCAGACGATCCTGCGCGGCCAGTGCCTCAGGCGACAAGCCGTGGGAGGCGGCCAGGCGCAGTGAGCCAGGCGCGCGATCCATGAAGACGGCAACGCGGGCCACCAGCAGCGTACTAGGCAGGCGCTCTACGATGGACTCCAGCAGCGCAGTCAGATCGGTCTCCGAGCTGAGACTGCGGCCAAACTCAACCAATGCTTTGCGATAGTCGTAACGCTGGCGATCAAAGACCTTATCCACCCAGCTCTGAATGCGGCGCTTCAGCGGCTCGAACAGAGCCGCGATGGCGACAATCGAGAGACCCAGGCTCCACTCGCGCACCGACTGGGGCATCCGGGTGTGCACCAGCTCGGCCACCAGCGCGATGACGCCAAAGTATCCAGTCAGAATCAGGCCGGTCGAGAGCGTATAGGCGACGCCACGCTTGAAGATCAGGTCGGTATCCATCAAGCGGTAGCGAATGATGGCCCAACTGAAGGTAAGCGGCAGAAAAATCAGGGAGAAGCTGGCCAGATACGTGAGCAGCGCGTAGGGCTGCCAGTCGAGCAGGAACGGAATGGCGTAAAAAACCGTGAATGGGCCGACGGCCAGCCCCGCACCGCGATAAAGCCACTTCAACTGCTGGCGCTGCAAAGGGGTATTCGCGCGGCGATAGCTGAGCAGGAACAGGAGCACGGCGCAAACGTAAAACACTGCATCGTAAGCAGTTCCCGCCTGCTCCAGGCGATGCTTCAGCAGTTCCGTCGCCTGCCAGAAGTTCATGGCGTACAGCCACGCCGCCAGCAGCACAACACCGGGCAGATAAACCAGCGGCAAAAGCACGCGGCGGTTGATCTTCTTGAGGCGTTCTTCTGGGAAGCTGAGGGCAAAGTGCAGAAACAGCGCGGGTTGCAGCGACTCAGCCAGCACATTCAGCCAGAAGACGGTCCAATCCAGCCAATCCAGCTTGGCCGTGTACTTGAGCGCATAGAGCGCGAACGAGACCAGACAGAAGACGTAAAAGTGCGTGGCGCGGGGCGCGGTCCAGCGGCGAAAGAGAACATAGATGCCGATGGCCAGATAGAAAAGACCGATCAGGCGCAGGCCCAATGCGGGGGTGCGGTCCAGGGGTTCGGGAATCACCACCACCGGCGTTTCCAGCGGGATGCCGCCGCGAGTGATCTGATAACTGGCTTTTTGGTATACGCCAATCTGTTGATACAGCGCACGTTCCAAGTCGGAGACGCGCTGGACGGCGGTATAGGGAACACGCTTGGGTGCCGAGCGTGGAATGCTGAGTTCGTCGAGGTCGGAGCCTTCGGATTGATCGCTGGAGGGAACGGAAGACTTGCCTGCCCCGTCAAGCAGGGGATGCTTCTGCGCCGCAGAGGCAGGAACGGAATCGCTGGGAGATTGGGGTTTGATGCCCGTCAGCAGGTCGTTGACCTGAATGCCGGCACGCTGGCCAGGACTGTTGGGCAGCACTTTGTCGGCGATCACGCCAGAGCCGTTGGCCGCCTCGCGCCACCAGACGCCGTCGTCGGGCTGCTGAAACTCACGCTCCTGCATGAAGTTGAAGGCCGCAAGCAAAAGAAGGCCGACCGAAAGGACGGCCAGCAGCAACAACTGGATGCGGTTGAAAAGATTCTTCTCCATGGGGGGAGCGCCTATCGCTCTTTCATTGTTAGCACGTCGATTGCCATGCCGGAATACCAGGGTCCGATCAAAAAACGAAAGGGCAATCCATTGATAACGCGCCTGATAGAGACGATTGCAGGAAGAAAAGGTCAACCGGGCGAAGAGCAAATCATGTGGGAAAATACAGGAAACAACATCGTTGATACTATTTATGGGATACGTATACAGAATACAGAATATCGCTAACTGCGCAAATGCCCCCCCCTATGCCGCGCCAACCCGCCGAGCCTGAAACCGTAGCGCCGACCTCCCGGTCCACGTCCGTTTCGCTGCTGACAGAAGCAGTGTTGAGGTTGAGATCTCGAAATCGAGACTTGGGAGCCGCACATCGTCGATTGGCCCCAGGTACCAGGAAAAGTGCTCAAACCACCAAAGATGGGTGCCCAGGTACCTCGCTTTTGGGCGCCTGGGAAACCTCAGAACACAATCCGCCCATCAAATCACTCAACCGAAATTCCGCCCCGCCAGGAGTCCCGTACAAAATTCCAACTTTAGAGCCTCTTGCAAAATTGACTTTTGTTAGCCGATAAGCGTCAGGGCATGACTTCAGTCGTGCCGCTTAGGTCTCA